>Ga0306922_10005845_pt1 | contig 11765 bp, 16 predicted proteins | sample sta12Cox44000082_FD_203758 | JGI IMG/M metagenome (GOLD analysis project Ga0306922, IMG submission 203758) | Lab enrichment of tropical soil microbial communities from Luquillo Experimental Forest, Puerto Rico - statoxic.12C.oxic.44.000.082 (v2)... | ecosystem: Environmental > Terrestrial >... | reverse complement strand
AACCGCCATGGCCCCTGCCGCAGTGACCGAGCTATACCGCACGGTGGCACCGATTCCCGACTTGAAGCCGGGCGGCTACGACCTCAACCTAACCCGCGTTACATTTCCGCCAGGGATGCCGTCCAACGCGCCGCACCATCGCTCGGGAGCAGCGCTTTACTACATCGTCTCCGGAACGGGCGCTAACACAGTCGACGGCACGACAAAGACAAGGGGTCCCGATTCCTTGATCTATGAGCCGTTCGGCCTCGTGCATCAGTGGGGAAATCCCGGCGGTGAACCTTTGACCTTCTTGGCTTTCAACATCAATCCGGACGGTGTGGCGGCAGTCCTTCCCGACGCGCCCGCGAAAGCACAATAGTCGAAGACGTTTGGCCCCAACACTGGTAGGTGAAGCGCTTTCGGGCAAAAAAGTTTCTTGTCCGCTCTTCATCTTCGATGAACATCACGCTCGCCTTCGCCGTTTCCATCACATTTCTCGTGTGGCGCGAACGGGAACTAGTGTACACGTACAGCAGCGGTGCCGGGTACACGAACGGCGCATAACTGACATTTGGCGCACCGTTTTTATCAGCCGTTGCCATGACGAGCGTTTTACGTGAAGAAAGAAGCTTCAACGCACTTTTTTCTGGCTTGTCCGGCATAGTCTTTCCTTCAATTCCTATTCGGCGAGTGTGTCCGCCGCGCTGATATTCACAAAGCAGTCCAGTCAAAGGCTGGATGGTACGCGAGAAGTGATTTATCCGATAAGATTATGCTCGAACGTCACAGTGCGCGATGGCAATGGAGCGGCAAAACCGGGTCGAGCGCAGGCTGGCAGCAATATTAGCTGCCGATGTAGTTGGCTATTCGCGGCTGATGGGGCTCGACGAGGTCGGCACAGCCCAAGTTCTGCGCGAGCACCGCGGTGTTGTGGATGCGCTTGTAGCGAAGCATGGTGGTCGCATCGTTAAGACGACAGGAGATGGCCTACTGATCGAGTTTCACTCGGTGGTTGATGCGGTCGAATGCGCGCTCGCAATCCAGGCGGTGATGGCCGATCGCAACGAGGGTGTTCGCGCTGATTGGCGAATGCTATTCCGAGTCGGGATCAACCTAGGCGATGTGCTTGTTGAAGGCGACGATATTCTCGGAGACGGCGTCAATGTAGCGGCGCGGCTTGAGGGTATCGCAGAGCCAGGCGGCATTTGCATCTCATCCTCCGCCTATGATCATGTTCGCGGTAAGGTCGCGGCTACGTTCACCGATCTGGGGGAGCGGAACCTCAAAAACATCGATCGTCCGGTAAGGGCCTATACGGTCGTCCAGGATGGGACGGGCCGAAAGGCAGAAACGACACCGGCGGCGCCTAGCCGGACTTCGGTGCCACCGCGTCTGTCTATTGTCGTCCTTCCATTCGCCAATATTGGGGGCGACCCAGAACAGGAGTATTTCGTCGACGGCGTCACCGAAAACCTTACTACCGATCTGTCGCGAATTTCCGGCTCGTTCGTGATCGCGCGAAACACTGCCTTTACCTACAAAGGTAAGCACATCGACGTGAAGCAAATCGGTCGCGACCTGAACTTGCGCTATGTTCTCGAAGGCTCAGTGCAGCGCGGTGGCAACCGCATGCGGGTCAACGTTCAGCTCATCGATTCCGAGAGCGCCGCGCATCTGTGGGCTGAGCGTTTCGACAGGCCGGTGACAGATCTGTTTGATATGCAGGATGAAATCGTCGCGCGCCTCGCAAACGCTTTAAACGCACAGTTGACCGTCTTCGAGGCACGCCGCGCGGAACAATCACCACACCCGGACTCGACGGATCTGCTCTTCCAGGGCTTGGCTTGGCTTAACAAGGGAGCAGCCCCGGAGAATTTGGCGCGAGCACGTGGATTTTTTGAACGCGCTTTGGCGCTCGATCCTGGCAATATTGATGCGCTCGTGTGGATCGCGGCGGCTGACGTCGTAAGCGGTGCCGCCCTGCTATCGGCCGATCGAACGGCGCGCCTTGCTTCGGCCGAAGTTGCTGTGGTCAAGGCGCTGTCTTTGGCTCCTGATCATCCAATCGCGCATTACTGCATGGGCTTGGTCCAAAACTTCACCAACCGCGCGTCCGAGGCCATTGCTGAATTCGAGCGTGCATTGGCTCTGGATCGAAATAACGCCTTGGCGCATGGAGGTATGGGTTTCGCCAAAATGGCTCTCGGCCGCAGTGAGGAGACTGAAGCGCATATCGAGCAAGCGCTCCGTCTCTCTCCGCGGGATCCGATAGCTTATATCTGGGCGGCTTTTGCCGGGATGGCTAAGCTCCAGCTCGGAAGATACGAGGAAGCCGCGGCATGGCTGCGGCGTAGCATTGAGTTCAACCGAAATTATTCCACCGCGCATTTATTTCTCGCCGCTTCCTTGGCTCAGCGCGGCAAGTTGGATGAAGCGCGCACAGTCGCCGCGGTGGGATTGACGCTGGATCCGACCTTCACCATCCACCGGTTTCGTGGCACTGCATCGAGCGACAATCCCGTCTATCTGACGGGGCGCGAGAGTGCGATTGAAGGTATGCGTAAGGCTGGCGTACCGGAGGGATAAACGCAACCGCTACACTGCACGTAAAGCGGGCTGTCGCCAATCATTCGAACTCAACGCGCCGGATCTTTCTCAGCAATATCGTCCGGGACCGCTTCCTCGATTGGATCTCGTCCTGGATCCTCGGTTCTATGGCGCCGAAAGGGTGGAGAGCCCCGTAACTCAGCTTCAAGCCGGCGAGTTAGTTGCGATGTCTGCTTTGTGCGTGACAGTGGCGCCACGAGAGAAACGCGAATTCACTTGTCTGGCTTTTTCTCGCCTTTCCAGAACCTAAACAGCCTGAACGTGACGAAGTCGTAAGCAGGAATTTCCCAAGCCGGCCAATTGTGCGGCCCAGGATCGCGGGGTGGTAAGAAAATTAGATCCAACAAATCCTGATCGGTCCAATCGTCAGGGATCGCGATTGTGAAGTGATTATGATCCGGAGATCTGTAATCGACTTCGAGATGGTCCGTCCCCGACGAATGTGCGTCGTTGATGCGGATCGTCGCAGTAGTTTCGTATTCCGGACAATAAACTTCAATTCGCTTTAATCGGCGGGGGACAGCACCCATTCCCGGGCTCCAGAAAAAGCGGCTCAGGACTGAGCGCCGTTTGATCACCTCGTCGGCACGGTGCGAGGAGCTATCGCGAACTTGAAGCTGGTGCGGGCAGAGTATCACTCGACGCCGTGCGAATGTCATTATTGGCGGCGCGATAGATGATGATCCCAGCAACCAGAACAGCGAATAACACCGCGACCGTAAACCACCTTCCGCTGGTGTCCATCGTATTCTCAAGCTTCAGCTTAGTCGGCAGCTCCGTCCTGTCGCTTTTGCTATTGTTGTCCATCGAACCCTCCCATTTCAGGAAGGCGTACATCCTCCAGTCAGGGATACGCTCTTTTGCATCGGCTTGTGTGCTGGCGTTTCGATTGCGGCGACACGGGTCTTGACTGCCGTCTGCACCTTTTCGAAGGCGCGGACCTCGATCTGGCGCACACGCTCGCGCGACACACCAAATTCGTCAGCCAGCTCAGCAAGCGTCATTGGGTCTTCGGCCAGTCGCCGGCTCTCGAAAATTCGCCGTTCACGGGCGTTTAGTGCGCCAAGCACAACAGATAGCGCACTGCGGCGGTCATCGAATTCCTCGCTGGCTGCGAGCATTGTCTCTTGGTCCGGGGATTCACCCACGAGCAAATCCTGCCATTCCGCGGAATCGCGGCCCTCGCGGATAGTGTCATTGAGCGAGGCGTCGCCGCCGAGTCGGCGGTTCATGTCGATCACGGCGCGCTCGGTGACGCCCAGGCGCCTGGCGATGAGCTTGACTTGATCCGGGCGCATGTCGCCCTCGTCCAGCACGGAAATGCGGCTCTTCGCCTTGCGCAGGTTGAAGAACAGCTTCCTGTGGCTGGCGTTGGTGCCCATCCTCACCAGCGACCATGAACGCAGGATGTATTCTTGGATGGCCGATCTGATCCACCACACGGCGTAGGTGGAGAACCGGAAGCCCCTTTCGGGCTCGAAGCGTTCGATCGCTTGCAGCAAGCCGATATGGCCTTCCGAGATCAGGTCAGCGATCGGCAAACCATAGCCGCGATAGCCCCTGGCGATCTTGGCGACCAGCCGCAAGTGACTGGTGATGAGCTGGTGCGCCGCATCCCGATCACCGTCCTCACGCCAGCGCTTAGCCAGCATGTATGCTTCCTGCGGGTCCAACATCGGCAACCGCCGGATTTCCTTAAAATAACGATCGATGCCGGATTCGACCGTAAGCATCGGCCAGGCGATGGCGCGCGACATACTGGGCGCCCTCCCATTAGTTTCGAAACGAAATTATCAGCACTCCCCTGATTGTCAAGTTAATTTCGAAACGCTATTATGTTTGCGATCATGTCAGCGCGCGAAACGGCAGAACTGCTGCTGCTGCTGGGCCGGCTTGTGCAAGCCGACGGCTACGAGGGCGAACTCAGCCCCGCCCAATGGATGGCGCTCCGCTTTTTTGCCCGCGCCAACTCGTTCTCTCGGACCCCGTCGGCATTTGCTGAATTTCAAGCGACGACCCGCGGCACCGCATCACAAGCCATCAAGGCGCTCGAGGCAGGTGGGTATTTGGTCCGGCAGCGATCAAAGGCTGATGGACGAAGCGTTACGCTCCGCTTGACGCGCAAAGGCCATGATGTGGTTGCACGTGATCCGTTCGAAGCTCTGGTGCGCGCCGTGGGCTCGCTCGACCCGCAACAGCAAAACGCGATGCGCGAAGCCCTGCATCGCGTGCTGACTACTTTAGCTGGGAGCGGGACGCATCAGCACTTTGGCGTGTGCCGGGATTGCGCCCACCTCAGTGGCGAAATGAACGCGATCCCTGAATGTCTGCTGTTCGGTGCCCCGATCGAGCCGGGCGACGCTACACTCCTCTGCGTCCATTTTCAGCCAAAAAGCGAGCGCCGCGGGGAGTTCACCACGGCGATCAGCCGAAAGGACTCATGATTGACCTACATCGTCAATGAGAGCTGCATTCGCTGCAAAATCATGGACTGTGTCGAGGTGTGCCCCGTGGATTGTTTCTATGAGGGTGAGAACATGCTCGTGATCCACCCGGACGAATGCATTGACTGCGGTGTTTGCGTGCCGGAATGCCCTGTGGACGCCATAAAACCGGATACTGACCCGGGGCTTGAGGAATGGTTGTCGCTGAATGCGAAATACGCGAAAATCTGGCCACAGATAACGGTCAAGAAGGCGCCCCCGCCCGACTCTAAGGAGTGGGAGGGGAAGCCGGACAAATTCCAATACTTCTCACCAAATCCCGGTGTAGGTGATTGAGGCGGAAACGACCCCGCCGTATCGACGCCGAACTCGCACGTTTCTGCATAACAAACCAATGTCCGCTTTGGGTCATTAACGGACATCTCCTGATGTCGCTGCGATGTCTGCTTTACCCAAAAGCGGACAGTCTAGTGCCAATTGCACCACTTCTCGTCGGCGATCGTCTTGATCAGGATGCCCGGAATTCAGGTTCGTCGGATTCCTCGAGCACCGAGAACAGTACCGGCATAATTTCCTTCGTTGTGATCTTGCCGTTCAAGTCTTTGTCGACCACGACAAGCTGCTGGGCGTGTAGCAGGCCAACCGGGATCACCATCCTTCCGCCAGCCTTGAGCTGGTTGATCAGGGGAGGAGGAATCAGGTCCGGCGCCGCCGTCACCATCACTTTGTCGAACGGTGCGTGCTTCGGCCAGCCGGCATAGCCGTTGCCCACGCGAACTCCGACATTGGTATAGCCCTGTCGTTTCAGCCGCTGTACTGCTCGTTGCGCGAGCTCGTCGATGATTTCGACGCTGTACACCCTGCCGGCCAGCTCGGCGAGCACTGCGGACTGATAACCGAGGCCGGTGCCGATTTCGAGAACCGTGTCGTCAGGCTTGAGCTCGAGCAGGTCCGTCATCACCGCAACCATCAACGGTTGCGAGATCGTCTTATCGAAACCAATCGGAATTGGCCGGTTTAGGTAAGCATAAGACTGGACCTCGACCGGCACGAACTCGTGTCGCGGCACCTTGGCCATTGCCCTGAGGACTCGCTCGTCCAACGCAGTCTTGCCAAGCTCGGCAGCGATGCGTTCGGCTATCGCCCTGATTGCCGCGACCATCTCTCGTCGTTGTTCCTCAAAAAATTTCGCGTTCATAAAACGCCCGCCTTGGCCCGACGCTCATCGGGCCCGCCTGCGCCGAGGATCGCGGCTCGTTTCGCGCGGTTGGCGAGCCCCGCAACTCAGCTTCGAGTCGACGCCTCATATTGGTTGGCGGCGACGTGACAAGTAACGCTGCGCGCGTCTAATCGTTACAAGTCAACGAACGAGTCTTAAACAGGCACCACGGGCGTCTCTCTACAGTTGAACTTTTGAGCCCGGCCTTTCGATCCTGCGCCATTCATAATCTCCTCGACGAAAAGCATCGATGGCTTCCGACAGCGGGTCACTATCGGACCCGCTTTCAACGCTTTCAATCTGTCTGGCGGTCGCCGCTGGATCGGTCGCTGGAGAACGTTCCGGTTTGCTGTGGACGTAGGGGAGTGCCGCCAGAGCGGCCTTTATCCGCCAGTCGGGCGGTATCGACGAATCTCTCATAACTTCCAACAGAAAATCGAGTGGCGATAGATCCGGGTTGGAAGTCGCAGCATCGAAGGCTGCGTTTACGAGGGCCGTCTTCTTGTTGGGCGTGCCCGGCTGGCGACCGCCACGTCTTTCGCCTGGTTTGGATCCTCTCGGCACCCGTTGCCCGAGCTCCCGGTGTATCAATGGCCCACTCAACCAACTAAGGCGGTCACAATCCGCCGCAGCCATGGTAGCTCGAGATAGTGGTTCGGACGTAGTAGCCTCGCCTTCAAGAGAGGGAAGCGCGGCTGGGAAACGCTCAGAGCGGCCGCCTGCTCTGCCGGAGGACATTCATGGACCGCGACGATGTGGCTTTCCCCGACGCCAATGAAATCCCACCCCACGCCATCAGCTGAGATGCGCTCAGCGTCTCGGTTCTTGCGTGCGCCTGGATCAAACCACCGCCGCCAGTAAACTTTGTTGATCGTGCCAGCGACCCGCTCCTAGGCCCTTCTAACCTCTCCTTCCAGGACGACCCTGGCCGCCGCTGTTTCGGCTAAGGTGCTCACGCGCGATGAGGCGCAAAGAGCAGTAGAGAGCAAGTAGAATTGACAACTATGTCCGGCCGCACGGAGTGGATGATTTACGGCGCCAACGGCTATACGGGGCATCTTGTGGCCGCGGAGGCGACGCGACGTGGTCTGAACCCGCTGCTGGCCGGTCGGCGTGCCGGGCCGATCGAGAAGTTGGCGGCCGAACTCGGTTTGACCATGAGGGTCTTCGACCTTCACGATGCGCCAGCCGCGGCCGCTGCGATCGCGGACACAGCGGTCGTGGCGAATTGTGCCGGCCCGTTCGCAGCGACCAGTGCTCCAATGATTGATGCCTGCCTTACAAGCCGAGCACACTATCTAGATATTGCTGGTGAGATCGACGTCTTCGTTGCCGCGCAACGCCGCCACGCGGAGGCACAGGCCGCCGGAATCGTCATCTGTCCGGGCGTGGGGTTTGATGTCATTCCCACTGATTGCATGGCCGCGGTGCTCAAGGAGGCGCTGCCCGACGCAACCCACCTCGTACTCGCGTTCGAGGCGCGAGGACCCATGAGCCCCGGCACCGCGCGTACGATGGCGCGATCGCTGCGGCTCGGCCAGCACGGAAGCCGGGTGCGCCGGAACGGCGTGATTGAGGAAGTGCCGCTGGCACAGAGCTGGCTGCGTATCGACTTCGCGGGCGGCTCCACTACAGCGATCGCCATCCCCTGGGGCGATCTCGCTACCGCTTGGTTCTCAACCGGCATTCCCAACATCGAGACCTATGCCGTCGTGCCGCGCGCTGCGGCGATCGCCAGCCGCGCGCTCAATTGGGTAAGGCCCTTACTCGCATCGGCACCTAGTCAGATGCTGTTGCACCGGCTCGCCAATCGCGCCAGTGGACCCTCGGAAGAACAGCTACGCACCGGGAGATCCCGTCTGTGGGGCGAGGTGCGCAATGGGGCAGGCGAGCGGCGCACAGCGAAGCTGGAGACTGCCAACGGCTACCGCCTGACGGCCGACGGCACCATTATGGCGGTGCAATACCTACTGACAAATGCGCCCTCAGGTGGGTACTACACGCCGAGTATGCTCCTCGGCCCGCGCTGCGTCGAACAATTGCCAGGGTCGACTTCCATCCGCGTCGAGTAGCCGAGCGATTTTTTTTGCACCGTTTTTCGCCACGGGCTTTTGACCTTGCAAGGAGGTACGAAGATGAGGAAAGCAGCTACGGCGGCCGTTACGGCGACTTGCTTTGTTGTTGTGACTAGCTTCGCAGCCCTTGCCACAAGCGCCTTCGAGGGCGTGTGGAAGGTGAAGGACACGGCCGGACATCCGTTTGAAATCACGCTATCGAGTAACGGCGCAGCAAAGGCCACACGAGGGGAAGGAATGACCGGCACCTGGAAGGAAGAAGGCAATTCAGCGGTGATCACCTGGAACACCGGCTGGACGACGAAGATAACGAAGGAGGGCGATCGATATATCAAAGCGGCGTATGGCAAGGGCCAGTCGCTAACGGCGACACCGACGAACACCTCCGAGGCCGAAAAGGCTAAGTGAAATTGCCAGCGAAGCGTGGTGCAGCAAGCAGCAACGCGCTGGGCCACAGGCAGCATTTTTAGTCGCGAAGCCCGAATGGGAAGAAGCTCATGCAATACAAGCCCAAAAGCATTGGCGCGCTGCATATAGCGCTTGGTGGCTTGCCAGGTCGTATGCGGATTGAGGTGGAACCGGGCATTGCAGTGTCCGCAAAGACCGTCGGCGAACTCCGAAAGATAACGTCGTGGCCCGAGAATTTGGTGATCACAACGCCGCAGGAACGCCATTCCGAAAGCGTGGTAAAAGTAAGCAAGGCGAGCGTCGCTACTCATTACCCACCGAGACGGTAGGACGCGATTGAATGCGGTTGCGTGATCTCTACGAAACTGCGGCGCGCACGCGATCATGGCTTTGAAAACTGCGTGCTCACAGACGCCGCCTACTCAATGACTAGTTCATTGAAACGAGTTCAGGAAATCAGCCATTCGTCGCTTAAATTCGGCGGAAGAACCAAGCTGGACATCAACTCCGTAGAAACCGCCGGGTTTGCCCGGTTGTAATCGACGTTTTAGCATTCCTGCACGCCCAATTCTGTCGCAAATACTTGGGTGGCTGTGATATGGTTCAAACTGCCCTTTTTGAGAGGATGCGGCCATGAAAAAAGTCCTCGTACTTATTGCTATCGCTTTCGTAATCGCCGCCGGCGCCACGGCTTTTACGATCGTCAACCCGATCCAAGCCTTCGCTTGTGACGACGATCACCAGGGTTCCTAAAAATTCTTGCACCGCTTTGCGTCAAAGTGGACAACACGTCACGTTCGCTTCATGTCCACTTTGCCACCGAAAGCAGACAGCGCGAAATGCGCATGGTCGTCGATCGGCACCCGCCATGCATCGGGCAAACGGCGCGCGGCATTAAGGCGCGATGGTGAAACGGATAGAGGTGCCCCAAGGGTCCGTCGCGGCAAAGCCGCCTGGAATTGAGTCGATTGTTATGCCGGCCGCGTCGAGACGCTTTTTCACGCCGTCTATGGTCGGCCGATCATTGATTTCCATTGCGAACCAATCAAGGCCCGCCCGCTTGCCGTTCCGAATGCCCGCGCCATTGCTGTGCCAGACATTGACAGCCAGGTGGTGGTGATAGCCGCCCGACGATAAGAAAGTCGCTCCGGTGCGGCGCCGCGTCACATCGAGGCCGAGCACGCCGCAATAAAGCGCTTCCGCCCTGGCGACGTCCCCGACGCGAAGATGGATATGACCAATGCGCAATCCTTCCGGTGCACTGGGGTACGCCGCGGTCGCGGCATCGATCTCGCGGATGATCGCGTCGATGTCGAGCGGATCGGTTTTCTGGAAAATCAATTTACTGTCGCGGCGCCACTTCTCGCGCGGCCGGTCGGAATATACTTCGACACCGTTGCCTTCCGGGTCGTCTAGGTAGATTGCTTCACTCACGTCATGATCAGAGGCACCGGTAAAGGCCACACGAGCCTTAGCCGCATGCAAAATCCAGCGTGCCAGATCCGCGCGCGTCGGCATTAGGAACGCGGTGTGATAAAGGCCGGCTTCGCGCGGATCGTCAGGCAGGGCATCAGGTCTGTGAATCAGCTCCAGCAAGGCGACGCCGCCGACGCCGAGTATCGCAACTTGCTGAGTGTGCTCCTGCTCGGTCAAACCAAGCATATCGCGATAGTAGGCGGTGACGCGATCGAGATCGCGGACCATCATGCCGACGGCACCGATGTGGACCGGTGCTCGGCTCGCAGCGGTGGGGACTGCCGAAGGGTTGGGTGCATCCATGACGCTACTATAAGGGCGGGTTGGCGCGCGACACAATTGGGGCGCTATGTCCGGTGCACCTCCGAAAGCGGACATGCATCGCGCAGCGACCCACAGAAGCAATTGGGTTCGATTCCGTTTTCCTGGCGTGGGAGATGTCCGCTTCTCTAATCGGCCGGCTGAGGTCAAGCGCTATCAGGCTATCCACCATAACAGTGTCGAGGTCGCTCGGATGCATAATGACGGCCAAGCGTCGCGCTAGTGCAACGATTGCCTTTTTCATCCCGCGGTGCCTGGCGATCTTCATCGCCCAGGCCTTGAGCCAGGACCATTTTGCCGAACCTAACAGCATGACCTGGGCGGCTTCATAGAGCGGTCCGCATCATCTCGTCGCCGCAGCGCGAGATGGCGCCGGGACGATCGCGCTCGCCAGATTGGTCCCTAGCGGGTGTCAATCCAAATACGGCTCCGACAGACTTTGACTTGCGAAAGCGAGCTGGCACATCGATAGTTGCGCGATAGGTCAACGCCACTACCGGTCCGACACCAGGCACCGTCATCAGGCGCCGACACACCTCATCGTCTCGCGCAACGGCCAGCACGCGGCGGTGCAGGATGTTGATCTGTTCGCGCAGCACCCGGTGGACAACAAGCAGCGGTTCAACCCGCGCCGCCAAATCGACACCATTCTCGACCAGCTCCTTGATGCGCGCGTCAAACTTGGCCGTCCCGGCTACGCCCACCTTGAGACCGAAGTTGCGCAAAGTGGCACGCAGGCCATTCTCAACGGCGATGACCTTCGATTGCAAAAGCTTGCGGTGGGTCAGCAGCATCCGCAGCTTCTGACTACGGAGTGTCTTCACATGCACCGGGCGATAAAGCGCATGGTGCGCGACGCCCGTATGTTCACGAGAGCTATCCCGTCGGGCTCACCACCAACACATCGGCGCGAGGGTTTCGTTCCCCATATCATTCCCCGCAGGCGATCCGTTGCGTGAGAAAGGTGGTCGGAGTGGCAGGATTTGAACCTGCGACCCCCTCGTCCCGAACAAGGCGCGCAACTGGACAACCCTTGAACGATCGAGGTTTTTCGATCCCGTCCAACTCCATTTGTTCACGTTTCACACCCGCGAAGCTGTGGCCGCCACAGCTTGAGCCTCGGATATCGGCGATGTCCGCTTTACCCCCAAAAGCGGACATTGATGCGCCTCGATCCGCTGTCCGCTTTACCCCCAAAAGCGGACATGAGTTGAGCGCCACAATGCAGCAGCA
>Ga0306922_10005841_pt1 | contig 11769 bp, 9 predicted proteins | sample sta12Cox44000082_FD_203758 | JGI IMG/M metagenome (GOLD analysis project Ga0306922, IMG submission 203758) | Lab enrichment of tropical soil microbial communities from Luquillo Experimental Forest, Puerto Rico - statoxic.12C.oxic.44.000.082 (v2)... | ecosystem: Environmental > Terrestrial > Soil... | reverse complement strand
TACTTCTTCGGCAACAATAATGGAAAGGTGGACGACGCGCAGCAAGTGCAGCCCATTTGGTTGACTCTCATTCACACTCGCGCGCAGGTGTTCGGCGTGAACTGGACCTATGTGCCCAGTTCACGCTGGGTCAATGAAGCCCGCTTTGGCTATAACCGGCTCTATCAGCCTACATTCACCGCGGATCACAACGTGCCCGCGACCGCCTACGGGCTCAACACCGGCGTCACCAATCCGCTTTTTGGCGGATTGCCGCTGATCACTATTCCTCAATTCAGCGCGCCCAATACATTGGGCGGGTTTGTCTGGCCTAAGATCCAGGGGCCCGACACGCGATTCCAGTTTGTCGACCACATTTCCTATACGCGTGGTAGGCACGCCTTCAAGTTCGGCGGCGAAATCCATCGGGACGCATTCTCCGGGGCTGCCTTTGCTCGCGGCCGCGGCCAAGTCAAATTCCTGGGGGGCCAGGCTTTTGGTACGGGCGCAGGCTCCACGCAGTTGGAAGACTTCTTCGCCGGTGCGCCAGCCAAGACGCAAGTGCTAATCGGAGATGCAAGCCGTCAAATTCACAATTGGTCATACGCAGGCTTCTTCCAGGATGACTGGCGCGTCACTAATCGGGTGACACTCAACCTTGGCTTGCGCTACGAGTTCAGCACCGTAGTGAAAGAAGATCAAAACCGCATGACTAATTTTATTCCGGACGTCGGGGTAGTTCAGGTCGGGCACGGCATCAATAGTCCGTACCATAGCAATGGCGCGAATTTCGCGCCACGAATCGGCGTCGCCTGGGATCCTTCTGGTAGCGGAAAGAACGTGATTCGAGCGGGTGCTGGCATCATGTATGAATCGATCAACTGGGAAGCTTTTCTCGCCTTCAATAATACCCTCGGCATAGCCAACAACCCGACAGCCGCCAGCACTGGAGTCCCACCGGGCACTGGAACTCTGACGAGCGGGGTCACCAATGCCGCCTACTTCGCTGACCCTGCCGCCGGCGTCGCGGCGTGGAATACCGGCCCGCTCTTTTCGGGTTCATTGAATTGCAGCAGCACGTTTCCGTGCACGATTTTCGCCATCAATCCTAACCTGGTCACACCTCGTGTTTTTTACTGGAACTTCAACGTCCAGCACGCTTTCACCAATACCCTCTTACTCGAAGTTGGCTACGTCGGCAACCATGGATCGAAACTCTCCAACGTTCGGGACATCAATCAGCCTTTGCCCGGCTTGTGCGCGCCGGGCGACAGCGGATGCGAGCAGGCAAACCGGCCAAACTTTCCAGACGTCCTCGGCGCGATCTACGAGCTCGACAACCTCTACAAGTCGAACTACAACGCCCTACATGCCACTCTGACTGCGCGCAATTTTCATCGTCTGAGCTTCGTTGCAGGCTATACATTCGCTCACGCACTGGACGATGTGGGCGCCAACTGGGACTTCGGAGCAGGGCTCGGCCTGCCCCAGGACTCCATGCATCCACAGCGAGAATATGCCAGCAGTGATTTCGACATACGTCACCGTTTCACCTTCTCGGTCAACTACAAAATTCCGGGGAAGGAGTCGTTCGCGCAGCTTCTAGAAGGCTGGGAACTCAATTCCATCGTGAGTCTGTATTCCGCGCAGCCGTGGGGGCCGATGGACACTAGCACAGACGTTAGCGGGACTGGTGAATCCGCGGCGGCGGCCACCGGCATCGAACGCTGGGATTTCTTTGGAAGCCCCTCCGACTTCAATTCCGGTCCGACGTCGATCCCATTCTCTCAGGGAGCGAGCAACCCGGCCTGTGCTGCGAAGGCACTTGCGCTCGACGGGGGCTTACCAGGAGGTCCCGCGAGTCAGTCACTCGCATCCTTTGGCTGCTATGCGAAGCGAAGCTCGATCATGATTCCCCCGGCGCTCGGTAGCTTCGGTACCATGGGCCGCAACCTCTTCCGCGATTCGGGCTTCCGCAACTGGGATTTCTCGGTGGTCAAGAATTGGAAGATCACCGAACGCTTCCAGGTCCAGTTTCGTGCTGAGTTCTTCAACATTCTCAATCATCCAAACTTCGCGAATCCCTTCGGCGGGCAGAACGGGTATGCCCACAACGATCCTTCGTCCCCACTCACGTTCGGTTGCGGCTGTGCTACCCCTGATGGGGCAGCTGCGAATCCCGTCATCGGCTCCGGGGGGAGCCGAGCCACCCAGTTTGGTTTGAAGTTTCTCTTCTGATTGCTGAATAAGCCGGGGAGCGCGAGCGGCGCCGAATTCCTGGATCGGCTCTTCCGGGCATCCGCGATCTAGTAGAGTTAGACATTCGAACTGCACGAGTGATGATACAGCTGCACAATTCCTGCCGTTTGACTCCGAAGGATCGCCGCGATCGATGGGAGGCTGATTTGAGAAGCTATTCTGGAAACTCCTCGCTGTTTTTTGTTTTGCTCGCTGTCCTCACACTCGCTTCAGCGGCGGCCTCCTCACAGGAACGCCGCGAACGCACGCTCGAAGAAATTAAATCTGAAGCCATCACTCGCGCTGAGAACGGCATGTACCCTCTCATCGGTTTGGATCCAGCCGATGTGAGCGAAGCTTTTGCTGCCATTCACACCCGAAACCCTGACGAATGGGCAGCCGGATTCATCGGCGTCGCCGACAAATATATGGCGCAGGCAAAATCGCTTGAAGCGACGGACCTAGCGAAAGCCAGCGCTCTCTACGTGCGCGCGTGGCGGCTGTATTCGTTTGGAAAGTGGCCCGTGCCCTCGTCTCCCGGGAAAAAGGCGGCGTATGCGAAAGCCATCGAAGCGTTTCTCGCACACGGCCGGTTAATCGATCCGCCCATCGAGGTGGTCCATATTCCGTTCGAAGGCTCTGAGATCATCGGGTATCTGCGCCTGCCGAAAAACGCGAAAGGGCCGGTGCCGCTGGTGCTCGCGATCAACGGGCTCGACAGTCGCAAGGAAGACCTCTCTGAGAATTTCGACGCGATCATCCCGTATGGCATCGGCTTTATTGCCGTTGATTCTCCTGGCACCGGCCAAGCTCCCATTAAAGCGGGTGTGAATGCCGAGCGAATGTTCTCTCCCGTGATTGATTACGTTCTCACGCGGCCCGAGGTCGACAAGACGCGACTCGCCGCCGACGGCCAGAGCTTTGGCGCCTATTGGGCCACCAAGCTTTCTATCGTTGAGCGCGCCAGGCTGAAATGTGTGGTCCTTCAGACTCCGCCGGTTGACGCCAGCTTTCAGAAAGAGTTCCTCTTGAACTCAATCCTCGGGAATCGCGAATACCTCTTCGATTTGATCCCAGCCTTTCTGAATATTTTCGACGGAGCGAAGTCCGTAGACGACCTGGCAGAGATTTTTCCCAAGATGTCGCTCGTGAATCAAGATTTGATCGGCAAGCCGACCACGCAGATGCTGATCATTGCCGGGGCCCTTGACACGCAAGTTCCCATCTCCGACTCATTCTTGCTTCTAAAGACCGGCGACCTCCCAAAGGAGGCCTGGATCAATCCACAAGGAGGGCACCTCGGTAGGCAGAAGGGCGTTTGGCCCGACCCCCTAATTTTCAGGAAGGTGATCGTTCCCTGGCTCGTGCGCACTTTCGACGTGCACCCTACTGAATGATCTCCCCAAACTGGTCTCCGGCGGGATGCTGTAGGCTCACCAAGTTATCGACGTGCTCGAAGCACAAGCGATAAATGATTCAAAGGCAACTAGCCGTATCCGGTTCTGTGACCTTGGCGAGAACGAGAGTAAGCAAACGGGTCAGGCGAGCGCTTATAACGCCTCCACTCCCAATAAGTGTTTGTGACAACTCCTTGACTCGGCCAGCCGTCGCCTGAGAAAGTTCACGGAACTGGCTGGCGGGCTACCGGCTCTCCGCCGGCAGGTTCGCGCACAAGCCTCAGATGCGAATTATGCGATCTCGATGCTGTTCACGACAGCAGATATGCCAGGCGCAGCCCATGCGGCCCGCTCCGCTTCTTCCCGTTCAACCAAAGACCTGACAGATCCACTCAAGATCACTTTCGAGTCACAAATTTCGACCCAGATTTTCTTTGCATCGATTTCTGCTGCACGTTCCAGCGCCTTGACGATTTGGCTCTTGACGTCGGCTGTTGAGATCGGTGGCTTCACGTCAATCCGATTGACAACGCCTCTAACGCCGACCAAACTACGAGCCACTCTCTCCGCCTCCGCCTTTTGAAAGTGACGATCCACCGCCCCATCGAGAGTGACCCAGCCGTTTTGCACAATCACCTGGATTCGGCCTAGCGGCACCGATGCGTTCCAATCCAGGGCGTTGGTCGCGGCTCGGGCAATATCCGAGTCGCCCCGCCGAAAATCACTAGAAAGTTCGACCACGATTTCGTCTGAGATCGCTTTAACTCCCTTGACTCGTTCTGTTGCACGCTCGGCTGACCACTTCTCAGAAAGGCTGTGGACTGTACCACTGAGCATCACGACGCCGGAATCGATGGATACGCCGATCGCGGCTGCATCGACGCTCGGGTCCCAGGAAAGTTCATCCATCACAAGCTGCTGAAGTTCCTTGTCGATCTTCCTTGTCGTCTCTTCTTGGAGTCTTCTTGTCATTTTCATTCCTCCGTAAGCGTGAGTTCACCTGACCAGTGCACGCAATACCAAACCACAAGCTAGCTCCTGCCTCGTCTGGCCTTATGCGGCATAGATCACAGATAAACGTGATGCTCGTCACGGCAAGAAATTGGGACTTCACATTCAATAAGGCTTCGGTGGAGGTGACATATGAAAGCCATGGAAGCTCGGACTCGGATTCAATTCAAGAATGTTCTGTTTGCCACTGACTTCTCTCCGGCAGCGAGTGCCGCGGCGCCGTTTGCCGCAGAGCTGGCGAAGCGCTATGGGGCAAAGCTGTACGCCTTGCACGTCAGGCCGCCGGTAGTCAATCCGATGACGCCGCCAGGCACATGGCGAGCTTTGGAGAAGGCGGCGCTGGACGAAGACATGCAGCACACACAAGAACTCCTAAGCGCCTTCCCTGGGCTTCGGCCGGAAGTCTTAATCAAGGAGGGAGACCTTTGGTCGAGTCTGGCAAGCGTCCTTGAGGAGAGCGATGTTGATTTGGTTGTCATTGGGACGCGGGGCCGATCTGGAATCGCGAAGTTCCTGCTTGGTTCTGCGGCAGAAGAAATCTTTCGACAGGCTCCCTGCCCCGTACTAACGGTTGGGCCAAATACGGCAGCTACCGAGAAGAAGCCTGGCGAGATCACACGGATTCTGTTTGCTACAGACTTTAGCCCGGCATCCAATGCGGCGGCGCCGTATGCTCTATCACTAGCCCAAGAATGCCAGGCTCACTTAACGCTTCTGCACGTGATCGCAAAGCCCAAACCCGGCGAACTTGTTCAGCCGAGAGATTTGGCTCAATCATGGTCCCAGTTGTTACACAAGCTCGTGCCTGACGAAGCAGATCTCTGGTGTGTTCCGGAGTATGTAGTCGAGGAGGGTGACCCAGCCGAACAAATCCAGGAAGTCGCTACGCGTACAGGTGCCGAACTGATCGTTCTCGGTGTCCATCAACCAACTGGCTTTCCGGGTGCGGCAACGCATCTGCCTATAGCAACGGCGCACAAAGTTGTATCGCATGCAACGTGTCCCGTTCTGACGATTCGAGGTTAGTACCGACATTGCTGGTAATTCGGAGTGAACAACGAAGAGGAGAAATTTATGAAAGTGAAAGACGTGATGATGAGGACGGCAGCGACATGCACCCGTGAGACAAACTTGGGAGCGGCGGTCGAGATTCTATGGGACCGTAACTGCGGGATTTTGCCGGTCGTTGATGCGGAGCAAAAGGTCATTGGCGTTGTGACTGATCGGGATTTGTGCATCGCCCTGGGAACGCGGAATCGGCTGCCGGGTGATATCACGGTTGGCGAGGTAACGTTGGGCAAAGTCCTTACGTGCGCGGCCGAGGATGATATTCGCTCGGCTCTGGCTACTATGGCGCAGGCTAAAGTGCGGCGTTTGCCGGTTTTGAGTGCAGCCGGCAAGCTTGAGGGAATCCTGTCGATGGACGACGTTGCCATGCACTCGGCAACTCGAACCGGGAAGGCGGCGAGCGAACTCACTTACGATGATGTGATGGAAACGCTCAAAGCAGTTTACCGCCCACAGCTCCCACAGGTGGTAAGGCGCACGGCGGCAGCATAGGCTCCGACCATTGTTTTCAACCAAGTGCGCCGCAGAGTCGCGAGTGATGGCGTCGCAGCCGTCGTCGCGCAGCATAAGTCTTGCGAGAAGGAGATAGATTTTCACAAGAGCAAATCTGCCGAGCTACCTTTGTCCGTTGCTGATGTAGTAGCGAAAACGATCTCGAATCCGTCCGTGACCGGCAAGGCCTAGAGTTGCCACAGGTAAGGTTGATACGTGCTACTTGTCATGGTCGTGTTCATGATCACCGTGATGTCCATTATCATGGTGGTCCCTGCCATGTTCCTTGTCCCAGTGGTGATCGTGTTCCACACGGCCGCGGTCTCCTTCCCAATACCCGGCATAATACCTTTCTCCATCGTGGCGTGGCGCAACCCAGTGAGCCCCTTCATAGGGTGCTTGAGTCCAGTAGCCCTCATGCCACTTATAGTGATTTCCCACGGGATACCAATAGCCCTCAACCCAAACGTGATCAGGGGCTGGCATTGCTGGCACAACCACAACTGCCCGAGGTGGCGGTGGCGGCGCAATTACGATTCCAACGGAAATCTGCGCATGAGCTACGGAAGCCGCGCCTAAGAGCATCGCAAGAAGCAATGTCGCCCAGATACTGGTCCTTTTCATGTGGATCAACCTCCCTGACGCCATTTTAGACACAAGAAGGCGCTCGACATTCGGAGGAGCGGTAGGTGATCACGAAAGATACATCTGACCTGAAGTACAGGTGACCTGGCGCCGAGGATGCATCCTTCCCAAGTTGTTATGGGTTATCTTCTCTCATTGAAGCCGTCGATTCTTTGCTCCGAGCAATGAGAAGCATCGGTTAGGTTAGTGGATTCGGTAAAACAACGGCCGTGAACGAGAAGCCTCAGCATCATTTTTTGTGAGTGAGGTACGATGTATGCTCGGGTGCAAAATGGAGTTATCTGATGGAAAAGGATATAGACATGACCGCACCGCAGCGGATCGAATTAAGTCCCACAGTCGTAGCCATTCTGGAAGCTAACAGCCCAAAGTCTCAACTCCTCCGGCACTTCCTGCGCTTTACTGACGCCATCCTGGCGACAGACCCATCTGGGATCGACGAAGTCGTAACACCCGATGCCCGCTTTCATGAACTCGAAGCTATCGGACTCCCGCGCGGGCCGGAAGGAATGAAGATGTTCCGGCGTCAGGTCAATGGCGCCATTCCCGACGAACATATTTTCATTTCTGCTGTGCGCTTTGAGGAAGATAACATCATAGAGGCAGACCTGGACATCAGCGCAACCCACACAGGTGTGGAGTTCATGGGTATACCCGCGACAGGGCGGAAGATTCGCTTCAACGTTTACGCTCGCGGCCGCTTTGTAGATGGCAAGATGGCCGAACGCTGGGACAGAGCCGACTTCGAGGACATCAAGCGCCAGCTCACCAGCTCCTAACCTCAGCAGTCTTCGTTTGGTTTGGGGTACCTGCGAACCAGACCACTCCTGTCTACGATAACTTCACCGGCAACCCAACGACCACAGGCTGTTTGTAAGCGTGGCTGGGTTCGAGAATGAAGGTGCCCAGCATGTTGATTGCAAAGATCGTCAGGCCTGCGAGTTCACACAGCGCGGAGACGGGCAAGAAGCTCCACGCCCATTCCGTGATGCCCTGGTAGGCGATGATTTCGCACGACACCCGCATCGTGCAGCCGAGTGTGACCAGCACAAGGCCGGCGAACATTAGCCTCGTGCTCCACAGCACTCGCATACCTGCAAACGCCGGCAGGACGCGCTGTCCCACGCAGAGAATCATCACAGCGACGAAGCCGACTGTGAGGGCATGGCGCGACGCACCCCAAATGCCGCCCGAGGTGTCCCACCGAGCTGCTGCAACGCCGAGCAGTGCCGCAACCATTAGCCAGGCATGAGCCATACGCGTGAAGAATGGCAAGCTGGAATGCACGCCTCGGACCTTCGCTTCACGGTCAGACGGCTCAAGCATTCGCAATGCCGAAATCACGATTGATACGCCCAAGACCAAGACCGACGCGCCAAGCAGAGTCAACCCTGCAAGCGTCAGTGCAAGGCCGCAGATATTGACGAAGATTGCCGGCAACAGAAGTTTCGTGCGTAACGGTTTCAAACCCAAAAACACCTGCATCCACTTCGCGCTGAATCCCCAGACGAAGGGCACCAGAAAGCCCCAGGCCGTCAACGCCAGATAACGCTGGTCGAAGAGATGTGGAAAGGCTGGTGTTGCCCCGCGCAAGGACGCGTAAAAACAGCCGACGAGGTTCGCAACGAGCATGGCCATGAATCCGATGCACGCCGTGATGACCATCCAGATCCACGGGTCTACACGGGATCTGCCGGAATCGTCGGGACGGTGTTGAGAAACAACGCGACAGAAAATAGCGAATGCGGCGAGCTCCAACACGGCTGAAAGCGGCCCGAGTGCTCGCCATTCCCACAAGTAGATGTTCGCGGCCCAGCGGAGCGCCACCCCCAACGTCCACACCGTCCAGCACGTCCAAGCCGCTGCAAAATGAGAAGTGGCCGAGCCGCGCAATTTAGGAATGGAGTAGAAACCGATTCCCATGATGAAGCTGCCCACCCATCCGAAGACTTGTGCGTGACCGTGAGCTTGCAGCCACGCTTGTGAGATGGAGGACACGCTTTCGCGTCCGCTGATTTGCAGCAGGTTCCAAACGCCCAGAAACGTCCCGGGAAAAACCATGAAGATGAGTCCGGAAGTGATGAAAGCTATCACGAGACGCGACAGCGACTTTTCGCGCGCACGCGCGATTTCGAAGACTTTCGCGGGTGATGGTGACAGGTGCGCCGCCGTGGCGTTGATCGGTTCGATGGTTGCCGGCGAGGTGTGCATGATATTTATTCCTGGTGATCGACCGCGGCTTCCAACTCGACGGCGCGCGGGAAAAGAATGTTGTTTTCCAGATGCACGTGCTGGTGAAGGTCCGCTTCGAATTCACTCAGCTCACGATAGAGGGCTTCAAAGGTTGGGCAGGCGTCGGGCGGCGCGTTGTAGTCGTTGCTCGCGGTGCGAATCTGCTTCACGAGTTCGCCCGCCGAATCATGCTCTTTCATCATCGCGCCCACAGGGTTGCGTACGCTCTGGAAGAACGGCAGTTCGAGTGGTTCGGCGGCGATGGCTGCGCGCTCGAGAGCGCCAATATACGGAAAGAGGATTTGCTCCTCCTTCTGCATGTGCGCGATCATTTCCATCGCCAACTGGCCAAAGGCAGTCTCGATGGTGATGGTTTCGGGGTGATTCGCGGCGTGCTTCGCCTTTACTTTCACCAGCATTGCGCGCACGCGCTGAATCGACTGACGCACGAAGGCATGGTGCTTCGCGCGAATGTGCTCGGTGATTTCAGCCAGCGGCGCGGACATCCAGTCGCGATACTCCGGGCGCACCTGCCTGGCTGCGTCGCGAAGGCGCGAAAGAATCTCCTCGGCAGAAGTGCCCGCATTCACGCATGCATCACGAAGTGATTTTTCACCGCCGCAACAATAGTCCACTCCCGCGTCTTCGAGCACACGCGTGGCTCCCGGATTCGTTGCAACGATATCTCGCACTCTCGTCTCGGTATTGAAATCCATCAGAATCTCCTTTGGCCCCATTGTCGGCTGCAGACATTCTGAGAGGAGTCGGGCGGCAGGGCAGTGACAAAAGTCACACAAGTATTCGGTGGCCTGAGGATGAATAGGAACGTCTATTCGGCGGCGGTCTGTTCCCGCTTGAGCCCTTCGAGGTCTTTCACAATAATATTGCGTCCTTCCACTTCCAGTAATCCCTCAGCTTGGAGCCGGCTCAGATTGCGCGATATAAGTTCGCGCACGGTGCCAAGGTCGGCAGCCAACTCCTGGTGGCTCTTCGTCAATTCCAAGTGCAGCCCTGATTTGGACGGCTTACCCGCGTCTGCAGCCAGACGCAACAACAGGGCGATCAGACGCTGTCGCACGGTCGTAAATGAAAGATCTTCGATAATCCCCACCAGCCGGCGGAGGCGCGAACCCACTACCGCGATTACCTTCAAGGCCACATCCGGATGCTCACGGCAAAAACTCTGGAAATCCTTGCGAGAGATGAAGAGAGTCTCTGCATCCTCCAAGGCCGATGCCGCGGCGGGGTAGTTTCCGCCATCAAAAACAGGTAATTCGGCGAATGAGCTTCCGGGGTTTTCGATCGCAAGCACCTGCTCGCGGCCGGAAGAAGAAAGCTTGAAGATCCGAATCTTACCGGAAACCACAAGGAAGAGGCCCGCGCACGGGTCGCCTTCGCCAAACAGTAGTTCGCCCCGTTGGAACCGCCTTTTCACCGCGCGCGCTGCCAGAGCGGAGAGCTCCTTCTCTGTAAGGCTGGCGAATAAGGGCGTTTTCCGCAGGACTGATTCGACCGTGGCCATTGTTACTTGGTTCCTCCCCATGCGCCTTAGCCTAACCGAAGCCGCAGCAGCTTTGAACTCCAAACCTACCCAAGTGACTAAAGTCACTGCTCGTGCCGGCGCTACCTCTAGACTTGGCGCATGCTTGAAGGAGGAAGGCAATGACGGAGAAATTCTCAAATCCCATTTACATAGCAATTCTATTCGTGGTCGCGGTGGCAGGCAGTCAATGGTTGTCAGATCGTGATTCCAAAACACAGGCCTCAGCTGTTCATTTCCATCGCGCCGAAGTAGTCCTAACGCCGAAGGCTGAGCTAAAGACCGAACCGGCCGAATGGTCATTTGCGCCGGAAGTTCCACCCGCGATCAATCGTAAAGAACAGCGCCGCGTGGTGGTGCACTGGTCGATTCAGGAGAGCCCCGCTGAAGTGGCGCCGGGTGTGATCTACGACGACTTCTGGGCGTTCGACGGCCGCGTTCCCGGGCCGATGCTGCGCGTCCGCGAAGGCGACCTAGTAGAGGTTCACCTGACGAATGATCTGAAAAGTACGCACACGCACAACATCGACTTCCACTTCGTGATGGGGCCGGGCGGAGGAGCAGCGGCCTTGAGCGTGCCACCGGGCCAGGAAGCAGTGCTGGAAGCGCGTGCCATGGTGCCCGGATTCTACATGTTCCATTGCGCCACTCCGGATATTCCTACTCACATCGCGAATGGGATGTACGGTTTTGTGTTGGTCGAGCCCGCCGAGGGAATGCCGCACGCCGATAGAGAAATTTACGTGGTACAAAGCGAAGTCTATACGAATGACGACAAGCCCGGCCACAAAAGTCTGGCGATGGACCGCGCGGAGAGGATGGACCCCCAGTACGTGGTGTTTAACGGATCGGTGGGCTCACTGCTGAAGACCAAGGCTCCCCACGCGGAGGAAAATCAGCTGGTGCGGATCTACATGGGCAACGCGGGGCCCAATCTGATTTCGTCATTCCACCTGATCGGCGAGATATTCGATCGCGTGTACCGTGAGGGCGATCTGATCTCGCCGCCCGCGCAAGGACTGCAGACCACTCTCGTTCCGGCAGGCGGCTCTACGATTGTCGAATTCACTCCCCGTGTTCCCGGCACGTTTCTCCTTGTCGACCATTCCATCTTCCGCTTGCATCACGGTGCGGTCGGCAGCCTTGTCGTGGATGGCTCGCAGCAAG
>Ga0306922_10005840_pt1 | contig 11769 bp, 7 predicted proteins | sample sta12Cox44000082_FD_203758 | JGI IMG/M metagenome (GOLD analysis project Ga0306922, IMG submission 203758) | Lab enrichment of tropical soil microbial communities from Luquillo Experimental Forest, Puerto Rico - statoxic.12C.oxic.44.000.082 (v2)... | ecosystem: Environmental > Terrestrial > Soil... | reverse complement strand
GTGGCGGGCAAACTCCTCAACCTCCCAGCAGCGCGCGGGCAGCGTTACCACGGGCGTCTGCGGGCTGGGGTCGGGCGCTGCGCCCAGCGGCACGCGGAACGGCATGCGGCTGACGTCGATGATCTCGGTGCGGTTCTCGGACACGGTGAGGTCAATATCGTTCCACTTGGGGCGACCCACGGCGTGTACGTTGTAGGTGTTCAGGTACACGCACTTGGGATGCCGCAGCGCAAAGCTGCGGGCGTTGCGCTGCTCGGGCTGGCGGTCCACCACCGCCATGCGCACCGAGAACCGCTGCATCAACAGGTCCAGCTGCTCCCAGTCCTGGTACACGCCAATGTGCACAATCTGCCGCCAGAACGGCATGGGACCGGGCCGGCTGATGACCACATGCAGCGCGTTGCCCTGGTCTACGCCCATTGTGCAGGGGCCGGGGTCTTCGTAGGCGTTGGGGTAGTCGCCGCAGAAGCGCAGCACGTGGCCAGGGGTCAGCACGTCCTCGCTGGGGATCCAGGCGATGCCGATGTTCAGGTTGTAGAAGTGATGCGGCTGCCGCGTGCTGTGGTACAGCTTCACCAGCTTGCCGGGGTCCACGGTGGGGCTGTACAGCTGGCTGAGGCTGTAGCCGTGCGGACTCTTGACCGTCGGGCGGCTGGCCACCCACTCGCCGTGCTGCGGGTCCAGCTCGGTGCCGCACGTGGGGCAGCAGCGGTACCAGTCCATCGACTCCACGTCGATGCCCGCCGTCAAAGCCCTGCGCCACGTGGTCAGGTACTTCTTCTTGCGCGGGCGCAGCACCTTGAGATCCGTCTCGCCGAGCACGGTGGGGAATTCGCTTTCCATGCTGACCCAGCGGTTGCACGTGCCGCAACGGATGTGCCACATGCGCTGGTCGCTGCCCGGGATGCCGCTGTCCGGCGCGCCGCTGTAGGCATAGTCGATGCCGAACTGCGGAATTGACGGATTCGATAGCTCATAGCAGAATCTATACGGAGAAGCGGCCAACCGCTCCACGGCCATCGCCTTAGCATCGTCGGTTGCCTCATCGAGTTCGTCAAACACAATGCCGTCCGCCGGCACGCTCTTCATGCCGGTCTTGCTGCGCATGCCGCGGAAGTACACGAACCCCGCGCCCACCTGGCGCACGCCGGTCTTGTCGATGTCGCCCACCACCGTCTGCAAGTAGGGGTTCTCCTCCAGCAGCGGCCCCACGCGCGTCTGGCTGAAGTCGGTGACGTCGGTCTTGGTGGGGAAGAAGTACACCGTGCCGCGCCAGTTCTTCACCTCCACGCACTTCTGCAACATGCTGAGGATGGCCCACACGCTGCCGCCCACCTGTGTGGCCTTGCGCAGCACGATGCTCGGATGCGCATCGTCGTACAGCTGGCGCAGCCACGGGCGCGTCTCGAGTTCGGCCACGCGGCGCTCGATGGTGATGCGGTGCTTGCGCACCCATACGCTGAGGGGCGGCAGGTCCAGCGCGCGGCCATGCGCCGTCACGCGGCCATGCAGCGCGTTCACCAGTTCCAAGCTGCTCAGCTGTGGGGCCGGGTCGGTCATGGCGGTGGGCTGTCCTCCGGCGGTGGCGGTAGCGGCACCGGCACCACGGGGTGCGCCAGGCTGACCGTCACCACTTCGCGCAGCATCGTCAAGGCCGCAGTGCGCTGGTCCACGGGCACAAAGGCAATGATCAGCTGCTCCAGCCCTATGAGCACTGGCTGGAGCAGCTGCGCCATGCGCAACCGCAACTCGCCGTCCACGTCCTGCATGGCTTGTTGCGCGCGGCCTGCACGTTCGATTGCCTCGATGCCTCGGCTCAGCGTAGCCAATCGGCCGGCAAAGTACTCCTCGGGCGTCAGCGTGGGAAACTGGCTCTGCCAGTCCATCAGCGCCCGGATCTCGTTAATGACATCGCGAAAGTCTGCCACCCGTTCCATCGGCAGCTTGGCGTACCGGTCAAAGAACGCCCGCAGCACCGGGTACCGGGCGTACAACTCACGGCGAGCCACGCCGCTGTAGTCCAGGATGGTGGCGGCGCGTGCGCCACGGCGCTGCGCCACGGTGTGCGTGCTGGACTGGTCCTGCAACGGGCTGCCGCCACCGTGCCTGGCACAGTGCAGGTAGCCTGGACGCGCCGGCTTGGGGCACTGCACGCCCTCCGAGACGTCGTGCTGGCAGCGGGCGCGGCCGTCGGTCAGGCTGCGCTGCCAGTGCGCTTTAGGCGGACGCCGCTTGCCCATAGTACCAGAGCCCTCGACGCTTCATTGACTCCTCCACGGCGTCGTACACCCGGTTGCGGAATCGGCGCGTGCGCTCCTCGTACCAGGGCGTACGGGTAAAGCGCGTCAGCTCCTCGGCCAGCACGTTGTTGGTGGGGAACGCCTCGTAGGTCCACCCCTGGTCGCGCGTGGCGTGGCACCGGGGGCAGTGGGCCGTTACTTCGGTAGCGGCGGGGTACGCGCGGGCGCAGCGCCGGCAGTACCGGTGCCGGGGCCGAAACAACACCGACAGCACAAACAGCTGCACCCGGTTCAACCGCGCGTCGCGGATGCAGCAGATGATATCGACCTTCTCCACGAGCAGCCGGTGCTGCACGCTGGCGTGCGGCGGGGTGATCGACGCGCTGGCCGCTGTGATCATGCGCAGCCGATCGATAGCCACGCCTTGCGGTGCGCTCAGCCTGGCGTGCAGCTGTAGCAGCCGATCGATCATGGCATCGACGTTGCGGTAGCTGCTCATGCGCGCCGCATAGCGCCGTTACCGTGCGGAACGCAAGCGGCCCGCACCGGCCTCTGCATGGCGGAGCCCCTGTTCGTAGAAGAACGCACACAGCACCGACACGCGCACCCCGCACCGCGCACACTCCAACCAGCCCTGCGGCAAGCGCCGGCCCCGGTCCCGCGACACGTCCGTGAAGTCGTGCTCGGGGCAGGCGGTGGCCTTGGCGAACATGCCGGCCTGTCGAATCAACTCGAAGCGTTGCACAATGGAGATCATGGCGTCACCGAGCAGACGTAGTTTTGCGACGCGGCGCTGCACATGCCGTAGTCGCCCGTGGCATCGTACTCCACAGGAGTGCCCGCCAAGCCCACCTGTGCCCGCACGGCACCGGGCGTGGGCGTCGTCTGACACCAGAAGGCGCGGTTGGCATCACCAGGCGCGCAGCGCACCACCTTGCCGCCCAGGTTGGGCACTTCAACCGGTACGCCCAGCGGTGCAGCGGCAAAGCCACGCGGCGTGGCAGCAGGATTGACGCAGATGTACGGTGGCGCAGGCGTACCGGGCGCTGGCGTGTTGACGCATGCCTGCACGTCGCCGATGCCGCCACCAAACACGGCCACGTGCCCCGTGGGCACCAACGCCACAAACGGCGTGGGCGTCTGCGTGGGCTGCGGCACGAAGAACGGAGCCTGCGCCGGAGTAAGCGTGGGCGGCACCAGCGGCGTCTGCGTGGCGGTTGATGTCGCAGTGCCAGTAACCGTCTGCGGCACGACGAACGGCTTAGGCGGTACAGGCGTGCCGGTGGGTGTAGCTGTGGCCGTGTTGGTTGGCGTGTGGGTGGGCTGCGGAACGATGAACGGGTTAGGTGGTTGCGGCGTGTTGGTTGGCGTAGCCGTGGCAGTGCCCGTGGCAGTAGACGTGGGCTGCGGCACGAAGAACGGATTGGGCGGCTTGGGTGTGTTGGTCGGCGTGGCCGTAGCCGTACCGGTGGCCGTAACCGTGCCGGTGGCCGACGCCGTTGGGGCTGGGATGAAGAACGGCTTAGGGGGTACCGGAGTATTAGTGGGTGTTGAGGTGAGTGTTACGGTCGGCGTACTGGTCGGCGTCTGCGTCGGAGACGCCGTGGGCTGCGGCACGATGAATGGGTTGGGCGGCTGCGGTGTGTTAGTGGGCGTGGCCGTGTTGGTAGGCGTTACCGTGACCGTATTCGTAGGAGTGTCGGTGGACGCTGGAATGAAAAAGGGCTTGGGCGGCACGGGCGTGTTGGTCGGAGTAGCTGTGACCGTACCGGTGGGCGTGACCGTAGGCGTTGCAGTGAACGTGCTGGTAGCGGTGCCGGTGGGCGCTGGAATGAAGAAGGGCTTGACGACCGGCGTGTTGGTGGGCGTAGCCGTGGCGGTGCCGGTGTTGGTTGCCGTAGCCGTAGCCGTGCCGGTGGCCGTGTTGGTAGGTGCGGGAATGAAGAACGGCTTAGGCGGTACCGGAGTCCACGTTACGGTGAACGTCGCTGTGGCCGTAGCGGTCACAGTCGCGGTAAGCGTTGGCGTGGCAGTGATCGTTGGCGTGGCTGTGATCGTGTTGGTTGGCTGTGGGATAACGAACGGCTTGCTGAGGGGCGTAAAGGTGCGCGTGGGCGTAAACGTGGGCGTGGGCGTTGCAATCGTCAGCGCGTACTTGGTTCCCAAGCACGCTGCCGCTAGCGAGCGATCCGATGGCGATAGCTCCGCGCTGTACACCACCACTTCCGCTATGGAGCCCACCAGGCCCCAGTTATTGAACGAGACGCCCAGCCGCCCGTTGCCACCACCCATGCCGACGACGTTGCTCGTGTCGCTGTAGAGCGTACTGCCCGACAGCCGCGCCGTCCAGCCGCTGGCGGTCGAGGTGACGTTGTACAGATTCCACGTGGCCAGGCTGGTGGCCGGGTTGCCCTCCGCACGGCGGGTGGTGCTGCCAAAGCTGTCGTAGATGTTGCTGTCTCCTGGCCAGCGGTAATGCGTCGCCACGCCGGACGTGCTGTACAACCACAAGCCCGACGTGGCCGTGGACGCTGGCGGGTCCACGTCGGTCTTCACCACAATGAATACGTCGAACGCAGCGGGTGTCGAGGGTAAGTCGGGCAGCGCCAGCCCTTGCGTGCCGTCGTGATGCACGGCAGGCAGCCCGTTTACCACGGCGGTGTGGTACACCGGATTCGGCAGGCCGCTGACGGTGGTAGCGTCGCGCCCGTTGCCGCTGCTGTCTGGCCACGTCAGCAGCGAGGCTCCGTCGGCCAGACCGGTAATGGCGTCGCCGCGATACCACATGGCAATGCTTGCCTGCTGCGGTAAGCAACTGGTCGGCGTAGGGGTAGCGGTACGGGTCGCCGTGGCCGTGGCCGTGGGCGTGGGCGTGTAGATGGTTGGCGTGACGGTTGGCGCGGGAATGAAGAACGGCGCGAAGCGCGGCAGCGGGCAATACTCCACGGTCAGCGATGGGCGTTGACTGGGGAAGGAGACAGTCGAAGTGGCGATGTAGATGTAGTTGTTCCCGGTGGGTGCCGCCCCGCCAGGCCGATATGTGGTCAGGCGCAGGTCGGTGAACGTACCCGCACCCACCTTGATGTTGCTGAGGTTCTGGAGCGTGTAGTTCTCGTCCGCCGTTGCCACGCCAGACAGCGGCCCCGGTATGTCGAACGCCACCGGCCCCGTTGGCGTCGGCACCCAGTCGGCGCTGCTCATAGTGCCGCTGAAGTACCGTGCGCCGACCGTCGCGTCGCTGTTTGCCGCCGTATCAACGCCCACGAACAGGTGCATCCACGCCGCCGCCACGTACGCGCCCGCTGGGGCTGCATCACCCGTCGGGAACCGCGCCACGTAGTTCTCACTGGTGTACGTGCTGGTGCCGTCGTAACTTGCCTGGATGTAGTTGGCGGTGCCGGAAACAAATCCTGGACTGCTCCCCGGCCACGACGCCCCCTGCGTGTACGGGAAGCCATCGGACGCCAGCGGCGTCAGCACAGCGAACGTGCACTGGTTGCTCATTGGGGACGGTGTAGGCGTCAGTGTAATCGTCGGAGTCAACGTCACCGTCGCAGTCGCCGTAACCGTAGCCGTGCTGGTGGCCGTGGCGGTGGCCGTGGCAGTGGCGGGCGGCGTGTTGGTGACGGTTGCCGTGGGCTGTGGGATGATGAACGGCTTGGGCGGCAGTGGAGTCCACGTGGGCGTGGGCGTCGCCGTGGCGGTGCTGGTGGCAGTGGCCGTGCTGGTGGCCGTAGCGGTGGCCGTGGCCGTAATCGTGGGCGTGTTGGTGACCGTCGCCGTTGCAAGCGGCGTCGGTGTCTGCGGGACAACCACTGGCATAAAGCGTGGCGGCGGGCAGTATTCGATTGTGAGGAAGGGCTGCTGAGTTGAGAGAGCGCTCGACGTGGCGATGTAAAGATAATTGTTGCCCGTGGGCGCAGCGCCGCCGGGCCGCACCGCCACCAGGCGCAGATCGGTGTATCCGCCGGTACCAGTCTTGATGTTGGCCACATTGGTAAGCGCAACGTTCTGATCGCCGCTGGCGTAACCCGAGAGCGGCCCTGGCATATCGAACGCCACCGGCCCAACCGCCGTGGCGGACCAGTCGGTCAAGTCAAGCGTTGAGCCCGCATCAAAGTACCGCGCGCCGATCGTCGTATCGGTGTTGGCAGACGTCTGCGCGCCGACGAACAGGTGCATCCACGCCGTGGCGATGTACGAGTTGGCGGGAATCGCGGCACCCGTAGGGAACCGGGCGACGTAGTTCTCCGACGTGTACGTGCTCGTGCCGTCCCACGACGCCTGAATGTAGTTGGCCGAGCCAGTGACAAAGCCTGTTGCACTCCCTGGCCACGAGCCACCTTGCGCGTACGGGAAGCCGTCGCTGGAGAGTGGCGTCACCACGACGAACTGGCACTGGTTGCTCATCGGCGTGGGTGTCGTGGTAAAGGCGCTCGTTGCGGTGGCAGTCGCTGTTGCCGTTGCGGTAGCGGTAACGGTAGCGGTGCTGGTGTTGACCGGCGTATTGGTAGCCGTTGCGGTACGTGTCAAGGTGAACGTCGCGAGCGACGTTGCGGTAGCCGTTGCAGTAGGCTGCGGCACAAAGAACGGACGCGGTGCGGGGGTGATGGTCGGCGTTACGGTGGGCGTGTTGGTCGGCACGGCCAGCGTAATGCCGTACTTTGCCGCCAGGCAGGCGTTGACCGTGGCGCGGTCCACCGAGGACAGCGCGGTATTGTACAGCACGAACTCGGCGATGTACCCCACCAGGCCCCAGTTACTGAACGACACGCCGATGCGCCCGTTGCCACCGCCCATCGCCACGGTGTTGGTCGTATCTGAGTACACTTGCGCACCGTTGAACCGGGCGATCCAGCTAGCGGAAGCGGACGACACGTTGTATATGTTCCACGCGGCCAGGTTGTTCGGCAGGTTGCCCTCGCTGCGGCGGGTGGTGCTGCCAAAGCCGTCGTACACGTTCAAGTCACCGGGGTACCGGTAATGCGTCGCGAGCCCCGACGTACCGTACAGCCACAAGCCCGACGCTGGAGACGCCGCCGGAGGGTCAAGGTCGGCCTTCACAACGATGAACGTCTCAAGTGACGCAGGCGTCGCTGGCAGGTCGGGCACCGCCAGCCCCTGTGCGCCGTTCTGATACACGGCAGGCAGTCCGTTCACAATTCCGGTCTTGTACGTCGGATTGCCAAGGCCGCCCACCGTCGTGGCGTCCCGTCCGTTGCCGCTACTGTCGGGCCACGTGCCGAGGCTCGCACCGTTGGCGACGCCGGTAATGGCGTCCGCCTTGTACCAGATTGCCATACCGCTCAGCACCATGCAGCCCGTTGGCGTCACGGTGGCGGTAGCCGTGGCGGTGGCGGTGGCCGTGCTTGTCGGCGTGTTGGCCGGGGTGTTGGTTGCCGTGGACGTATTGACAGGGGTGTTGGTGCTGGTGGCCGTGGTTGTCCGAGTAGCGGTAGCCGTGTTGCCCGGCAGCGGGGTGTTCGTATTAGTCGCGGTCGCTGTGGGCTGCGGAACGAAGAACGGCTTGGCCACCGGCGTGTTGGTCGGCGTGGCCGTGGCCGTGGCCGTGTACGTACGTGTCACGGTGTTGGTGAAGAGCGGCGTGTTGGTGCTGGTGGCTGTATTGACGGGCGTATTGGTAGCGGTAGCGGTGTTCACGGGTGTGTTAGTGCGTGTGGCCGTGTTGGCCGGCGTATTGGTAGCGGTAGCGGTGTTGACCGGCGTGTTGGTGCGTGTGGACGTGTTGGCAGGCGTGGGCGTCCACGTAGCGGTGGCTGTGTTGGTGGCCGTGCCGACCGGCCCAGGCGTGGGCGTTTGCGGAACAAAGAACGGGCGGAGGGTGGGGCCAGGCGGCGTGGCGGGGAGTTGCGGAATGTAGGGGATGTTCGAGCGAAGCGGTGGAATCCAGTTAGCCGCCGTGACGGTGAAGCCAACCACCAGCACCGCAACGATCCATGCGACCCGGCGACCCCACAATGGTTCCTCCACCCATCAGTACATGAGCCGCCCAGAGGCGACCTTGCCGACGCCGGGAGACGTGTCACCCGCGTTGGTGCCATCGCGCGTCACGAGCACATTGCAGTCGACGGGCGGTGTGGCGGTGCTGGGGATGGGCACCGACGGAAACGAGAGAAGCGTGTACCCGCTGAAGACGTTGACGAGCGGAGCGCAGACCGATGGCGTGTACGCGCCCCACGTCATGTTGCGGAGCGGAACCGTGACAAAGTACGGGCCGCATCCGATGGCCACCTTGAAGCACTGGTTCGTACACGAGCCCGTTCCAGAGCCGGTACAGCAGCTCAGCGGTGCGCCCGACGCGGTACATTGCGTGTTGTCCACCACCGTGCTGGCTTCCATGTCGAACCGGATCGTCGTCGCGCCGAGCGGCATCGCCCACGTCCACATGAACGGCCACGCGAAGGAGTCCGTCGTGACGGGATCGCAGTCGCGCGTGGCGATCTGTGGTTGGCCTTTGACCGAATCGTTCAGGTTGAGCGGACACGACAACGTGTTGCCGGACGCCGGCCCCATGCCGAACTTGTTGACGAGGTAGCTGAACACCAACTGGCGATCCGCCGCCGAGAGCACTTGGTTGTAGAGGATGAACTCGCCGACGTCGCCGTTCAGGTAGTAGTTCAAGCCGCCGTCGCCCGTACCGCCATGCGACTGCCCGAGCGTCGGCGTGGCGGAGAACTGCACCGTGTTGCTCGCCGTGGAGAAGAGCGACACACCACCGAGAAAGATCTGATACCCGCCACCGGCCGAGTACACGTCATACACGCGCCACTGCGTCAGCGTGCCGACCGCCGAGTGGTCGATGCCGCCAATGCCAGTGCCCTTGCGCACCGTGGTGCCGAAGCCCTCGTAGATCTTGTCGTCGGTCCACGGGTAGGCGGTCGCCGGGTAGCCGTCGGAGGAGTTGGAGTCGGTGAAGCGCCAGAGCCCGGTGTTGTTCGTAAGCGTCGGCGGGTCGGTGGTGATCTTGACGACGATAAACGCCTCGCCCGCCGAGTAGCTGGACGTCGAGGGAAGATTAAAGAACTGAGAGTTCGCCGCCGTGAAGCGCACCACGGGCGCGCACGCGGTGCAGCTGGCTGCGCCCGGCGGATAGGAGGAGTTCCACGGACCGTTGGCGACGTTGGTCTGGTAGGTGGGGCGGTTGGCGGCGGTGACCTGCGTGGCGTGATTGTTGTTGCCGGAGGTGTCGAACCACGTAGCGATGGCCGCACCGTTGGCAAGCCCGACGATCTGATCGGCGCGGAGCCACTCCGTCATGTTGGCGGTGGGCGGCATGGCGCCCATCGAGAAGCTCGATGCGGCGTTGAACGGCACGATGTTGAGATTCAGCTGCGCGAGCGCAGAGACGCCAAAGCCGAGAAGCACCGCCACCGCGCCGAGCGCGAGGAGACGGCGGCGCATCAGTAGGTAAACACCAGATCGATGAGGCTCATGTTCGAGGTATTCTCGCTCGAAGCAGAAGCCAGGTTCGCATCGCGGCAGAAGCGCACGATTACCGAGTCTTTCGGATGGCAGCCGCTCATGGTCATGCTGGTGGTGGAGAAGGAAGTCTGCCGCGACACAATGCCGCCAGTTGCCGATGGTGCCTGGCAGTTATTGCTGGCACCGGCGGTCGGTGCGGCGTAGAGCAGCGTGGCGGCGCCGAAGCCGTAGGCCCCGCCGCCGGCCGCGCATGCCACGTCGGTGTGGAAACATGCGGCGTGTGTGCCGTCGAGCACGCCACACGTGCCGGTGGTCGAGCCCGTGCAGCACGGCCACGGCACGCCCGCCGCCGTGCAGGTGGCGTTGCCCTTAGTCACCATGCCGTAGGTCCACGTCATGTTTCCCGCCGCCACGTAGTCGGGCGGCATCGGAAAGTGGAGCAGGATGCAGCGCGACGCGCCGCAGTTCCCGGTACCGCTCCCGGTGCAGCAACTGTACGGTGTGTTGGCCCCCGTACAGTACGTGGTGCAGGTGCCCGCACCCGCGCCGGTGCAGCAAGCCCACGGTGCGCCGGAGCCCGTGCAGAGCGTGTTGGTCGCCACGGGCGCGTCAAAGTCCGCCAAGATCGCCCGGTTGGTGTTGCTCTGATAGAGCGTGCGCGGCGCGGTGAACGAGAGATTGCTCCCGAGCGACGCCCAGTTGCAGTTGCCCGCGCCCGCGCCGGTGCAGCAGTAGTAGGGCGCTGCGAGACCGGTGCAGAGCGAATTGAGACCGGGACCGCACGTACCGGTGCCCACCCCCGTGCAACACGCGTCCGGTGCGCCGGAGCCCGTGCAGAAGGCGTTGACCATCGGGTCTTCCGCGCTGGCGGCTTGGAAGCCGATCGAGCCGGCCCACACGGCTGACGGCGCAGCAAGCGCTGCTACCAACAGCACTGCCCAAAGCCACTTGATGATTCGAGTCATTGTTTCGCACTCCTCTTCTCGCGTGGCTGTATGGTAGCCACGCGCTCTGCGTATAGTAAACCACCGTCTATAGTCCCACGGCTTGCATGCACAGCGTACCGCTACGGGCGTTGGCGGCGTCCTGGTTGAACACCAGGGCGCACGCGCCCGTGGTCGTCTGCCCCGTCAAGTGGTGCACCATCAACGCCGCGATGCCTCCGGTGGGCGTGTCCGTAACGACGGGACCGACCACCACGTAGCCACCTGAGCTGAGATAAGGGCTGCTCCACGTCACGCACACGTTGGCCACGGCAGCCGCCGCAATCGACCCGGTGCCTACGCAGGCCCGCTGCCCGCCGCCGATCGATCCGTTGGTGGCCGGCAGGCAGAAGATCATCGCGCCCAGGGACGGGTCGCGCTCGACCACCACGCACACCGGGGTCTGCACGGGGGTCTGCTGCGGCGTGGGCCACTGAATCATCTCGGGCTTGATGCGCGCCTCTGGCAGCGGGGTGCCCGTCTCGGTGGGGGTGGGCGGCGACGTACCGGTGGGCGTGCCGGGGGGCGTGGCGGTGGGGGGTACGGCTACGGGCGTCCACGTGCGGGTGCCCGTAAACGTGGGCAGCTGCGCCCGCGCCGGTAACTCGAGAACCATCAGCAATCCTATGACGAACAACCAGCGGCTGGTCATAGCATGGGAATGTTACGCATGTTGATGACCTGAAAGTACACTTCCTGCGTGCCGGTGCCGGGGACAGGCGTCGGCGCAGTGCTGGGCACCGGGGGCGGAGCCCACGTCCATTGGCAGGTAAAGCGGTGCGTTTCGCTCGGAATCCATACGCAGCTACCCGGTGACCCGCCACAGTCGGCGTCGGTAGCGCAGCCCTGTGTGGTGTTGCCGGCACAGTAGCCGCTCTGCACCACCACGTTCACGTCGCCTTGCAGCGTCAGGTATGTGGTGACGCTGGTGGGGGCAAACGATCCGGTGTCGTACAGCACGCTGTTGGTGGGCGTGTCGTGCACCTGGCAGCGCAACGTCCACGGCTGCACCTTTATGTTGTCCGGCGTAGTGTATTCCAGCATCAGGCGCACGTCGGAGCCTTCGTTCACCACAAACGCAATCGCCGGTGGCAACGGCAGGC
>Ga0306922_10005833_pt1 | contig 11779 bp, 10 predicted proteins | sample sta12Cox44000082_FD_203758 | JGI IMG/M metagenome (GOLD analysis project Ga0306922, IMG submission 203758) | Lab enrichment of tropical soil microbial communities from Luquillo Experimental Forest, Puerto Rico - statoxic.12C.oxic.44.000.082 (v2)... | ecosystem: Environmental > Terrestrial >... | reverse complement strand
CCGACGACGATGGCGACGAGGGCGGCTTCAGCCTCGGCGGGCTGATGAAGGACGAGGAGGAGGACGCGCTCGCGGGCCTGGGCGCCCCCGCGGCCGAGATCGAGGACCTAGCGCCGGTCCGCCGCACGCCGCCTGCCTCCCGGCCGGTCGCAAAGGCGCCTCCCACGCCCGCGAAGGCGATGCCCGTTCGCCCGACGCCCGCGAAGGCAGTCCCCGCTCGGCCGACACCCGCACGCCCGACCCCCGCGCCGACGGCAGCCAGCGACGGCGAGTTCGACCTGCGCAGCCTCGTCGACGATTCGGAGAGCAGCGCCCCCGCGCTCGCGCCCCCGATCAAGGACGGCGACGAGGACGACGATCTCGACGCGCTCTTCGACGAGATTCAGATCGGCGACAAGTAGCTACGGCTGCGGGTGGAGTCCGGACGGGCCGGGCTTCTTGAAGAAGAGCTGCCGGAACTTCGCGAGGTCGGTGAAGTTCACGAAGCCGTTGCCGTCGAGGTCGGCGTCCGGGTCGGTCGTGCCGAAGCGTTGCCGGAACAACGCGAGGTCCTTGTAGTTCACGATCCCGTCGTTGTTCAGGTCGGCGTCGCAGACGTTGCCGTAGCCGTCGCCGTCGGTGTCGCGCTGGTCGGGGTTCGGCACCAGGATGCAGTTGTCGATCTCGTCGGGGACGCCGTCGCCGTCCTGGTCGTGGATCACGGTCACGGTCACCGTGCCATAGCTCACGTGGCTGTCGTCGGTGATCGCGTAGACGAACGAGTCGGTGCCGACGAAGCCCGCCTCGGGCGTGTAGACGAAGGCGTTGGGGTTGTAGTACGGATAGCCGGAGTAGCCGGGCGTCACGACGCCGTGGGCGGCGGTCTGGAACAGCCCGACGGTGATGTTGGACGAATACACGTCGTTCGCGGTGACGTTGAGGGTGACGGGAGTGCCGGCATTCGTGAGCGCACTGTCGTCCACGGCCTTCAGCGAGACGACCTGCACGGTGACCGTCGCGGAATCGGTGTGGACACCGTCGCTGATCTGATAGGTGAAGGTGTCGGTGTAGTCGGGCACGGGCGTGCTCGAATAGTTCTGCGAGTAGGTGACGTAGACGTCCTGGGCGGCGCCGGACCCGGAGTAGACGTACGCGTAGGCGTGGCTGGGCTGAGTCGTGATCGTGAGCGTGACCGGGTCCTTGAAGCCGATGTCGTTCCGCGCCACGTAGAGGCTGGGGCTGGCGCCGTGAGCGACGTAGAAGGTGTCGGGCTTCGCGAGGAATGAGTCCACGACGATCGAGACGGTGGCGGAGCCCGAATTCGTCCCGTCGTCGACGGTGTAGACGAATGTGTCGGTCCCGGAGAAGCCCGGACTCGGGGTGTAGTGGATGCGGATGCCCGCCTTGCTCCCGGGCGATCCCGTCACCGAGGCGGTGCCGTGGCCGGGCGGCGTCGCGATCCCGACCGTCACCGGATCCGCGAAGCCAAGATCGTTGGCCAGCACGTCGACGTCGAGGCCCACGGTGGGACCGGTGCGCACCAGGTCGGGATTCGCCTCCGGGCCCGCGGGGAGCGGGCCGTCGCTCGCGAAGAAGTGCTTCAGCATGCTGGTCCCGGCGTCGTACGCCCAGAAGTCGTCGCCCGAATGGTTGGGCGCGTACACGTTGGTCCCGAACCCGAGCGAGCCGAGCGGGCTCGTGGAGTTGGGGTCGTAGTAGTCCCCGTTGCCGAAGGCGGCGCGGCCGTTCGCCGCGTAGATCAGCTCGGGGAACGCGTTGAGGTTGTGCGCGACGTTCGCGGGATCGACCTGCAGCTTGCCGTAGTACAAGGCGCTGTGGTCGACGGCAAGAACGACCGTGCCCCCGTACCCTTGCGCGCTGCCGTAGCCGCCGGACCCCTCCTGCTGCGCGAAGGTGTTTCCGGAGATCGTGAACGCCTGGATCTCCTGGGAGCTCAGGTCCGAGTTGCCGTGGATCAGGCGACCTCTCGAGCTGTCGTACTCGATGTCGCCGTAGAAGAGGTCGGCGTAGTAGCCGTGGAAGCTGCCGGACGGCGTCAGCACGGTGATCGACGTGCCCGTGCCCCAGCTCGCGTAGTTGAGCACGATCCACTGGTTCTGGGAGGTTACGATGAAGTGGTCGTCGTCGACCGCCTCGATGTGGTAGGCGATCACGCCGCCCGCGTCCTTGGACTGGAACGTTCCCGTCGAGAGGTCCAGGCGGCCGACGCTGCTCGCGAACGTGCCCGAGCCCAGGCCGTTGTCGCCGCCGAAGTCCGCGACGAAGACGTAGCGGTCGTCGGAGCTCAAGCTCATGTCGGTGAACTGCCGGGTGCTCGAGAACGTCTGGGTCGAGCCGTCCGCGAGGTTCAGGACCCGGATCGAGGCGCCCCCGATGCGGAGGACGAGCTTCCCATAGGTGCTCGAGTAGAGCATCTGGGAGGGGCTCGCGGGCGCACCGATGAAGCCGATCTGGAGGTAGCTCACGGGCGCCGCGTGAGACGCGAGCCCGAGAGCGACGACCAGTGCCCCCACCACCAGCCGCGCGATCTGTCGAGTCACTCCGCGGCTCTCCCGACTGCCAGCCTCGAGCGCGAGAGGATCAGAGCTCCGAGCCCGCCCGCGACGAGCAGCAGCGCGCTCGGCTCGGGAACGACACCGAGCAGCTTGTCGTACTGCACGATCAGCGGCGAGCCCAGCCCGTCCACGAACGGTCCCGCCGGGTTCACGTTGTCGCTGGCGCTGAGCAGGGTGCCGCCGGCCCCCAGCACGAGAGCCTTCTGGGCCACCAGCTCCAGCACGCCGACGGTCTTGGTTCCGGTGAGCTCGGAGAAGCTGCCGAACGCGAGGGTGAAAGGGCCACTGGTCGCGCCGAAAGCAGGCTGCATGCGGAACGCGGCATCGTCGCCGAGGCCGGAGTCGAAGGAGAAGTCCTGATAGGCGAAGACCGCCGGATCGAACTGGAGGTCGAAGCCGCCACCCACGGTCAGGTCCGCGAAGTTGAACCCGACCGTGATGCTCACGACCTGGTCCTTCGCCACGTCACCGCTCGGCGCGCTGAAGGTGATCGAGTCCAGAGCCTGCGCGCGCCCCGCGAACAACGACGCCGCCGCGAGACAGACCGCGGCGCAGAAAGACCTCGCTCCCATGACCCACTCCCTCCGATTCGGACCAGACTCCGCGGGAGACGACAGACCCGCAGATGCGACCAGATGCGCCGCCGATTGTCGCAGATCGAGAGGGGAATTGACAACGAACTCACGAGACAGTCATGGGTCTTTCACTGATCGGGAGGAGGGGTGCAAGCGTGCTTGCGGGGGAGGGCTTCGGAAGAGCCCTACACGCGGCGATGTCGGGCGAGCGCCATCAGCGCGAGCGACGCGGCCCCGAGCGCGAGCCCGGCCGGCTCTGGCAGCGTGCGGCTGGTCTCGCTCGCGTTGAAGTTCAGGGTGGCGAGGATGCTCAGGGCCCCGACCTTGAAATCGATCCCGGCGATCGAGCCGTGCAGCGATCCCACGGTGAGCACGGGCATCGGCACGGACGCGCTCCCGTCGAAGTCCTTGGGCTGTCCCGCGGGCAGGTTGATCGAGGCGCAGAGCGCGCCCCCGCAGGTGATCGTGCCCGAGCCGTGGAACGTCCCGGCGGCGCCGTTGAACGAGAGCTGGTTGCCCGTCAGCGTGCCCGTGACCGCGTCCACGAGGTCTGCCTCGACCGGACCGGTGATCGTGACTGCCTGACCCAGGAACATCGTGTTGATGTTCAGGTCTGACTGCAGGTTCAACAGGTCCAGCGTCGCCGGGCCGTTCACGATGTTTCCCTGCGCGTCGCTGGTGTAGGTGACGTGGACGTCGCCGGTGAGTGTGCCTTGCGGCGGGATCGAGAGCGACACCGGGCTGGTGAAGGCCAGGGTCGTGGTGGTGGTGTCGAACGCGTAGTCGACGATCACCATGGCGCTCGCGCTCCGAACGAGCGTGAAGATGAGAAGAATCGCAGTCAGGACCGGGGTGGAGCGGGGGGTTCGCATGATGCGGACTCTACGCCGCCGCCGGCGAGTCGGATCTGACATTTCTCTGACATCTCTCCGTGCAGAAGCAAGCTTTCTTGCACCCGAAGCATGGTGGAAGCCGCCCGCCGCCGCCGCTATCCTGCGCAGCCACGCGGGAATAGCTCAGTTGGTAGAGCATCAGCTTCCCAAGCTGAGGGTCGCGGGTTCGAGTCCCGTTTCCCGCTCCAGCGAGATTCCTCGCTGACTAGTGACCTTACGAGCCTGCGCCGCTTCGCCTTCGTGCGCGCCCTCCGTCTGATCACCCTGATGACTGGCTAGAGACTGGGGGCGGACCACATTGAGGAGAACTCCCATTCTAGATCGGCCAGTTTCCGGGGGGTACGTCAGCTCTTGGTCGGCTTCGAGCGAGTGGGACGCGTCATCAGCTCGGGACGGTTCTCTGCCGCCAGCGCGTCGCGCAAACGCTGGCCTCGAAGCGGCTCTAGCGTGCCGGAGCCCTCAACTCTAGATCCAGCCCGGGGCCGACATCGAAAAACTCTTGATTTCGCCTGTTGATCCGTGTACAAAGCAAGCGCTTGCTTTGTTGGAGTCCCTTCCAATGCCCTCGTCGTTCTCTTCCACGCTCTTGCACTCTCGCCCCCGTGCCCGTGAGCCCCGCGAGCAGATCCTGGACGCCGCGCTCAGGCTCCTCGCCGCGCGCGGGTACGAGGGCGTGACCCTCCGCCAGATCGGCGCTGAGGTCGGCCTCCACAACAGCAGCCTCTTCCACCACTTCCGAAGCAAAGGCGATCTCGTCACTGAGATCTTCCACCGCGTCCTCGACGGCGTGATCGCGCGGCTCGTGCCCCTCGATGCGGACCACGAGCCCGAGCTGAATCGGCTGGTGGCGGTCTGCCTCGACGTGGCGGATCACTTCGCGAAGGCACCCGAGCAGGCGCTCTTCGTGTTGCGCGTCGTGATCGGCTCGCCCGGCTTCGAGACGTATCTCAGGGGCATCGATCGCGGCGATCGCAACCATCCTCTGGTGCGACTGCACTCGATCCTGTGGAGCTGGCTCGAGCGAGCGCGCGCACGCGGTCGCATCCGAGCGGTCGACGTCGGTCAGGCCACCCGAAATCTGTTCGGCGTGTTGCTGTTCGACCCTGCCCTCAGCCAGGGGTTCGGCGATCCCGACCTTCCTACGGCAGAGCGCCGGCGGAGACGAGCGACGGAACTGGCTGAGTTCGTGCGGGGCGCTCTCGAGGCCCGCTGACGATGTCGGAGTAGCGATGTCCAGCGTCTACGATCCGTTCTCGGCTCGGTTCCACGCCGACCCTTACCCCAACTATCACTGGCTGCGCGCTTACTACCCCGTCTTCCGCAATGAGGTCGCAGCACACCGGGAGTGGCTGCTCACGCGCTACGCCGACGTCGCCGCCGCTCTCCGGGATCCGCGCCTCTCTTCCCAGGTCGTTCCGCCGATGGTCATCGATCAGCTCGCGGCTAGCGGCCGGCCGCTGCTCGCCGGCCTCGCCAACCTCTTCGTGCACATGCTGATCCTACAGGACGATCCCCACCACGCGCGGCTGCGCGGCCTGGTGGGCGGGGCGTTCACGCCGCGCGCCGTGGAGCGCCTGCGCAAGCGGATCGAGACGATCGCAGACGCGCTCCTCGACCAGGCTGCACGGCGGGGCGAGCTGGAGCTCATCGGGGATTTCGCGGCACCCTTGTCCGTCGGGTCGATCGCCGCGCTGCTCGGGCTGCCCTCGGCGGAGGATGTCCCGCTCAAACGATGGGCAGACGACATCGTCCTGCTCCTCGACCGCGACACCAAAGTCGACGGTCTCGAGCGCGCCGCCACCTCGGCAAGCGACATGGCTGCGTGGGTGCGCGGCTTCATCGATGAGCGCCGCGCCACGCCTGGCGACGACCTCGTCTCCGGATTGATTGCGACGGCCGAGTCCGAGGACGCCCTCGACGAGAACGAGCTGGTCTCGACCTGCGTGTTGCTGCTGGCTGCCGGGCACCAGACCACGATGCACGGCATCGGCAACGCGACGCTCGCGCTTCTGCGGCAGCCCGGCGCGGAGGCCGCCGCGCGGGCCGAGTCCGCGCTCACGGCGTCGGCTGTCGAAGAGCTTGTCCGCTACGACAGCCCGCTGCAGCGCGTCTGGCGCACGGCCCGGACCGACCTCGAGATTGCTGGGGAGCGGATCCAAGCGGGCGACGACGTCGTGCTCGTGCTCGGCGCGGCCAACCGAGATCCGGCTGTGTTCCAGGAGCCCGATCGGCTCGAATTCGGGCGCAGCGCGAACCGCCACCTCGGTTTCGGCCACGGCGCCCACTTCTGCCTCGGAGCGGCGCTCGCGCGCCTCGAGATGCGCGTAGCGCTGACGCGCCTGCTCGGGCGTCTGCCCGCGCTCGAGCTCGCGACCGACGACCTCGAGTGGCGTCCTGGTTCAATGGTGCGGGGGTTGCGGGCGCTCCACCTGTGGTTCTAGGAGCCCCGGTTGCTTGGCGGGGCGGCCTCCTCCGCATCGCGGTCGCCGCGGCCATCGGCTTTGCCTGCCTCGCGTGGCTGCGCGAGATCGGTGGGCCCCCTGTCTTGAGAGCCCGGCTCGGCCCCTGGGCACCGCCGCTGTCCCTGGCGCTGCATGTCACCGTCGAGATGACGCCGCTTGCCAACTTGATCCCTTTCGGTGTCGCGAACGGGAGCGTTACGGCTTCTGGGTCGGTGCGCTGCTCAGCTCGCTGGGCTGGATGGCGGCCGTGCTGCTGCAGTACGGGCTGGTGCGGGCTGGCTACCGTCAGCCTCGGGAACCCGTGGTGCCTCCGAGGCGGCCGGCGTGGCTGGCGCGTCTTCCGATCGAGCATCCTGCGGTTCTGATCATCGGCCGCTGGCTCCCGGGGGGTGCCTACTTCGTGAACCTGGCCGCCTCGACTCTCGGCGTTTCGCTCACTCGCCAGCTCGTGTGCGCCGCCCTCGCCAGCGCCCCGCCTGCGCTGGCACTCGCTGCAGTCGGGGCGCGACTGGCGAGCTAGGGTTTCGCCCCAGGAGTCACGAGTCAGGAGTCACAAGTCCGGAGGTGCGCCGCGCTTCGCGGGATCGGACGGGCTCATGATCCCCACCAAGTGTCCGTCCGGGTCCGCGACGATCGCGAAGCGCGCGCCCCAGAACGCGTCGTACGGCGGCTGCGAGCTGGCGTGGCCCATTCCGGTGAGCTTTTGGTGGAGCCGGTCCACCTCGTCGCGGGTCTCGACGTGGAAGGTGAGCAGGGTGCGCGTGCCCCGGGCCGCGGGCTCGCGGAAGCCGCGGTCGTAGGTCCTGGCGAGTGCGGGGGCTGTCGAAGTGGAGCGTCAGGCCGTTCGGCAGCCGCAGGTCCACGTGGTGTACACCGCTCGGTGTGCGCCAGAGAGCGCTGTCGGGAATGTCGAGACCGAGTGCGCGGTAGAAGGCCACCCATGCCTCCAGATCGCTCATCACGAGATCGACTTGGTCCAGGCTCGGCTGCTTGGTCGTCATGGGGCGAGTCTAGGCGGCGCGCGACGGACTTGGGCGGCAAGCCGACCTGCTCACCCGGATGGTCGGGCCGAACGAGACGACCAACGGCAGCCCGCCAAAGGCAGGCCTCCCGTCGCGCAGCGGCTCCGTCGAGCGCATCACCCAGCCAGAGATCTCTCCGCGGCAAAACGGCGCGAGCCACGTCGGGACGGCGCGCTCGACGATCTCCATGAGCGGCAGCGTACCATCGTCGGATGGCGGTCTCCCTTGCCTTCGGGCTGAAGGCGCACTCGGGCTGGGCGGCGCTGGTCGCCGTGGCGGAAGAGCGCGGTGCGCTCACCGTCGCGGCGCGCCGCCGGCTCGAGCTGATCGATCCCGCGGATGCGCACTGGTCCAAGCAGCCCTACCACGCCGCCGAGGGGCTCGATCCGGACGAAGCGCGCGACGTGGTCGCGCGCGGAATCGCTGCGGCGCGGCAGATCGCCGCGCGCGAGCTCCGCGCGGCGGTCGAGGAGCTCCAAAACGAGGGCCGCAAGGTCGCGGCGTGCGCCGTGCTGCTCGGCGCTCCGATGCCCGATTGGAGCGTCGAGGAGATCCTGGCCGTGCACTTCCGCATGCACAAGGCCGAGGGCGAGCTCTTCCGCAATGCGCTTGTCCGGGCCGCCGAGGCGTGCCGGATCCGTTTCGTCGGGATTCCCGAGAACGCCCTTGCAACGCGCGCAGACGCCGAGCTGCACGAACGGATCGCCGCGCTCGGCAAGTCCGTGGGGCCGCCCTGGGGCAAGGACCAGAAGGAAGCGGCGCTCGCGGCCTGGCTGGCTCTCTCGAGCTGATCCCGGGTATCTTGTCGGACCGGCCACCCTTCCAATCGAACGAACCACGGAGGACCACATGCAAGACCATCTGAACTTCTACATCGACGGGGCCTGGGTCCCGCCGGTCAAGCCCGGCAACACCCGCGACGTCGTCAACCCGGCGACGGAGAAGCCGATCGCCCGGATCTCGATGGGCAGCGCCGAAGACGTCGACAGGGCGGTGAAGGCTGCGCGACGCGCGTTCGAGAGCTACTCGCGCACGACCCGCGAAGAGCGCATCGCGCTGATGCAGAAGATCATGGGCGCGTACCAGGCGAAGTACGAGGAGATGGCCAAGACCATCTCGAGCGAGATGGGAGCGCCGATCTGGCTGTCGAAGGCCGCGCAGGCGGCGATGTTCATGGCGCACTTCGGCCAGGCGATCGAGGTCTTGAAGAGCTTCGACTTCGAGGAGAAGCGCGGCAAGACGCAGATCATGCGCGAGCCGGTGGGTGTCTGCGGCCTGATCACGCCGTGGAACTGGCCGATCAACCAGATCGCCTGCAAGATCGCGCCGGCGCTCGCGGCGGGCTGCACCATCGTGCTGAAGCCGACCGAGGTCGCGCCGCTGAATGCGATCCTGCTTGCGCAGATCCTGCACGAGGCGGGCGTGCCCAAGGGCGTGTTCAACCTGGTGAACGGCGACGGCCCGACCGTCGGCGCGGCGATCTCGTCGCACCCGGGCGTCGACATGGTGTCCTTCACGGGCTCGACCCGCGCCGGCATCCAGGTGGCGCAGAACGCGGCGCCCACGGTGAAGCGCGTGACCCAGGAGCTCGGCGGGAAGTCGGCGAACATCATCCTCGACGACGCCGACTTCAAGACCGCGGTCGCCGGTGGCGTGCAGAACTGCTTCATGAACAGCGGGCAGTCGTGCAACGCGCCCACCCGCATGCTCGTGCCGCAGAGCCGCCACGCCGAGGCCATCGCGATCGCGAAGGCGACCGCCGAGAGCATCAAGGTCGGCGATCCGTTCGCGGGCGGGAACGGGCTCAACCTCGGCCCCGTCGTGAGCAAGGTGCAGTTCGACAAGATCCAGGGCCTGATCCAGAAGGGGATCGACGAGGGCGCGACGCTTGTCACGGGCGGTGTCGGCCGGCCCGAGGGCCTGAAGGAGGGCTACTACGTCAAGCCCACGGTGTTCGGCAACGTGAAGAACACCATGACCATCGCGCGCGAGGAGATCTTCGGGCCCGTACTGTCGATCCTCCCGTACCACGACGAGGAAGAGGCGGTCTCGATCGCGAACGACACGCCCTACGGGCTGTCGGGCTACGTGACCTCGGGCAACCTCGACCACGCGAAGTCGGTCGCGCGCCGGCTGCGCACGGGCAACGTGCACCTGAACGGCGCACAGCTCGCGTTCGACGCGCCGTTCGGCGGCTACAAGCAGTCGGGCAACGGCCGCGAGTGGGGCGTCAACGGCTTCGAGGAGTTCCTCGAGACCAAGGCGGTGTTCGGCTACTCGGCCGAGTAGCGACCTCGCAAGGTTCCAGACGAGGTGGCCGGTCGCTCGCGCGACCGGCCGCTTTCATTTGCGCGGCCTGAGACGGCTTGCCCCGAACTGGCCGCCGTGCTGCAGGCGGTTCCGCGCGCCCTTCGAATTCGCGCTCCCCTTGGGGATCGAGTGTGCGGTGGGGGCGCAACTCATGAAGAAGGGAGTATCTCCGTGAGTCCGCATCTGTGCGTCCGGGGGTCGAGGGCATGCTGATCACGCAGGGCGGCCGCTTCGCCGGCTAGGCTTCTATCTCCTGAAGAGCAAGCCGGTGTTCCTGTGGAACCTGCTCGACCTGGCGCGCGTGCCCTGGGAGGGCCCGGAGCTCGCGCCCGGCAAGCACACCGTCGAGTTCGACTTCAAGTACGACGGCCTCGGGCCCGGCGCGATGGCCTTCGGCGACTACAGCGGGGTGGGCCGCGGCGGAACCGGCGTGCTGAAGGTCGACGGCAGCGACGTCGCTACGCAGAAGATGGAGAAGACGCTCCCCTTCATCCTGCAGTTCGACGAGTCGCTCGACGTGGGCTCGGACATGCTGACCGGCGTGAACGACGCCGACTACCAGCCGACGTTCAACTTTACGGGCACGATCGACAAGCTCACGCTCACCGTCGACCGTCCGAAGCTCACGCCCGAAGACGAGAAGCGCCTGATGGAGGCGCAGCGCAACCAGAAGGCGAGCGAGTAGCGCCCTTCGTCCCGACATCGCGCGCGCCTCGCGTGGGTTGGAGCTTTCCAATCCGCGCGGGGAGGTTCGCACTCTGGTCGTGGATCACATTCCGCGGCCCTCGCGAATATCGTCGCATCCGTCGGCGTCACGCTCCGACGAGAGGCGATGGGAGTTCCGCCGTTGTGTCACCTGGGCGTCATGGTGCTGTGGGCGTTCGGCCGCGAAGGGCGCGCACACACCAACCGGCGCGCTGTGACGTGCGAGATCGAGGTGCCGGTGCGTCTTGCGCTCGATTGAGTCCAGACTGCCCGCGCCCTCGGAGGCGCCCGCACCGACGACGCAGCCGCAGACGCGGGCGCGGGTCCGGCTCCTCGTCGCGTTCGCCTCGCTGCTCTACTTCCCGATCCTCGCGCACCACAGCGTGCGCGTGGCCTGGGACCCGCAGGAAGACTTCCCGAGCTTCTACTTCGCCGCGCGAGCCGCGTCGAGCGGCGCCGCATCGCCGTACGACGTCGACGGGCTGACGCGCCTCGCGCGCGAACAGGGGATCGAGCAGCGGGTCTACCCGTTCCTGTACCCGCCTCCGACGCTGGTCTTGTTTTTGCCGTTCGGTCGGCTGCCGTACCGGAGTGCGAGCCTGGCGCTGATGGTGCTGAACCACGGGGCACTGCTCGGCTCGATCTGGCTGGTGTGCCGCAAACTCCTTCCGCTCGGAGGGAGCGAGCCGACTGCGCTCGCGATGTTCGCGCTCGCCTACGCCTTCTCGTTCACGCCCACGGTCCAGACCATCGACGTCGGCCAGACGAACCTGCTCGTGCTTGCGTGCGTCACGGGGGCATGGATCGCACTGCGGGATCCGCGCCGCGATTGGCTCGCGGGAGCACTGCTCGCGATCGCCTGTCTCTTGAAGCTCTACCTGGTGCTCGTGCTCGTGGCGCTCCTGCTGCGGAGGAGATTTCGTGTGGTCGCTTTCGCAGCAGCGACCGCGGGTGTGTTCGCGCTCACGTCCTTGGTCGCGCTGCCGCACTCCGAGTGGATGGAGTGGCTCGTGGAGGTCGCGCCGAGTGGCAGCTACGGCCGGGTGCCGCGCGGGCTCGATTGGATCGGCATCGTCCATCCCGCAAACCAGGCACTCGCGGGGCTCATCGCGCGCCTCACTGCGCCCGAAGGCCCGCTCGCGAGCTTGCGCGGCCTGACCGTTCCGTTCGACTACGCGGCGGCATGCGGCTGCGCCGGCGCGGCAGCCTGGGCGCTTCTCCGCGCGCGGCTCCGGCCCAACGCCGAGCTCGGCGCTG
>Ga0306922_10005832_pt1 | contig 11780 bp, 14 predicted proteins | sample sta12Cox44000082_FD_203758 | JGI IMG/M metagenome (GOLD analysis project Ga0306922, IMG submission 203758) | Lab enrichment of tropical soil microbial communities from Luquillo Experimental Forest, Puerto Rico - statoxic.12C.oxic.44.000.082 (v2)... | ecosystem: Environmental > Terrestrial >... | reverse complement strand
CCGCTTCCCTGACACACCGCTATGCCCGGTCTGCCACAAAGCAGCCGAATCCACCATCCCCGTCATCAAAACCCACCACGACAAAGCCGGCCACCACTGCCCCGGCAGCGGCATCCCCTACCGCTGCGTCCTCACCGACCACCTCACCCCACCGCAAGGCGGCACCGCATGAAATACTGCCCCCCCATCCGGCGGGTCACCCGCGGCAAAAACCACCACTACGAAGACGCCGACGGCCGCCGCGTCCCCGGCGTCACCACCATCCTCGACGGCGGCCTACCCAAAAAAGAACTCATCGGCTGGGCCGGCAACGCCACCGCCGAAGGCGCAGTCAATAACTGGGATGCGCTATCTGAGCTGCCACCAGGCGCCCGCATGAAAACCCTCCAAGGCATCCGCTACGAAGTCACCAACAAAGCCAAAAACAAAGGCACCCAAGTCCACCTGTACGCCGAAGCCCTGGTGCAGGGCATCGAAGTCAAAGGCGTCCCCGACGAACTACGGCCCTACGTCGACAACTACGTGCGGTTCATCGACACCTGGCAACTCGACCCCGTGCTCGTCGAGGTCGTGATCGTCAATTACACCCACGGCTACGCCGGCACCCTCGACCTGATCGCCGACCTCACCGGGCCCACCGGCGAACGCGAACGCTGGCTCCTCGACATCAAAACCGGGGAGAAAGGCATCTACCCCGAAACCGCGCTACAGCTCGCCGCATACCGGTTCGCCGAATCCTACGTCGACGCCGACGGCGACGAACAACCCATGCCCACCGTCGAACACACCGGCGCCATCCACATCACCGCCGACGACGCCCAACTCATCCCCACCGTCAGCGAACGCGAACAACTCACCACATTCCGCATCGCCCAAAAAGTGTATGAATACGACAAAGACAAAGACGGCCTCATCCTGCCCGCGCTACGCTTGCCGACCGCCTCGACCGCCCGCGTCATCTGGGACGACGACCAATGATCGATCCATTGGGACCACCCCTACCGCCGTGCCGACACTGCTCACTAGCAGTCGAATACCGCGCCGACGCCCAATGGTGGCACGCCTCAACCAACAGACAACGATGCGCGATCAGCCCAGACACCTTCGCCGAACCCGACCCCCGCTATATCTCCGAAACCCTGCCTATACAAATAGCATTCGACTTCAACGGGACTACCGCATGACCTGCCCCGCCAGCTTCTACCAAGCCCGCTGCGAAAACCCGCCCGGACACACCGGCCCCCACCACGCCGACACCGGCGCCGGCACCCAAACACTCTGGACCACACCCGCCAACGACCCACCCACACCCCACTACCACGACCCCGACACCACCGTCTACCACGGCGACTGCCTCGACATCCTGCCCACACTGGCAGACAACAGCATTGACGCCGTGGTTACTGATCCGCCGTATGGGCTCGAATTCATGGGCAAGGAATGGGATTCGTTCGCACCCGAACGGACGCAGTACCACGGCGAACGCGCCGACACATCGAAGAACATCAGCAACGACAGCACCCGCCCGAGCAGCCGTCACCGCATAAGCTACTCGATGACTCGGCCGACATTCCGCCGCTGCACCGTCTGCACCAAACGTGAATTCTCCGGCAGCCCGTGCATATGCGCCGAACCAACCTGGGCATACGAACAACCGGGCGGTACGCCTACCCGCATGGCCGCCTATCAATCATGGTGCCAGGCGTGGGCCGCCGAATGCCTACGTGTTCTCAAGCCCGGCGGGCACCTCCTCGCGTTCGGCGGCACCCGCACCTGGCACCGGCTCGCCTGCGCGATCGAAGACGCCGGATTCGAGATACGAGACAGCATCGGCTACGGCCACACGCAAGGAGGTGATGCCAAACAACTGCCCGGACCCCTCGCATGGATCTACGGCAGTGGTTAGCTTCCCCAAGTCGCTCAACATCAACAAAGACGAAAGGTTTTGCCAGTGTGATAACCACCAATTGCGCGGAATGCGGGAAGCCGTACCAAACATGGCCGCGGACACTGCGGCGAGTGAAATCCCCGACATGCTCCCGTCAATGCAACGGCAAGGCACGCGGTCGGCAATGGGGGACACACGGACACAAAGGAGCAGCGGCCCGCAAGACGTTCACGCCGATGTTCGGGGCCAAGAATCCGGCGTGGAAGGGCGGTGTGACGCACAAACGGGGGAAGGGGAATTATTTGGGACCGCGCTATGTGCGATGCCCGCCGAAATTGTTGGCGATGGCACGCAGGGACGGTTATGTGATGGAGCACCGTTTGGTAATGGCGCTGCGGATTGGGCGGACGCTGCTGCGAACCGAATGCGTGAATCACATCAACCGGAATCCGCGGGACAACCGGCCAGAGAACTTGGAACTGTACCCGACGAACGGGGACCACAAGCGTGGCGAGGTTGGCCGGTTTGTCGACGGTGTGGCAAACCAGCTTTACCCAGAGGACTCGGTACTGCTTTAAAGCCCGCGTGGGAACCAATCATCGTCGCCCGCAAACCCTTACAGGGCACCGTCGCCAACAATGTGCTGGCGCATGGGACGGGGGCGCTGAACATCGACGCCTGCCGGGTAGCTACCACCGACAACCTCAATGGCGGTGCGTACAGCAAGGGTTCGAGGGGCGCCGATTTACCTGGCGCTAAGCGGTCATCCGCTGCCGCTGGAATGTTCGCAGAGGACGGAGGCAGGCTACGGGGCCAGTACGAGAACCCCGCTGGTCGGTGGCCGACGAACGTTGTCCTCGACGAAACCCAAGCCACCGAACTCGACAAACAAAGCGGGCTTATTAGAGATCGAGTCGGCATGTCAAAAATCGTTGGTGGACATCGGTTTATCGACGGCGACACAACAACAGTACAAAAGTTTGATTATGGGAGTGCCGACAGCGGCGGCGCGTCCCGCTTCTTCCCCACCTTCAAATACCACCCCAAAGCACCCACCAACGAACGCCCCAACCACGACGGCACCACCCACCCCACCGTCAAACCCGTAGACCTCATCCGCTGGCTCATCCGCCTCGTAACCCCGCCCAGTGGAACAGTACTCGACCCGTTCGCCGGCACCGGCACCACCGCCGAAGCCGCCATCAAAGAACACAAACACGCCATCCTCATCGAACGCGAGGACACGTATCTGCCGCTGATCGTGGCCCGCCTAAACCAACCCATGGAGATCGGATTCGACTTTGACTGACATCGAACCCATCCCCGACCTCGACACCCCCACGGCCCGCCCGCCGCGGGTCGACCTGAAACGGTGGGCCGAAGAATTCCGCGACGTCTACCGCATCGCCGAAGCCCTCTGCAAAACCCCGTTCGTCCCCAAAGAAATGATCGGTCGCCAAGCCGACGTCGCCGCCGCGATCATGAAGGGTCAAGAGCTGGGGTTGGATCCGTTCGACGCCCTGGGCTCGATCTATATCGTTCACGGGCGCGTCGGGTTCTACGCCGACTTCATGCGCCGCCGGATCGTGCAGGCCGGGCACACCCTCACCATTGTCGAATCCACCGAAACCCGCTGCATCATCGAAGGCGTGAGGAAAGACACCGGGCAGAAACACCGCGCCCAGTTCACCGCCGACCAGGCCCGCCGCGCCGGCATCGACCTCGGAAAATACCCGGCCGACAAACTCATCGCCCGCGCCACCTCGAGGCTATGCACCCAAGCCTTCCCCGACGTCCTGTCCGGCACCCTGATCGCCGAAGACCTCATCGACGGCGTCATCCCCGCCGACGACGGTGTCACCGACTACGCCACCGCCGCCGGCCCCGCCGGCCCACCAGTGCAACGCAAACGGGCCACCAAACCCCCCAAAGCCGCACGCACCCAACCCAAACCCGCACCCACCCCCACCGAACCCGACACCGAGCTCGCTGAACTCCTCGGCGACACCCCCCCGAACAGCGGTGCTGGCGGCGCTACGGGCGCCGACCGGCTCTCGACGACACATGGCCCGGTCAGCCAGCACCGCCCCCCCGAACCGGCCGCGTCGGCGGCAACCACAGATACTCACCCCGACGCGGCCATCAGCGACGACGTGGGCCAACCGCCACCCACACTCATCGACTACACCACCGAACCCGACCCACCCATCACCAAACCCCAACTCACCAAACTCCACACCATCCTCAGCAAAATCGGCATCGAAGCCCGCGACGACTACCTCATTCTTTGCCAAGCGATCATCGGCTACGACGTCGCCAGCACCAAAAATTTGACCAAAAACGAAGCCCGACAACTCATCGACACCCTCGAAAACTGGCAGCAAGACACCGAATACCTGATCGGCGACCGCATCAACGACATCCTCAACACCGCCGCACTAGCAGCCGACGCAGATGAAACCACCGCGCCGCCCGAACGCTAGGCGGTCAGGCGGCGGCGATGGTCATAGGAAACACCAGAAAGGATACCAGCTACCGAGTAGTCGACAACCCGAGCACCTAGGTCAATGTAAACCAGCTTCACATCGTGATAGGAAACGATACCGTGCATAAAACCCCCTCATCTGCGGTTGGCGACCGCGATCTGCTGTTCGCGGGCACAACATTCGACGGCCGCACCACCCAGCTCGACGCCGACGAGATCACCACCCGCAACGACGGCAGTTTGTGGTTGTTGCGTTCGGTGGCGCCGCCGCCCGCCAAGCTGGTCCCGGTCGCGATCCTGGGCCGCGACCTGTGGTCGTCCTGCGTGCCGGCGGACGCCGACATCGTCTGGCACGAGCGTGAGCACCCGGTGCCCAGGTTCGCGTGATCGGTGCGATGATCACCGGTGTGGGCCGCCCGCGGCAACAATCCTGCAAGTGCGGCCATCTGTTCACCCCGGCCAACGTCCGCCACGGCCGGGACGGGCGGCAGGAGTGCTGCGCTTGCGCTCGGCGCCGCGACCGGGACTGGAAACGCCAACACCGCGCACACCTGCCGATTGTCGACGACAAACCGGCCACCGTCGCATTGGTCGTCTGGGGCGCAGACTTGCGCGCGTCCTGGAGTTTTCACCGCAGCCACGCCGACGCCGCCGCACACGCACCCACCGACGCCCCATTCACGGTCGTCGACATCGCCCGCAAACCCTGGATCTCCCACCACACGATCGGCAAAGGAACCAAGATGAGCCCCAAAGAGTTGCTGCGGCTTCAGGCCGCCGCCCTCGCCGACAACGACCGGCCGATGCGCCCACACCCCGCCGGCTTGGTGGGCCGCTGTGCCGACGCGCTGGACGACGCCGAACTCCTCGACAACGACCCGACCGCCAGCCCCCAAGCCAAACAAACCGCCCAACAATTCGCCGCCGCCCTCACAGCCGCCCTCGCCGCCGAAGGCTGACCCCCCCGCATACATCACCCCACCCGGCCCCCGTTCGGCTGGGGCCTGATGCATCAGGCCCCCGCAATCGGCACCGGAATCACAACGCTGTAACCCGCCGGGGCGCACACTGAACCCCGAGCCCCGACCCGGGTTGATCCCCGACACCCGGCTGGCCGTTGCCGGTGACAGGGGACTGTGCCTCCCCGGGCCGGGGCCACCCCAGGCATAGGATGAGCTGCTAGACGTGGACGCGGTCACAGGCCTGATCAACCCCCAACCCCGTCCGGGCGGCACGCCCAACGCTGGCGTCTAGCACGCCGTGACGGCCCCTCTCTGATGGCGTCAGGGGCCGCCACCGGCACACGTAGTCGCGAGTCCGGCACGGATGGCGACGCCCGGCACGGGCACCCCAACCCATTTCGCTGCGCCCAGGAGGCCGCGCATGTCCGAACTACTCCAGCAATTGACGGCCCGCCGCGACGCTGCCGTCCGCGCCGAAGAAACCGCGCTACTCGAAATCCGAAACTCTGGCCGTGAAGTCCTCACCGAAATCGAAGCCGCCCGCCACCAGCAGGCCATCAACGACATCCGAGATTTATCCACCCACATCGCCGACCTCGAGGCCGACGAACAACGCGCCGGCATGAACAGCCCGATCGTGCGACGCATCCAAGCCGCCCAACAGACCCAAAACAGGAGCAAAACCATGTCCGTGTCCGTCAACGAACCCGAGCTGTACCGCCGCGGCGGCCCCCACTCCTTCGGCTTGGATCTGATGCGTGCGAGCACCCCCGGCATGGACCTCGACGGCTCAGCCCGCCAACGCCTGCAACGCCACACCGAAGACATGGCCCAACGCGCCCAATTCGGCGGCTACGAATACCGCGACATTTCCCGGGTGGATGGCAGCGGCGGTTATGGGGTTCCGCCCGCTTGGCTCATGGACCAATATGTGACCTATGCCCGTCCGGGCCGGGCGTTCGCGAATTTGTGCCAGCGACAGCCTTTGCCGGGAGGCACGGATTCGATCAATATCCCGAAGATGCTTACTGGTACGACTGTTGGAATTCAGACGGCTGATAACACGACCGTGTCCGAGACGAATTTGACGGATACTTTCATCAACGCCCCCGTCAGGACGATTTCCGGTCAGCAGGGCGTGGCAATTCAATTAATCGATCAGTCTCCGATCGCTTTCGATGATGTCGTCTTCCGTGACCTGACCAGCGCCCATGCGGCCGTCCTCGACCAGCAGGTGATGTACGGCACCGGCGCCAGCGGCCAAGTCCTCGGCGTCACCCAAACCCCCGGCATCACCGGCATCGCCGTCGCCTCACTGGACATCGCCGGGATCTACAAAGCCATCGCGAACGCCATCCAGACAATTCACGTCTCGAGGTTTTTGCCGCCCGAGGTGGTTGTGATGCACCCCCGCCGCTGGGGATGGCTTTTGACACTTCTCGACACCCAAAACCGGCCCCTGTTCGTGCCTGAAGGCAATAGCCCCTGGAATGCGGCCGGCCTGCTGGAAGACGTCGATTCCCAGCAGGTCGTCGGCAGAACTCACGGGCTCCCCATAGTCACAGATCCAAATATCGCCACCAACCTGGGCGCCGGCACCAACGAAGACCAGATATTCGTGATGAGGGCCAGCGATTTAGTGTTGTGGGAGTCTGGAATAAGAGCGAGGGTGCTCCCCGAAACGAGGGCAGCAAACCTCACGGTCCTGCTCCAAATCTATTCGTACTTGGCATTCTCCTGCGCTCGCTATCCGGCCGCGGTCATCACCCTGAGCGGCCTCACCCCACCCAGTTTTTAAAACGACGTTCTGATGGCCACCCAAAAACAAGCCCAACCAAAGCTCGGGCGACCAGACAACCCGGTACTCGAAACACCGTGCACCGTCCAAGACCTGCAGAACTGGCTCAAAGAGCTGCACGCGCTGTTTCCGGGCGACTCGGTCACGCTCACCATCGAAACCGACATCCACAAGATCGAGGCCATCATCGACGCCGGCCGCCCGTAGCGATCGCGACCATCGCGGGAATCGGTTTAATGGAATCCGATTCCATTAAAGCTCGCACCTTTGGTTGTCCACTTTGTGGACGTTTCAGGGTTGCTTGTCGACGTCTCGGGGCCCGTTTGCGGGCAGTTTAGGGGCCTGGACCCTCGCCAGGACCATCCCGCCGGGTACCTACCCTCCGCGCCACCCTCCGGCGCGGGTACCCACCCTCCGGCGACCACCCCAGGCCTACCATCCCCGCCGGGTACCTGCCCTCCCCGACGGTCACCACTCCGCGCGGTGGTCACCATCCCATGTCTAATAGCCGACCGTGTGCAATAACGCCAACCCTCCAATTGGCTCCACGGCTCCACCGTGTGCAATAGCGTCAGCAAGGGGGAGTGGGGTCGCAAAGCCATGAGCTAATGGGGGGCCCCCGATGGCCCCTCGCCAAATATCCCCCCGAGCAACGAAAAAATCCTCCCTGGAATCCTAAAAGTGCTGGTAGAAGCGATATTGCTGCAGAACAGTTAATTACCCTAGATAACGATCTACCTGCGGAAACCCCATTTCCGGAAATCCAGCAAACCCCTGAACCGCACTCCCGGACCAGACCGAGGCAGTTGTCGACAGTGTCTAATATCCGGTTTTGTTCAATAGAGCGGTGGTGTCAAATAGCGCGGGCGTGTCAAATAAAAGGGTTTCCGCCCGTAATCCGTTGGAATTTTTGACAATCCGCCGAAATTTCGGACTTTCCGCCGGAATTTTGGACTTTCCGCCGGAATTTCCGGCAATCCGCCGGGCCCGCCATCAGTGATGCCGGCGCCAGGCCCTGTTTGCATGCGGCCGAGCAATAGATCTGATTGCGTCGGTAGATCGGTTCGCGGCACTCGGGGTTACGGCAGCGGTACCGCACAACTGGTTCATCGACCGGGTGGGTCGGTGTCCAGTTGCGGGTGCCGGTGTAGGGCTGGCGGCGTTGGGCGCGTTTGGCGCAGCGGTGGCTGCAGTATTTGAGGCCGACGCGGCCGGGGTCGGTGGTGGTGATTTGGTAACCGCAGTGGCTGCAGCGGGGGTTCCCCACTACCCCAGTGTAACCGATTTTGTCGAATGGAATAGGGTCTGACCTGCGGCGATACCCCCTATTTTGGGGGGTCCGGTACCTGATAAAGGCCCAGGTGGCGGCTAGCGTTTCCGACGTGTGCCGATGACCGGTCTGCGGCCCTGGCTGACTTTCCAGTCGATGCGCACTCCGGCCGGGTCGAACCCGCGGGTGGTGGGTTTGGTGGGTAGCACGTGGACGTCGGCGATGACCTGGAGGATGGCCCGCCGTGACGTCAGCGGTAGCTGCGCCCAGGCGGCGGCGATGTCGCCGGCCGCTAGGGCGTCGAGTGGGGAGCGCCAGCCGGCCCGGGCGAGGGTGTCGGCGATGGTGGCGGCCCGCTGGTTGTGCCGTTTGGTGATGGTCGCCAGCTGGCCGGCGTCGAGGGTGCCGTCGGCGAACAGGGCTGCGGCTTTGTCTTTGTCGGCGCCGATCGCCGCGAGCTCGACACGCAGCGCGGTTACGTCAACGGTGTCATCGTGGCGGGTGAGCGCCTCGATGGTGCCCGGCCGCGACAACCGCTCGACGATCACCTGCTCGACGAACGCGTCGAGCGCCACGGCGTCGCGGGTCACATGCGCGGTGCTGTGGTCTCGGCTGTTGGCGCAGCGGTAGGTGTAGCGGGCCGAGCCGCCGGTCACCGAGGACCGCAGGCTGGCCTGCCCGCAGGTGCAGAAGTAGAGCCCGGAGCCGAGCCAGCGGGGCGCGTTGCCTTTCTGGTTGGTCTGCCGGTTGTCGGCGGACAGGATTTTCTCGACGTTGCGCCACAACGCCTCATCGGCCACGATCGCGGGCCACGCCGCGGTCCCCACGATCACACCCTTATGCGTGGAATAGCCGGCGATCCGCGGGGACATCAACGTTTGCCGTAGCTGCTGCGACGTCCAGGCCCCGATCTTCCCGGTGGCCGTCGGCACCCGACGGACATTCATGTCGGCCACGATGGAGCGCAGCGACGCGCCTTCGGCCACCAGCTTGCACGCCGCCACGATTTCGGCGGCCTCCGCGGGTACCACGGTCATGCCGTCTTTCTGGTAGCCGTAGCAGCGGATCCCGCCGTGATGGCGACCGAGTTTGGCGTGCTGGATCCGGGCCGCCTTGATGCGTTCGCTCTTGTGCTTGGATTCGTAGGCGGCCGCCGCGCCGAGCTGGGTGGCGGTGAACTGGCCCGACGCGGTGGACAAGTCCCACAGGCCCGCCGTCACGGTCTGATTCGCCACCCCGTGCGCCTCGCACAGCTCGATGTAGCGCGCCAGCTCTACCACCCGGCGGTGCAGCCGGTCAGGGTGCCAAGCAGTCACACCGGTGATCTTCCCGGCGCCGATGTCGGCCAGCATCCGCTCGTAGGCGGGACGGCGACGCCCGCTGAACGCCGACAGGTCGTTGTCGCAGTACACCTCGACAACAGTCCAGCCCAACCGCTCAGCGAGCGCGCGGCACTCGGTTTCTTGGCGTTCGACACCGAGGCCGGCGCCGCCCCGATCCTGGCTGATACGGACGTAAATCGCTGCTGATTTCACTGCCGCGCCTCGATCCGGTCGATCAACTGCTGCATCAGCGGCGTGGCCTCGGGCGCGTAGTCGCCGGCCCGCTCCCGCAGGAACTTCTCGAACCGTGGCAGCCACGCGATCGCCTCGATCAGCGTGTGGTGCATCGAGGCGGCCGCCCCCGCTTCGATGCCGTCATCCAAACCCCCTAAACCCCAGACCTTGTCGGCCTGCTGACCGATGTCGTAGAGGTGCAGGGTGATCTGGCCGATCAGGCGGGCCTGCACCTCGGGCGGGGTTAGCTTGCGGGCTTTCTTCTCAGGAGGACACGGGTAGGTCTTGCCGTCGCGGCCGGTGACACTGCGGCGCTCGGCGGCTGCCTCGATGGCAGCACGCTCACGGTCGACCTGCGATAGGGGTTCAGGTGGTACATCATGTACCACCTCATCGGCCTCGGTGGCGGCCCGGTCGCGGATCACTGTGGGATGGCTGACCCCGACAGCGTCGGCGATCGCACGATTCGACATACCTTCACCGGCCAGCAACCCGACGACCTTGCGGCGCTGCTCAACACTGCGCGCCACGTTCGGCATTTCCGTGCGGGCCACATCGGCGATGTAATCCGGCCACGACTTGAACCCGAGGTCTTTGTGAATCGCATAGTCGCGGGCGTGGTGAATGTACTGGATCAGCATCGCCCAGTTGTGGTCGAACTCGCGGGCCTGGTCGCGCAGCAGGCGGTCGATGTGCTCGGGGTTTGTGGCCTCGTAGTCGTCGGCGAGCCACTCTTTGAGTTCATCGAGCTTGCGCGTCCGCTCGTCCGCGATCCCACTATTCAGCTCATCCATCACAGCGGGCAAGGCCGGCAGCAGCGAGGCGGCCTGCTCGGGGGTCAACTTCACGGCCTGGATGCCGGGCGAGTTGTCCCACGATGGCTGACGGCGGGTCAGCTTGTTGCCCTCGTCACGGAAAGTGGTCTCGGCCATCTTCCGGCTCGGGAAGGTGCGCACAGTGCCGGTCGTGTCGTCGGGCGGGCCGAGGTCTCGCCATATCAGGCGGTCGAACCCGTCGCGCCCGTCGTCCGCCCAGTACCTGTACGAAAGCCCGGGCTCGGTCATGGTCGGGAGGATCGAGGCGATAACCCAGGTGGCGGGGGTGGTGGTGGTCATGCCCACACCCTAGCAGGGTGGGTGCGTTAAGTTAAGAGCCGTATTCACGGCTCTGTAGTCGAGGCACCGGCTTAGCCATGAACCGCTGAGCGACGCTAAACCGCTTGACATGCTAATAACAGGGATGTATTTTCGCAGGCAGAAGCAGGTAATGGTGCTGGCAGAGCTGGCGCTGTCCGGGGACGCGGTGAAGGCAAGCCGCACGTCGGCGCGGAGGCGATGACGCCAGCACAACGACCTAACGTTGGTCGCCCTCCTGCACCGCTCGTCGGGATCTAGGGCACCCGAACACCCAGAGGGGTTGTTCCGCCGTGCCCGAAGTCCGCCGTAATCTCGGTACCGCCAAGCAGGCCGCCGCCATCGCCGGGGTGTCACTCTCGACGCCGCGGGTTTGGCTGCAAAAACGATTGATCCGCGGTGTGCGCGTCGGCCGCAACTACCGCTACGACCTCGACGACGTCGCCGCAATGGTCGTCGAGTACCCCCGCGCCGACGTCGACGACCGCATCGCCGAGCTGGTCCAGAACGCACCGGAATTCACCGCCGAGCAGATCAACAAGATCAGGTTGCTGCTACACGCGACACCGGGTTCCGGCGGTGACAGCGATGCCGCCTGACAGAAGGGGCGGCGCCCCCACCCCTGAGAGCGCCCGCCACCATCACCGTCGCCAGTCACCACTCAGCAGAGACCAGCACCCACAGGGTA
>Ga0306922_10005825_pt1 | contig 11786 bp, 10 predicted proteins | sample sta12Cox44000082_FD_203758 | JGI IMG/M metagenome (GOLD analysis project Ga0306922, IMG submission 203758) | Lab enrichment of tropical soil microbial communities from Luquillo Experimental Forest, Puerto Rico - statoxic.12C.oxic.44.000.082 (v2)... | ecosystem: Environmental > Terrestrial >... | reverse complement strand
ATCGCGACCAGAACGAGGCCGAGCGCATAGGCGACGAGCTGGCGCGCCTCCAGCGTATAGCCGAGAGTGACCCCAAACCCGACGATCACCCAACCGAAGGCGAACCAGCCGACGAACCAAACCAGCCAGCGCTGCCAGAAACGCGCGGCCGCCGTATCCATCGGAATGATGCGGAACCGTTCGTGATGGGGCGCCAGCAGGAAGTGGCCGACGGCCCTGGCGATCCGCACGACAAGAAAAGCCATCAGCAGGCCGAACAACGCCTGGCGCATCAGCGGCGGCCAATCGAGGGCGAGAAAGGGACCAATGCTGCCGAGGGCAAAGGCCGCCACCAGACCGACCGCAAACGCGAAACGCAGAGCGATGACGCGCAGGCGGTCTCCTACGGTTTCCAAGGAGAGGGTGTCGAGCCGCGCACGGACCCCCTGCGTCGCCTTGCTAAACAGCCATTCGACACCGATGCCCAAACCGACAAAGAAAGCGAGGAGCAGCAGCGCCTTGGTCCTCCCGTGTTCGCCCAGGTCTGCGGTGACGCGCTCGTGGCCTTGCCAATACTGGTTGGGCAGATCGGGGACCGTGCCGGCGAGAGCAACGATGTGCTCGCGGATTGCCGCGAGGCGGCCATCGAGCTCTTGCGAAACCGACTCCTCGCTGGCGGCCTGCTCCGATGCGGCTTCGGCCTTGCTCTCTTTTTCAAGCCAATTGCGCACCTTCGGATCGGCCAGCAGCGTCATCAGCTCTTGGATCTGCTTTGGCGACGCCTCTTCGCTCGTCGACGGCTTCGCCGCCTTTTGTGTCGCGGCGAAACCGCCATATGGCAGCGCGGCCGCCAAGATTATCGCCCCAAGCGAGATCGCGGCCATACGCCCGACGACCCCGACGATCCCTTTGCGCTCGAACATCGGACTGTCTCCTGCGCTCGGCTTCCACTCCCGAGCCCACTATATGCTCGCGGCAGTGATTGTGCGACTAACTCTCAGTCTGGAAACTGGAAGGTCAGTTTTACCTGCAACAGCCACGTTTCGTTACCGGCCTTGGGCCGGATCGCATTGTAATAGGCGTCGAAGTCGAGCTTTATCGGCTGTTCGCCGAGGTGGAGCGCCTTACCGAAGCCGCCGCCGACCGGGACGGTCCACTTGCCGCCGCTCGCAATCCAGTTCGTCGTGATCTCTGGCGAGGAGCCGACAGACCATCCCTCGGCGAAATGATAGTTGACGAACGGGTTCAGAAACAGCTGGTTGGTGCCGCCCGGCCCGCCAAAAGACCAGATGTTGTTGACGACCGCGCCGTACACCCACGGGGTTTCATCTTGCTTGATGAAGGCAGCCGACGGGCCGGAACCCCATTTGGTAGGGCCGAGCGCCGAATTCCCGGCTGAGGGATAGTAGAGCACCGGCCCGACACCCCAATAGAATCCCTCACCGTGCTCCGGCGACAGAAAGAATGTGGTATATCCATTAGAAAGTCCGAAGGCCCAGGACTCGCCGAGCTTTTTCGGCGGGAGCGCTTCCACCGGCAGTTTGGTCCGGGTGATCAGCGCCCAGTCTTCGTTCAACCGCAAAGGCACCACAGCCTGGTCGATTTCGAACGTGTCCTTGGTGGCCTTGTAGGCGCCATCCAGAAAGTCGGCCTCGTAGCGCAGCGGCAAGGTGATCCGCCGTGTCACCGGGTTTTCAACTTGTTTGGAGATCTCGGTGTCGCTCTCGGGCGTCGCCGTCTGGCACAACGCTTGCCCGCCCCAAGGCGTCGCTACGGCAACGATCCACGCTATTCGTCTGTTCACTAGCTCGACCGGCGGCTGCCCTCAGTGCTCCAATTGCACCTCGACGATGCCGGCGCGAACGGCAGCCCGGAGGGCCGCGTGGTCGCGCTCGGCCTGGTCGGCATAGGCGAGCGCGAATTGGCCCATCGCCTGGTCGAACTGGTCGCTCTTTCTCCCGAGGTACCCGGTGATTGCCCAAGGATCACCCGCCTTGGCGTGCGCGCGCGCCAGCACCCAGCCGCAGGCTTGAGCGTAGATCGAGAGCATCGCGGCGTCATAGGTTTCGACCAATGGGGAGAGCTTTACGTCGCGCAACTGGCGGATGTAGAAATGCCGGCCCTCGGGACCGATACCCCAGCCGAGAAACAAATCTGAGGACGGCTGCATCAGCTTCTGGCCCTGGACCACCCGCTCGCCGTGCTGCGCGTATGCGCTCTTGCCGGCATAGGGCTCCAGCACCGAGGCGTTGGCCTCCTTGAATTGTAGAAAGAGCGGGTTGTCCGCAACCGACATCATCAGCGCAACCATGCACAAGGTGCCGACGCTGCCGATGCCGACGACCTTGACCGCTGCGTCGACGAGCCGGTAGCGATCGAACAGGATGCGGCGATCCTCGGCCAATGTTTCGCGATACTTTGGGAGCGATCCCCGGATCAGCTCCAAGTCGCCGGCGGCACGCGATGCATCGGCGTGAAAAATCGTCGGCGGGGTGTCGTGGATCCGGGCCTGTCCGCCAGCTTGCTCGACCAACTTTGGGAACACGAGCTCCGAACTGCCGCGGGCGGTTGCCTTGGCGATCCGTTTGCTGAGCACCGCCCTGCGGTCCTGCGGCAGCATCGCCAAAAAGTCGCTGTCGTCGAGGCGGGCGTACCAGACATCGAGCACGTCCATGGCGGCAAAATCGCGCATTTTTTGGCGATAGCTGCGAGCGCAGGCGACCGCTGCATCGCGGCCGTTTGCGTCGGAAAGCCCGTTCGAACGGGCGGCGAGCACAAACGATGCGACGAGGCGTTTGATGTCCCACTCCCAAGGCGCCGGCAACGTCTCGTCGAGGTCGTTGATGTCGAAAATAAGCCGGCGCTCCGGCGTGGCAAAGCCGCCAAAATTCATCAGATGGCAGTCGCCGCACACCTGGACATTGATGCCGCTGACCGGCGTATGGGCCAGGTCAGCCGCCATTACGCCGGCCGACCCGCGGTAAAAGGTGAACGGCGATTGCAGCATCCGGCCATAGCGCAGCGGCACCAAGTCCTGCTGCCGGGTCGCATCGGCAGCCCGAAGGATGCCGATGGGGTCCGCTCGGTCGCCAGACGCCCGCCAGCTGGCGTGCGCATTCCGAGATGCGGCGTCGCGCATCTTTTTGCCGCCAGCCTTTCGGTCTGCCGGGGTCAGCGTCGATACGTGCGTTGCGTACTGCAATTCAGAGACAGTCGAAGTTTCCATGATGCAGATCCTCCCTGAGCAGAGGCCAATTGCGACCGAGCGACATCCGTGCGCTTTACGCCGGCTTTGCAACCACTTCGTAGAACACGCTGCTGCCGCTGTAGTAGGGTCGATAATACGCGCCGCCGTAGGCATAATAGGTAACCCCGCTGACGGTCTGAGCGACCGCGCCGTTTGGCAACGTGTACATTGTCGCGCCGATCGGCGGCGGGATCACCTGGTAGCCCCCGGCGACTTGAGCATAAAACGCACCGCCGCAATCAAGACCGGTCCCGCCGCCGCCGAGATTGACGCTGGAGCACGACGGTGGCGGAGTAGCGACGACTGCCCCTTGCGGTGGTGCCGCCACCACATACTGCCCGCCTTGCGGCGCGTAGTAGACGCCGTTGGCGTAGTAGTACGGGTTGCCGGCGACGGAAATCGCGGCTGCGGCGGCAGGCAGTGCCGCCGTCGTGGCGCCAATCGCCAGGCCCGCGCCAACACCACCGAGGCCCGAGTAGTAGCCGCCCCAAATTCCATTGTAATTGTTCCAGGTAGTTTGATGTTGGCCCTGCAGATAATTTGCTTCGTTCGTGCGATTCGCCTGAAGCTGGTTTGCCTCGCTGGTGCGGTTTTGCTGCAGCTGGTTGGCTTCGTTCATCCGGTTCTGCTCGGTCTGGCTGGTTTCGGTGTTGCGGTTCTGTTCGTACTGCGACGCGTTTTGCTTCGCTTCGGGATGAGATTCCTGGAACTGGCCGGGGTTGTGCTGATACTCGGGGTGGTTCTGCCGGTATGTGTCGGCGTGATCCGAGTAGCTGCTGGCGCTGTGGATATTGCCAAAGCCGCCCTGGCCAAAGCCGGCATCGTGGCTTCGGTCGGCAAAACCGCCGTCGCCAAAACGCGAGCCGCCGCCGGCAAAGCTGCCGCCATGGAAGCCGCCACCGCGAAAGCCGCCGGCAAAGCCACCGCCGCGGAAGCCACCACCGTGGAAACCGCCGAAGCCGCCGCCACGGAAACCGAACGCGACGGCGTATTCGGCCCCAATCGCGAGGCACGCAGCGATTGCCGCCCCGGCCAGCAATCCGCCGGCCAGCTTCTTGCCGTTCATGAATTGCTTGGTCATCGATACCCTCCTGATGCTACTTGGCAGCCGCGACTGTCGCGAACGGAATTTTCTCTGTGCCCGGCGGCAATTTCGGCGTGAACACCGGCTCGGCGATGCGCGGCGTAAAGTCCCAATCGCTGAACACCGCGGTGAATTGCGGCTGTGAGGGCTGGTTCTTGTAGGTGATCACCAGCTTGCACGGGGTCGGTTGCGGCCCGTTCTCGATCCAGATCTGCCAATCGATGTCCTTCTCGACAAAGGCAAGCGTACGGCAGCTCCTGCCATTCACGTCACTCTGGCCCAGATCAAAGCCGTACTGGATGTTCCCGCGCACAAGCTTGTAAGGATCACGGTAGAACAAGTCGGCGAGCGGCGGAACGAAGTTCAATTTGGGCAGCAGCTCCGCCAGCATGCTATCGATACCGGGCGGCGCGGCCTCGCTCGCATAGAATGGCATGGCTGGGTCATAGAGAATGACTGACTTGCCGTCGTACCAGAACTGTCGCGCGCCGAGATCGCCGTTCCATTCGACATACAGCCTGCCGGGCCGCTGCAATACGACTTCCTCGGTCGAGGAGAATTGCAATTTCTGGCCCGACGGCAGGACATGATCGAAGGTGACGTCGGCATGGAATGTGAACTCATTGGCCGAGCCGAGATAAGCGCTCATCTCCTTGATCAGCCGATCGGCCTGCTCCGCGACCGCTGGCGCGGGAGCACTAGCTGCAGCAACCGGAGCGGCGGGAGCAGCCGGTCTGTTCTGCGCCGCCGCCGAGGCGGCCAGCAGCATCCCGGCGGCAACTGCGCCGAGACGCGAAAGAAGAGCGATTCGTGTCACCGCTTACTCCTCATAGCGATATATCATCTGGCGGATCCGTAGTGCCTTCGATGCCGGATCCCTATCCAATTTCGGCAGAAGGCGCGGCGATCCAGAGATCCAATTACGAGGCTACAATGCCCGCGGTGGGCCTTTGTCGGTCAACATACGGAGATAGGCCTGGTCCAATTCCGGCGGCAGCGTTCGCACATAATAGGTGGCGCCTCCGGCAGCTCCTTCGAGCCAGCTGCCTCCCCACAAGATCTCGAGATAAGTCTGCGTCCCCGGCGCGAGCTGGACCACGTCCTTCCGGATAGGCTGACCGGCGGTTAGGCCGTAGCTTTGCACCGAGAAGGCATAAGTGCCCGGCGGGAAATCGCGATAGAAAGCGATACCCGGGATGCTTCGACCGATCTGATCGCCGTTGGCGTAGATTATCGGATCTCCGAATTGTTCTTGCGGGTCATTGGTATGCATAAACCACACTCGCGCCGTTCCCGGCGGCTGTGGCGCAACCGGGGCGTAGGATTGCAGCGCGCTCCCACCCCCAGGAGGCCCGCAGGAAGCGAGCAGCGAGACGCAGAGTCCCAGAAATGTCAGCGCGATGAGATGGTGTTTGCTGATCATCATGATTCCCTCCAGATGATCGTTTCTCGAAGCTATTGCTCAAAAGCGAAGACGCGGGCTTCTCCTCCTGGGCCGCGCTGCTAGCGTGAGCTGACAGCGCGACCATTTGGCCTGTCCCTCGTAGTTAGTTGCCGCCGTAGAGGTTGCCCCCGTGCGCCGCCTTGATCGCCTCGAGGATCTGGTCTCTGACGTTCGCCAGATTGAAGCTAGCGGGTGCCTGCATCGGCGGGAACTGAACGAATGTTTCGCCGAGCGCTGCCACCTCCTGCTGCACGTACACGAAGCGCCAGAACTCGTGGCCATAGAAGTCGAACATCTGCGGTGGGCATTTGGTAAAGGCGCACCGTTCGAACGGATCGAGCCGGAGATTGTAGAGGCTCGGCCAGTCGAGCTTTTCCTTCGGTCCAAACCAGCCTGCGGGTTGTGTTAGGAAGACGTATTTCCAATCATCGATCCGCACCGCGCCCAAAACCGGTCCGGCGAAGTAGTAGAAATTGTGACGTGCCGACGGGCCTTTGCCGGTTAGAACATTTGTCTGGTCGTATCCGTCGAGATGGACCTTAAAGGTCTGGCCGTCGATCTGCTTTCCGTTTAAGAGCTCGGTCGTGATGTTCGGATCGCCGGCTGCGCCGACCAGGGTGGGAAACCAGTCGTTGGCACCGAAGATGCCGTTCTCCACCTTGCCGGCCGGAACGTGACCCGGCCAGCGGATGATCGCCGGTGATCGAAAGCCACCGTCCTCCGACATGCCCTTGCTACCGGAGAATGGGGTCATGCCGCCGTCGGGCCAGGTGAACACCTCGGCGCCGTTGTCGGTTGTGAACACCACGATCGTGTTGTTGTCTATCCCGACGTCTTTGAGGTGCTGCAACACCCCGCCGATATCATCATCCATTTGCGCCATGCCGACTTCTTCGGTGTACCAGCTGTTTTGTGGGTTCTGCATTGCTTGGTATTTCGGCGACAGATGCGTGTAGACGTGCATCCGCGTCGGGTTCATCCAGACGAAGAAAGGCTTGTTTGCCTGTCTTGCACGGTCGATAAAATCGATTACCGAGTCGCGGATCACCTCGTCGAAAGTCTCCATGTCGTATTTGATTCCCGGCACCGGATGCGGCGGCAGTGGCCCTTCGTCGACGATGCGCTGCTTGCCGACTTTACCCCACCGCGGCTGCACAGTTGGATCGTCGGTAGCAGTCGCATAGGCGTGGACCAGATTGCGCGGCCCCACGCGATCCTTCAGCTCCGGCGGATAGGAGTGCCAAAACGGGTCTTCCATCGCATCCAGATGATAGAGGTAGCCGAAGAACTCATCGAAACCATGCAGGGTCGGCAGATATTTGAGATCGCCGAGATGGTTCTTGCCGAACTGGCCTGTCGTGTAGCCCATCGACCGCAATACCGTGGCGATGGTAGGCGCGGCATCGGTCATCCCGACATCCGCGCCGGCTTGGCCGACCGTCGTTAGACCCGTACGGATCGGCAGCTGGCCGGTGATAAAGGCAGCCCGGCCCGCGGTGCAGCTCGCTTCGGCATAATAGTCGGTAAACATCATGCCTTCGGCAGCAAGCTGATCAAGGTTTGGCGTCTTGCCGGCCATGATACCGCGGTGATAGGCGCCAATGTTGAACCAGCCGACATCGTCGCCCATGATGACGAGGATATTCGGCTTTTGCTGCTGCGCCTGTGACGGGCTAATGAGCGCGGCCACGACAGTTAGCAATAGCCCGGCGGCCACTCCGCCGAGCAGTCGATTGAAAGATTTGTGCATGATTGCGTAACCTCGGTTCTGGTTAAGTCGCTTCCGTGAAAGCGGGGCCAGGGCGGCCGCCTGAACTCTGCGGCCCTGGATTCCCGCTGTCGCGGGCATGACGAACAACTATTGGCGTGGCATGCCGCGCTAAGAGGCGCCGGGGCCCTCGAGCACGATCTCGATGCGGCGGTTCTTAGCGCGGCCGTCTGGCGAGTCGTTCGAGGCGACCGGATGCGTGTCGCCAAACCCCTTGGCCGAGATGATGTTGGGGTGGACACCCTGCGCGCGGAAATAGGCGACGACGTTGTCGGCCCGTCGCGATGACAAGTCGATGTTGTTCTTGATGCCCGCCTGCTGCAGCGCCGGGCCGACCCACAGATTGTCGGTGTAGCCGTAGACGACGACCTTGGCGTTCTGCAGGCTTTGCAGGCGGGGCACGTACTGGCTGAGCGCCTGCCGTCCGTTGGGGCTGAGCTGATAGCCACCTTCCGGGAACAGCACGTCGCCCGCGACGACCCACTTGTTCTCGGCCTGCATCTTAGCGATCTACGATTGCTCGACCACCGCCTGAGCGCTCGCCGCTTGAAGCTCCTGGCCCTGCTGTTCGTACGCGCTTTTCGATACGCAGGCCGCCAACAACAGCGCGGTCAACGGAATGAACCGCGCAGTGACTGCCAGATTTGCCGTCATGGCTGTGTCTCCGATGGGTTATGCCGAATGTGCAGAGCCTGCCCGAGCTTTGACCTTAGACGGTCAATTGTTCGGCCGGCTATTCACTTTTGGCAGAAAAACGGAAATGTGATTGAGCCCAGTCGCTACTCGCGCGGGCGCTGGAGCGTAGCGGACGGTGCTTCCCCAAAGAGCGACTTGTATTCGCCCGCAAACCGCCCGAACTGCCAGAAGCCAAATTGCACGGCGATCCCGGTCACGGTTGTCATGTCCGGGGAGCCATCGCGCAAGGCCTGGCGCGTGAGGTGCATCCGGCGCAACAGTAGGTATCGCTTCGGGCTCATCCCCAGCTGCTCCTGGCAGCAGACCCGCAATGTCCGGTCTGCCACGCCGATCGTCGCGCACAGTTCGGGGATGTACAACGGCTGATCCGGGTTTTCCTCCACCGCGCGGCGAAACCGGCGCATGATCAGCGAATGTCGGTGCAAGGCCGAGCTGTCCTCGCGAGCCTCACCGCTGCTGACGCAGTCGACCATAGCTTCGATCAGCGCCTGTTCGAGGCTGCGGGCGGCCTCGGGATGGGCGATGACCTCGGGGGCGTCCTCGGCCAGCTGCCCGGCTGCCGTGTGCAGCCGCTGAAGCAGCGTCTGTTTCGGCCGCGTCAAGTCGCTGTCGGCCAATGTTTCTCCGACAACCGCCGCATCCTCCACGGGCAGCGACATCGCGCCCCAGGCGGCCGACCCGGATGAACGCTGGAAAGGGCTCCCGCACTCGCCGTGTCGCACGATGTTGGTCGGCAGCATCTCCGCGCCGCCCCAGAGCAGGCTCGGCCCAGGCTGGGTACGGAACGAGATGGTGACCCGTCCACCTGCGCCGGCCGAGTGTGCCACGCGCGCCAGGTTGTCGCTGAACCGCTGCATCCACAGCCGATGCAGATCGATGCGGGTTAGCTTTGCGCTAAAGTGTCCGCGCTCGGTGATCGTGAACTCCGCCTTTGTGTTGCGGATCAAGGCGGCGTAATCGTCGGGGTCGGAGAATGTTCGCAGAGCGCTCGACGGCATCTGGACCTCACCAGAGGGTTTCGACGCAATGTGCTTAAAGGCCGGCGAAGCTCGCCGTTGCGTTGAACCAAGTCAACACTGTCACAAAACTTTCATGAGTGGCCGGGCCAGAGCGCGACCCGCCGATGGCGAGCGTACGCGGCGGGAGCCATGCCGAGCTGCTCCTCGCAAGCCAGGCGGAAGGCGCGCGCTGAGACGCCGAGCACCCTACTGATTTCCGCGATGCGCAGAGCCCGCTCCGGCTGAGCTTGCAACAAGGCCTCGAAGCGGAGCGCAACATCCTGGTGCTCGATCGTGGAGCGAGCCGCCTCGATCACCGAGCCGTTCGAGAGGCACTCGACCAGCGCTTCGATCAGCTGCTGCTCCAAACCGTGCGCCGCTTCGTCACCGATAAACGTGGTCGACCGGCGCTCGATCGCGTCGATACCCGCCGAATAAAGGTGGCGCAAATGCCTGATCATCGCCGGCCGTGGGCGCCATCGGGCGCCAGATACGATCTCGAAGTCGGCTCCGGTCAAGGCGGTGCCATAGCTAACCAGCTCTGCTTCCGGCAGCCAGATCGAGCCCCAGCGGCATGGCCCGTCGGTTCGCATGTGGAGACGCTGGCCTGCTCCGAGCGTGATGATCTCGTCCGCTCCCAGCCTCGCGCCGCCCCAGAACGGCGTGAATGCTGCGCCTCGCGCCACCGCAACCAGGATCATGCCGGCCGGCACATCGACCAGGGCAGTGCGCGACAGATGCTCCTCGGCGGCCAAGAGCCGCAGGCTGTGCAGGGCAACAAGGGTCAGCCGCGCCCGGAACTCACCGGTGCCGGTGACGAGCAGGCCGAGGACGCCCTCCTCGCTCAAGGCAGCTGCGAAATCCTCCGCTTGGCTGAACACCGAGGTAACGCTGCCCGGCATGTTCTCCCCGGCCCTTCCGCTGTGGAGCCGAGGGTGCCGGGCGTGATCCGTGGTTGGCTATTCACTTTTGGCAGAAATGCTCGGCGGTCGCCGAAATGCTCGCCGCCGGCACCCTCGCTATCGCCACGCTTGCCCGCTCAAAGGCGTGGCGCTCGCTGAACTGCGTCTTCCCTGCCCTCCCCGCGCAGGAGAGAATTAGGGGGAGGGCTTCGCCTTCTGCTCGAGCTCCGCGACCAGAGCCTGCAATTGCGCGTTGTCGGGATCGAGAACGAGCAGCTCGCGGGCATGTCGGAGTGCCGCGGCAAAATCCCCGGTGTCCCGGGCGATCGAGACGAGCGCTGTCAATACGCTGCGATCCGCCGGATGCTTGTTGTGCGCCTCTTCCAGCAGCGCCAGCGCCTCCCCCGCGGCACCACTCGAATTCAGCGCCACCGCATAAACGTAAGCATAGCGCGCATTGTCGGGCATCAGCTCGTGGGTCCGGCGCAGCAGATCCAATGCCTCGGTGTAATCGTGCTTGCGCACCAGGTAGAGACCGAGAGCGTATTGGACGTCAGCATTGTCGGGTTCGATAGCCGCCGCCTTCCTCAGCAGCTCCGCCCCTTCGTCGTCCCTGCCACGCGCCCGGTCGAGATCCGCGAGATTGACCAGCGCCGGGACGAAATTCGGGTTGAGACGCAGCGCCGTGCGATATTCCGCTTCCGCCTCGTCCAGCTGCCGGCGCCGCAGGTCCAACAGCCCAAGATTGAGGTGCGCCTCCGGCCGGTCGGCATCGACCATCTCGGCGGCGACGAGCTCCGCGGTGGCCTTGACCAAGGCGGTCTGCTGCTCCGGGGTCAGCGCCAACAGGTCGGTGCCGGCCAACGCCCTTGCCGCCTCGATCCGGACGGCGCGAACCGGATCGCTGAGCAGCGGTACCGCGGCATGAACAAAGCGAGGCGGCACAGAGCCCGGCAAGGCACGCGGCGCCGCCATCCGGACGAGCGGGTCGGGGTCGGCTATCGCCGCCTTGATCGCCGGCTCCGAGGCTGGCGACGCATAGGGCGTCAGTAACGGCAGGGCGCTTGCCCTGGCGATTGCCGACTGGCTGCGATCGAGGATCAGCCGGTCGAGCTGCTGCTCGGCATCGGCCGCTCCGACCCGCCCGGCATGGAGTGCCGTGCCGTAATGCGCAGTGGTCTGGCGTCCCTTGGGATACCAGCCGGCGACGGTCTCGGCGGCCCATTGGGCCGGTCGGTCGGCGTGGCATTGGGTGCAGGCGTTTGGCGTCCCGAGCGACACCGACAAATCGGGGCGTGGAACCCGGATGCTGTGATCGCGCCGCGCATCGACGACCATGTAATTCTTTGTCGGCATGTGGCAGTTGACGCACTGCGCGACGATGCTGCCGGGCCGGTGGTGATGGTGATCTGCCACGTCAAATTTTTCGGGCAGGTGGCATTGCGCGCAGAGCGCATTGCCTTCGGCGCGCAGCTTGGCGCTGTGCGGGTTGTGGCAGTTCGAGCAGGTGACGCCGGCGGCATGCATGCGGCTCTGCAAGAATGAGCCGTATTCGTAGACCTCACCGTCGATCTGCCCGTCGGCGTGATAGAGACCCGGCTCGAGCAATGCCGGCAGATAGGCGTCGAGGTAGGGCTCGCCCGGCGCTGGGTTGTTGGCGATTACCTT
>Ga0306922_10005823_pt1 | contig 11787 bp, 8 predicted proteins | sample sta12Cox44000082_FD_203758 | JGI IMG/M metagenome (GOLD analysis project Ga0306922, IMG submission 203758) | Lab enrichment of tropical soil microbial communities from Luquillo Experimental Forest, Puerto Rico - statoxic.12C.oxic.44.000.082 (v2)... | ecosystem: Environmental > Terrestrial > Soil... | reverse complement strand
CGCGTTGGTGTTTTCAAATGCGCTGATCAGGCTTGGTGAAATGGCTGTCGCCAATGTCTTTCAAGAGCTGATTGTCCCGAAGTTAACTCCGAATCTTCCTACACGCGCTCCAGCGCAACCCTAAGGCACACAGCCAGCTTCGACGTGGAAGGCCGAGCCCTGACGCCAAACGCTGAAGCGGCTGCGTGGGGTCGCCTCAGCGGGATGCCATTTTTGATGCCGCCGGCGGGCCTGCTTGTATTGCCGGAATCGCATTGAATTAACTCCTGAAACGGTTATTCGCTTGTTGACGACCGTTCCTCACCTGTCCCCCAAGCGGCATCTGAGGGTGAACCCCTGGCGAACCACAAGATCAATTCGGAATAGGGTTAAAAACAAAGCATATGACTCACGTTGCGCTCGCCGAAGACACGCAGACAACCTCATGCTGCATTGTGGGCGCTGGCCCGGCCGGTGCGGTACTTGCTCTTCTCTTGGCGCGCCGAGGAATTCCCGTCACTCTCCTTGAAATGCACAAGGACTTCGACCGCGAATTCCGCGGCGATACAATTCATCCGTCGACCTTGGAACTCCTCGAGCAGATGGGGCTGGCCGCCAAACTCCACGAGATTCCCCACACCAAAATAACAGGCCCAACGCTGCAGTTTGCTACTGGGCCGTTCCGCCCGTTCGACCTCAGCCGACTTAAAACGCGTTTCCCATACATCCTGATGATTCCTCAGGTTCGCTTTCTGGAGTTTATTACCCGCGAAGCGTCGAAATACCCTCAATTCCGATTGCTGATGCATGCCCAGGTGCAGCACTTAGTGGCGGAGAATGGCGCCGTCGTTGGCGTGCGCTACCTCTCGCCCGAAGGCGAGCGCGAGCTCCGGGCCCCGCTCACGGTTGGTGCCGACGGGCGATACTCGACCGTACGCCGTCTTGCTGGAATCGAACCGATCAAGACCGCACCGCCGATGGATGTGCTGTGGTTCCGCCTGCCAAAGATCCCTGGCGAGCCCGAAGTCGTGGGAGGCGCTTTTGGCGGCATCGGCCGCGGACGCATCTTCATCGTTCTTGAACGCGACAGCTACTGGCAAGCCGGTTTGGTCTTTCCCAAGGGTCGCTATCAGGAACTCCGGACTCAGGGAGTGGAAGCCGTTCGCAAGAGCTTGACCGAAGCCGACCCGCGTTTTTCGAAACACGCCGAATCGCTCACCAATTGGCAGCAGTTCACGCTCCTGTCGGTTGAGTCCAGCCGCTGCCCGCTCTGGCACAAGCCAGGCCTTCTTCTCATCGGTGATGCTGCCCACGTGATGTCTCCTGTAGGCGGTGTGGGGATCAACTATGCCATCCAGGATGCCGTGGTGGCGGCAAACATTCTGGCTGCGCCCTTGAAATCGGGGAACATTACCGAATCCAGCCTGGCCGAAGTGCAACACCGGCGCGAGTGGCCTGTGCGTGTGGTTCAACGCATGCAGTCCGTGATGCAGAACAATTTGCTCGCGAAGGTGCTCGCATCCGAAGGATCGACACGCGTGCCGTGGATTGTGCGCCTCCTCGTTCGCATCCCCATTCTGCGCGATTTGCCGACCCGGCTCATTGCGTTCGGGCCTCGCCGTGTCCACCTCGAAGAGCATTGACGGAAAAAAGGGTTGCCTGAGCGACGAGCAGTCCCTCGTTCGTCGCCCAACGGCCGCGCGACCGTTACGTTCACAATCGAAAGATGACCGGCCGCCTGTCGGAGAGACCATCGCTCTGGAGCGCAAGGTGCGCCTTGTAGTGTGACGGTGAGCCTCCCTTGCATCATATTCCGCCCGACTCGCTTCAACGAGTGTAACCTTCCGAACCTCAGGCGGGTATAGACTTGGGGTATGCGAATTCTCCTGTTCAGCGGCAAGGGGGGCGTAGGCAAAACGAGCCTCGCGGCCGCTACCGGGCTGAAGCTTGCCGAACTCGGCTACCGGGCCCTGGTCATGAGCATTGATCCGGCGCACAGCTTGGCGGACTCGTTCGATCTCGACACGGACCTGTTTCACTCTCAGACCTCCGATCCACTCCTGATTCGCGCCGGGCTCTCGATTCTAGAGCTGAACATTCAGAAAGAGGTCAAGCGCCACTGGCAGGAAATCTCTTCCTACGTCATTTCTGTCCTGCGCACAACCGGGATCAGCGATGTCGAAGCCGAAGAGCTGGCCATTTTGCCAGGCATGGAAGAGCTCAGCGCCATGATGTACATCAACCAATATCGCCGTGAAAACCGGTATGACGTCATCGTGCTCGATGCCGCGCCAACCGCCGAGTCCATGCGATTCATCAGCATGCCGACCACTCTCGACTGGTACATGAAGCACATCTTTCCGTTCCAGCGAAACCTTCTAAAAGCCGTTCGTCCGATTGCCAATCGTGTCGCTCCGTTCGAACTGCCGACCGACAGCTATTTCGCCAACATTCGCAACCTCTTCGAGAAACTGGAAGGAATTGAGGAGATCATGCAGGACCCCAACACGACTTCGGTGCGACTGATCACCAACCCCGAAAAGATGGTCCTTCGCGAGACCCAGCGCGCCTTTGTCTATTTTTCGTTGCATGGATTGACGGTAGACACAGTGATCGTCAACCGCGTGTTGCCCGACGAGATCCGGGATGCGTGGTTCAACGAGTGGCACACCTCTCAGAACAGCGTGTTGCACGAACTGGAGGAGTACTTTGCACCGGTGCCGGTCAGGAGGGTGCCGCTATTTGCGCACGAGGTGCTGGGGCGACAGCGGCTGCAGGAAGTGGCGAAAGTGCTGTATGCTGAGGGTGAAGACCCGTCGGCCGTGACGCAGACGGAGAGGCCCTATGTCTTCGGAAAACGGGACGGCGTGTACGAGGTAAGACTGCTGGTGCCGTTCGCAACGAAAGGGGAAATAGGACTGTTCAAAAAGGGCGACGAACTGGTGGTCGAGGTTGGCACGCTGCGACGCCACATCGGCCTGCCCCGATCGATGGCGGGCTTGATGCCCGCTCGAGCGCGACTCGAAAACCGGGTTCTAACAGTCGAAATGAAGGAGGCACAATGAGCGAGCAAGAAACGACTCAGCAAAATGCGGCTCGACCTGTAACGTATGAGCGGTGTCTGTGCCGGCAAGTCCTGGATCAGTTCCGGGAGTGCTTGGGGGTGTCTCCCGAAGTGCGGGAACACTTTACAAATTCCCGCATCGAGTTCCTGAAAGGTATTCGCGCCGTGATCGACAGTCGGATCGATCGATTGTCGAAGCCCGGCCAGCGCGGCGCGAAGATCGCTGTCGAATAATTGAAAGCGCTACAGCTGGTCGGCGCGTTGCGACGTTGCGGCGCTGCCCGGTTCTCCCACTTAGCTGCGCTTGGCCTTTTTTGGGCTGAATTGAAGGCACGAAAAGTTGATGGAAGCTGATAACTGATCCGCGATCCCCCCGAAGCCCGAGCAATGCACGGCTCAAACTTAACCTCAACCGATTCCCACCATACCTTCCTTGGACGCACTGCCATGCGTTTGCCGCGGACGCAGGTCCGAGCAGCCCCCAGATTTAAGGCCGCAGGGCAATTCTTGTCCATTCTGTTCATTTCCGAACACAGGATTTCCATCATCGGACACTCCCTGTCTTCCTGGGCGCGTTGCGACCTTCAACGGGGTGCCATTGAATCAGTAACTTAAGCTGCGCCACAGGTGTGGCCCAGCGTGTGCGATTCTCATCGAACAAAGGAGATGCTGGAAATGGCCCTCGTCGCAAGTACCGAGCAGCGAACACCGGCTCGCATCCTTTTAGCCGATGATCAGGGCGATATTCTCGATGCCCTCCAATTGCTGCTGAAGCCAGGTGGCTATCAGACGAAAGTAGTCACGCAACCCTCCGCGGTGCTGGAAGCACTCCAAGTGGACGATTTCGATCTGCTTCTTATCGACCTGAACTACACACGAGACACGACCTCCGGGGGCGAAGGACTGGACCTCTTGTCCCAAATCCGAGTCATGGACGAAACTTTGCCGGTGCTGGTGATGACCGCCTGGAGCACCGTCGATTTGGCCGTCGAAGCCATGCGACGCGGCGCGTCCGACTTTGTCCAGAAGCCCTGGCAAAACAGCCATCTGCTCGAAAAGATTCAGGCCCAGGTCGCGCGGCATCGCGATCTGGTGAGCCAACAGCCCTGGCGAGAGGAAGAACTCCGCGAAGCTCGAGAGATCCAGAAGAATCTCTTTCCCAAAGCCATCCCTCACGTGCCCGGATTTGAAATTGCAGCCACATCGCAGCCGTTTCGTGTCGTCGGAGGAGACTACTACGACGTGGTTCGGCTCAGCGAGACACAGACGTCGCTCTCGATTGCCGACGTCTCCGGGAAGGGTTTGCCTGCCGCACTGCTTATGTCGAGCGTACAGGCAGCGCTTAGGCCGCTGATGCTGGACCTGATTGAGCCGCGAGAGGTGTGCCGGCGGCTCAACCGTGCCCTGTGCGAGATTACACTGCTCGGTAAATTCGTCTCCTTCTTCTACTGCATTCTCGATAGCGGAACCGGTCGCCTGAGCTATTGCAATGCCGGACATAATCCTCCTCTGCTCATCCGCTCGGGAGGCCACGTTGAGACCTTAAGCAGCGGGGACGCGGTTCTGGCACAGTTTCCCAACTGGCCGTTCAGTCAGCGCGCGGCGGAGTTGCACTCGGGAGATGCTCTGATCCTGTTTACTGACGGCATCGTAGAAGCATGCGGCCGGTCGGGAGATCCGTTCGGCGAGGAACGCTTGGTAAAAGTTGCGGCACAGCACGGTCACCTTGGCGCGGGGCAACTCCACGATGCGATCCTGGCCGCCGCCTCAGACCACTGCGCTGGCCGTTTTCAGGACGATGTCAGCCTGGTCGTGCTACGGGCGAGCTGATCGCTGGCCCTCGCAAACCTTCCAGTGTAGAGTCGCACGCCGCGTTTCAAGTTCATCCCGTCGAGCAATACCGTTTGGGCTTGGTCCGTTCCAGGTTGCTGTTGATTGACTTGCCTCGGTTCGGCCACCTAACATGGCGATTCTCTAGCCCGTATCTTGAGGAGGTTGCTATGCCCCGGAAATTCCGCCCGTCCCGATTGGGCCTGTCTCGCACGACTCTGCTCGGGGGGTTCCTCTTGCTGCTGTCCGCATCCGAGTTGTGGGCCCAGTCTGCAAACACATACACACTTCTGCGCAAACCAACCGTCAGCAGAACGCAAATCGCGTTCAGCTATGGCGGAGACCTGTGGATCGTGAGCCGCACCGGAGGCGAAGCCAGGCGGCTGACCAGCGATGTGGGGATAGAGATCGATCCGGTGTTTTCGCCGGACGGCTCGATGATCGCCTTCACGGGTGAGTACGATGGCAACGAAGATGTTTATGTGGTTCCCGCGGCGGGCGGCATTCCCAAGCGGCTCACGACGCATCCTGATCCTGACCAGGTAGTGGGGTGGACGCGCGACGGCAAGAACGTGCTGTTTCGTTCGACGCGCGGAGCCTATGCACGGTACGCGCAGCTCTACACCGTGAAACTTTCCGGCGGCTTGCCCGAGGTGCTCCCGTTGCCCATGGCCTTCGAGGGCTCTTACTCGCCGGACAGTTCCGAGCTGGCGTACGTGCCATTCACAAACTTCAGGGAGCAGTGGGACTTCTATCGAGGACTGAAACACTACCGGGGCGGAACGGCCTCGCCCATCTGGATTGCGAAACTTTCCGATTCCAGCATAGAGAAAGTGCCAAGGAAGGACTCGAACGATTCCACGCCGATGTGGGTCGGCGACAATATCTATTTTCTTTCCGACCGCGATGGACCGGTAAACCTGTACGTCTACGACACCAAGATGAGACAGGTGAAGGCGGCCATCGCGTGCAATGGAGTGGATATCAAGTCGGCTTCGGCGGGACCGGACGCCATTGTCTACGAACAGTTCGGATCAATTCATCTGTTCGATCCGGCAACGGGCCAGGAGCACACGGTTCCAATCCAGGTCACCGGCGATTTTCCGGCGGTGCGGCCGCACTATGTCAAGGTGGGGGAGAAGATCGAGAACGCGAATATCTCGCCGACAGGTGCGCGAGCGGTGTTCGAAGCGCACGGAGAAATTCTGACCGTGCCGGTGGAACATGGCGACATCCGCAACCTGACCAATACGGTGGGAGCCGCCGAACGCGAGCCGACGTGGTCGCCCGACGGGAGGTGGCTTGCCTATTTTTCGGACGAGTCCGGAGAATACGCGCTGCACCTGCGCCAGCAGGATGGCCAGGGCGAAGTGAAAAAATTTGATCTCGGCAGTCCGCCGTCGTACTACTACTCGCCGGTTTGGTCGCCCGACAGCAAGAAGATTGCGTACAGCGACAAGCGGCTGAACCTCTGGTATCTGGACATCGAAACGGGCAAACCGGTCCGCGTTGACACGAGACCCTACGATCAAGGGTCATTTCATGCGGTGTGGTCGCCGGACAGCCGCTGGATCGCCTACACCCGGCAACTCGACAGCTCTTTGCGCGCGGCGTTTGTCTACGGTGTCGAGGATAAGACTGTGCATCAGGTCACCGACGGCTTGAGCGACACGGCCTCGGTCGCCTTCGACAAGAACGGGAGGTACCTCTACTTCTTTGCGAGCACCGACGACGGCCCGGCAATTGTCAGCAGCATGGGTGCCTACAAGGTTCCGGTTACGCGCAGCGCTTACGTGGTGGTCCTGCAGAAAGACCGGAAATCGCCACTGGCGCCGCAGAGTGACGAAGAAAAGGTCGCGGGCGACAAGCCCGCAGCGAAGTCCCCGGACTTCGATGATTGCAGGCCGGAGAGTGAAGGCAAACATGGCGGCGAGGCGGCCGCCGAAAAGTCCGACAAGGGCGCGGAAAAGAAGGATGAAAAGGAAACCGAGAAAAAGGGCGAGAAGGGCGGCGCAAGGGAAGCCAAGGAAGTTCCGGAAGTGAAGATCGATTTTGAAAACATCAGCCAGCGCATCCTGGCGCTGCCCATTCCTGCCCGAGATTACGATGAGCTGCTTGCGGGGAAAACCCACACGCTCTACCTGGTCGAAGGCCCCATCGTGACCGGCAGCGGGCCCAACAGCCGCATCGTGCACAAGTTCGACATGTGCACGCGGAAGACAGACAAGCTCCTCGACAACATCGGCAGCTTCGTCATTTCGGCGAACGGGGAGAAGGCGCTTTACGAGCAACTGCCTCCTTGGAATCCCATAGCGCCCCCGAGTGGCGAACCGCCCCACGGCATCTGGGCGATCAAGCCCGTGGACGCGCTGGGTAAACCGGCCGAGCCGGGCAAGCCCGACGGTGTCCTGCACCTCGATTCGATGGAGGTGTACAGCGATCCGCGCACGGAGTGGCAGCAAATGTTCCGCGAGATGGGTCGGATCGAGCGCGACTTCTTCTACGACCCCAATCTGCATGGCGCGGACCTGAAAGCGCTGATGGCCCAGTATGGGCCGTATGTTGACAATGTCATGAGCCGTGCGGACCTCAACTATATTTTTGCGGACATGCTGGGCGAGATCACCGCGCAGCACATCTACGTCTCCGGCGGTAACCGGCCGGAAGTGAAACACGTCAGCGTCGGCTTGTTGGGCGCCGACTACACGATTGATCACGATCGCTACCGTTTCGCCAAAGTCTATTTTGGCGAGAACTGGAATCCGGGCTTGCGCGCGCCGCTTACCGAGCCCGGCGTCAATGTACGCGAAGGCGAATACCTTCTGGCGGTGGACGGCCGCGAGGTCCACGGCAGCGATGAAATCTACAGTTTCTTCCTGGAGCGTGCGGGGAAAGCGGTGCAATTAAAGGTGGGACCGGACCCGAGTGGAAAGGACGCGCGCACCGCGACCGCAGTGCCAATCGCAAACGAGCGGTCGCTGCGCCAACGGGAGTGGATCGAAGGCAACCGGAAGAAGGTGGAGGAACTCAGCGCTGGCCAGCTGGGGTACGTGTACGTGCCGGATACGGCCGCGAACGGCTTCACCTACTTCAACCGCTACTACTTCGCGCAGAATAACAAGCAGGGCGTTGTAATCGACGAACGCTTCAATGGCGGCGGCTGGATCGCCGATTACATCGTGGACTGGTTGCAGCGGCCGCTATTGATGGCCGCAATGACGCGCGAAGGCAAGGATCGCACGTTCCCACGCGTAGTTTTCGGTGCGAAGGTGATGCTGATCAACGAGCACGCGGGCTCCGGCGGTGACGCCTTGCCGTGGATGTTCCGGAAACTCGGCACGGGCCCGCTGATCGGGACGCGCACGTGGGGCGGGCTCATTGGCATCGGAGGCTACCCGCCCTTGATGGATGGAGGACAAGTCACCGCGCCTCGCTTTGCGCTCTACAATCCGGTCACCGGCGAATTTGACGTGGAAAACAAGGGAGTGTCGCCGGACATCGAGGTAGAGCTCGATCCCGCACGGTGGCGGCAGGGTCACGATCCGCAGTTGGAGAAGGGTGTGTCGGTGGCGCTTGAGCAGTTAAAGGAGCATCCTGTACCGCCAATCAAGCGGCCGAAGTACCCGGTGTACGACTGGCAGAAGGTGCGCGCCGAGGCGACCAAGGGACAGGCAACCTCTGGTGCCGGGTCAGGCCAAAACCAATAGGCAGCGAGCCCTCGCACCAGAGGATCTCCCGCACCTATGTCAGTCTCGATGGAGTCGAGATTACTCGTGTAGAGAGACAGGGCGTTCGCCAGAAAACAAATCCGGCGTTCAGAAGCCCTGACTACCCTTATGTGGATCGACGCCCATCAGCACTTTTGGCTCTATAACGCGCGTGAATACGACTGGATCGACGGCAGTATGGCCGCCATCCGCCGCAACTTCCTGCCCGCCGACTTGAGCCCGTTGTTGGAGCGTTGTGGGTTCCGCGGTAGCGTCGTCGTGCAGGTCCGCCAGACGCGGGAAGAAACGGAGTGGCTGCTGAAGCTCGCCGACGAGCATCCTTCCATTCTCGGAGTCGTGGGCTGGCTTGATCTGCGTTCTGCTCGATTGCGCAGCGAGCTCCAGTCCTTCGGAGGAGGATCAAAGCTCGTGGGGATTCGTCACATTGTCCAAAGCGAGCCGGATGGGTTCCTGCTTGACCCCGACTTCCTGCGGGGAATCTCTACCCTAGGAGATTTCGACCTTGCTTATGACCTCCTGATTTATTCCAAACATCTTCCGACCGCAGCCGAATTCGTCAGGCGATTCCCGGAGCAGCGCTTTGTCTTGGATCATCTCGCGAAACCTCCTGTCAAGAGCGGCGCCGTGGATCTCTGGGCGCGGGGAATACGGGAGATGGCGTCCTTTCCCAATGTCTACGCGAAAGTCTCGGGCCTGGTTACGGAAGCAGATTGGCAATACTGGAAACCCGACGATATCTACAGGTATCTTGATGTCGCTTTTGCCTGCTTCGGTCCTGATAGGCTGATGATCGGGTCCGACTGGCCCGTGTGTCTCGTGGCGGCTTCCTACGAACGAACAATCACTGTTGTAAAGAATTATTTGAATCGGTTCACGGCGGAAGAGCGAAGCGGGGTCCTCGGAGGGAATGCCGCGAAGTTCTGGCACTTAAAATCTGTGTGACTCGCAGAATGGGGAAATGCCTTAGACTTTCTGGTATGCCGGATAAGGTTCTCAAACTCGATGCGCAAGACAATGTTCTGATTGCGCTCGCCGATTTGCGAAAAGGCGAACACATAGCCTTCGACACCGAGACCTATGTTTTGCAGTGCGATGTACCGGCAAAACACAAGTTTGCGATCGAGAACCTTGCGCCCGGCTCCCTCGTGAGGATGTACGGAGTAGTCGTCGGAAAAGCGGTAGAAGCGATCGCTCGCGGCGCGCTTCTTACCAGCCGGAACGTGAAACACGAAGCTGCACCCTTTCGCGAAAAAACTGGCGAATTCCGATGGATTTCGCCGGATGTCTCGCCGTGGAAACAGCGACAATTCTTCGGATACCGGCGCAACGATGGCCAAGTCGGCACGCGAAATTATTGGCTGGTTGTGCCGCTCGTCTTCTGCGAAAACCGAAATGTCGCGGCGCTGAAGCGGGCTTTCGAGGAGGAACTCGGGTTTGCCGCGCCAGAGATCTACCGGCAGCAGGTCGCGAAACTGGCGCAGCTCTATCGCCAGGGCCGCGTCGAGGAAATCAGCTCGCGCAATCTGGAGGGAACTCCCGAAGGCCGCAAACCTTCGCCCCTTTTCGAGAATCTCGACGGCATCCGTTTTCTATCGCATGAGGGCGGCTGCGGAGGAACACGCGAGGACTCGAACAATTTGTGCGGCCTGATTGCGGGATACATTCACCACCCGAATGTCGCTGGTGCCACGGTGCTCAGCCTCGGGTGTCAACATGCGCAGATTGAAATCCTGCGCAACGAACTGCGCAAGCGCGACCCGAATTTTGACAAGCCGCTGGTGATTGTGGAGCAGCAACAAAGCGGCACAGAAGCCGCCATGCTGACGCGGGCCATTCGTGAAACGTTCCTCGGTTTGATCAGGGCCAATCAGTGCCAGCGGACGGCTGCACCTCTTGCGGCCCTCTGTCTGGGATTGAAGTGCGGAGGCTCGGACGGTTTCTCCGGGCTGTCCGCCAATCCGGCCATTGGACACACTTCGGACCTAGTCGCGGCCCTCGGGGGTCGAACGATCCTTTCCGAATTTCCAGAACTCTGCGGGGTCGAACAAGAACTCATCAACCGTAGCACGAGCGGGGAAGTAGCCGACAGGTTCATTCACCTGATGAGGAGTTACGGCGCGCGCGCGAAAGCGGTAGGCTCTGGCTTCGAAATGAATCCGAGTCCCGGCAACATGCGCGACGGGTTGCTGACCGACGCCATGAAATCGGCGGGTGCGGCAAGAAAAGGCGGGAATTCGCCCATAACCGCCGTCTTGGACTATCCGGAATATGTGGCAAAAGCGGGTCTAAACCTGCAATGTACACCGGGAAGCGATGTCGAGTGCGTCACCGCACAGGTGGGTGCCGGCGCAACGCTGGTCCTCTTTACCACCGGACTGGGCACACCTACGGGCAATCCCGTCGCTCCGGTGGTCAAGCTTGCGACAAACTCCTCCTTGGCAGAGCGCATGCCGGACATCATCGATATCGATACCGGAGCGATTATTTCCGGGGAGAAGAGCATTCCGCAGATGGGAGAGGAAGTGCTGGAGTTTGTGATTCAGGTGGCGAGCGGGGAGGTGCGCACCAAAGCAGAACAAAAAGGTCAGGAAGATTTTATTCCCTGGAAGCGAGGAGTCTCTCTCTGAGCGAGGCAACCAGCGATATCAGAAATTTCTGTCTTGACGGCAAAGTCGCCATCATTACCGGCGGAGGCAGCGGCATCGGCCGTGCGATCGCTTTGCGGTTCGCGGCCAACGGCGCGGCGGTGCGCATCGTCGACATTAGCGCGAAACAAGCCGAGGGCGCCGCAAAGGAAGCCGCCGCGGCGGGGGCCGATGCCACGGCCCATTGCTGCGACGTGACGAACCCTCCGCAGGTCCGCGAAACATTTCGCCACATTTTCGCACGCGAGCGCGTCTCCATCCTGGTGAACAACGCGGGGATCTCTCACATCGGCACGGTAGAAACGACGACGGAAGAGGATTTTGAACGCGTGCTCCGCGTGAATGTGAAGGGCATCTACAATGGGTTGCAAGCCTGTGTCGGGCACATGAAGGCGAACGGCGGGGGCGTCATTCTGAACATGGCTTCCATCGCGGGTTCTGCCGGACTCGCCGACCGTTTTGCGTATTCCGCCAGCAAAGGCGCCGTGATCGCCATGACCTATTCCGTGGCAAAGGACTACCTTCAATACAAGATTCGCTG
>Ga0306922_10005820_pt1 | contig 11790 bp, 11 predicted proteins | sample sta12Cox44000082_FD_203758 | JGI IMG/M metagenome (GOLD analysis project Ga0306922, IMG submission 203758) | Lab enrichment of tropical soil microbial communities from Luquillo Experimental Forest, Puerto Rico - statoxic.12C.oxic.44.000.082 (v2)... | ecosystem: Environmental > Terrestrial >... | reverse complement strand
TCGAGGAGATCACGCAAGGCAGAAAGGTAGCTGTGGTTTATGATTCCGTCGGCAAGGATACGTTCATGAAATCACTGGACTGCCTGGCTCCGCTCGGGGTTGCCGCGCTTTTCGGTCAATCGTCCGGAAGCGTCGAGCCGCTCAACCTTGGACTTCTCGCACAAAAAGGTTCGTTGTTCGTCACGCGGCCGACCCTCAACACCTACGCCGCGAAGCGTGAGAATCTCGCCGCAATGGCCAAGGAACTGTTCGAAGTCGTACTCTCGGGCGCGGTCAAGATTGAGGTTCGCCAGACCTACTCCTTGAAGGATGCGGCGAGAGCTCACGCTGATCTTGCCGCGCGCAAGACAACCGGATCGACTGTGCTCTTGGTCTGAAGTTGGCCGGGCATGGCTCGCGTTCTCATTCTCCTGCCGGCGCGCGACTTCGATCCGACCGAAGCCGCCGTGAGCTGGCAGGTGCTCGTGAACGCGGGCCATGACGTCGTTTTTGCCACGCCTGACGGACGGCCGGCGGCTGCGGACGACATGATGCTGACGGGGGAGGGCCTCGACCCCTGGAGCAGGATTCCGCTGCTGGGGAGGCTGCCGCTGATCGGACTTCTAATGCGCGCCAACGGCGAGGCGCGCAAGGCTTATGCGGCCATGTTCGTGGATCGGCAATATGGCGCGCCGCTGCGCTGGGATTCCGTAAATGCATCGGAGTTTGACGGGTTGGTATTGCCCGGCGGACATCGCGCACGCGGCATGCGAGAATTTCTCGAGAGCGACATGCTACAGCGTCTTGTCGCGAGCTTCTTCGAACCGCAAAAGCCTGTGGCGGCGATCTGCCATGGTGTCCTGCTTGCTGCGCGCAGCATTTCAAACCGCACCGGCCGTTCAGTTCTCTACGGATACCGGACGACCGCCCTGACCTGGGCGTTCGAGCGCAGCGCATGGAAGGTCGCAAGGATTACGCGATTTTGGGATCCAAACTATTATCGGACTTACCTGGAAAAACCCGGACAGCCGCAGGGCTTCATGTCGGTGCAGCAGGAAGTGACCCGCGCGCTGGCGGATCCTGCCGATTTTCTGGATGTTCCGAAGTCCGATCCGCAATATCGCCGGAAGACGTCCGGTCTGCAGCGTGATTCCATTGACGATGCGAGGCCGGCTTTTGTGGTACGCGATCGCAACTATGTTTCGGCGAGGTGGCCGGGCGATGCTCACACTTTCGCAAAGACCTTCGCGGGGACGCTGAAATAAGCATGCGTGGCCGACCTGCGGTCCTCGCGTGTTGCGACGAAGGCCAAAGTTGGTGTGCTTTCCCGCGCGGCTGTTATCCGCCCTGGGCCCTAGCGGAAGACGCGGCTGTTGTGCTTTGATACTGCCCAGGCCCGAGGGCCAAATAAAGCCCTCGAATACCAAGCCGTGTCAAACGGCAGACTGCGGTGGATACCGTGGCCATATCGGGAGGAGTTGCTTTGGAGAAGCCCGGCCGGACTTTGCTGGAAAAGATCTGGGACCAGCACGTCATCGCTCGGATCAGTGACGATACGGACCTTCTTCACATCGATCGGCATTTGCTGCACGATCTCGGCGGCGCGCGCGGCCTGCTCGACCTCAAGAGCCGTAAGCTTCCCGTCCACAATCCCGAGCTGACATTTGCAACCCCCGATCACGCCATTTCCACCGCGCGGGGGCGGGCGGGCACCAGCAAGACCGGGCAGGAGTTGCTGGAGGGCCTTCGGGTCGAAACTTCGGCCAACGGCATTGCCATGTTCGATGTCGATCAGCCCGGTCAGGGCATCGTCCATGTCATCGGCCCGGAACTCGGACTGAGCCTTCCCGGCTGTCTGATCGTCTGCGGGGACAGCCACACTTGTACGCATGGTGGACTCGGCGCGCTGGCCTTCGGGATCGGTTCAAGCGAGTTGACGCATGTTTTGGCGACGCAGGCGCTCATCCAGCGCCGACCCAAGACCATGCGGGTGAAGTTCGAGGGCCGGCTGTCTTTGGGCGTCACGCCGAAGGATCTCATTCTCGCGCTGATCGGCCACATCGGCGCTGCCGGCGGCACTGGCTACGCGGTCGAATATGCCGGCAGCGCCATTCGTGAAATGGGGATCGAAGGCCGGCTCACGATCTGCAATCTTTCGATCGAACTTGGCGCCAAGATGGGCATGATCGCGCCGGATGAGAAAACCTACCAATATATAAGCGGCCGACGCTATGCGCCGAGAGGAGAGATGTGGGAACACGCCGTGGCGGCGTGGCGCAAGCTTCCGAGCGATCCGGATGCGGTGTTCGATCGTGAAGTCACAATCGACGTCGAGAAAATCATTCCGCAGGTGACCTGGGGCATCAGCCCGGAACATGTCGTCGGCGTCGACGGTTGCGTGCCGGATCCGCAGAAAATTTCCGATCCGGCGCGTCGCTCCGCGGTCGAAACCGCGCTCGATTACATGGGTCTTGAGCCTGGCGCGCCGATCAAGGGAACGCCTGTCGACTGGGTTTTCATCGGCTCATGCACCAACAGCCGGTTGAGCGATCTGCGCGCGGCCGCCGAAATCGCCCGAGGCCGCAAGGTGGCGCCCGGGGTGCGCGCCTGGGTGGTGCCGGGCTCAGAGACCATAAAGAGAGAAGCGATCGCCGAGGGGCTCGACAAGCTTTTCATCGATGCGGGTTTCGAGTGGCGCGAGCCGGGCTGCTCCATGTGTCTTGCCGCCAACGGCGAGACCGTGGCGCCCGGACAACGTTCGGTCTCGACCTCCAACCGTAATTTCATCGGTCGTCAGGGGCCGCGTGCGCGCACGCATTTGGCAAGCCCAGCCATGGCGGCGGCCGCGGCGATATCCGGCGCCATCGCCGACGTGCGGACCCTGGAGCGATAGATGCCGAGCCCCTTCACCAGCCTGAGCGCGATTGCGGCTCCGGTCATGCGCGGCAATATCGATACCGACGTGATCATTCGCATCGAGCGCCTCGTCGGCACCTCGATTCGAGGAACGCTCGGCAAATGGGCGTTCGGCTCGCTGCGTTATCTGCCGGACGGTTCGGAAAATCCCGAATTCATTCTGAACCGCGAGCCTTATCGCAGAGCGGAAATCCTCATCACGGGTCCGAATTTCGGCTGCGGTTCGTCGCGCGAGGGGGCGGTGTGGTCGCTGCAGGAGATGGGCATCCGCGCCATCATCGGCTCGAGCTTCGGCGATATTTTCTTCGCTAATTGCTTTCAGAACGGAATCCTCCCCATCGTGATCGACAAGGCAATTGTTGAAGGCCTTGCCGCCGAGGTCGAGCACAGCCAGGGGGCCGGGCGCATCGGCGTCGACCTGGAACAGCAGACGATCACTTCACCCTCAGGCAAGCAGCACCGGTTCGAGATTGATCCGCGCCGTCGCCAGGGCCTGCTTCAGGGCCTCGACGAAGTTGCGTTGACGCTGCAGCGCGATGCCGAAATCCGCGCATTTCAGGCGGCCGACCGGACCGAGCGGCCCTGGATACATTTCGCAAGGAATCCAGCATGAGCGGATCAACCAATATGAGCAAGATCGCCGTGGTCGGCGGCGAGGGCATCGGCCCGGAAGTCACCGCACAATCACAACGGATTCTCGACTGGTTTGCGAAGAGGCGCGGCGTTCCGATGACCTTGCGCGAGGCGCAATACGGGCTCATCCCTTATCTTGCAACCGGCAAGGTGCTTCCTGACGATACCGCGGCGACAATGGACGAGGCGGACGCCATACTCTGGGGCGCGACCGGCGGACCTGAGACAAAGGAGGTGCCGGCGGCGGCGCGCAAGGCTGGCGGCTTGCTGACTTTGCGCAGCAAGTATGATCTCTACGCGAACTTGCGGCCGATTCGCGCCAATCCGGCGTTATCTGAATCCTCACCCCTCAAGGCACGGGTGCTGAAGGGCGTCGACTTCGTCATCATCCGCGAACTGACCAGCGGCATCTATTTCGGAGAGCCGCGCGGCATGGAGACCCTTGCCGACGGACAACGCCGCGGCTTCAACACCGAACAATACACCACCAGCCAAATTCGACGCGTGGCGCGCGCAGCCTTCGAGCTGGCGCGCACGCGACGAGGAAAGGTCTGTTCGGTGGACAAGTCCAATGTGTTGGAGACCAGCGTGCTGTGGCGGGAGGAAGTCACCGCGCTTCATGCGGAAGAGTTTTCCGACGTCGAGCTGACACATCTCTATGTCGACAACGCCGCGATGCAGATCGTTCGCGAGCCATCACAGTTCGATGTAATGGTAACTGGAAACATGTTCGGCGATATCCTTTCCGATTGTGCGGCGGTTGCATCGGGATCGCTCGGGATGCTGCCCTCGGCATCGCTCGGGCCGGTCGATCGCTATGGCCGCCGCAAGGCGCTCTACGAGCCGGAGCACGGCAGTGCTCCCGACATTGCCGGCAAGGGAATTGCGAACCCGCTTGGCTCCATTCTCAGCGTCGCCATGATGCTGCGCCTGACCCTTGACCGGCATCATGATGCGGACCTGCTCGAAGAAGCTGTCGATACTGCCTTGTCCGAGGGTGCAAGAACCGCCGATATCGCGGAGCCCGGCGCATCGCGACTTTCGACGAAGGAAATGGGCGATGCGGTGCTCAATGCGCTCGAAACGATCTCCACCAACGCGAAGGAGAACGCGTGATGGCGTTGCACCTCTCCAGGCGTTCGGCACTGACCGTCATTGCTGGCGGCGGGGTTTCAGCCGTCGCCGGTCGGGCGTGGGCCGAGGCAAAAAGCGGACGCGCGATCTATCCGGTGGCTGTCCCCATCTATCAGTCACAATTCGTCGCAGATCGGATGGGCTACTTCAAGGAAGCGGACCTCGACTGCAAGTTGATCCAGGGCGGCAGCGGCGTCAAGACGCGCGAAATCATCGCCTCCTCGCAAGGAGATGTTGGAATCGGCGACGTCACCCATCCGATGCAACTTTCCAATCACGGGCGCGCCGGGCGGATCTTGATGCCAACCGACACCCGCAGCAGTGCGGTCATGTTCATCATACGCAAGGATCTCTGGGATCAAGGCATCACGACGCCGGAGAAGCTGACGGAATGGAAGAGACCGGACGGGCGTAAGCCGATTGTGTCGGTGTCGTCGCTCGGCGGCACCAACCACGTCTGGTCGTCGTACTACATGGAAACGATGGGACTGGCCGAGAAGGTGACGTGGATCGGAACCGGCAACGTCGACACCATGCTCGGCTCGCTGAAAAGCAAGCAGGTTGATGTTCTCATAAGCTCGCTCTCGCTCTTGAACGAATCGATGGAGCAGGGCTGGGGCACGCTTCTGTTCGACGGGACAAATGAGGCGGTCTGGAACAAGTATATCGGCGGCAAGGTGCCCGTAACCGGGCATTTCACGGTGCAGTCGACCATCGACAAGGACCCGCCCAAGATGCAAGCCTTCGTCACCGCGCTGTGGCGCGCAGCGCAGTGGATCAAGACGCACTCGCCCGAAGAGGTTTACGATGTGATCGAGCCTTATGTCGGCAGCACGTCGCGCCATGCCAATATTCTCGAAATCACTGCTCTGAAGAGAGTCGCGGACTACGACGGTATCGTCGATGCGGCGAGTTTTGCGCGCGGCGAAAAGGTCTGGTTCCGGGAAATGACTGGCATCAAGCCGCTCAGCATTGCCGAGGTCGTCAGCCCCGATTTCGCAGCCGCGGCACGAAAGGCCTATCCAGGTTGAAGACTTCGCTAGCGACAGCAAAAAGCAACGAAAGAATAGAAAGCCCAGGATACGCCATGCCGCTCGATCGATCCCCGGAGGTATATCGGATCGATGCGAGGAGATTGAACAAGACGTTCCAGCTCGCAGGCACTGCCATCGAGGCCGTACGCGACGTTTCGTTCAGCGTCCGGCGCGGCGAGTTCGTGGCCCTGCTCGGGCCGTCCGGCTCCGGCAAGAGCACGGTGCTCAACATGATCGCGACCCTGATCAGGCCGAGTAGCGGTCAAATCCTGATCGACGGGATTCCGATCACCCCGGGCGAGGCGACGCCCAATGTCGGTTATGTCTTCCAGCGCGACACGCTATTTCCGTGGCGCACGGTCGCCGGCAATATCGGATATGGTCTGCAGCTCGCCGGCGTTTCCGAAGCCGAGCGCAAGGAGCGCGTCGCAGCCTGTATCGCCCAGGCGGGCCTTGAGGGTTTCGAGCAAGCCTATCCTTCCGCACTATCCGGCGGCATGCGCCAGCGCGCCGCGCTGATGCGCACCCTGGTCGTCGAGCCGCAGATCCTGTTGATGGACGAGCCGTTCGGCGCGCTCGATACCCATACCAAGATCGATATGCATGAGGTCTTGCTTCGCATCTGGGAGCGCGAACTTCAGACGGTCCTGTTCGTGACACACGATCTCGGTGAAGCGCTTACCCTGGCCGATCGCATCGTCCTGTTTTCGGCGCGCCCCGGAATGATCAAGGATATGTTCGAGGTAGACTTTCCGCGGCCGCGCGACGCTGTCAAGGTTCGGGAGACGCCGCGTTACGCCGAACTGTTCCAGCATATCTGGCACTCGCTTGGCGAGGAGTTCGTCAGGGGACGGAGCCAATGAAAGCTCGCCGCGGACCCCTCAACACACTGGCGTGGCAGGCGTTGATCTGCATCGCCGTGTTGTCGATCTGGCAGTGGGGATACGATCTGCATGGGAAATTCCCGTCACTGATCCCCGACCTGCTCGATCCCTATTTCATCTCCAAACCATCCGAGATCTTCGAGCACTTTCTGATCCTGAGCTGCTTCAAATCCAAGCTCGGCGTATTCAACGGATGGCTCAACGGTGAATTCGCCAAATGCATGGCGCGAACCGAGAACAACCTCTGGGTTGCCACCGCCATCACGCTCAAGAACACCTTCTTCGGGTTTGTGACCGGGGTGACCAGCGGCTTTGCGGCCGGCTTGCTTCTCGGGCGATCGGATCGGCTTAGCGCGATCTTCCAGCCGTTCATCACGGCTGTGAACTCTATTCCGAGAATCGCGCTGGCGCCGATCATCGTGTTGGCATTTGGCATCGGCGACACGTCCAAGATCGTGACTTCCTGGATCGTCGTCGTGTTTCTGGTGTTCTTCAATACGTTCGAGGGCGCCCGCTCCATTGACGAGGGCTTTGTCAATGCTGCGCGGCTGCTTGGCGCGAGCGAATGGCAGATCACCCGCACGGTGGTGATCCCGTCAACCATGGCCTGGGTGTTTGCCTCGCTTTCTCCGGCGATTTCCTTCGCGCTGATCGGCGTGATCGTTGGCGAATTCATCGGTGCGGAGCGGGGAATCGGTCGCCTCATCATCGAGTCCGAAGCGCGAGGCGAGGCGTCGGGCATGATGGTCGCGGTAATCGTGCTGATGCTGGTGGGAGTGGCGCTTTCCGCCGTGATCTGGCGACTGCAGGCTTATCTGTTGCGATGGCAGCAGCACAATATGGCGGAGTAGGCGCTCGGGCTGCTCGCAATGTCGGAGATCATATGGCTTCGCCCAAGATGGCCCCGGATCGAAAGGGCGCAGAAGCCTGTCGGCCCGATGCATAAAAGATGATATGAGCAGAGCGATATCGAACCGGAATTGAAGGGTCTTTCATGAGCATCAAGATTTACGGGTTCTGGCGCTCGATCGCCTCGTTTCGGGTACGGGTCGCCTTGAAGCTCAAGGGTCTCGCTTTCGAGGAGACTTCGATCGACATCCTCTCCGGCGAGCAATTCGAACCGGGTTATGACGCCGTCAATCCCGAGCGTGTCGTTCCAACTTTCGTTCATGATGACTATCGGCTGTTTCAATCGATGGCGATCATGGAATATCTCGACGACATCAAGCCATTGCCGCGGCTATTGCCGGAGGACGTGAAGGAGCGGGCTTACGCGCGGTCATTGGCGCTGATGACCATCGCCGACGCCCACCCGCTGACCGTACCACGCGTCCGCAATCATCTGGCCAAGGCCTTTGGCGCCGATGCCAAGGCAATCGAGAACTGGGGCAGGCATTGGACGACTGAAGGCCTGGCAACGTATGAAAGGCTGCTTGGGCGGCGCGCGCCGGCTCCGTTTGCGCTTGGTGGAGAGCCTGGTCTTGCCGATATCTGCATTGCCGGCCAGGCGGTCGGCGCACAATATCTCAAGATCGAGCTCGATGCTTTTCCGGTGGTCAAAGGTCTTGCCGACCGCTGTTTCAAGATGCCGGAGTTTTCGAGCTCACACCCGTTCGAGCAGCCCGGCTACAAGGCCGCGAGTTCGCATCACTGAACGCGTGCAATATCTACACGTCAAGCCCGAGCGCTCGCGCGGCGTTTCCGCCCGCGATCTGGGCAAGCGTCGCCTCATCCATCCCGTGAACGCCGGCGACATGTCCGATCGGATTGTACTCGGCCATGTCGAAGGGATAATCGGTGCCCATCACGATGCGATCGGGACCGAACACGTCGATCAGATAGGCGAGCTGGTGATAGCTGAAGACCACGGTGTCGAGATAGACCTGCCGCAGATAGGTCGTCGGCGGCAATGGCAATTCGCCGTGTGAATCTTGTCGCGCGCCCCAGGCGTGATCGATCCGGCCCGAATAGGCCGGCAGGTAGCCACCGCCATGCACTGCCATCAGTTTCAGATCGGGAAAACGCGCCAGTGTTCCCGAAAAGATCAGGTTATGAAGCGCAAGCGTGGTATCGAGCGGATTGCCAAGCACGTTGTTGAAATAGAAATGGGTGAGACGCTCCCCGTGCGTAAACCCGTTCGGATGCATCATGATGAATGCGCCGAGTTGCTCGGCACGCGCGAAGAAGGGACGGAATTTTGGATCGGACAATTCCTGGCCATCGACGTTGGTCAGGATTTCGACGCCCTTTAGTTTCAGATCCTTCATGATGTAGTCGAGTTCGCGGACCGCAAGCTCGGGCTGCTGGAGCGTGACGACGCCGAGCCCGACAAACCGGTCGGGCTTGCGCGCGCAATATTCGGCTACGCCGTCATTGGCAAGGCGATGCGCCTGCTCGGCGATTTTGGCATCGACCGTGTAGTAGCATTGCGGCGGCGCGGGCGCGACGACCTGGATGTCGATACCCATCTTGTCGAGATCGAACAGCCGACGGTCGATCGTCGTCATCACCTCCGCGACGTCCTTTTCCTGCTGAGCGTTGATTTCCCGCGTGGCGGCATCGGCAAAATGCGCAAGCGGCACGCGGCTGAGATCGACATGCGGTTGTGCGACTTTCGCGGCCTGGGGTACGACGATGTGGGCGTGAATGTCGATCGTCGTGGATGAGGGGCGCCTCGCCAGCCCGTCTGCATCGTGGATACGGGCGGCCGTGCGGCCATAGCGGTTCTTGCGCTCGATCATTGAATGTTCTCTGCTGCTGTTCTGGTTATTCGGAATGGAGTACTCAAAAGCATTATTTCAGGATTTGGATGGCGGCGTGTTGCGTTGAGTCCAGCGAACGGAAACCGTGGTGGCGTCGGCATCGCCCAACCCTGCGACCTCGGCTTCCTCAAAGCAAGCCAGCGCGCTTTTCGCAACCGGAAGTTCCGCATGGAGGGATGCCGCGAACTGCACGGCCGTGGCGAGGTCCTTCTTCGCGGCCGTGATGCCGAACGCGGTCTCGCCGAGCGGCGCACCGCCCAGGACCCTGGCGATGATGGCACCGCGGCCTTTCATTGCGGCCGGCGCGCCGGCGGTGTCGGACAGGATATCGATCAGCCGATCGGGCGGGAGGTTGATTGGCTTGCAGATGGTAAGAGCCTCGCCGAGCGCCTGCCAGTAGACGAGTAGCGGAAGATTGACCGCAAGCTTCAAGGTCGCGCCGGCACCGAGCGGCCCGACATGTTCGATACGGCGACATAGTTGCTCAAGTAACGGCATGGCGCGATCGACATCGGCTTTCGAACCGCCAACCAGACCGAACAGCTTGCCTTCCCTCGCGGGAACCTTGCTGCCGCCGACCGGGCATTCGACAAAGGCGGCTCCGAGCTGCGTCACGGCACTCCCGACCGAAATCATGGTATCTGGACGTATCGTGCTCATATCGATGACGAGCTTGCCCGCAAGCCTTGCCTTCAAAAGACCGTTGGGACCGCGGTAGACCGCCTCCGTCGCCGCATCGTTTAACAGCATGGCGACCACGATGTCGCAAGCCTCAACAAGCTCGGCCGGCGAAGCGAACGCCTTGGCACCGGCCCCAACCAACGGCCTGGTCTTCGCTGCGTCGCGGTTGAAGACCGCGACCTCGTGTCCAAGGGATATCAATCGCTCGGCGATCGACGATCCCATTCGTCCTATTCCGCAAACGCCAACTTTCATTGTCTTGCCTCGATCGGTGAGTGGTTATCCTAGTGGGCGTGGTAGACGCCGAGATTTTGCGCGATCAATTCTTCATCGTTCAGGATTTCGCTCGCCTTGCCTGCGAACACGCAACGGCCGGTATTGAGGATGACCGCCTGATCCGCCACCTCGAGCGCCAGTTGGCGGTTCTGTTCGACCAGAACGATCGACTGTCCTTCCTCCTTCAACCGCTTGATGGTGCGACCGACCTCAGCCACGATCTGGGGCGCAAGCCCTTCGGACGGCTCATCGAGCAGCAGGACGCGCGGGTTTCCCATCAGTGCGCGCCCGATCGCGAGCATCTGCTGCTCGCCTCCGGAAAGCGTGCCGGCGAATTGCGCATGGCGCTCGCGCAGGCGCGGAAAAAGCTCGTAAATCCGCTCGACATCCCACGGCCTCCTGGTGCTGTTTTCGCGCTGTTGCGCCACGATGAGGTTTTCCCGAACCGTGAGAGAAGGAAAAATCCGGCGTCCCTGCGGCACCAGCCCGATGCCGAGGCGTGAAATGCGTTCCGGGCTGAGCCCTCCGATGGCTTCGCCAAACAGGTGGATCTCGCCTTCCCTTGGAGTCAGAAAGCCGACGACGGTCGAAATGCAGGTCGTCTTTCCAGCGCCATTGCGGCCGAGCAAGGCCAACACATGACCTTCCTGCAGTGAAAAGCCGACACCATGCAAGATATGGCTGTCGCCATAAAAGGCGTGCACGTTCGCAAGTTTGAGTGCCTCAGTCGCCAAGATAAACCTCGCGCGTTCGCTCGTCCGCGATCACGGCATCGCGCTCGCCATCGACGATGACGCGGCCGTAATTGAGCAGCGTTACGGTTTCGGCAAGATCGAGAGCGGTATCCATGTCGTGTTCGATCATGATCACGGTGGTCTGGCGCGGAATCGAGGCGATCAACGATTTTACGGTAGTCCTTTCGCTGTTTGAAAGCCCGGCCAGCGGTTCGTCCAGCAGCAGCACGCGCGGCTTTTGTGCCAGCGCCATTGCAAGCTCGACCCGACGCTTTTCGCCGTAGGCGATTTCGGAAAACGGATGATCGGCCAGATGAAGAAGGCCGACGGCATCCAGGGTGCGGCGTGCCTCGTTGGCCAGATCGCGGTAGAAGGACAACGGCCGCCACATCTGCCAGCGCGAGGGAAGCAAGCCAAGCAGGCCAAGCGTGACATTGTGCTCGAGCGTGTCACCGGTGAACAGCGTGATGATCTGGTAGGTACGCGACAGGCCCAGATGCGCGCGCCGGTAGGGGGCGAGTGCCGTGACGTCAGTGCCGAACAGTTCGATCTTTCCGGAATTCGGCCGCATGTCGCCGTTGATCTGGTTGAACAGCGTGGTCTTGCCGGCGCCGTTCGGGCCAATGATCAGGCGGCGTTCACCCTGGCGGATCTTGAGCGACACGTTTTGAGTGACCCTCAATCCCCCGAACGCCTTGTTCAGTTCAATGATCTTTAGTGCGTGAACTGGCGTGAGCGGCGTCATGACGATCACTTT
>Ga0306922_10005815_pt1 | contig 11794 bp, 8 predicted proteins | sample sta12Cox44000082_FD_203758 | JGI IMG/M metagenome (GOLD analysis project Ga0306922, IMG submission 203758) | Lab enrichment of tropical soil microbial communities from Luquillo Experimental Forest, Puerto Rico - statoxic.12C.oxic.44.000.082 (v2)... | ecosystem: Environmental > Terrestrial > Soil... | reverse complement strand
GCAATCGTTCCGCAGGTGAGCACCAGCTGATCGTAGCGGAGCACGCCCGGCCCCTCACCGAGGTAATGAAGTTCGCGCGCAGCGGTGTCGATCTCGCTGACCTGGGCCATAGCCACGTGGCTGCAATGAATCATCTGACGGTGGGGCGCGATCACGTGGCTCGGCATGATCGAAGCGCCGACCACCTCAGGCAGCAGTGGGTTGAAGGTTATGAAGTTCTCCTGGCTGACGAGCGTCAAGGTCCAGTCGGGCGGCAGCGTGTGCTCCAGCAGCTTGGCGGTTCTGGTTCCGGCAAAGCCACCGCCGACAATTACCAGGTTCTTGTACATTGCTGCCCCTCCCCGATCAGGCTCGCGTGTCCATCCGGATCACGCGTGAGCAACCCTGTGCGCCATCCCAACTGGGCATCGCCAAGTGTGATCGCGCGCGCTGAAAATAGTGGGGCGTGAGAATTCCGCAGAGGTGACTCGAACGCCGACGGCGCTGCACCACAGAAGTTTACCTGCCAGTACCACAGATCATCCGGCTGCGTGTCAGGTGGCACTGGACGCCCCGTGCGGGGCACGAGGTATTCGAGAAACTCGATTCCTGGGCCGTGCGCCGCGCGCAGCGCCGTGATTCGCAGATGCGCACCAAACACATTATTAAGGTGCTCCTGCTCGGTGCCGTAGTTGTCGCTACTTCCCGAGATGCGCATACCGAGTACATCGCGATAAAAGTGCAGGCTGGCCTCGGTGTCCGCCACTACGATGGCGGTATGGTCAATCCCGAGGAACAACCGACCGTCGCGCGCATGCCATTTGGGTGCTCCTTTGTCTGCAGGAAACTGCAGCACCTCAAGATTGTGACCATCAGGATCGCGGAAATAAAAAGCCTCGATTCCACCGGCGTCCGGGTTCCAGTCCGGAAGCCGTTGCGGGGCACTCGATGCGTGCGCCACGTTGAAGCTGCGCAAGCGTGCGTAGGCTGCCGTCATGTCGCTCACGATGATCGCGACGTGCTGAAACCAGCGGTCGTTGCTGCTCGAGTCGAGCGGGATTGGTCGGCCGCGCGGCGCCAGAAACTGCTGCAGTTCCAGGTACTCATCCCCGAGACGCATGCGTACCGAGCGCACACGCAGCCCGAATACACCAAACAAGTGCTCGTATGCCTCGCCAGAGACTTCACGGTCGGCGACTTTTTCAAAGGTCAGCACCTTCGAGTAGAAATCAACCGCCCGGTCCAGGTCGCTCACGGTGACCGCTACTGACTCAACAGCGGTGACCTGCGCAGTCGGTGTCGCCGCAGAGCTAACCATCACAGCCGAAGCGCAAAGCGCCAGGGCGCATGCTGCGATGCACCGAGCTCGCGGCAGGGGCTGCTTACGCTGCATAGTGAGCCCCTGACGTTGTTTGCTGCGCGGTCGCACGCGGGTCCTGAAAATGACGCGCCACCCGCTGCCCGGCGCGGAGGCCCCAGGCGTAAATCGTCAGCGACGGATTCACGCGGCTGGAACGGGGCAAAATACTGCCGTCAACGACGTACAGGCCTTGCATGCCGTGCACGCGTCCGACGCCATCGACCACGGAATCAGCCGCACTCTGGCCGCAAACCAGTGAGCCGCAGGCGTGCGCAGTACCTTTGAGCCCAATTCGGCGCGTGAAACTGACCATGCCTGCGCGGGCCAGGTCGCGCTGCAGAGCCCGGGTGAAGCCGCGGTGTTCCCGCGCCGCTGGCAACAGCCGCCGCTCGTCATAGTCCAGGATCGGCAGCGACCCGGAGACGGACTCCTCCTGCACCCGATTGCGGGGATCGGAGCCGTCCTCGGTCTGCAGGAAGAAACCGTAGGCACGGCGGGAGATCGATCGGCGCGCCATCCGGGGCAGTGCGCGCGGCATCAGGGTCGCGATCAATTCATCATCGAAGCCCAAGGGCTGCACGCTCGAGTGCGGAAAGCGCTCGTTGACGAGGAGCGTCGTCTTGCGGATCAGATCGGTCTTTACCGGGAGGGACAGGGAGATCATGGCAGTGAGCAGGTGGAGCTTCAGGTGTCGCCCGACGTGCCGCGCCGCCGGCAAGGTGCTATCCAGGCCCGTGCCGCGCAGATAACTTGACAGCAAGCGCGGAGAGTGCAGCGCGCCAGCGGCGAGAAACACATGCGGCGCGGTAAAGGTGCGCCCATCGGCGAGGCGCACGCCAGTCACGGTTGCGGGCTCCGCTGGAGAACCGCACAGCGCCACGACTTCGGCATTGACAAGCAGGCTGAAGTTCTCGCGTGACCGCAGCTGTGACAGGAGCGAGCGCTCGGCCTCGGCCTTGAGATCAGCAGCCGAGGCAAAGCCGTCGAAGTGCGAAGCCTCAGTCCTATGCACCGCGATGTCGGCGGCCAGTCCCATCGGCATCGGTTGTGGTTGCCATCCGGATGACTGCCGTTGGAGCCGCGCGAGGATCCGCGCGAGGTCTGGCTCGTTATCGAAGATGCGGACCCCGAGCAAACGCTCCGCCTCCTCGTAGTACGGTGCCAGCTCACCGAGCGCAAAGGGCCAGCCGAGACAGCCATGAGCGGGGTCGGGCGCGAATTCATGCTCGGCGAAACGGAGCAGCGCGGCTCCGTACCACTTCGTCTTACCACCCACGTTGAAGTGCTCTTCGGGGACGATGCGCCGTCCGTGGCCGTCGAGCCAGGGTTCGTGGCTGAGAAATTCTCCCTGCTGCACCACGCGCTGGATGTCGAGGGTGCTGCCGTCGGTCGGCAAATGGTCGCCCTTTTCGAGCACGACCACCCGCAGGCCGCCGAGTGTCAGCTTATACGCCGCGGCCGCACCGCCGGCACCCGAGCCGACGACGATGGCGTCGTATTGCTGTGGGCTCATACGCGTACACTCCCCGGTTGTGCTGGCGACCTCTCGCCTCGAGCCGCCGTGCGTGGCTCGTAACCGCAGTGAATGCATGGCACGCCGAGCGGGTGCAACAGCTTCGCGCATAGCACGCGCCGCGCACTGGCGACCATGAGGAAGACCTGCGCTCCACTTAACATGCCGAGCAGCGGTGCGGTCAGGTAGATCCACAGGTGACGCCACTGCATGCCGGGTGCTGCAGAGGCCAAGCTGCGAGCCGGGTTCATGCTCATCCCCGAGAGCGGGGATTCGAAAGTAATGTACGTTGCGACCAGGCAACCGACGATCAGTCCGGTAAAAGGCGCGAGCCGCGCGAACGCCGAGACCGACAGTACCGTCAACATCAGAATCGCGGAAATCACCAATTCTGCGGCGAATGCGGCTGCGGGCCCGAAAGATCCCGGCAGTGTGGCAGCGTAGCTGACTGGCGGATCGCTGAAAGCGTGCCCGGCTAATGCGGCGACCAGCAGTACTCCGCTAATGCCGCCGAGGACCTGTGCCACCACGAAGAACAGCGCGTCCCACGGGTGGATTTTTCCGAGGCGCAGAAAGGTCAGCGTCACGGCCGGGTTCATGTGAGCTCCGGAACGCTTGCCCCAGCCTGAATGGATGAGCGCGATCGCCGTGAGTCCCATGGCAATCCCGCCGGCCGCATTGCGCCACACCGGGTCCGGAAGCGCTCGACGTACTGGCGAGGCAGGCGCGCCCAGCAGCGTCGCCACGACCCCGGCGGAAACCATGAACGTGCCAAGCGCCCAGCCCTCGATGAGATATTCCGGCCAGTGCTTGCGCAGCGCATCTGTCAGTGTCGTAGCCATCTCTCATCCGCCGGTTTCAAAGCCGGGATACAGCGTCATGCCACCGTCCACGAATAGACTGACGCCGTGGATGTAGTCGGCGTAGTCGGACGCTAGCCACGCGGCGGCGCGTCCGATCTCCTCCGGCTCGCCGATGCGCTTGTACGGGATGAGTTTCATGAGCTCGTTGTAGGCGGCGGCCGTGTCCCAGGCCTGCATATTGATGGGGGTGCGAATAGCGCCCGGGCAGATCGAGTTGACACGGATGCGGTAGGGCGCCACCTCCTGCGCGAGGCTCTTCATCATCAGCATGACGCCGCCTTTGGAAGCCGCGTAGTTGACGTGCCCGGCCCAGGGGATCACCTCATGCACCGAGCTGACGCACAGGATCTTGCCGGCGGAGCACGACACTTCGCGGCGCACGCCGCGACGCATGAACTCGCGCACGGCTTCACGCGCGCACAGGAACTGTCCAGTGAGGTTGACGGCCAGCACCTTGTTCCACTGAGCGAGCGTGAGCTCATGGAAGGGCGCATCCTGCTGCAGGCCCGCGTTGTTGACCAGGATGTCCACGGTGCCGAACTCCTCGAACATCGCTCTGAACATCGAGCGCACCTGAGCCTCATCTGACACGTCGGCGCGTAAAATGAGCGCCCGCGCACCTTTGGTGCGAATCTCCTCAGCCAGAGCTTCGGCCTTGTCCTCATCGCTCACGTAGTTGATGACCACATCGGCGCCGGCATCGCCGAGCGACAAGGCGATAGCGCGTCCGATACCGGAACTCGCGCCGGTCACCAGTGCCTTTTGTCCCAACAGCAGCTTCTGGGCCGGTACGCGCGGCATGACGGGTGCTGGCAGGTGGGCATAGCAGTTTCGCGAGTCCATAGGTGAACCTCGGGTGATCTCAGGGGTTTGACTGCAGATGTCGCCGGCGACCAGGCTGGGTCGGGCGCGCCAGCTGTCGCTCGGCGCCGGCTTCGGCCGGTAATCGCGGCGCGCTCTCTACGGTATGTATTTCGGCGCCGTAGCGGGGCATCAGCAGCTTAGCTACCAGCCCGGTCCAGCCGGTCTGGTGCGCTGCGCCTACGCCGCGCCCCGTGTCGCCGTGGAAGTACTCGTAAAAGAGAACGTAATCGCGGAAGTGCGGGTCCGTCTGAGCGCGCTCGCTCAGGACGTGGACCGGCCGGCGCCCGTGCTCGTCAGCGAGAAACAGTCGCGTCAAGCGCGTGGCGAGCTCGTTGGCCACTTCGTTGATGGTGGCGAGATTTCCCGAACCCGTCGGGCACTCGACGCGGAAGTCATCGCCATAATAGTGATGGAACTTCTGCAGCGATTCGATGATGAGGAAATTGACTGGAAACCATATCGGCCCGCGCCAGTTCGAGTTGCCGCCGAACAGCCCGCTGTCAGATTCGCCCGGCTGGTAGCCCACCGTGAGGTCCATACCGTTGTGGCGATAGACGTAGGGCGCATGCTCATGGGCGCGCGACAGCGCGCGCACCCCATACGGAGACAGGAACTCGGTCTCATCCAGCAGCCGCTTGAGCAGCTTCTTCATGCGATGGCCGCGCAGCAGCGACAGCAATCGTCGGTCCCCGCGCCCTGTTACGTTCCAATGCGAGACCAAAGAGCAGAGATTAGGACGATTGGCCAGGAACCACTCCAGTCGCCCCTTGAAGTCGGGTAGCTTCTCCAGTAACTCAGGTTCGAGCGTCTCCACGGCAAACAGCGGGATCAGGCCCACCATCGAGCGGACCTTGAGGGGCTGCATGGCGCCATCGGGCAGATGCAGCACGTCGTAGAAGAAGTTGTCGTCATCGTCCCACAGCCCGATGCCGCCGTCGGCGCCACCGATGTGACTCATGGCCTCGGCGATGTGCAGGAAGTGCTCGAAGAACTTGCTGGCGATGTCTTCGTAAACCCGGTTGTGTTGCGCGAGCTCCAAGGCGATGCGCATCAGGTTCACCGCGTACATCGCCATCCAGCTCGTACCGTCGGCCTGATCGATGTGGCCACCGGTCGGCAGCTGACTGCTGCGATCGAATACTCCGATGTTGTCGAGCCCCAGGAAGCCGCCCTGGAAGACATTGCGCCCCTCGGTATCCTTGCGGTTCACCCACCACGTGAAGTTGAGCATGAGCTTGTGGAACACACGCTCCAGGAACATGAGATCGCCTTGATCGCCGCGCTGCTTACGGTCGATTTGAAAGGTCCGCCACGCAGCCCATGCGTGTACCGGTGGATTCACGTCGCCGAAGGCCCACTCGTAAGCCGGGATCTGGCCGTTCGGGTGCATGTACCACTCGCGCGTCAGCAGCACGAGCTGCTCCTTGGCGAACTCGGCGTCCAGATGCGCGAGCGGAATGCAGTGGAATGCCAGGTCCCAGGCGGCGTACCAGGGGTACTCCCATTTATCCGGCATCGATATGATGTCGGCGTTGTTGAGGTGCTCCCAGTCGCTATTGCGGCCGTGACGCCTGACTGGCGGTGGCGGCGGCTGCGCCGGATCACCGTGCAGCCACTCGGCGACATCGAAGTAAAAGAACTGCTTGCTCCAGATCATGCCGGCGAACGCCTGCCGCTGGACGAGCCGCGCGTCCTCGCACTGCATGCCGTGTTGCAGCTGTGCATATAACTCGTCGGCTTCCTGGAGGCGTAGGCTGAAGAGCGCGTCGAAGTCGCGGAAAGCCTCGCTGCGAACCCGCCGCCTCAGGCGCAGGCGGATCTGAGTCCGGCCCCCAGCGGGCACCTGCTGCGAATACCAGGCCGCGGTCTTCGTGCCGCGCCGCGCGGGATTGACGGCACCCACATCACCGTGGACGACACGCTCGTGGACCCCATCCTTGAAGTAACCCGGTTGCCGCGGCTCATTCCACAGCCGCTGTCCGTTCGATTCATTCTCACAGAACAGCAGCTCGACGGGATTCCCGTCGGTATGCAGATAATAAACGCCAAGGCGCGGATGTTCCGCGCGCACGAGCCCTGCTGCCACCTGCTCGAGCACCGGACGCTGCGCGCCGGCTTTCCAGCTCCAGCTATTGCGGAACCAAAGCTGCGGCAATACATGAATCGGTGCGGCCTCGGGTCCGCGGTTCTCGACCGTGACTCGCAGCAGAATGTCGCCAGGCTCAGCCTGTGCGTACTCGACGAATACGTCGAAATAGCGGTCCTCATCGAAGAGCCCGCTGTCGATGAGCTCGAATTCCGGCTGTCCGATGCCGCGGCGCCGGTTCTCCTCGATGAGACGCGCGTATGGATACTCGGCCTGCGGATACTTGTAGAGCATCTTCAGATACGAGTGCGTCGGCGTGGCGTCGAGGTAGTAATAGAGTTCCTTCACGTCCTCGCCGTGATTGCCTTCCCCGTTGGTGAGTCCGAACAGCCGCTCCTTGAGGATCGGGTCGCGCCCGTTCCACAGTGCCACCGCGAGACACAGTCGCTGCTCGCGGTCGGAGAACCCCGCGATGCCGTCCTCACCCCAGCGGTAAGCACGGCTGCGCGCATGATCGTGCGGGAAGTAGTCCCACGCATTGCCGTACGGGCTGTAATCCTCACGCACCGTTCCCCATTGCCGTTCGGAGAGATACGGGCCCCAGGCCTTCCAGCCTTCGCGATCGGGGAATCGTGTTTGGAGACGGGCGTGCTCGGCGCCCCTGGACGTCGTGGTCATCTCAACCTCCAACCATTCGGGTTGCTGCGGAGCGGGCGCGTTGCGCGGTCAGGCTGTGGTACACCCGCAGAGTCTCGGACACGCTCCAGGCCTGGGCGAAGCAACCCGCCGGGCGGTGCGGAGGATTGCCATCCATGATCTCGCTGATGCTGCCGATACAGCCCTCGTCCAGGTGATCGGCGAGACCTGCAAGCAACGCCAGCGCGTGATCCACATTCCCGTACACGCGATGGTGTGCCAGCACAAAGGGACCCAGGAGCCAACTCCATACGGTTCCCTGGTGATAGCTGCCGTCACGAGCTCGCGGATCGCCCGTATAGCGCGCTGCATAGTGCGGGTCTCGTGGCGCAAGGCTCCTCAGCCCCACCGGTGTCAGCAGTTCCCGGGCGCAGACATCCACAACGGCGCGCGCGCGGCTGGAGTCGAGGAGATCGGAACCCAAGGACACGGCGAAGATCTGATTGGGTCTGAGGCTCGCGTCCACGCGCCGCCCGTGTTCCACCGTGCCGTCGGGACCGTCCACTACGTCATACAGGTAGCCCCCCGCCGGATACCAAAACGTGTCCGCGAAACTCGCGGCCACTCGGCCGGCGGCCGCCTGGTAGTCGGCCGCCGCGCGGGGGTCTTTTAGCACCCTGGCCCAGCTCGCCAGCTGGCTTAAGGCATAGTGCCACAGCGCATTGATTTCTACTGCTTTGCCGATGCGTGGCGTGACGACCCAGTCACCGACCTTGGCGTCCATCCAGGTGAGCTGCACCCCCGCCTGACCGGCATACAAAAGCTCATCCTGGGAATCGACGTGGATGCCGTAGCGGGTGCCGCGGCGATGCCATGCGATGATGTCACACAGTGTCGGATAGACCTCGCGCAGCAGCGCGCGATCCTCGGTCGCCGCGAGATAGGCGGACACCGCATGGAAGAACCACAGAGTCGCATCAACGGTGTTGTATTCTGCAGCTTCGCCGCCGTCGGGAAAGCGGTTCGGCAGCATTCCCTCGCTCACGTGGCCCGCAAAGGTGCGCAGAATCGCCGCCGCATCTGCGTATCGGCCGGTCGCGAGTGCCAGTCCTGGCAGCGCGATCATCGTGTCGCGGCCCCAGTCGCTGAACCAGGGATAGCCGGCGATCACCGTGGTCCCTTGCACTTCACCACTACGGCTGGCGCGGGTGACGATGAACTGATCTGCGGCGAGCGTGAGTCGTTGTATCCAGCGCGGTGAGTCCGCGGGCGTCGTCCGCAACAGCGCACGCCGCCGCTTCTGCTCACGCTCGAGCCCTACCGACGGCACCTCGAAATCAGGCTCGGCGGTCGCAACCAGCGTGACCTGCTCGCCGGGCAGCAGACGTGCCCGGAACGTGCCCGGCCGGAACAGATCCTCCTGGGCGTCGAGGCCCCGCTCGGCCTCGGCGCGGTGAAAGAAATTCCAGTACCAGTCCGGTTCGCTGTGATACTCGCCGCGATCGATGAGCAAGCGATAAGGACGCGCTCCCGCGAAGGCAGTCACGCGGCAGCCGCGCTCCTCGGGCTCCACCTGCGGCGCCCCGCCACCGCGCGTGTGAGCGTGGTAGTCACGATAGGTGCAGAGGGGCCGCAGCTCGAGGTCGAGAGCACCGCAGGCGTCACGGAGTTTGAATGTGAGGTAGGTGGTATTGCGTCCGTGCGCCATCCACACGCGCTGCTCGAGCAGTGCGTCGGCGCACGCATAAGTCCAAACGGGCACACCGTCATCGTCGGCAAAAGAGCTCAGCAGCTCAAAGCCGCGCGGGGCAATCGTGCCATCGACAAATTCGTTGCAACTGAGCTCATATTCCCCGGCTCGGTAGCGTGCCAGGACTTCGACCTTCGCCACCATCACGACGCGCTGCACCGGGGGCTGCAGCGATGCCACCAGGAGTCCGTGATAGCGCCGCGTGTTTGCCTGCGCAATGGTGCCGCACGCGAAGCCGCCCAGGGCGTTGGTCACCAGCCATTCACGCCCGAAAGCATTGGCGGTATCGGCAAAGTCGGACCGGGGAAACGTCATGGTCGGATTCCGGGTTGCAGCAAATCAATCCGATACAGTGCGCTGCGTGCACACAGGTAGAGCGTCCGGCCGTCCTTGCCACCCCAGGCGAAGTTGTGTACCGGATGCGGCGCGGTAATCGTCCCCAAGTGCCGTCCGCGCGCGTCAAAGATCCACACTCCACCCGGAGCGGAGAGATAGAGGTTGCCCTGGATGTCTGCCTTCATGCCATCAAGCGCTTCCTCTCCCGGAATCTCGCGTGTCAGGTCAATGAAGATCACGCCCTCGCCAAGGGAGCCGTCGCGGCTGACCGGGTAGCGGGTGACGGTCTTGGCGTCGGGATCCCAGTTGCTCACGTACAGATATTTCTCGTCGGGCGAGAACACGATACCGTTCGGACCCTTGAGCTCGCGGGTCTGCAGGCGTAATCGGCCGTCTTTCCACGAGAAGACCCCGCTGAAGGGCAATTCCTTGCGCGGATCGGCAAAGAATTTCGGCAGGCCAAAAGGCGGGTCGGTGAAATAGAGCGTGCCATCCGAGCGGTAGACCAGATCGTTCGGGCTATTGAGCCGTTTGCCCTCATAGCTATCGGCGAGCACCGTAAGAGTGCCGTCATGCTCGAGGCGGCTCACACGGTGGCGACCCTGCTCATCGATCGTGAGGCGGCCCTGCTCGTCGAGCGTCAGTCCGTTCGAGCCGGGCTGGAGGTACTCGGCGATGTCGGCAGCGTCATAGCCGCTCTTTTCGCGGAAAACCGACAGCTCGCCGGCTGCGCTGTATTGATAGATGGTGTTGTGATTGGGATCACTGAAGAGCAGGGCGTCCCGGCTGCGAATCCAGATCGGACCCTCGGTGAACTCGAAGCCTTCCGCAACCTTCCACAGTTTGGCGTTCGGCGGCACGATCTGATCGATGGCACGGTCGGTTCTCTCCACTTTCACGTTGACCTCGTGCGGCGGCACCGCAACGGGCCCGCGGGCGCCGGGGTAGAAAACCAGCCGGGCCTCGCGCACGAAGATGTAGTTGGTGGGCGCATCCGAGATCGGCGCATTCATGCCGAAGATGGCGAGCTGGATCTTCTGACCAGAGCGTACGTGCCGCCCGATGAGGACGCGGTTCAGAGCATTCCAGCCCGCGACTACCGAGCCACCCTCTTGTCCGTAGGCCCGGCCCAGCTCTCCGTCCACCCAGACTTCGGCGTAGTCATCGAGGCGCGTCTCCAGCCACAACGCCGCTCCCGACGGATCGTAGCTTCCGACGTGCTCCGGGACGGTCACGTTCACGCGATACCAATTGAAAGACACGCGACCGGTCCCGCGACGTTCGCCCAAATTTGTGGCGGGGATCACCGGCCACGTGGAGTCATCGAAGTCCGCCGGGCCGGCGTGCGGTGTGATGTCATGCGTAGTGATGGGTGCACCGGTCGGCTGTCCCTGTGCATCCGGCGCCCGAAAAGTGACCTCGACGATGCGCGCATCGCTGTAGCGCCAGTTGGCGTGCATGAGCTGTGCGCCGGCGTCGGTGGTCAGATCCACCGTGGCGGCGGGTTCGCGCTCAGTCTGTGCCGCATCGGCCGCGGCGCAACCCGCGGTCAGCAGTACGGCGGTGAAGAGACTTGCTATGAATTCGCGTTGCATGTGCTTCTCCGAAGCAGTTTGTGATATGCAGCATGGATGCCGATCGCCAGCAGTGTTAGCGCGGCCGCGGCCAGCACGATGGGGGTGAGAATGAGTGTCCGCAGCAGTAGCCAGCCCATGACTGTTGCTCCTATTTGTCGCCAGGGGATTTGGTTGTGGCCTTGGACCGTAGAGCTTCCGCGCCAGCGATCGCGATCTCTTCGTCCTGCTGGGCGCTGGCGGCCCCGCTCACACCAATGGCGCCGACCACTTCCTTGCCCTCCATGATCGGGATGCCTCCTTGCAGCGGGGTAAATGCCGTGACCGCGGCGACCGCAGCCAGGGCGGGACGATTCTTGTTGATCGAATCCTCCATACCGCGAGTCGGTCGTCCGAAATTGGCAGCGGTGCGAGCCTTGCCGATCGAGACATCGGCGCTCGCCGGGAAGGTGCCATCGAGACGCTCCAGGCAGATCGTGTGGCCGCCGGCGTCGACGACCGCAATAGTTGCGCCAGGCGCGTCGTGAGCGCGCGCGTAGGCAATTGCGGCGGCCACGGCGCGCTTGGCGCCCTCGAGTGTCAGCGTCGGTTGAGCGGTGATGTCGGCCGCGAATGCGGCCGGCGCGGAAGCGAGTACAAGGACCAGCGAGAGGGCGAAGGCTTTCATGTAATTCTCCCTAACCCACCAGAGCGAGGCGGGCATGTTGCGCAGCAAGGTTAACGACACCAGGGGTTGACGTGGGGTGCGCGCCTCCGCGCTTCGGCGCGCGAGTCGGAACCTGCCCGCTGAGGCGCCGCAACATGTCGGCCACGCGACGCGGTGTTCCCAGGTC
>Ga0306922_10005814_pt1 | contig 11794 bp, 11 predicted proteins | sample sta12Cox44000082_FD_203758 | JGI IMG/M metagenome (GOLD analysis project Ga0306922, IMG submission 203758) | Lab enrichment of tropical soil microbial communities from Luquillo Experimental Forest, Puerto Rico - statoxic.12C.oxic.44.000.082 (v2)... | ecosystem: Environmental > Terrestrial >... | reverse complement strand
CGGTGAGCTCACGGCAGCGCCGGCGGGCCTCGGCGTAGGAGGGCTGCGCCCACACGGAGCGGGGCGGGATCGCGAACACGCAGGAGCCGCGCCTGCCGAGCGCGCGGCGTGCCAGCAGGTCGGCGGTCCGCCAGCCGTCCGCCAGCAGCCCGAGCGGCATGTCGATCCCGGTGACGCCTTCCATCGGCAGGTCGCCGAGCGCCGCCGCCACCGTGACGCGCGCGCCGGACGGCGCCAGCGTGACCGCGACCCAGCCGCCCTTGCACGCGTCGATGCCTGTCACGAGCACGGTCACAGCCCTCAAGTTACCCCTGGTTAACCCCTTGACGGGCACACCTCGACGGCGTACGTTGCGGTGAAACGCTGTTCGATAATGCCGAACACGTTTCAGAGCGAGACCTTTCGCCAAGGGAGGCGAACCGCATGGCGGCACCACCATCTACCGTGCAGAAACTCACCGCCGAGGCTCTCGGCACCGCGTTCCTCGTCTATGTTGGCGCCGGGTCGGCGGCTGCGACGGGCGTGATCGCGGCGGGCACCAAGGTGCCATTCTCGATGGCACAACTCGGGATGATCTCCTTCGCGTTCATGCTCGTCATCGTCGGGGCGGTGTACGCGATCGGGCACATCTCGGGGGGCCACATCAACCCCGCGGTCACCCTCTCGCTGGCGGTGACCGGGAAGTTCCCCTGGCGTGAGGTGCCCGGCTACATCGCCGCGCAGGTCGTCGGCGCCGTCGCCGGCGCGGCGGCCATCTTCCTCACCCTGGGCCGCGCGGCGGCGGTCGCCGCGGGCGGCGGGGTGACGTCGTACAACTCCGCGACGATGGGCTTCGGGCGGGCGTCGCTGATCGAGGGCATCGGCACGTTCATGCTGGTCTTCGTCATCTTCGGGGTCATCGACCACCGCGCGGTCCCCGGCTGGGCGCCGATGGCGATCGGCGCCGTGGTCTTCGCGATCATCATTATCGTGGGCCCCGCCACCGGGGCGGCGATCAATCCCGCGCGCTACCTCGGCACCTTCTTCATGCAGGGCGCGTTCGGCGGGACGGTCTCGTGGGCGCAGGTGCCCGCCTACCTGATCGGCGAGGTCATCGGCGGGCTGCTCGGCGCGCTCGCCTACGTGGGAATCGCGCGGGTCCGCTCGGACGCCGCGCTGACGAGCCTGGCGCCGGACGTGCCGGGTGACACCGACCACGCGGGACAGCCAGTGAGCGGAGCGACGTCATGAAGAAGCTGATCAACGCGGCCGACACCGTCGTCACCGACGCCCTGGCGGGGGTCGCCGCCGCGCACCCGTCGCTGTCCGTCGACGTGGTGAACAAGGTCATCGCGCGGGCCGGCGGGCCCACGGCGGGAAAGGTCGGGCTGGTGTCCGGCGGCGGATCCGGGCACGAGCCGCTGCACGGCGGGTTCGTCGGCTACGGCATGCTCGACGCCGCCTGCCCCGGCGAGGTGTTCACCTCGCCGGTCCCGGACCAGATGCTGCTGGCCACGAAGGCGGTCAACGGCGGCGCCGGGGTCCTGCACATCGTCAAGAACTACACCGGCGACGTGCTGAACTTCCAGATGGCCGCCGAGCTGGCCGACGATGAGGACATCGAGGTCGCCAGCGTGATCGTCAACGACGACGTGGCGGTCGAGGACTCCCTCTACACCGCGGGCCGCCGCGGGGTCGGGGCGACGGTGTTCGTGGAGAAGATCGCGGGTGCTCTCGCGGAGGAGCGCGCCGGCCTCTCGTCCGTCGCCGACGTGGCGCGGGAGGTGAACGAGCGGTCCCGGTCGTTCGGCGTGGCGCTGAGCTCGTGCGCGACGCCGGCGGCCGGCAAGCCGACGTTCGAGCTGGGCGATTCCGAGATCGAGCTGGGCATCGGCATCCACGGCGAGCCCGGCCGGACCCGCGGCCCGATGCGGTCTGCGGGTGAGCTCGCCGCGATCGCGCTGGACGCGATCGGCACCGACATCGCGCTGGACGGCGAGCTGCTCGTCATGGTCAACGGCATGGGCGGCACGCCGCTCATCGAGCTCTACATCATGTACAACGAGGTCGTGTCCGCCATCGCCGCCCGCGGCGGCAGGATCACCCGTAACCTGGTCGGCAACTACATCACCAGCCTGGAGATGCAGGGGTTCTCGGTCACGGTCTGCGGGTTGACGCCCGAGCTGACCAGGCTCTGGGACGCCCCGGTGGACACGCCCGCCCTGCGGTGGGGACGCTAGGTTTCATGAACACTGCAGTCTTCCGCGCGTGGATCATCTCGGCCGCCGAGGTGATCGAAGCCAACCGTGATCACCTCACCCAGCTGGACGCGGCGATCGGCGACGCCGACCACGGGATCAACCTGGCCCGCGGCTTCGCCGCGGTGACCGCCGCCATCGACGGGGCAGCCACCCCCGGGGCGGTGCTCACCGTCACGGGCAGCACGCTGATCTCCAAGGTGGGCGGCGCGTCCGGCCCGCTGTACGGGGTGGCCTTCCGCCGGGCCGGCAAGGCCCTGGGGACGGCGCCCGAGGCCGACCTGCCCGCGCTCGGTCGCGCCCTCGAAGCGGCACTGGCCGGCGTGCAGCAGCTCGGCGCGGCTCGCGAGGGAGACAAGACCATGGTGGACGCGCTCGCGCCGGCCACCCGCGCGTTCGGCAAGGCGATCGCGGACGGGGCGCCGGCGGCGGACGCCCTGTCCGCCCTCGCCGCGGCCGCCGAGGCCGGCGCCGCGGCCACCGTCTCGATGCAAGCGCGCAAGGGCCGGGCCTCTTACCTCGGCCCGCGCAGCGTCGGGCACGAGGACCCGGGCGCGGCGTCCACCGCGCTGATCCTGGCCGCTCTCCGGGACGCGGTAATCCGGGACGCCGGCGCGTGATGACCGCCTACCGAGGACAGCCAGTTTCCGAGGGGGTAGCCGCCGGGGAGGTGTATCTCCCCGGCGGGCGGGCGGACGTGAGCGCCGATCCCGTGCTTTCCGGCACCGTGCTTTCTGACACCGTGCTTTCCGGCACCGTGCTTTCTGACACCGTGCGCGGCGCGTTCGGCGCGGTGGCCGCCGAGCGGCACGCGCTCGCCGGCGAACTCCGCGCGGCCGGGCGGGAGCACGAGGCCGGGATCGTCGAGATCGGCGCGCTCATCGCGGCGGACCCGGCCCTGTCGGCCCCCGTGCTCGCGGCGCTCGGCACGCCGGTACCGGTAACGGCGGCCGTCGCCCTGGTCCGCGAGGCTGCCGAGGCGCAGGCGTCGATCCTGGAGTCCCTCCCCGACCCGGACCTGGCGCAGCGGGGGAGCGACGTCCGGCAGGTCGCCGAGGCGGTGATCGCGCACCTGGCCGGCGCGGCCGCGCCGCCGGTCCCGGACGGCCCGTTCATCCTGGTCCGCCGCGAGGTGGACCCGGCCGACCTGATCCGGCTCGCCGACGGCGCGGCGGCGGGCCGCCTGGCCGGGGCGGTGTCGGTCGGCGGCGGCGCCAGCTCGCACGCGGCGATCATCGCCCGCGGCCTCGGCCTGCCGATGCTGGCGGGCGCCGACCCGGCGGTGCTCACCGCCCCGGCCGGGCATCCAGCGGTGCTGGACGCGACGGCGGGCGAGCTGATCGTCGACCCGCCCGCGCGCCCGGTCATCCGCGCCGCGAGCACGGCGAGCGGCGGCGTCCGCGCGGCCGGGCCCGTCCGCACCGCCGACGGCGAGGAGCTCACCGTGCTGTGCAACGTCGCCTCGGCGGCCGAGACCAGGCTCGGGCTGGCCGGCGGCGCGGCGGGAGTCGGCCTGCTGCGCACCGAGATCCCGTTCACCCGTGCCCGCGGCTGGCCGTCGCGAGGCGATCATCTCGCCGCGCTGGCGCCCATCCTGCGCCTGCTCGCGGGCCGGCGCGCGGTCGTGCGGCTGCTCGACTTCTCCGGCGATAAGGTCCCGCCGTTCGCCGGCGCGGCGGGCCTCGCCGCGCTGCTCGAGGCGCCCGGCGCGCTCGGCGCGCAGCTCGCGGCGATCCTGGCGGCGGGCGCCGGGACCGGCCTCGAGGTCATGATCCCCATGGTCCGCTCGCTCGACGAGGTGAGCCACGTCCGCGGTGAGCTGGCCAGGGCCGCGAAGGCGGCCGGCACGGACCCGCCGCCGCTGGGCATGATGGTCGAGGTCGCCGCCACCGCCGCGGCCGCGGCGGCGTTCGCGCCGCACGTGGACTTCTTCTCTATCGGCACCAACGACCTGACCGCCGACGTGCTGGGCGCCGAGCGCGCCGCGCTGCCGCCGTCCGCGGCGGCGCAGCCGCCGGTGCTGGCCGCCATCGCCGGCGTCGTCCGCGCCGCGCGCGCGGCCGGGATCGGGGTATCCGTCTGCGGCGATTCGGCGGCGGACCCGGACGTGCTGCCGCTCCTCGTCGGCACCGGCGTGCGCACCGTAAGCGTCGGCGCGGCGAAGGTCCCTCGCGTCGCGGACTGGATCACGACGATCAGCACGTCCGGTACAGCCGCCGAGGCGGCACCCCGATGATCGCCCGGTCCATGACGCCTCGCCCGGCCCGCGAGCGCGACTTTACGTACCTTCCGCATGGATATACCGGGCATTTCGGGCGTAAAAATGGTCGTACGGTACGTAAAGTGGACGCCAGTGGCGCGTGTGACGGAAGGGATCCGTGCCGGGAGGCGGCGGAGGAAGCCTCAAAGGGCGGACAGGGCCACGCCGCCGCGGCCGGCGCCGAGGTCGCGGGAGACGGCCCGGGCCGCCGCGACGACCGCGCGGACCAGATCGTCGCGGGCGCCCGCGGCGAGCAGCCGGTCGGCGGAGCCGACCACGCCGATCGCGCCGGCCACCGTGTCGTCGCGGCCGAGAATGGGCGCGGCGATGCCGGCGTCGCCCACGGTGGCCTCCTCGTTCTCGATGGCGTACCCGGCGTTGCGGACCTGGGTGAGCGCGCGGGTGAGCGCGCCGCGCGTCGTCTTGGTCCGGCCGGTCAGCGGCGCCAGGTCGGCGGCGAGCGCCGCGGCGCGCTGGGCGGCCGGCTGGCTGGCGACGATCGCGTGGCCGAGAGCGCAGGCGTGCCAGGGAATCGCGGCGCCGACCTCGAGGATCTGCACGGTGTTGTCCGGCCGGAACACGTGGTGCAGCACGATCACCCGGCTGCCGGACAGCGTCGCCACCCAGACCGCCTCGTTCGCCTGCTGGGCGAGCGACTCGGCCCAGCGCAGCGACCGGGCCCGCAGGTCCGAGCCGTCCAGGTAGGCGTTGCCGAGCTGCAGCACGCCGGGGCCGAGGCTGTATTTGCCGGTGTCCGGGTCCTGGGCGACGAGCTCGTGTGCCTCCAGGGTGCGCAGCAGCCCGTGCACGGTCGGCTTGGCCAGGCCGAGCCGGTCGGCGATCTCGGTGACGCCGAGGCGCGGCGTGCCGGAGCCGAGTACGACGAGGATCTGGGCCGCGCGCTGCACCGACTGGATCATGACACCCCTTCAGCCCATTCAGCAATGCCGAACAATATTCAGGATATGCCATGCCACAGGTAGGGATCGTGCTGGTCTCGCACAGTGTCCGGCTCGCTGAGGGCGCGGCGGACCTGGCCGCGCAGGTGGGCGGGGGAACCGTCGCGGTGGTCGCCGCGGGCGGGACCGACGACGGCGGCCTCGGCACCAGCGCGGCGAAGGTGGAGCGGGCGCTGCGCGACGCCGAACGCGGCGCGGGCGTGGTCGTGCTGCCCGACCTGGGCAGCGCGGTGCTCACGGTGCGAGCGCTGCTCGAGGACCTGCCGGACGTGACCGTGGCGCTCGCCGACGCGCCGTTCGTCGAGGGAGCGGTGGCGGCCACGGTGACCGCCGCGGCGGGCGCGGACCTGATGGCGGTCGCCAAGGCCGCGGAGGAGGCATGGCATGCCCGCAAGCTCTGAGTCGATCACCCTGTCCGGCGACCTGCACGCCCGCCCGGCGGGCGCCCTGGCCGTCGCGGCCGGGCGGTTCGCCTCGGCGGTGTCGGTGACGGCCGGCGTCCGGACCGTGGACGCCAAGAGCGTGCTCGGCGTGATGGGCCTGGGCGCGACCAGCGGGCAGCAGGTCACCGTGTCCGCCGACGGCCCGGACGCCGACGAGGCGGTGACCGCGCTCATCGCCATCCTCGGCGAGGCGACCCGCGTCGGCGGCTAGACAGCGAGTGCGGTCGCCGGCGATGGGTGTTAGCTGGTAAAACGGCTGTGCGGGAAGCGCAGCCCGGCACCGCTGCTTCGATGGACGTCACTGGCTTCGAAATACGTCAGCTGACCGATGTCTCTCACTGCAACTTGCAGCAGCATTTGTCATGCAATCGGCAGTAGAGCACTGTCACTCTGCTCTCGCCTTTCCTCCGGGAGCTGCCGGGCGGAACTCCCCACTCCGCCCGGCTGCTCCGCTAAATCCAGACACCCGTGTGACCGGGAGCTCGCGCCAGTCCGTACCCCTGTTCGCACGCCGCCGGCCACACGGGTCAGGCTCCCCGGTAGCGAGCCGGCGAGGGGCGGGCGCGCTGCCCGCCGCCGCCCTCGCTACCGGGGCTGGTCGCGTCTCGCGCAAGGAGCAGACCATGATCGTTCACGCCCTGTCCGGAGCGGCATCGCTCGCAGCGTGCCTGCGGCTGTTCAGACACTATCCGCTGGCGGTCATGCCGGACTCCGCACATGGCGGGCGCCGGTCGATGGTCTTGATGAGCCGCGCTGACGGGCCGGCCTGCTACTTCGTACTCACGCAGGCCCGCGACGACCTGTTCGTCATCCGGTCATGGAACCAGTTCGACGGCGTTAACCAGCAGATCCGGGCGGGCGAGCCGGTTTCCGGCGTCATCCATCAGGTCATCAGCGACGGCATGCCGGTGCCCCGCGACGGCGCGCTGCTCGGCTGGCTGACCGACAGCCAGGTGACCGTCATGCTGGCGGTGCACAGCAGGCAGCCGGAAGCCTGGGACGTTCCCGTGCCCGCCGCCGTCCCCGAGATCCGGGTGATGCCGATGGCCGGCACCGATCCGATGACTCAGTGGCCGTCGTTCACGACGACACCGCTCGGCGACGGGCGGCTGTGGGAGTACGTCGAGTGGGGCCAGGTCGTGGACATTCTCCCCGTGATAACAGCAAGAGGCGGGCACGCGTACTGGGTGCCGTCTCCGGGGCATGGCGTCGAGCACGGCTACGGGTGCGTCGTCATCAAGAACAACCTGCCGGCCGAGGAGTTCTGGCTGCCCGCCGGCGTCTACATGGATCACTGGACGCTGCGCGAGGGCATCGAGGCGCCGCCCGTCGGCCGCCTGCTGGCGCTGCCGGGTGTCGTGGACCTGGCGGACGGGCGGGCCTGACGCGTGATGAGAGCCAGCTGTCCCGACCGAGCCCGCCGGCCGGGCTGGCGGACGGGCTGCCGGTGGCGCGCCCGCGGTCGGCGGCGGGCCGCGGCGTGGTGCCGCGAGTCCGCCCGGCGGGCACGGCCGTGATCGTCGTCCCTGTCGCCGCGGAGCGGGCGGCGGCAGGGACGACCTCAACGGAGAATCAGGAGCTGTACTGAAGGATCACGCCGACCACGTTGGTGCCGCGGTCATTGGCGGCGTGGGTGTACCCGACGGCGAGCTGCTGCGTCGTGCTGGGAATGCGCGCCACGGAATTGACCGTGATCGTTGGCGCGCTGACCGGCAGCGCCGCCTTCGTCAGCTTGCCGCCGGCGTAGTGAATCAAGAAGGACGTCCCGCCGAACGACCCGTTCATGGGCAGCCACAGGCCGCCGCTGCCGTCGGAACTGATTCCAGGGAAGGGGCCGAAGCCGAAGTTGCCCTGGGCTCCGTTGACCTTGGTCCACTTGCTCCCGTTGTAGTGCAGCACCACGACCGGGCCGCCCTCGTCCTGTCGGTTGCCGTTGCCGATCGCGTAGACGTTGTTCGCGCCGAGCGCGAGGATGCCGGTCACCGACGGGTTGTTGAGACCGTCTTTCGCCTTGGGCGGCAGCAGGCCCCGCACCGACGTGCCGGTCCACTTGTGCCCGTTCCAGTGCTCAACCGCCGTACCGTTGAACCCCCAGACATTGGTCGCGGACAGCGCGCTGCCGCCCTGGAAGGTCTTGCTGACCCGCGTCCAGGTGTGCCCGTTGTAGTGCAAGACCCCGAGCGCGGGCAGCAGCGGTTCAGCCGCGAAGCCGAACACCCAGACGTCATTGCCCGCGACCACCGAAGCGTCGCCGATCTGGGCCGCGAACGTCTTCACGACCGACCACTTCGCCCCGTTCCAGCGCAGCACCCGCGATCCCGCGCCGGAGACGTCGGTGAACGCCCACACGTTCGACGGCGAGGACGCGCCCGCCGCGATGACCGCCTCGCCGGCCTCGCTGGGGAACGCGGCCTTCGTCCAGGTCTTGCCGCTGAGCCGCCATGCCGTAGCGCGGGCCGTGAATCCGAGCCCGTCGAAGGCCCAGGCCGACCCCTTGCCCGTGGCGACGACGGCGGTGAACTGGCCGTTCACATCGGTCTTCACCGACTTGACGATGTGCCAGTGCGGCGCCGCGGCCGGCGCCGCGGTAGCGCTGGCGGCGGTAGCCCCGCCCGCGGCGAGCAGGCCGGCGACGCCGGCCGCGATCCACGCAACCTTGCGTGACATAGTTCCTCCCCTGTCCAATGACACGATCCGCAACGTAAGACGCACGACAGGGGGATTCGGTTAGCGTCCGATTATCTTCAGCACCTCGGCGCGAGACGGGCCAGGAGCCGCGGGCGGGTCGTGGCCGACGGCGGCCGCGGCGATCTTCTCGCGGATGCCGAGCCGGGAGAAGATCTCCTGGGGCGGCGCCAGCATCAGCATCATCTCCAGGTAGGCGCGGAACACGTCGGCGTCCCGCGCCGACGCGGTGAGCACGTCCCGCATGACGGCGGCGGCGTAATCCAGCGATTCCCCGGGCGGCCGCGGCGGCCGGCTCTCGATGGCGGCGGCGATGCGCTCGAGGCACTGGGCGTCCAGCGCCGCTGAGTTCCGGTACCAGGGGACCAGGCGCTCGCGCGTCAGCCGGTCGTAGGCGAGCGACAGCGCCAGCGGCTGCCCGAGGTGCTCGGCGACCACTTCGGCGATGATCACCGCGTGCATGAGGCCGAACGTCACGCCGCGCCCGAGCGCCGGGTTCGTGCACGACCAGGAGTCGCCGGCCGTGAGGATGCCGGTCGCGGCCGGGACGCCGCGGCAGACCAGGTGCCTGACGCGGCTCATGTCGCCGCCGGCGGGGAGCACCCCGGTGACCGGCTCTCCGTCGATGAGGTGCGCGTGCGGCGGGCTGGCGCTGACCAGCCGGGTCCACTTCGCCTCGTCGCGCAGCGCCTTGAGCGCCCGGTCGCGGGAATGGGTGCAGACGGTCACGGACCAGGTCCGCGCGTCGGACGGGACCGCGAGGACCGAATAACTGCCATAGGGGGTGAGGGCGCCGGCCCGCATCGGCGGCGCTTCCCCGCCCGGCCGGGCCCGGAAGAAGCGGGAGTAGTAGAGGAAGCCGGAGTGCTCGGCGCGCTCGGACATCTCGCCCGCCCCGGCCGCGGTCAGCCAGATCGGCAGCGGCGAGGCCCGGCCCATGGCGTCGATAACCAGGTCGGCGGGGAGCTCCTTGCGGTTGTGCAGCAAGACCCCTGTCACGTGCCGTGATCCGCTGGTCATCAGGCCCACGGCGCGCGCCCCGCGGCGGGTCTCGACCCACTTGTCCGCCACGGTGGCCAGCGCGTGCTCGAGCACCGGCCGGCGGGCGTTGTACGTGCGGAACTTGTCGTCGCCAGGCCGGGGCGCCCGGTCGGCGAGCGTAGCCGGAAGCGCCGACAGGGGGCTGCAGGAGACCGCGTCCGCGTTCTGGAGGGCCGAGATCACCTCCGGCAGTTCGGCGTCCAGGACCCGCCTGGCCTGGGGGAGCAGGAAGTGGGGCTGGCGGAACTGCATCACGCCCTGGCGCTTCCAGCAGGTCCAGGCCTCGTGCGGCGTTTCCGGCAGCGGGTCCGGATCGCGCTCGAGGACCGTGACGTCATGGCCCTGCTTCGCGACCATCACCGCCGTGGCGAGTCCGATTAAACCGCCGCCCACGACGACAATGCGTGCCATCGTGATCACCCTTCGCTATTAGTGTCCCCTTAACAATCGCACGGCGGCGGAGCGGTGGGAACCCCTGTGAACGGGCCGAATCTTGCTACGAAAATTGCTCTTCAGCGGGCGGGGGAACGGCTGGCTACCGCTTGCGGCCGACCCCGGCCCAGCTGATGTCGGGCAGGTCCGCCGCCGGGTCACCGGGCAGCGGCCGCCACCGCGGCTTGGGCACCAGCCCGGGCTGCACGAGCTCGAAGCCGTCGAAGAACCGGAGGATCTGCGCCCGGCTCCGCGACCATCCCCGCGCGCTGGCCTTCGCATACGCGGCCAGGGCGCGCCTGGCGGCCTCCTTGTCCGCGACGAGGTCCGCGCTGACGTGGGTGAGCGCCAGGTAGCTGCCGGGCGGCAGCGCGTCGCGCAGCCGCGCGATGATCCCCGCCGGGTCGTCGGCATCGGAGACGAAGTGCACGATCGCCAGGAGCAGCAGCGCCACCGGCCGGTCGAAGTCCAGGTGCTGGCGGACTTCGGGGACCTGCAGGAGCGCGTCCGGCTGGCGCAGGTCCGCCTGGACGATGACGCTCTGGTCGGAGTGGGCGAGCATCGCGTTGCCGTGCGAGACGACGACCGGGTCGTAGTCCGCGTACACCACGCGCGCGCGGGGGTTGACCTCATGGGCCACCTCGTGCACGGCGCCCTTGGCGGGCAGGCCGGGCCCGATGTCCAGGAACTGGTCGATGCCCGCCTCGCTGACGAGGAACGTCACCGCGCGCCGCAGGAACTGCCGGCTCGCGATCGCCGAGGTGCGCATGGCGGGCAGCGCGGCCAGCGCCCGTTCTGCGGCTACCCGGTCGGCCTGGAAGGTCTCCCTGCCGCCCAGGAAGTAATGGTGCATCCGTGCGATGTTCGGAGTGCTCGTGTTCAGCCCCTCAGGGGGGCGCGCGCCAGCATCTCGCTCCACATTTCCCCCGCCGGCATCTCGTTGCACATGCGAACCCTATCTTGCCAGCGTTTCAATCATCTTGCACGACACGTAATTGCGCGACCATCCGCGGCCTCATGATCGCTCCTGCTCCAGGCGATCCACGGGCCATGGCAGGACGGTCAGCTCTGGCCACTGGCGCAGCCAGGGCGTCTCGGTGGCCATATCTTCATTCATTATCCCGAACGGAAGCGGCTGACTCCCCGCCCGCCGCCGCGACGGCCGCCTCGATCGGGACCTTCCCCGGCACCGCAGCTGGTGACGGTCGGACAGACGTTACCGTCCGTTCAGGAAAATGTGAATTTCATTCCGAACGGACGGCGGTCTTCGCCCGAGTTTGCCCAAGATTAACCGGCTTAGTATGCCACCCGCTACCGGAGTGCACGTGCGGCTCCATTAGGATCGGGGCGTGGGTGACCGAATCGTTACCTGGCCGAACGCACTCAGCGCCGCCCGCCTCGTCGGGGTGCCGGTGTTCTTGTGGCTGGTCATAGTTCCGCAGACCGCGACGGCTGACCTTATCGCGGCCGGGATCCTCGGCCTGGCCGGACTGACAGACTGGCTGGACGGGAAGCTGGCCCGGATGCTCAACCAGCAGAGCCGGCTGGGGCAGCTCCTCGATCCGGCCGCGGACCGGCTCTACATCGCCGCCACGGTCATCGCCCTGGCCGTCCGCGGCATAATCCCGTGGTGGCTGTTCGGCGCGCTCGCGGCCCGCGAACTCTGCGTCGGAATAGCCTTGCTGGTGCTAAAGCAGCGCACTCCCTATTCCGCGCTCCAGGTGAGCTTTGTTGGCA
>Ga0306922_10005806_pt1 | contig 11803 bp, 9 predicted proteins | sample sta12Cox44000082_FD_203758 | JGI IMG/M metagenome (GOLD analysis project Ga0306922, IMG submission 203758) | Lab enrichment of tropical soil microbial communities from Luquillo Experimental Forest, Puerto Rico - statoxic.12C.oxic.44.000.082 (v2)... | ecosystem: Environmental > Terrestrial > Soil... | reverse complement strand
TCTTGAAGGATCGATTCGATTGAGCGGCGCAACGCCGTGTTGCAGCACGACGCCGCGCCTGACCATCGCAACCGAAAAGGACCGGTTCCAATGGCTGAAGACACTACTGCATCGGTTATTCCACTTCATCAAGCCCCGGCGAAGAAGAAGGCGAGGACCAGCGCTGCAGGCGCCAAGACCAATCGACGGCGCAAACGGCAAGCGACAAAGCCGACCGCGACGACAGAGGAGGACTCCTCGGCTTCGGCGGCACTGATTCCGCCGGAGTTTTCGTCGGTTGATCCGGGATTGACCGAAACGACGGTGACCCGGCTCCCGCACGTGGCCAGGCCCGCAGCGCGGCCGCGGCGGAGGATCTCCGCGCTGCTGTTGTCGGCCGCAGCGCTTGCCTTGGCTGGCGTCGGCATCACCATGAATGGCTGGTTCGCCCGCTCGCTCGGAGCAAGCGACATTGCAAGCTGGCTCTTCCTCGCCGTGGGCGTGGCCGCCGATCTTGTCGCGCTCGTGATGCCGACCTGCGCGGCGGCGCTTTGGCAGGCCGGCCAGCGTGTCATAGCGCTTGTCGCATGGACCTTCTGGGCCATGACGTTCGTCTTTGCGGTAACGGCCGGGATCGGATTCGCATCACTAAATATCGCGGACACCACCATGGTGCGCGCGTCCCGCGTGACGCCGGCCGTCACATCGGCGCAGGCCGCGCTCAACGACGCAATGGCATCACGCGATCGGGAATGCAGGAACGGGGTCGGCAGGTTCTGCCGGGAGCGCGAGGCAACCGTCAACGAACGCCGGCAAGCGCTGGACGCTGCGATGAAGTCGGTCGAGCAGAGCGCCGACCCCCAGACGGAGGCCGCGGTACGGATCGTTGGATGGATCAGCCGCGGCGTCCTGCGGCCAACGGGCGACGACTTCGCGATGCTTCGACTGGTGTTGCTGGCGTTGCTGCCGCAGATCGGCGGCATTCTGCTCATGGTCGGACGATCGACCAGGTGATGCTCTATGTCACAAACAAAGGCTGAGAATCTTCAGCCGGCAGGTCTGATCCGGCGTGGTCGCGACCTTCGTTTTTTCTCCCCTGGCGGGCTTGGCGCGAACGTCTTCTCCTGCAATCACCATGGCCCAATAGGTGCGGCCGCTTTTCGAACTTTTGACGCTCGCGACACCCACGCGCGATGCGTCGTGCAGCAAAAGATTGCTGCGGTGTCCGCTTGAAGCGATCCATTGATCGAGGGTTTTCGGGAAGTTGTCGTATCCAAAGGCAATGTTTTCGGCGGCTCCTCGCGAGCCGGCGGCAGCCACGCGCGAACCGAACGGACCGAGTACGCTGTGATCGAGCACATCACTGGCCGCCATGGCCGCGGCTTGCTCATGAGCAATTCGGTTGAGCGTCGGGTCGATCTTCACCTTGCCCTCGCCGTGCTGAAGCCGAAAGTTCGAGATCAGCTCCGCCTGGTTTGCGGACTGAGCCACGAGGGGACCGCAGAGGCCGAACGCAAGCCCGAGCGCGACCAACATCGCGTGGGAAGACCCGCGAAGAATCATTTGTCTGCCGTCGTCAGAAGAGAACCCCATCCTTCGATTGCTAACAAATCAGGTAAGACGAAATTAGGGCGGGCGAGGATCGTCACCATTCAGGCGTAATACCTTTGCGCCCGGCGCACTGCGCGACACCAACGGACCAGAGACGGTGATCGTCACATTGTCCTTTAAAAGCGGCCATATTTTGCACTTCTTCAAACCTAGACTCGTACAAGGTGATTCCATGGCGCGGGGGATTTCGGCGGCGGCCGTACTGATGAGACACGGAGCAGCCCATGCGCACCATCGTGATCTTTGTGTTCGCCCTGGTGGCGGCCACGCCGGCACATGCGTCGAAATTCTGCATGTCCATGGCCGAAGCGCGTCAGCAATTTTCTACCTCACATCTTTACTGGCACGGCTCGGGTCACTGCTGGGACACGACGCCGCCGCGGCACCGGCTCGCGCGAGTCAAGCCGAGCGAAGATCAAAAGGCGCTGCCGGACAGTCGACCACCTCTCGTCGAGGAACCCAAGTGGCGCAATGCGATGTCGGAGATGCTGGCGGCTGATGCACCGATCGAGGCGTCGAGCGAGCTGACGTCTGCTGCCGCCATTGAGATGCCCGGGGTGGACTGGCTCGATCGGTGGGTCGACGTCGTGCAAGTCGCCTCACCAGCCATCTTCAGCCAGGATGAGCCGGTCGGCATCTCGCCGACCGCGGGGCGGAAGGCCGACCCCACGATTACGCCGGTGGGCCTGATCCTGATGTTGACGGGCCTCCTCGTCACGCTTGCGGCGATCGAGCTGTTGTTCCGCAACTTCGTTCACGATTGGCGGAAATGAGAAGACTCATCTCCGATGCCCAGCACATCAGCGGATTGGCGATCAAATCTCGATTTCCGTCCCGAACTCAACGACCTGGCCCGTTGGCACATCGAAGAACGCGGCCGTCCGCTCGGCATTTCGCTGCAGGAACGCGAAAATCGATTCGCGCCACACCCACATGCCCGGAACATCCTCGCGCGGAATGATCGTCTCGCGGCCGACATAATAGGTGACGTTGGAAAGATCTAATCCTTGCAGCTTGCCCTGCTGACAGGCCAGTTTCAGCCCCTCATAGATCGTCGGATACTGCATGAACCCGAAGCGCAGGATCACGCGGGTGATGCCTTCGGTGACCTCAATCACCTGGGCACGATTTTCGTCGGCAACGCGCGGCAACTCCTCGATCAGGACGGTCACCAGAAGCACGCGCTGGTGCAGGCAATGGTTGTGCTTGACGAACTGCGTCAACGCGAGCGGAACGCCGTTTGGCGTCGACGCCAGGAAAATCGCCGTTCCAGAAAGCCTGGCGTGACATTTGGCAATCGCGGTTTCGATGAGGTCCTCCTCCGGCTGCCGAAGTTTGCCGCGTGCACCCTCGACCAGCCTGACGCCACTTCGCCATGTGAGCATCAGGAAGGCAACCGCGGCTGCCAACACCAGCGGAAACCAACCTCCCTCAAACAGCTTGGTCGAATTTGCCGCGAAGAAAATGCTGTCGACAACAAGGAAGAAGCCGTTCACGGCGACCACGATCACAGGCGAATAACCCCATTGGATCGCAACCAGAGCGGCCAACAGCGTCGTAATCACCATCAATAGCGATACGGCAATGCCGTAAGCACCGGCGAGCGCATCCGACGAGCCAAATCCGATGACGGCGCCCAATGTTGCCGCCGCCAGCAACCAGTTCACGAGCGGCACGTAGATTTGGCCGATCGCGTGACTGGTGGTGTGGTTGATCTGCATGCGCGGCAAAAAACCGAGCTGAATCGATTGCTGTGTCAGCGAATATACTCCGGATATGATGGCTTGCGATGCGATCACGGTAGCGAGCGCTGAGAGCGCAACCAGGGGATATTGCGCCCAGTCAGGCGCGAGCTGATAGAAAGGATGGTCAAGCGCGGTCGGATCGGTGATCAGCATGCCAGCTTGCCCGAAGTAATTCAGCACTAACGCCGGAAGCGCGATACCGAACCACGCAAGACGAATCGGTACCCGGCCGAAATGCCCCATATCGGCATACATCGCCTCACCGCCCGTCACCGCGAGAAATGCGGCGCCGAGAACTGCGAAACTGATGCGCATATCCTCGTGGAGCAAAAACTCGACCGCATGGAGGGGGCTGAGGGCCCAAAGCACAGAGGGCGCCTTGACGATGCCGTGGATACCGAGTGCAGCAAGCACGGCAAACCAGAAAAACATCACCGGTCCGAAGATCTGGCCGATGAAACTGGTCCCCCGCTTCTGAATGGCAAAAAGAAAAACCAGGATAACGATGGTGGCTGGCACAACGACCGGGGCCAGCGAAGGCGCATCCACCTTCAATCCCTCCATGGCGCTCAGCACCGATATCGCCGGTGTAATCGCGCCGTCGCCGTAGAGCAGCGCTGCGCCGACGAGCCCGACAATCAATAGCTGCGCGCGCCACGTGCCGGGCGCGGCATTGCGCGCGTGCAACAGCGCCAGCAGTGCGACAATGCCGCCCTCGCCACGATTGTCAGCGCGCAGGATCAAGAGCGCATATTTGATGGATACTATCAGGATCAGCGCCCACAAGATCAGCGATACCACGCCGAGGATCGACGCTGAACTGATCGCGCCGCCGTTTGCGGCTGCCCGGGCTGCTTCCTTCAATGCGTAGAGCGGGCTGGTGCCGATATCGCCATAGACGACACCGAGGGCGCCAATCGTCGCGCCCACCGGAAGCACGTTGGATTGAACGGAACCTACGGCTGGTGCGGCGGTCATTGCTTTAGACCCATACTTGCGCCGGCAGGAGGCTGACGGCGGTTACGACTGAAATAAGCTTTGCAATATCGTCGTCGCTTGCTGAAAATCCAGGCAGGAAGCAATTGCAGCTTATATCATACTTATGCCGCGGCAACAGTAGCAGCCATAATGATCGCGATGGTTAGGCGCGATGGTTTTTTCCCAACGGAGCAATCCGGCTCGGGCAACCCAGCAAGAGCGAGGCGCTTTCAATTGCGACAGGCCAGTTTTGATCGATCGCTGGGAACGGATTTTTTTCCACGCCTGATCCCGTCATCCAGAAGGTAATAGCGGAGAATTCTCAATGAAGGTCTCCACGATCATGTTGGCGACTGCCTCGCCTGGTCAGGCGTCCGTGTCATGGGTCGGCGGCACGTCGTCAGGCGGCACCTCTTCGCCCAGTGACACGTCCTGTGGCGGTAAGAGCAGCACGACCGGCATGGCAAGTAGCCGCGCGACGGGTACGGGCGGTAGGAGTGGCACCGACCTTAACAACTCGGCCAATAACAGGTGCATCAACGGCACGATGCCAACACTCGACCAACAACAGGTCGAAGGCGATCGGCACCGGCATATTGCGAGGAGCGGTTTGCGGAAGAAGCGGACACGCGTAAAAAAAACAACGGCCTCAGCACACTGCGAAGCACTGAGGCCGTCTGGGGTCCGATCCGCCTACGGGCGAGGTGGGTGGATCGCGGTTCAATCATCGCTCCACAAGGTACGATCCGCATTATCCTAAGTGAATCCTGGGCGATTTCCCGGCGGTTGTCCGACGGCCGGTGCTGGCGCGCCCGTCTAACGCACTGTGTTGCAAGATGAATCACGCCACATCCTTTGCCGACCGGGTAAAACAGGCCGAATGCAGCAGGTTTGCGGTCACAAACTTCTCGCAGAACCAAAATTCAAGGTGGCGACAGCCGTGCCCAGTGCAGGGGTGTTTTTCCACCCCCTTTTTTGGTGACGCACAGAATGGCCGCAAAAGGGAGCCGCGATCCGCCATGGAGTCATCTTCGTTCGGCTCCGGGTGAAAATCGTTCTCGAGGCGCGATTGCGCAAACTCGGCTCCTGATATGTACTCGGTCTGCCAAGCGCCATGAAACGCCCGCAGTGCACCGTCGACGATGCTGGATTACCGCCCGGCGCGGCGCGGCTGGCGGCTGGCGGCAGGCCGGACACTACGGTTCTTCACTTCCCCGTACATCTCATCCCAAAAAAGTACCTGAGATATTCACTTAGGTTAGCGCGTAGCGGTGATCGAGGAGCTAGTGATCCTGGCGATCCGGCGAAAAATGAGGAGCAACCAACTCATGGCGAAAAAACGCCGCCGTTTTAAGCAGACCACCACTCTCGCCGAGCGCCTGGCGGAAGAAGCGGGGCGGCTGCGAGAGCGGGCCAAAAATCTGCCGCCCGGAGTAGAGCAGACCCTGCTCTGGCGCAAGGTCCGTCAGGCCGAAACGGCATTGCGCATAGAGGCATGGTTGGGATCTCGCGGCTCTCCGACCCCAGGCAATGTGATCACCATCTTGAGTAAGAGTCCCAAGAAGCGCTCTTTGAGTAAGCCGCCGCCCCCGACGTGACTGCGCCTTCCGCCTCGGGCTTCGAGCAAATTGCTCATTCCCTTCGGGGCGAATGCCCGTGCTCCCATGCATCTGCAACGCCCCGACGGCCCGCCGGCCGCTTCGTGCTGCCGGCTCAGCGTTATTGCTATTCGTACTTCAGGTGAAGGTAGCTCGGGTTGAACATGGCCGTTCTGCTCAAGGCCTCGAAATCATGGATCGTCAAAGATCGATCTTTCAAGGTAATCAGACGCGATGCTCGTAATTCCTGCAACGTTCGATTGAGATGCACCGTGGACAGACCGGTGGCATCGGCCAGATCCATCTGGGTGACAGGAAAGGCAAAGGATTGTCGGTCCACGAGACCGACGGCTCTCAGACGCTCGAACAGTTCGCAAAGCAGATGCGCGACACGCTCCAATGCATCCCGACGGCCGAGATTGATCGCCCACTCCCGTTGGATCGAGCTATCGGCGAGCGCCTCGCAATGGAAGGCTTCGGCCACCGATTGATCTATCGAGATCAAATGCTCAAATGCCGCGCGATCAAGCTCGGAATAAACAACCGGCGTCAGCGTTCCGATCGAATGATCCATGATGGAAAGAAGATAGGCGTGCGCATCGCAGGTCTCTCCTGGCATGACGAAATTTACGATCTGCCGCCTGCCGTCCTCCAGGACCTTGTAGCGGCAGGCCCATCCTGACAGGAATATTCGAACCTTGTCGGGCCTGTCGCCCTCGCAAGCGACATCCTCGCCGGCCGGGACCTTGACAGTTCTTTCGAGCAATGCCGCCTTGATCGCGATGGCACCTTCCTCGGAAAGCCGTCGAAGTGCGTTGAGCCTGCGAAGGACCGCCTGTTCGTGACCGCCTTCCTGCCCCACGGTCAGCATCAGACACCCGCTACCGATGTGTGAACAATCCGGCGGGTCATCGGAATGGAGATGGTGCAGGAAAAACCGGCCGGATCGAACGACAGCGTGGTCTTTCCCTTTAGTTCGAAAGCTATGGTCCGCTCGAGTAACTCGCTTCCGAAGCCCTTGCGTTTCGGCGGCGTCACCGACGGCCCTCCCTTCTCCCGCCAATCGAAGACCAGCCGTGCGGGCTCCGCGGCCTTATCGATACGCCAAGATATGTTTATCCGGCCGGTCGGCTGGCTCAGCGCGCCATATTTGATTGCGTTGGTGGCCAGTTCGTGGATCGCAAGCGCAAAGGTTTCCGCGGCCTTGGACTGCAGACGCATGGTCGGGCCCGAGACGCGCAGATGCTCGCCCTCCCGCACGTTATAGACGAGCAATTCCTCCACGATCAGGTATTCGATATCCACGCCGCTTTCAGGATCGCGGGTGACGACCGCCTGCGTCCGTGCAAAGGCGTTCAGGCGGCCATCGAGATGAGATGCATATTCCTCCACACTGACGCTGGTTTCGGCGGACCGCCGGGCGATTGAACGAACGACGCTAAGAGTATTGCGCACCCGGTGCTGCAGCTCGGCCAGGAGAAGACGCTGACGCTCTTCGGCCCGGGCGATCGCAGTCACGTCGATGAAGGTGATTACCACGCCGGCGACGAAATTATCGATGCTGCGACAGGGAAGGATACGCACGATATATCGCGTTCCGCTGTCCGGCGCCGTCAGCTCCCGCTCGCAACTCGCCAGTGTCCGAATCACCTGACGGACATCGTCAAACAACTCCTCGATCGGGATGCGCGCCTTGATGTGCGCGATCGGACGGCCGACATCGGTCTCGACAAGGTGCAGCACGTCGGTGATGGCCGGCGTGAAATTCGTCACGCGCAGATCGCCATCAAGAAAAACGGTGGCGATCCGGGTACTCTCAAGAAAGTTCTTGAGGTCGCTGGTCGCGCGCGTGAGATCCTGCACGCGATGCGCCAGTTCACCATTGACGGTCGTCAATTCCTCGTTGACCGACTGCAGCTCCTCCCGCGAAGTCTCCAGCTCCTCATTTGCCGATTGCAATTCTTCGTTGAGCGACTGGTACTCCTCGTTGGAAGACTTCAACTCTTCGTTCGTGCTTTCGAGTTCCTCGATCGTTGCCTGCAGACGCTCGCGCGTGACACGTAAATCGCTCTCGAGGCGTTCGACGTGTTCGGTTCGCACCAACCCGCTTGGATTTTTACGCTCATCATCGACAGCACGGCTCGGTCCATCCTTGAACAGGACGACGAAATTACGCCGCCCGGCCGGCGCTTCCAAAATCGGCTCAACCGCGATATCCACGAGCAGGTTGTGGCCGTTCACGCCGAGCCTGATCTGCTCCGCCTGCACCGGCTCGTTCGCCTCGTGTGCCCGACTTAATGCGGTGCGCAGCTCCAGGCGAAGATCGCGGTGGACCAGCCCGAGCAAATCGAGTGCTGCCGTGCCTGTGGTGGGTTCGATATATCGTCCCATGCGGCCGGAGAAGTGGATAACGTGGAAATTTTCATCGGTAATGACGTAGGCCGGCGCATAACGCTCGGCGACGCGCTGGGCGCGACGCTCGAGGCCGACGTCGGGATCGAGCCTGGGCGGAGGCCCCTCCAAGGCTCCCCCTGCCGCGGTGGCGATCGGAAATCCCGGCGGCAGCCGGCTGCCGATATCGAGCTTTTTGAAAATTCGCGCGCTACGATCGACCGGCACGAACAGTTTCGGGTGCCGCGTCACGTTTTCCGAGTTACCCAGGAAAAGGAAACGGTCCGGCAACAGCGCGACATGGAAAAGCAGGATGACCCGATTCTGCAAATCCGCGTTCAGGTAAATCAACAGATTGCGGCATGACACCAGATCGAGCCTGGAGAACGGCACGTCCTTGGTGACGTTGTGCTGCGAGAAAATACACATCTCGCGCAGCTCTTTCACCACGCGATAGGCATCGCCCTCCCGCACAAACCAGCGGGCCAGCCGCTCGGGTGACATGCTGGTTTTGATGTCGGCTCGATAGCGTCCGACTCGCGCGGCGGCCAGTGCGCGGCCGTCGATGTCAGTTGCAAAAATCTGCACCTGCGGAGAGGAGTCGAGCTTGGCCATGTGTTCGGCCAGCAGGATGGCAATCGAATATGCTTCTTCGCCTGTAGCGCAACCAAGAACCCAGACCCGCACCTGTTGTCCCGCAGCCTTGCCGTTGAAAATCCGGGGAATCACCTCGGTTTCGAGCACTTCGAACTCGCGCTTGTCGCGAAAGAATTCTGTGACCCCGATAAGAAGGTCGTTGAATAGATGCTGCGCCTCGTCCTTGTCGGAACGGAGGAAATCGACGTAAGCGACGATTTCATCGATCTGCGCGACCTGCATTCGCCGCTGCACACGCCGCAGGAAGGTGTTCTGCTTGTAGCCGAGGAAATCGTTTCCGGTTTTGTTGCGAAGAATGTCGACGATGCGGGACAAGGATTCAGAGACCGCCGCGAGAACCTCCTCGAATCCGTGCTTCTCTTTCAGCCGGCGCAAATGGCGGGCGTACACCTGGATATGTTCGGGGATAACCTCCGGCGGCAGGACGAAATCCGCAATGGCCGCCGGCGTATTGCTTTCGGTGAGGAGCCCGGAAGCTTGCTGCGGGGTGCTCTCGGCGATCGCAAGCCCACCATGGTCCTTCAACGTCGCAACGCCGAGCGTTCCGTCGCCGTCGGTTCCCGACAGCACTACGCCGATCGACTCCTCGGCCCGCTCTTCGGCGAGGGACACCAAAAAATTATCGATGGTGGCTCGCTCGCCCGGCGCCTGCTGCTGGACCGGTCTGACGGCGAACTTTCGGCCATGAATCGTGGTGATTGCATCGACGGGGCACAGGTAGACGGTGCCGCCCTTGATATCCATGCCGTCCGTAATTTCAAGAACCCGGGGGCCATCCAGACGTTCAAACGCTCCCGTTAGCGAGCCTTCTTTGAAGCCCTCGCTGTGCTGCAAGACGAGAACGATCGCTTGTTCGGGATCGGGTGAGAATCTGGAGAAAAACCGCTCGATACTCCTCAATGCGTTGGCGGACGCGCCCACTCCGACGATCAGCGGAAACTTGGGCTGACGTTTCTTTTCCTGCAGTGACTGGCCGCCTTCAACCATGCTTCGGTTTCCTGCTCCAGCTTCGGCACTTCCATGATGGCCACTACCAGATCGCGTACGACAGAGTGGTCGAGATACGCGAGTTACGGAGCCGGCATCGTGATTCCAATCTTAAAGCAGGCAAGGTTGATATCGGCCGGACACTCAGCCTGCTTGGTATCAAGATCGCCTGCCCTGAGATTCTGCGACAGGTCTTATTGATTGCGCAGACGCTTGAAGCCTTCTCGATATCGTGGACGGCCTCGACCGTTACCTATCTGTCGGGCTCCGGAGATTTCGGTTCGAGCGATTGTAGCATCACGCGGCGGATCATGTCGGCATATTCGTGATACTCGGCGGCACGTGCATCGTACATCTGAGCAACCGAGACCCGGCCGCTTTGCCTTCCACTTTGCGCCATGCGATGCACTAATTCCGCCCGTTCCTCGATAATCCGAAACACAACGCGGAGGGCCTCATCGACCCTGCCCTCCTGCTCTTTCGCCACGGAGTCGCACGTATCGACGTGGCGGACCTGGCAGCGAAAATGCAAGGGCGAGCCGGCATTCAGTTCCGAAAGAACCCCGCCTCAGCCCGGGCAGGCGAGCGGCGTGGGAGAAGCAACCCGCCTCAGGTCTTGGCCTCCGAAGCGCTCTCCACCGGCAATCTCCACTTCGAGTGAACGACGATTGCGCATGGAACCGGCCTCGCAAACCCGCTTGCGATGAGGATTTCCGCAGCCATAATGCTCCTTTTTGACCACTCAGGGGAAAAATAGATGTCCCTGCAATCTCTTCAAAAACCGCTTTCGGGACGCCGCATTCTGGTCGTTGAGGATGAATACTTCCTCGCCGAAGACATCGTTGAAAGCTTGAAGGAAATGGGAGCACACATCGTGGGCCCGGTCGGCGAACTCGAAGAGGCAACCAATCTTGTGAACGGCGATATCGCCATCGATGCGGCCGTCGTGGACGTCAACTTGCGCAATGAACTCGCCTTTCCTTTGGCACGCATCCTGAGGGCACGAAAAGTGCCGTTCGTCTTCACGACCGGCTACGATTGCGGTTCGATCGAACAGGAATTTCAGGACGTCCAGTTGTGGGAAAAGCCGCTGGACCTTGCCGCGATGACTCGCGATCTGGTTGACCTCATCGGCGTTCGCTGATTCTCCCGCTGGCATGCGGAGGGTGCGTTCGTCGCCACCGTCGGCCTCGGCGTCAGTCCGTCTGCGCCGACCTTGGAGAGATACATCTGTCGCATTGTGGCTGCCTTCCGGCTGGCTACTTCGCCGGCCGCAGCCGTCTGTCGTATGATGGCCAGCCACGGTGCACGCCGAGAGACCAGATGGTCTGCACGGAACGCGCGTTACGTACCCTGAGCCGGACGCCGTCCTGAGAACCGCAACTGGAAGGCCCCAGATCGCCTGCTTGGCGCACAGATTTAGGCCTTCGCATCCGTCGCCGATGCAGGGACACGCGTCTGCCCCGGAAATATTCCTCTACCGAGACCGGCCAAAGCCCCGCGCCATGGACGGCCCAGAACCGGTGATGGAGCAAATCAATTACAGCTTAAGATTGTAATTTCCAATTGGAACCCTCCCATGATACCCTTCAGCATGCCCGAGGCGTGGTAGATAGGAACCTTTCGGGAGGCCGGCGCATTGAGCAGCAACAATGTTTCTTGCGTCCGGTAAAGCAACAAGCTTCCTTGGCGTATTGATGCGACCTTCCGTCGCGCGATGCTCGCTTCGGCGCGGCTTGCACCAAGCAGTATTCTTGATGGTTCCAGTTCGACGAGTGCAAGGATGCAGAGAGGTTTCGCGTTTACAAAGCTTGCCGATCGCCTGACGAGCATCGCCGAGCTCTCCGATGGTGATCT
>Ga0306922_10005804_pt1 | contig 11804 bp, 13 predicted proteins | sample sta12Cox44000082_FD_203758 | JGI IMG/M metagenome (GOLD analysis project Ga0306922, IMG submission 203758) | Lab enrichment of tropical soil microbial communities from Luquillo Experimental Forest, Puerto Rico - statoxic.12C.oxic.44.000.082 (v2)... | ecosystem: Environmental > Terrestrial >... | reverse complement strand
TCGCCGGCAGCATCGTGGCCTGGAGCGGCGACGCCAACAATGTCGCCGCGAGCTGGGTTCATGCGGCGGTCCGCTTTGGTTTTACGATGCGGCTCGCCTGCCCCGAGCAGCTCGGTCCGCCGCGGCAGCTGATCGACTGGGCGCAGCGGGAGGGTGGCCGGATTTCTTTGACCGCCGAGCCATTGGAGGCCGTCGAGGGTGCCGATTGCGTGGTCACCGATACCTGGATCTCGATGGGTGCGGAGGCGAGCGTCAACCGCCACAACATGCTGGCGCCGTACCGCGTCGATGAGGAGCTGATGGCGCACGCCAAGCCGGACGCCATTTTCATGCACTGCCTGCCGGCCAAGCGCGGCGAGGAGGTAACGGCCGGCGTCATCGACGGTCCGCAGTCGGTGGTGTGGGACGAGGCGGAGAACCGATTGCACGCCCAGAAGGGGATCCTCGCCTGGTGTCTCGGCTGAGCGACAAGGAACCAATGCCGGACGGCCCTCCTGTCCGCGGGCCCGACGACCTGGTCCAGCCCTTTCGCATCGATCCTTTTGCGCTGCGCGGTCGTCTCGTCCGGCTCGGCCCGGCGATCGACCGCATCCTGTCGCAGCATGCCTATCCCGAGCCGGTGGCGGCGATGCTCGGCGAAGCTATCACCCTCGCTGTGACCCTCGCCGGCGCGCTCAAATACGACGGGATCTTCACGCTCCAGACCAAGGGCGACGGGCCGATCCGGCTGATGGTTGCCGATGTGTCGACCGCTGGGGCGGTGCGCGGCTATGCGCAATACGATGCGGCCAAGCTCGAAGCGGCGCTGAGCGGGGTCAAGGTTGGGGCACCCTCGGTTTCCCGGCTGGTCGGGTCAGGCTATATCGCGTTCACCGTCGACCAGGGCGAAGACACCGACCGCTATCAAGGGATCGTCGAACTCGCCGGTGCGACCCTCGCCGAGTGCGCGCAACACTATTTCCGTCAGTCGGAGCAGATCCAGGCGGGAATCAAGCTTTCGGTCGGCCGCACCGGACACAGCGGCACGTGGCGCGGCGGCGGACTGATGCTGCAGCGCGTGCCGCCAGAAGGCGGTTATGGGGTCATCGCCGACGATGTCGAGGACGGCTGGCGGCGGGCGATGGTGCTGATGAGCTCGGCCACTGCGGCGGAGCTCGTCGACCCCGCCCTGCCGCCGCACCGGCTACTTTTCCGGCTGTTCCACGAGGACGGCGTCCGGGTCTATGACACCCATTCGCTGGAGGCGCGCTGCCGCTGCTCGCGTGAGCGGATCGAAGGCATATTGCGTCTTTTTTCGCCCGACGAGCTTGACGATATGCGCGAGGATGGTGTCACAACGGTGACCTGTGAGTTCTGCAGCCAGACCTACGTCTTCGACGAAGCCGACATCGACCGTATCAGGGCGGCCTAGTCCCGGTGAGCGCGAACTATGAAGACGAATGGCGCGCTCGTTTCGGCGACGAGACGGGCGTCCCGCGTGACGTTCCGGAGGTCCTCTGGCTGCGCCAGGTTCTGTTGCGGCGCACCCATCGCCGGTACGTCGAGAAGCCGGTTTCCGAGCCGCTGTTGCGCCTGTTGCTCGCAGCGGCGTTCTCGGCTTCCTCGAAATCGGACTTCCAGCAAGCCACGGTCATCCGGGTTCAAGAGCGCGGCCGACGCGATCGTCTCGCCGCGCTTGTTCCGGATATGCCATGGATCGGCACCGCCCCGGTCTTCCTGGTGTTTTGCGGCGACGCACGGCGGTTGGAGCGGCTCGGCGAGCTACGCGGCCGCCAAGCCGACAACGGCAAGCTCGAAGGGTTTTTCAATGCCGCGGTCGATGCGGCGCTGGTCTTGCAGACTTTCATCTTGGCGGCCGAAACCGCGGGGCTCGGCTGCTGTCCGATCAGCGTCATCCGTAACCACCCCGATGCAGTCGCCGACATCTTGGATCTGCCGGACAAGGTGTTTCCGGTCGCCGGCGTGTGTGTGGGCTATCCCGCCGGGGCCGGGCATGTCAGCATGCGGCTGCCGCTGGATGTCACCCTTCACGTCGACCGCTACGATGATTCGCGTCTCGAGGAAGCGGTCGCCGCTTACGACCTCAGGCGCGACGCGCGGTACTCGATCCCGCGATCGCAGCAGCGCATGCCGGAAATCTTTGGACATGCCTCGCTTTACGGCTGGTCGGAGGACAAGGCCCGCCAAGCTAGCCGACCAGAAGGACAGGACTTCCCGATCTACCTGCGCGCCCGCGGCTTCACCATCGATTAGCGCCGCCCGGCGAGGCGCGCCCTAGAAGCCGGCCGGACGAAGCTTACATTCTGCAGCGACCCAGCGGGCGGCATATCGCTGGGGTCACCTTGCCACGAAGGGTCCGATGATCACGAGCTCCCGCCTTCACTCTACGGCGCCCAGGGCCGCCGCTGCGTTCCTGGTAATGACGACCCTCCACGGCTGCGACATCGCCGGCGCCGGCGCACCCGCTTCGAACGCGAATGGTAGCGATCTCGGCCTCTTCCAGGACGTGCTCAAACAGGTCGAGAAGAGCTACGTCGAACCGGTCTCCGACAACGAGCTCATCAAGGACGGCCTGAAAGGGATGCTCACCAGGCTCGATCCGCATTCCGATTACATGGATCAGGAGCAATATGAGCAGATGACAGCCGTGACCCGCGGCCAGTTCGGCGGCGTCGGCGTCGAGCTGACGCTGGAGGCGCGAGTGCCCGAGGTCATCGCGCCGATCGACGGCACGCCCGCCGCCGATGCCGGTATCGAGCCAGGTGATCGGATCATCAAGATCGACGCTCAATCGACGGCTGGAATGGACGTCGAGGAGATCGTCAAACGACTACGTGGCGCGCCAGGCACAAAGGTAATCTTGACGATCTCGCGCAACGATCGGCCGGCGTTCGATCTCACGCTGATCCGCGCGATCATTCGCGTGGTCTCGGTCAAGTCGGATCTCAAAGGCGACAATATCGGATATGTCCGTATCGCCGCCTTCACCGAGTCAACCGCGTCCGAACTGGCCACCGCGATCAGCCGCCTCAAAGATCGCGCCCACGGGCCGTTGAATGGCTTGATCCTCGACCTGCGAAACGACCCCGGCGGTCTCTTGGACGCCGCCGTCGAGGTGGCCGGAGACTTTATCGATGGCGGCGTGGTGGTGACGACGCGCGGGCGTGGCGGTCAAGACGATCATCTCTATCGTGCGCCGGCGACAGGCGACCTTCTGCGCGGAACTCCTATCGTCGTGCTGATCAACAGCGCCTCGGCCTCGGCAGCGGAAATCGTCGCTGGCGCCCTGCAAGACCACCACCGTGCGACGGTGATGGGCACTCGGAGCTTCGGTAAGGGCTCGGTGCAAACCATCATCCCGCTTGAGGGGGAAGGCGCGCTGCGGCTGACCACCGCCCTCTACTACACCCCCTCGGGGCGATCGATACAAGGCCAGGGCATTGTCCCCGACATCGTCGTCAGCCTGCCGAAAAATCAGCAGGTAGCAAACGCCGTTGTTACCTACGAGAGCGATCTCTACCGCGCCCTCAAAAACACCGGATCGCTGGCTCCGGGCCCGACCCAAGGTGCTACCGCCCCGCCCCTAGCTGGCACCAGTGAAGCTGCGGAGCATCCGATCAGGCCGCTGATCATCGGAACCAGCGGCGATGCCCAATTTGCCGCAGCGCTGGACTACCTCCAAAAGGCGGTGCGCCGAGAGGTCGGCATACATCACGGCTGACCCGGCTCGCGAACTAGGCGGGCGGCACCGGCAGGCGCGGCGCGAAGGTGTAGCGAATTCCCCGCGTCAGCCACCGCAGAAGCGCTCTCGGGCTGTCGAGGTGCCCGTAGTCGTCGACTTGGAGAAGCGCGAATAGCGCATACACTTTTCTCGGATCGAACCGCCTCAGCAGGCGGATCCTGACGAACATCGAAATGCCGAGTTCGGAAACATGATTGTTCCGGACGGCCTCCTTCATTGTCAATTTGGGTATTGCGACGATGAAGTCGCCGCGTTTCGAGCAATTGCCCTCTTGCAGGCGTCCGCGAAGCCCGTCGTAGTAAAGACGGCGCTCGCCCAATTGAAACGCAAAGCCGCGCGGAAAAAATAACCACAGGAACCAGCGAAAGGCGTTCAGCTTGCGTTCGAGGCCGGCAACGTCCTCGGCCGATAGTGTGGCCGCGTCCTCTTCGGTGACACGGCGTCCGGTGACCGTTGCCACCCTCGCCTGCTCGATTGGCCGGTATTGCTCGCGCGCCATCGAACGGTGCGTGAAATCCGACAGATCGAGCGTCGTATAGGGCGGCAATAACCGCGCTTTGGAGTGCCAATGCCGCCGAAGGTCGTCATCACTCGTTCGGTAGCTGTTGGCCCAACAACTGTCCCGGCGCTCGAACACCGCCTGGCTGGCAAAAGCGAGATAGAAATCAGCCGCAAGCGTGTCACAGAGCCGGCAGACGTAGTCGACGTAGTGTCTGGAGGGCTTCAGAGACACAATTCCGGTTTCGTCGAGAAAGCTGTTGACACAGCTCGCGGGCGAATAGCTGCACAGTAGTATCCTCGGCTTCCCGATCCGGTCGGCCATGTGGCGGATCGCTCGGAGAACCGGCGGCGGCGGCTTTGCGTCGTTGAGGTTTAGAATCAAGGCGCTTGGCGTGTCGATCAGCAGCGTGCTGTCGTCATTCCAGAGAGGAAGGGACAGGATCGACACGCCCTCGCCGATTGGCTGCCACCGCGACGGCGGGACGGCTTCGGCGCGATAGCCGTGCAAGGCCATGTAGGCGAGGTAGCCCTGCTCGGCCAGGGCGGGAAACAGGTATGCCGGACCATTGCCGAGCCGGCGGATGCTCGGCATGTGAAAATGATCAGGATGCTCGTGCGTCACGTAGATCCGAGCACTCTTTGCCAGCCAATCGATCTCTTCGGCAGTCGGGTAATTCTCCAACCACCAGCTGCGCCAATAGACCGACCCGATGAGCCACGGGTCGGTGGCTAGCAATGGGGCTTCGCCGTGCCGGTAGAGCGCCAGGCAGGCATGGCCGATGGTTCTGAGCATCAGCCCAGGCCGCGTCGCTGGGTGCTCGATCGGCCCGGTCACGGCTGCCAGATCGACCCTTGACCTTAGCTGATCTGTGCCATCAGCGGCTCAAGAAATTCGCGCAGTATGGGTGACCATTTGGCGTGTTCCGGACCGCTCGCCGAATGTCCGAGGTCGCTGTCGATCTCGTAATAACGGGCCCCGACCCCGACGGCGGCCAGGGCTGCCATCACCTCGGGCGCGATCGACGGCGGGAACAGCCGGTCGGTCCGGCACAGCACATAGAGTACCTTTGCTCTGATTTTGGCAAAGTCCTTTGCTGTGTCGTAGCCGATCGTACCGCGCCGCAGGATGACCAGCGAATTTGTGTCCCAGCGCCCTGCCCAGTCGACGGCCTGTTTGCGGATTTCCGCCTCGCGCGCGTCGCGGTCTGGGCAGCGGGTGGCGAGGGCCGCTTCGATGCCATTGCGTTTCAACATCTCGACGCGCAGCTCCGTCAGGACTGCTTTGGCTCCTCCTCTGCCGTAATACCGGCCGCCGTTCCATTCGGGGTTGCCGGCGAGCCGAGCCTGCAGCTCGGCGAGGCTGTGGTCGACATTCTGCGCCTTGGGCGCGGTGACCACCGGGACGACCGCGTCCATGAAGTCGGGATAGGCGACGGCCCACTGAAAGGCTTGGTAGCCCCCATATGACGGGCCGGCGACAACGACGAGGTGCTTGACACCGAGCGCGTCGAGGAGCGCCTTTTCAGCCGCAACGATATCGCGCACTGTGATCGCCGGAAAATCGGGTCCGTAGGGCTTGCCGGTCCGCGGATCGATGCTCGCGCCGTTGGTCGAGCCGAAGGACGAGCCCAGCATATTCGAGGAGACCACAAAGAGCTTGCCGGTATCGATTGCCTTGCCGGGCCCGATCAGGCCATCCCACCAGCCCGGCAGATTGCCGTTTACTGGGTTGCGCCCCGCGGCATGATGGCTGCTGGTATAGCCGTGTGTAATCAGCGCCGCGTTCCTGCCGTCGCTGGCAAGCCGGCCATAGGTTTCGTAAACGATCTTCGCCGTCGGCATGACGCTGCCATTCTGCAGGCGAAAGTTCGATATGAAAAAACTCCGATCCTCCACGGTCCCCAGGTCTGCGGACATCAGCAACATCCCCAATAGACTGGTCGCGGATTTTGCCACGCAGATCGTGACGGTGTCACGAGCCGGACGTAGGATGTTGGCCCGATGCCCCTTCGGGACCGTCGCTCGAATACGTGGTGTCCGGGCAATTCTAACGATTGTCCTCCTCGCGGCTTGCGCGGATGGCGGATTGCCCCCCTTGGCGGGCGATCAAGTCCGCCTCCGCTTCCCAGCCGGTGGCGTCGTCGATGTCATTGAAGTGGATGCTGTCAACCGGCTGCCGCTGCGTAAGGCAGAGCTGATCGCCCCCGACGGCGTGGCGACCCCCGCCTCGTACCTCAGCGTCAATCCGTCACCTAGTGTTACATTTTATCAGGGGTTGCCGAACGGCCCCTACACAGGGGGCGCGCTTGGGGTCGGCAATGTCGCTGCAGGCGTGCCGCTGCCCGCGCTGACCGGAGGGGCCGCCCAGCAGCGTGCCGAGTTTCTAGCGATGGTCGCCAGCGCCTCGATTCCGCTTCCCGACCCGGTCGAGTACCGGCGGGATTGGCGGAGCTATAGCGTCCGGCTCAGCTTCGGCGACCCGCCGCAAGAGGTCGAAACCCAGGAGATAGCCGCCCCCGAGCCGCCGCCTGGCGGATAATCTCCCACCGGCTCTCGGTCGGTTCGGCGACACCCTCTGGGATCGCTCAGCCCGAGACTCGGGCCTGCCGCCGAACTTAACGCGCCGTGTCATTTGTCTTGATCCACGTCAATGAGAGCGCTTGCCGCCCGGCTTATCGGACATCACAAGCAGAGGATGGCGTGCCTGTGATATCGGAGATGGGTCCATGAAGAGCTGGCCGCAGGTTACGCGCGAACTGACCGAACAACTCCGCAATTTGCGCGGAGGCGCCCCGGAGGTGATGAAGGCGTTTTCCGGCATGGCGCAAGCGGCGTGCGCCGCCAAGGCTCTCGACCGCAAGACCAAGGAGTTGATCGCGCTCGCGATCGCCATTGCGGTCAGGTGCGACGATTGCATCGGCTTCCACATCAAGGCGGCCTTGGATCAAGGCGCCTCTGAGGAGGAGATCGTTGAAACGCTCGGCATGGCGATCTACATGGGCGCCGGCCCATCGGTCATGTATGCAAGCCACGCGCTCGAAGCACTTGGCCAATTCGCAAGCGCCGCCGCCGCTCGGGCAGGGTAGTCGCCCGCACCGAAGGTCTCCCGTTCCACGACGGAAGCTTCGACATCGCTACGGCGGTCACGATCCTGGCATTCGTGCCGCAACCGGGTTTGGCTATCACCGAAGTCACGCGCGCTGAGAACCGATGGCCGCCTGGTTCTCCGCGATTTCGGCAGGTCGAGCCTGTAGTCGGGGTCCCCGCGCATTCGCGGGTGCGTTTAGACGTTGTCCAGCTTGGCCCCACCCGGCGTTCCGATCATCGCCAGCACCTCGCGCCGGCTTAGCGGATCGTCGCGAAACGCTCCAAGCATGCGGCTCGTCACCATCATAACCCCCGGTTTGTGTACTCCGCGGGTCGTCATGCACTGATGTGCCGCCTCGATCACCACGGCGACCCCTTTGGGTTGCAGTACCTCGTCGAGAATGTTGGCGATCTGCGCGGTCATCTTCTCCTGGATCTGCAGACGCTTGGCGTATACGTCGACGAGCCGCGCGAGCTTCGAGATGCCGACGACCCGCTTGTCCGGCAGATACGCGACATGCACCTTGCCGATGATCGGCGCGATGTGGTGTTCGCAATGCGATTCGAAGCGGATGTCCTTCAGCACAACAATTTCGTCGTAGCCGTTCGTCTCCTCGAAGGTCTGCTGCAGCAGCCCGACCGGGTCCTCTTCATATCCGCTGAAGAATTCCTGGTAGGAGCGCACGATGCGATCCGGGGTCCCGAGCAGCCCTTCGCGCTCCGGGTCGTCTCCCGCCCACCGGATCAAGATCCGAACTGCCTCCTCGGCCTCTTCCCGGGTCGGCCGCCGCACCGTAGTCGGTTGCCGGGAGCGGGATTCAGGCGCGAAGAGGGGCGGAGCGACGACTTCTGACATCCATTTCTCTCTTGCGGTTGGAGATACGGGCGCCGGAGCGCTTCCGGCGGGCGCTCAGTTGAGTCGGACCGGCTGATGCGGGCTGTCAAGCGAGAAGGCCGGAACCCGAACCCAGAAACTTTCGCCGCCCCGCGTCTCCATCTGATAACTGCCGACCATGATGCCGGACGGCGTCGGCAGCGGGGTTCCGCTGGTATACTCGAAGCTTTCACCAGGGCCGAGAACCGGCTGCTCACCGACGACGCCAGGGCCGCGGACTTCCTGCATCCGTCCATGGCTGTCGGTGATCTTCCAGTGACGGTTGCGCAGTTGGACCGTTTCTTTGCCTCGGTTTTCGATGCGCACGTGATAGGCCCACACGTAACGGTCCTCGGGCGGCGAGGAACGATCCTCGAGATAAAATGGCCTTACCGTCACTCTGATCGAACGGGTGGTTTCCGAGTACATCGCCGATACCCTCTCTTTTCGCGCCGGCGCAGTCGCCGGCCGCGCCGATACGGAGGCCGACGGACACAATGTCGGCCGGGTGCCGAGAGCCGTCAAGCTCACCGCTCGGGGGCCAGCAGGTCGAGCACCCGCTCACCGGTGGCGTCCCGCGAGCCCTGCGGACCGATCGGCTGGATGCAGACATGGTCGGCGCCGGCGTCCCAATGTTGTTGGATGCGCCCGCGAATTGCACCTTCGTCGCCCCAGGCCACCATGGCGTCGAGAAAACGGTCGGAGCCCCCACCGGCAAGGTCGTCGTCATCAAAACCCTGCCGGTGCCACCCGTTGACATAGTTTTCGAGCTGCAGATAGCGCGACAGCGTCTGCCGCGCGGCGCGGCGCGCTGTCGTCCTGTCGGTCTCCAGCAAGACCCAGACTTCCGGGCACAAGAGCTTGCCGGGGCCAAGGATTGCGCGTGCCTTCGCGCTGTGCTCCGGTGTCGTGTTGTACGGGTGCGCGCCGTCGGCGAGCTCGCTCGACAACGCCATCATTCGCGGCCCCAGCGCCGCGACTACCGTCATCGGCTTTTCGGAAGGCTGCGGTGCACCGTAAGGCGCCTGCCGCATTGCCTGCAGATAGGCGCGCATCGTCGCGACGGGTTTGCCATAGGCATGGCCGCGCACGCCTTCGACAGTCGGACGGTGCGACACCCCCACGCCGAGCAGAAAGCGGCCGTCCGACTGCTCGGCGAGCGCGCGCTGACCGCCTGCCATCGCCATCGCGTCACGCGCATAAATGCTGGCGATCCCGGTCGCCACAATCAGTCGTTTGGTGTGGCAAAGCAGCCATGACGACAGCACCAGCGCGTTGCGCCCCCGGCCCTCCGGGATCCAAAGCGCGCCATATCCGCGCTCTTCGACCCGCTCGGCAAAGGCCGCCGCAGCGGCCGCGCTCATGCCATCCATTCCGATCCAAACGCCGAGCCTACCGAGATCCATCGCGTCCTCCTGTCGCTTTCGCGAAGAGTGTGGAACGTCATCTTCGCTTCGTCCAGCTAGCTCGACGCGGCTCACTGGACGTCACCTTGACGGCGAAACATCTCGGGAATTTGACGGATGCTACCTAGCCAATCTCCGACATTGCAACCCGCCTTTAACTGATTAGCTACTGCTCGTTTGAGATGAATAGGGCTCGGGGGGCCAAATAGCCGGGAGAGATGTCATGGACATCGCCGGATGCGCGCTCGCCGAGCTGGTAGACGATCCCCTGATCGGCCTCGTCATGAAGAGCGACGGGGTCGAACGCCGCGAGCTCGAGAGTCTGCTCGAGCTGGTCGCGTGGGAGCGATTGCGCGCGACCGGGCGCGCAAACTCTTCTCGGCCTTGGCTCCTGACCACGGAGACAGCGCGGTGATCACACTGCTGATGGTCGCGGGCGGGATGGGCATCGTCAGCGCGTCGACAACACTTTTGATGCACGGGCGCCGAATGTTGAATCAGCGCGTATTCGCGCTGCTCGTCAGCTTCACCGTCACTTTGATCCTGTTTTCCTTGATCGCGTGGGCCGCCGCGGCCATCGTACCGCTGTTGTCGACCTGGGTGTTTGTCGGCACGCTGGCTTTGCTGTTTGCGCTCCGCCTGTATCGAGAGCTGCGGGCGTTACCGGCGATGGATCGGCCATAGCGCCTGTTCGCGCGCCCCCTCAAATATCCGGCGGGCCGCGACTAGGCTCTTGCCGCGCTGCGACCGGTGCGCGATATCAGCGCGGTGCCGACCCTCTTTCTCATTGTCGTCGTCGATCTCATCGGGTTCGGTCTGGTCATTCCGCTGTTGCCGTTTTATGCGGTACGTTTTAGCGCCTCGCCGCAGCTGGTGACGGCGCTGCTCGCCGTCTACTCCCTGATGGCTCTGCTGAGCGCGCCGATTTGGGGCCGCCTCAGCGACCGCATCGGGCGGCGTCCGGTATTGATGAGCAGCCTTGTAGCCGGCGCGCTCGCCTACCTGTGGATGAGCGCGGCCGAGGCGCTGTGGATGCTTTTCGCGGCCCGGAGCTTGGCCGGAATCTGCGCCGGCAACATTGCGGCGGCGCAGGCCTATATCGCCGATGTGACGACACCTGAAAATCGCGCTAAGGGCATGGGTGTCATCGGCGCCGCCTTCGGGCTCGGCTTCATTATCGGACCGGCGCTCGGTGGTTTTCTGGCCGGCAACGATTCCGCGAGCGCCGATCTGACGACGCCGGCTCTAGTCGCGGCCGCGCTCTCGGGGGTGGCGCTGCTCGGCGTCGTATTCCTGTTACCCGAGAGCCGACCGCCCGAGGCGCGCCAGATCACGCCGGCGCGCAGCCGGCTCGCCGCGATCCTCGGTGCGCTACACCGCCCGGTCCTGTCGCGCTTGATCCTGATATTCTTCCTTGTGATCCTCGCCTTCTCTGGCATGGAAAGCACTTTCGCCCTGTGGGCGATGCGGCAGTTCGGCTGGGGCCCGAGCCAAGTCGCCTATGTCTTCGCCTATGTCGGGGTGTTGTCGGCGATCCTGCAGGGTGGGATGATCGGCCGCTTGTCCCGCCGCTTCGGCGAAGAGCGGCTATTGTTGGTCGGTTTGGCGCTGATCGGCGTTGGGCTGCTGGCGCTGCCGGCAGCCCGCTGGTTACCGCTGCTCGCTTTCGTGTTTGCCACATTGGCGGTTGGCATGGGGCTTGTACAGCCCTCGCTGAACAGCCTGATTTCGCGCCGGGCGGGCCGCGAGGAGCAAGGCGAGGTGCTGGGCGTGTCGCAATCCGTCGGCAGCCTCGCCCGCGTGCTAGGGCCGCTTGCCGCCGGCTTTTTGTTCGCCGAGTTCGGTCGTGGTGCCCCGTATCTGTGGGGCGCGGCACTGGTCGCCGCGGCGTGGCTTCTGACCATGCTATTATGGCGCGGCGCCGGCTCGGCGAGCCTGGCCGGAGATGCGGCCGGGTGAGTCCGCGCGGTCGCCCGATCAGTGTGGGCCCGGCGCGACCCAAGGGGCGCCTTAAGGATGAGTTGCGCGCGCTCAAATCGCTCGCCCCCTATCTGTGGCCGCGCGATTCATTCGAGCTACGAGCCCGGGTCGTACTGGCAGTCGCCTTTCTCCTCGCCGGCAAGCTCGTCAACATTTACGTCCCGTTGCTCTACAAACAGGCGGTCGACGCCCTGTCGCCGAGCGGCACCATCAT
>Ga0306922_10005801_pt1 | contig 11810 bp, 12 predicted proteins | sample sta12Cox44000082_FD_203758 | JGI IMG/M metagenome (GOLD analysis project Ga0306922, IMG submission 203758) | Lab enrichment of tropical soil microbial communities from Luquillo Experimental Forest, Puerto Rico - statoxic.12C.oxic.44.000.082 (v2)... | ecosystem: Environmental > Terrestrial >... | reverse complement strand
GGAACACGCCCACCACCACCGCCAGAAAGACCAGGACACCCACGACCGGGTGCAGGAAAACGGCATCCAGGCGGCGTGTCCATTTCGGCGGAGCGGGCGCCCGGTAGCGCGCCTCACACCCGACGCGCCCGGCCCACTCGCGGCACTTCGGCACATCTTGCAGGATCGGCAGCTGGACGGGCGCGGGCTTGGGCATTTGACCGGCAAGATACTCGAAGACTTGATCGATCCCCTCGCCCTGCCGCGCGCTGACGAGCGCCACCGGCGCGCCGAGTTCGCTAGAGAGCGCCTTCAGATCCAGCCGGCCGCCGCGATTACGGAGATCATCGGCCATATTGAGAATGACGAGCGTCGGAATACCCAACGCCAGGATCGGCGCCGCCAGCATGAGATGTCGGGCGAGATTCGTCGAATCGAGCACCAGCAGGATCGCGCGCGGCTTGCCCGTATCGCCACGCCGGCCGGTCAGGACATCGTAGGCTATCTGCTCATCTTCCGAGCGTGGGGAAAGACCGTAGAGGCCGGGAAGATCGATAATCGGAACTTCACGGCCGTCGGCGAGCAGCGCCACCCCGGTGTGGCGCTCGACGGTGACCCCCGGAAAATTCGCCACCTTCTGCCGCAACCCGGTGAGGCGGTTAAACAAGGTGGTCTTGCCGCTGTTCGGCGGCCCAATCAACGCGACCCGGGCGCTAGCCGTGCGGCCGCCTTTCGCGCCTGCCAGTGCCACCGCCGAGGTGGCACTCGCCCCGTCAGAATCGCTCACAAAGACCTCTTCGGGGGATCGAGCCGGACGCGCAGATGGCGGGCCGTTTCCCGCCGGAGCGCGACTTCGGAGCCGTCCACCTGGAAGACCCGCGGGTCACCACCCGGAGCGCTCCAGCCGGCCGTGATCCGCATGCCCGGCAGAAACCCGAGTTCCATCAGCCGCCGCGCCTCTTCGCCGGGAAGGTTGATCTCTTCCAAGATCCCGGCGTCGCCCCGCGCCAGATCGACCAGCGTGGCCAGCGTCTTGTTGCCAGTCAGTTGCAACACGGTTTCAGTATGCGCGCGTCTGAAATCCTTGTCAAGAGGTGGCGACGCCGGTTTCGGCGTTTTCGGTGGCACCGCCTCGCTACTCGCTCCAACTGCTCCAGAATACAAGGAAATCGCATGCGAACGCAATACATGATTCGCCGTGCCGGTTTGGCCGACCTGGACCGGATCCTCGAGATTGAACGCTCGAGCTTCGGGCGCGAAGCTTATGATCGCAAGCTATTTGCATATTATCAGGAGCGGTGCGGAGACTTGTTCTTGGTCTCGGGCCGGCCGGGACGCGTCAGCGGGTATATGGTTACCTGCGTCCGGGGCGGCCGGGCGGAGCTGGTTTCGGTGGCGGTCGACCCGGCCTGTCGCCAGAAGGGCGCGGCCTCGGCTTTGCTCGAGAGCACGTTACGACGCCTCGGCCGGCGGGGCGTTTCACGGCTCGGTCTGGTCGTCCGCGTCAACAACCGGCCGGCTCTCGCGTTCTATGAGAAGTATGGCTTCCGCCGCAGGCGGCTCGCGCGCGGCTATTATGAGGATGGCGGCGATGGCATCGCCATGAGCCGCGCCATCCCTTCACCAGGGAATTAGGACCGGCGCGCCCTTGCAAACCACGCGCGCCTGGGGCATGGTAAGGGTGATGCCAGTCTCGTTTGAATTCTTGCGCGGCGTGGTCGGGGTGCTGTGCGTGTTTTTCGCCCACATGGCGGGACGTTCGGCCGCGGCGGTCCCGAGAGGCCAGCAGAAAATCTCCCGGCTTTATGGCTGGGTGCTGCGCGCCGCGGCGTGTGCGGTGGTGGTGGCCATCCGGCACCCCGTGGATGCCCTGGTCATCGGCGTGTGGGCGGTGAGCGGGGTGGCCTTCGCCGCCGGATGGTGGGAGGTCTCGCGCGCCAAAAAATCCGAAGATCTCACGCGCCAGATCTTTCCTGAGTGACCGCCGCCCCCTGCGCTACAATCTTCTCTTGTCCTATGTCACTGGTCGTGGTTGGATCCGTAGCCTACGATGGCGTCGAAACGCCCCATGGAAAAGTAGACCGTATGCTGGGAGGCGCCGCCACATATATCGCGCTATCGGCTGCCTATTTCACCGAGGTCAAGATTGTCGCTGTCGTGGGCGACGACTTTGCCGATGCGGATCGCCACCTGCTCGCTTCTCGCAGAATCGACCTCGCCGGAATGGAGACCGTGAAGGGAGGAAAGACGTTCTTCTGGAAAGGCTTGTATTCGGCCGACATGAATGAACGCACCACCATCGAGACCAACCTCAATGTGTTCGGCGACTTCCAGCCGAAGCTCCCGGAGTCGTACCGGTCGGCCCCTTATCTGCTGCTCGGCAACATCCAGCCGGCGCTGCAACGCGGCGTGCGGGCACAGATGACCGGTGTGAAGTTCTCCGGTGGCGATACCATGAATTACTGGATCAATGATTTCCGCGCCGAGTTGCTCGAGACGCTCAAAAGCTGGGATTTCCTGCTGATCAACGATAGTGAAGCGCGGCTGCTTTCGGGCGTTGACAATTTGCAGCGCGCCGCCGCCAAGATCCACGGCCTAGGCCCGCGCACGCTGGTCATCAAACGAGGCGAATACGGGGCGGTGCTGTTCCACGCCGGTCACCACTTCATGGCTCCCGGATACCTGCTCGAAAGGGTTTTCGACCCCACTGGCGCCGGGGACTGTTTTGCCGGTGGCTTCATGGGGTACCTCGCCGCCCGCGGCATCCGTCCCAAGGACGGCCACATGGATATGGCGGAATTGCGCAAGGCCGTCATTTACGGCTCGGTCATGGGAAGTTTCTGCTGCGAGCAGTTCGGCGTGGACCGCTTCCGCACGCTCACCCACAACGAAATCGAGGCCCGGTTTCAGGAGTTCCGCAGCTGCACGGAATTCTGAAAATCCGGAATCTCGCCCCGGGGCTCGGCCTGGCTCTGTTGGCGGCCTTGAGCGCGGCCGCCGTCTGGTTCGTTTCTCGGCGCGGCTGGCAATTCTATTACGGGGATGCCGAAGCGCACTGGAATATCGCGCGCCGCGTTGTCGATTCCAAGACTCCGGGCTACGACCAGATCGGCACGGTCTGGCTGCCCCTACCACACCTATTGATGCTCGCGCTGGTCCGTTCCGACTCCTGGTGGCGCAACGGCCTGGCCTCAGCCATCCCCTCGGCCCTCTCGTTTGTGGCCGCCGGCGGGTTCCTGTTCGCCGCCGTACGCCGCGTCTTCGATTCGGCGCCGGCAGCGGCGGCCTCCACGGCCCTGTTCGCCGCCAATCCCAACTTGCTCTACCTGCAATCGACGCCCATGACCGAGGCGATGTTCTTTGCTTGTCTGATGGGCTTGTTCTACTTTACCGTCCGCTTTCGGACCGAGCAGAGTTGGGGTTCAGTCGCGGGAGCGGCGATCGCCTGCTTTCTCGGGACCCTGACACGCTATGAAGCATGGTTTTTGATTCCCTTCGTGGCGGTCTATTTGGGCGTCGTCGCCAACGAGAGGCGCTGGCTGGTGGCTGCGGTGTTCGCGCTCGTGGCGGCGCTCGGCCCAGCGTACTGGCTGGCGCACAACTGGTGGCTCGCCGGCGATGCGCTCGAATTTTATCGCGGACCGTATTCGGCGCTCGCAATCCAAGGGTCGGTTTCTTATCCGGGGCACGGCAACTGGCGGCTTGCCTGGCGATACTTCCGTACGGCAGCGGAACTATGCGCCGGCCCGGGGCTGTGGTGGATGGGCCTGCTGGGAACCCTCGCCGCGTTGCTCAAGCGCGCGATCTGGCCCCTGAGCTTGCTGATGCTGCCGGGCTTGTTTTACATCTGGAGCATGGATGCCGCGGCCACGCCGATCTTCGTGCCTACTCTTTGGCCGAACACGTACTACAACACGCGTTACGGCCTCGCAGTGCTTCCCTTGCTGGCGGTGGCCTCGGCGGGGCTGGTGGCGGTAGTCCCGCGCCCGGCGCACGCCGCCGCCGCGTGGCTGGTAATTGCCGCCGGCCTGGTCTACTGGGCGTTGCATCCAAGCCCGGAGAACTGGATCACCTGGAACGAATCCCGCGTGAATTCCGAAGGCCGGCGCGAGTGGGTACGAGAGGCGGCCGAATACCTCGGGCCCCGCTACGTGCGAGGGTCTGGGATTCTCACGTCCTTCGGCGATTTGACCGCTGTGTATCGGCAGGCGGGGATCCCGCTCCGCGAAACCCTTACCGGTGACAACGGACTGCCGTGGCTGGCGACGGTGGCGCGTCCGGATCTGTTCCTCTGGCAGGAATGGGCGGTCGTGATGGGCGGAGACGGCGCCCAAAGCGCCGTGAATCGGGCGGGGCGTTATGGAATCCGATATCGGCTCGAAAAGACCATCATCGTCAAGAACTCGCCGGTCATTGAGATCTACCGGCGGATCGGAGGCAGGCATGGTTCCCCCTGAGTGTGTCACGACGGCGTTTGAGTTGCCCGGTTTCCGCGTCAAGCGCAACCTGGGGGTGGTGCGTGGGATCGTGGTGAGGTCACGCTCGATCGTCGGCACGATCGGGGCCGGGCTGCAGACCCTGGTCGGCGGCAACATTTCGCTGTTCACCGAATTGTGCGAACGAACGCGCTCGGAAGCCTTCGACCTGATGATCCAGCACGCCTCGGATCTAGGCGCCGACGCCATTATCGGCGCCCGCTACGACGCCACCGAAATCATGAACGGCGTCACCGAAGTGCTGGCCTACGGAACCGCGGTCACCATCGAGCGCGGCGGCCAATGAAGGTCCCCTTCACCAAGGCACACGGCGCCAAGAACGATTTTCTTCTGACCTGGAAGGCCGAGGCTCCCAAGGCAGATCTGCCGCGGATCGCCCGCGCCATCTGCGATCGCCACACCGGGGCCGGCGCCGACGGCTGGCTCCTGGTGACGCCCGCCGACGGGGTCGAAATCGACGGCGGAATCGACCTCTACAACTCGGATGGCAGCGTGGCTGAGATTTCGGGCAATGGCACGCGCTGTGCGGCCGCTTTCCTCATCCAGCACGGCTGTACCACCGAGGCGGTGCGGATCCGCACCGGCGCCGGTATCAAGAGCCTGCGCCTTGTGCGCCGTACCGGGTTGATCTTTGAGTTCGAGATGAACATGGGAAAGGCCGAAATCCAGGCCGCGCGTTTCGAATTGCCGTTGTCAACCGGTCCCCGGGACGTTTCGCTGATCTGGGTGGGCAATCCTCAATGCGCCGTACCGGTTGAGCGTTTCGATTTCGACTGGCGGGCTATGGGCGCGGAGATCGAATCGCACCCGCGTTTTCCCCACCATACCAATGTCTCCTTTTGGAAAGTACTCGACCCGCAGACGATTGAGGCCCGGTTCTACGAGCGCGGCGCCGGCGAAACCATGAGCTCCGGAACCGGGTCGACCGGCGTCGCGGCGGCCGCCGTCGCCCGCGGTCTGGTCGTCTCTCCGGTCCTGGTACTGACGCCGGCCGGACCGATCCAGATTCGGGTGGATAATGAGATTTACCTGACCGGGCCCGCCGAGATCGTGGCCGAAGGGAATTTCTTTACTGGACAATAAGCACTGAAATGCCTGTCGGACGGTCCTCCCCAGAGTTGCTCGCCCAGGAAATGGCGGACAAGATTCGCTCCCGCCAGGCCCGCGTCGGTGTCGTCGGCCTCGGTTATGTGGGACTGCCCTTAGCCGTCGAGTTTGCCAAGGCTGGCTTCGCGGTGACCGGAATTGACGTCAGTCAGGCCAAAACCGAACGGGTGAATCTCGGGGATTCCTATGTGGGGGATGTTCCGAGCAATGCGCTCGCGCCCTTGGTTGAATCAGGTAAGCTTCGCGCCACCACCGACTTTGCCGTCATAGCGGAATTGGACACCGTTAACATCTGCGTGCCCACCCCCCTGCGCAAGACCAAAGACCCGGACATGAGCTACATCGTGTCCGCCTGCGAGAAGATTGCCGCCCACCTCCACCCGGGCATGCTGGTGATTCTGGAATCGACCACTTACCCGGGCACAACCGACGAACTGCTGCTGCCCACCTTGTCCCGTGACGGTCTCAAGGTGGGAAGCGACTTTTTCTTGTGTTTTTCACCGGAGCGGGTGGACCCTGGGAATCCTCAGTTCCAGACGGCCAACATCCCCAAGGTCGTGGGCGGCTGCACGCCTGCCTGCACCGAGCTCGGCCGGCTCTTTTACGAGCAGGCCCTGGAGCGGGTGGTTCCGGTGAGTTCGACCCGCGTGGCGGAAATGGTCAAGCTGCTCGAGAACACGTTTCGCATGATCAACATCGGCCTCGCCAACGAGATTGCGATGATGTGCGACCGCATCGACATTAACGTCTGGGAGGTGATCGACGCGGCCGCAACCAAGCCGTTCGGGTTTATGCCGTTCTATCCCGGCCCCGGCCTCGGTGGCCATTGCATTCCCATCGATCCTTTCTATCTCTCGTGGAAAACCAAGCAGGCCGGAATCGAAGCCCGCTTCATCGAACTGGCCGGGTACATCAACGGTCAAATGCCCCACTTTGTGGTGGATAAAGTGCGGGATGCGCTGAACAACGTCCTAAAGCCGGTTCGCGGCTCCCGGATTCACGTCCTAGGGGTGGCTTACAAGAGGGACATCGACGACGTGCGCGAGTCGCCCGCCCTCGATGTCATGCTGCTACTCCAGCGGCTCGGGGCGACCCTGTGCTATAGCGATCCCTATATACCCGCGCTTCGGCTCGACGGGGTCGAACTGGTTGCCCAGCCTCAGGAAACGGCGGCCGACGCCGACTGCGCGGTCATCGTGACCGACCACTCCGCCTTTGATTACCGGGCACTGGTCGAAAATACCCAGCTAATCGTGGACACAAGAAACGCCCTGCGCGGGTTTCAATCAACCAAGATCGTAAGGTTATAAAAAGCTTAGACCGCCTGCCGAAGCGGGCGATACCGGCGGCTGGCGCGAATCCCAATCAGTTCCGCGACTTTGCCCAGTAGATGCGGCAGATTCTCGGTACAGACAGAGACGTTCTGGCTGGGACGCGAAGAACGCCGCTGCAAGTAGGGTCTGTACGAAGTGATCAGGGCCGTCGCGGGCCGGTAGTCCTTGACTCGGGCGTAGGCCAGAAGATCCGGACCTACCTCGCCAGTGCCAAACTGGGCGTCACTCAGTACCAGCTCGTAGGCGCTCTCGTCCAACATCGCCAGCCCTTCAGCCGGCGTGGCGGCCACGTCTACCGCGTAGCCCCCAGCCCGAAGAATCGTCTGCAGCGCCAACCGGGGCGTCAGCTCGCCGTGTACGACCAGGACCCGGGCCAAGCCCAGCCCCTGGCTTCGACCGCGCAAACGGGGCGATTTCGAAGGTTTACGCATTCCCACCCATACTTTAACCGAAAACCGGCTTTCTTCACCCATCAAAATTGACCATCTAGCCCGAAATAGGGGTCTCCGAGGACGGAAAGGTGTCTCATCTAACTAAACGCCCCAAATCCATGGACTATTAGTACTAGAAACTTAGAAACGATCGTTCTATCAAACTTAGCCGGCCCATTAGCTCTACTGGAATGCACGCCAAATTTCCGATCGAAATTCAAAGGTCGGCGGTCCTTACCGGCGGCCACTTGCGCACCGTCTGTTCGGGAGCCGCCCGGAGCAGAGCCAGGCGGACCGGCTCCGCTCGATGAGCACGACCTCGCTCGAGACGCCCAGCAGTTCATCCGGGGGCGGTTTACGGACTTCGGCGAACGCGGCCAGCACCAAGTCATCGTTCGCCACCGGCTCGGCGCAGCCGATCAAGCGACGGCATCGAAGAGCGGCTCGCGACCACCATCGGCGACTTGCCGGTCGCCGCCACCGGGAATGACCCAGACCGTGCCGTTGGTCAGCGCGAGGATGAGGTTTTCGAAAAACGCTGGCACCGCGGCCAGGCCGCCGGCCAGCGCAATCCCGGCCGCCTGGCGTACCACGTGGGCACGAGTCGTATGTGAGAGGTGCCCGAAGGCGGCGACAGCCGCCTGCTTGCGCCCACAGGCGGCGGAAAACCCGCCCGGACGAGACCGCTTCTGCTCGATGCCGGCGATCACCACAAACCGCCGCGGTTGGCGCGAACCGCCCGCTGGTCGAGCCCGGAGCGGGGCCTGGCCGGTCGAATTCGGTCCGGGATACCGCCGGATCACCAGGATGGTCGGCACCGAAACCCACCGTGGCCGCCGGTCCCAGCCTGGCCACCAACGGGAGAAAGGCAATAGCCAAAGCCTCCCCGGTGATTTCGAGAACGCGGTCACGATTAGGCACATCCTCGCATCACCAAGAAGGCGAAAACACCGGAGACCTGAGCGACGCCGGCCCGCGGCAGCAGCGGCCGGCGCGCCCGCTCGAGGACCCACGCGCTCCCCACGCTCGAGAAACCACAGAGCTGCCGTCTAGGTCGGCGACGAAAGGCACGTTGGCCGCCGGTATCCACGCGGCGCCGATGATGGCGCGCCCGTCCGGCGCGGAAGCCCGGCAGCCCGTTCGACGGGCACACCAAATCTGAGGTCCGAAGCGTGAGCATCGAGGTCACGACAGGGCGCCCAGCACCGCCGGTATAATGAAACAGTTCCCACAGAACCCGCGCACGATCATGAAGAGCTGTCGCATCCTGCTGATTTTCGCATGGGCCGGAACCATCGCGGCTCAAAACGGCGACGCGCAATTTGTCCGTCTCGCCGACCGGTTCTTCGATGAAGTCCTGTTCCGGTACGATCCGGCGCAGGCCACCGCCCAGGGATTTCACCAGTACGATGAGCAACTGCCCTCCCGGTCGCGAGCGGAAATTCAGGGACAGGTGGCCGCGCTGAAGAAGTGGGAAGCCGAGGTGCACAACTTCGACGAGCGGGGCCTTTCTGCCTTTATGGCGGCCGACCGCCAGCTGCTGCTGTCGGAGATCCAAAGCCTGCGGTTTAACCTCGAAACGCTTCGATTCTGGGAGAAGAACCCGGATGTGTACTCCTCCGGAGCCACAAACGCGATTTTCGTGATTATGAGCCGTAAGTTCGCGCCGCCGACCGAGCGCCTGAAATCCGTCTTGGCGCGCGAACGATTGATCCCGCGCTCGCTCGTTGCGGCGCGCGAGAACCTCACGAATCCGCCCAGGGTGTACACCGAAATTGCGCTCCAACAACTGCCGGGGATGGTCGGTTTTTTCCAAAAAGACGTGCCGGAGGCATTCCGGGGGGTTACTGACGTGGCCTTAAAGGCGGAGTTCCGCAAGGCGAACCAAACTACCATCGATGCACTGCGCAGCTATCAAGCTTGGCTGATGAGCGACCTGCTGCCGCGTTCGCACGGCGAATTTCGCATTGGCGCGGAGAACTACCGCAAGAAGCTGCTGTACGACGAGATGGTGGATACGCCGCTTGACCGTCTGCTCGAGATCGGCTATCAGGATCTCAAGCGCAACCAAGCAGAATTCCGGCGCGTCGCTCGGCAAATCGATGCCAAGCGAACGCCCGAGCAGATTCTGACGGAGCTCGAAAGGGATCATCCGCCTGCTGAGAAGCTCCTGGCGGCGTTTCAAATGGCGTTGGGAGGCCTGCGCAGTTTCATCGAGACGCGCCACATCGTGACCATTCCGTCGCCGGTGCCGCCGACTGTGGAAGAGACGCCGCCGTTCATGCGCGCCCTGACCACGGCTTCGATGGACACGCCGGGCGCCTATGAAAAGGTGGCCAAGGAAGCGTTCTTCAACGTAACGCTGCCGGAGGCCGGATGGAGCGCCCCCCAGGTGGAAGAATATCTCGAGGATTTCAACCGTGGCACCATCATCAGCACGGCGGTTCACGAAGCTTATCCAGGGCATTACACGCAGTTTCTGTGGCTCGAGAATCTGCCCACCAAGGTCAGGAAGATCCTGGGCTGCAGCAGCAACGCGGAAGGCTGGGCGCATTACAGCGAGCAGATGATGCTTGAGGAAGGCTACGGCAATGGGGATCTGAGGTTGCGCCTTGGACAGTTGCAGGATGCGCTGCTGCGCGACGCGCGCTACATCGTTGGCATCCAGATGCACACCGGCCAAATGACGGTAGACCAAGCCACGGACTTTTTCATTAAGGAGGGGTACCAGCCGCGGCCGATAGCGGAAAAAGAGGCCAAGCGCGGGACTTCGGACCCCACCTACTTGGTGTACACGCTCGGCAAGCTCGAAATCCTGAAGCTACGGGACGATTACAAGAACAAGAAGGGCGCGCAATTCTCGCTCGCGGAATTCCACGATTCTTTCCTGAAGCAGGGGACGGCGCCCTTGAAGCTGGTCCGGCGGGCGCTGCTCGCAAACGACACGCCGGTATTGTAAGGCGCGCCGCGTGCGGTGCCACCAGAGGGACTCCCATCACCTTTCCTGCGACACAGCGGCGGTTGGATCAAGTCGGCAGCCGGCCGGCCCAGTTGACGAATCAACCAGTCGCAGGGTGTGGCGTGGGTAAAATGGCGCCGGAGCCGATCGCATGCGAAAGCTCTCGGGCCTGTCTCGTGAAGGGCAGCTTGGTCCGGCGGTCCGAACGCTGGAGAGAGAGCCACGCCTATCAGCGGCGGTCGCGAGCGCCTCGGCGGTAGAAGCGCGGCCCCCTGTCACTAGGGCGTGATATGCTCGGAACACCGTGAAGATTCTCGTCGGCTTGGCAGGAGCGTTTCTGTCGTTGGCGGCAATCACCGAGGTTCATCTGCCGTTTCGGGAATATCCCGGCGTCGAATACAACGACTTCCCGCTGCCGCCAGACTACCAGGCAAAGACCGAATTTGCCTTTGCGCGCCTGATGTACCCACCGGCACCGACGGCACGTTTTGATCGCAGCGGCAGCCGACACGGCGGAAGCGGATGGAGGCAGGGATACTCGAGCTGGACACAGGATTATCCGCGCGCCGACCGCCATTTTGCCCTCGCCGTGCGACGCCTCACCCGCCTCGATATCCGTTCGGTGGAGCAGCCGGTCGACCTGGACGACGGCGATGCGTATGACTGGCCGTGGTTGTACGCGGTCCGGCCGGGCGAATGGAAATTGAGCGACTCCGAGGCCGAGGCGCTGCGCGAATATCTGCTGCGCGGCGGCTTTTTCATGGCGGACGACTTTTGGGGCACTAGCGAATGGGCCGTCTTCATGGAAAGCCTGCGCAAGGTCTTTCCCGACCGCCAGCCGGTCGAAGTTCCCAACAGCGACGCCATCTTCCATGTGGTTTACGATCTGGATGACCGCTATCAAGTCCCGGGAGCGTGGGGTCTCTACTCGTCCCGGCCTTACCAGAATGACGGCAGCGTGCCCTACTGGCGGGGCATCTACGATGACAAAGGCCGCCTGATGGTGGCGATCGTAGTCAATTCCGATCTCGGCGATTCCTGGGAGTTCGCCGACGATCCCCAATATCCGGAAAAATACTCGGCACTCGGAATCCGGATCGGCGTAAACTATATTGTTTACGGCATGACTCATTAAACCCTCATACACCTGCCACGAGCGACGACCCATGAAATTCGGCGGATTTTACGAGCATCAGCTTCCGCGTCCCTGGGCGGAGGAGTCGGAATACCAGCTTTTGAAAAATGCCCTGGAACAGGTCGAACTTTCCGACCGCGGCGGCTACGACTATATCTGGGCGACCGAGCACCACTTTCTGGAAGAATACGCGCACTCCTCGGCACCGGAGGTCTTTCTGGCAGCATGCACGCAGCGGACCCAGAACGTGAGGATCGGGCACGGCATCGTGCAGATGCCTCCTTACATCAACCATCCGGCGCGGGTCGCCGAGCGGGTCGCGACGCTCGACCTGATCAGCGACGGACGAGTGGAGTACGGCGTCGGCGC
>Ga0306922_10005800_pt1 | contig 11814 bp, 5 predicted proteins | sample sta12Cox44000082_FD_203758 | JGI IMG/M metagenome (GOLD analysis project Ga0306922, IMG submission 203758) | Lab enrichment of tropical soil microbial communities from Luquillo Experimental Forest, Puerto Rico - statoxic.12C.oxic.44.000.082 (v2)... | ecosystem: Environmental > Terrestrial > Soil... | reverse complement strand
TCGGCATTGTAGGAGCCCAACGGTGGGGCAGCGCTCTCGGCCAATGCCGGTACTATACCGAGCATGGCGATGATCATCGTCCCACAAATCAAACGAGCCGATGTTCGAACTGGATGCATCGGATCTATCCCCGAGCGTCTGACTGCGTCCGCCACAAAATAGATCGCGGCGCGCTCGGGCGGTGTGATCAACTTCACACAGGAAGCGAAAGCCTGAGTGCTGCGATTATTCGGTGCGGATTGCGCGAAAGCGCAGCCGCACATAGTCGGCGATCCAGCTCCCGTTCTCGTCCATCAAGACGGCACGCAACAGGTCGGCGACTTCGGCGCGGGCTCGCGTTCGGTCCGGTTTCGGCAGCGGATCGAGGAAATCCTGGGCGAAAGTATAGAGCCAGGCTTCGATGCCCGTTGGTAAGATCGCGATTTCCTCAACAGCGAACTCCGCCGCTTCGAGTTTCTTGCGGTAAGCTTCGGCCGACGGGAAATACCACGGACTGAGCCGGTGTGCGTCGAGCCCGCGACACGCCAGGACGGCGCTCAGCGCGACAAGGATCGCGGCGGTGTTGTTGTGTCCGCCCATCTCGGCGACAAAGCGGCCCTCTGGCTTTAGAGCTCGGTGCACGCCGGCGAGCATAGCCTTCTGATCGCGAACCCAGTGCAGCGGTGCGTTCGAGAACACGGCGTCAAATTCGCCGTCGAAAGTGAGCTTCTGGGCCACCATAACCCGGGCGTCGAGACCGCGCGCCCGCGCCGCAGCAATCATGTTGGGACTGGCATCGACCGCCACCACCGTGGCGCCGGCCGCGACGATCTTCTCAGTCAGCACGCCGTCGCCGCAGCCCGGATCGAGGATGCGCTCGCCGAGGCTGGGCGCTAGCAGCTCGAGAACCTTAGTGCCGAGGGCCGGGACGAAATAAGCGGTTTCGGCATGTCGCTCGGCCGACCAGTGCGGCTTGGCGATTTCGGCCATCTTCACGCTTCCGTGGGCTGCACCTGCCGTGCCTCGGCTCGTCGGCGGATCTCCGAAAGGGTTGTCCGAGTCGTAATGATTTCGGGATCCATCTTAAGTTCGATAATCGCAGGCCCTTGGCGGGCGGCAGCCTCCTCAAACGCGGGCGCGAATTCCTCGGTCCGCATCACCGACGCGCCAAAAGCGCCATAGGCGCGGGCCAGACTCGGAAAATCGGGGTTCCTCAGCGCCGTCCCGACGACCCGGCCCGGGAAGCGGCGCTCCTGATGCATACGAATCGTGCCATACATAGCGTTGTTGAACACCAGGATGATGGGCCCCGCCCCTTCCAGCATCGAGGTCGCAATCTCTTGCCCGGTCATCATGAAGCCGCCGTCGCCACAAAACCCGACGACGAGACGCTCGGGATGGATGAGCTTGGCGGCGACCGCGGCGGGGACCCCATAGCCCATCGCTCCGCTGGTCGGACCGAGCTGGCGGCCGGGGCGCCGGTACCGCAGGAAACGGTTGGGCCAGCCGCTGAAATTCCCGGCATCGCTGGTGACGATCGCATCGTCCGGCAGGCGCTCCCGCAACCAGGTCATCACCCGATCGAGGTCGAGCGCTCCGGCGAACCCAGTGGGGACAAGCCCGGCCTCGTATTCAGAGCGTACCGTCTGGCGCCAGCCCGACCAGCGCGGCGTCGGCACCGGCGGCAAACCCGCGGCCGCGACGGCGAATTCGGGCATACCGGACTGGATCGCGAGGGTCGGGTAGAAGACCCGACCGAGTTCCTCGGCGGCGGCATGCACATGCACCAGCGCCTTGCCTGGGTCGGGAATACCGAGCAGCGAATAGGATTGCGAAGTGATTTCTCCGATTCGCGCGCCGACCGCCAACAGGAGGTCGGCTTCCTTGAACCGCGTCACCAGCGACGGGCTCGCTCCGGTGCCGAGGTCGCCGACAAAGCACGGCGACCGATTATCGACGATATCCTGGCGGCGAAACGAGCAACAGACCGGCAGCTCGTTCGCTTCGGCAAATCGGGTAATATCGTGGCAGGCCGCATCGGTCCAGCCGCTGCCGCCGACCAGCATGATCGGACGCGCAGCGGCGGCGAGGCGCCGGCCCATCTCGGCGAGGTCAGTCAGTCCCGGATGGGCGTGCACGGGGCGATAGGGACCCACCAGAGCGGCGGCGCGCCGGTCGCGCAGCATGTCCTCGGGCAACGCGAGGACCACGGGCCCCGGCCGGCCGGAGGTGGCGACCTGGAACGCCTGGTTGATCAGTTCGGGCACGCGCTCGGCCATGTCGATCTGCGCCACCCATTTTGCGAGCGGCGCGAACATTTTGCGGAAATCCACCTCCTGGAAGGCCTCACGGTCGATCTGATGACGCGCGACCTGCCCCACCAGGACGACCATTGGCGTCGAGTCCTGAAAGGCGGTATGGACGCCAATCGAGGAGTTGCAGGCCCCAGGCCCCCGCGTCACCAGGAGGACACCGGGCTTGCCGGTGAGCTTGCCGTAAGCCTCGGCCATGAACGCCGCGCCGCCTTCCTGACGACAGGTCACGAGACGAATTTCGGGCGCGTCGAAGAACGCGTCGAGGACTTCGAGATAACTCTCCCCGGCGACGCTGAACGCCATGTCGACACGATGGGCGCGCAAGGCTGCGACGACGAGCTGGCCGCCACTGAGAAGATTCGTCGTCATCGTCCCACCTTGAGCCGTGTAGCCATATGGCCATTTGAGACGATGCGGCGCGCTGACGGAAGAGACTTGCACAGTCGGGATGGTTCGCCGCCAGGCGGCATACAATCGACGGCCCCTGTCGGCAGCGTGGAATCGTGATCCAGCCGGTCGCGCGCGACGCGCAGACAAAAAGTTGCTAGGCTCGCTTCCCAAGTGTTGCTGCCCGAAGGAGTTCATCAGGTCTAGAAGGACATGGACGATCAGCGAAGCGAACTTCTTGCGCCACCCAGACGGGTCACCGTGGACGCGCCGTCGTCTCGTCCGGCTCGGCCGGGTGGCGTTGTGTCGCGGCGCCCGCGTCGCTCATGGGCGTGGCGGTTGTTCTGGCTGTTGCTGTTCGCTGGGATCGTTGCTGCAACTGTGTGGTATTTCCCGCGGCCGCAGCCGCAGCCGAAGGAGGGCCGCGGCCAATCCGGCGCTCCGATCCCGGTTGGGGTATCCCCGGTGGTAAAGGGCGACATGCCGGTCACGCTGAGCCAGCTCGGCACCGTCACCCCGTTGGCGATGGTCACCGTCAAGACGCAGATCAGCGGCTATCTAATGCAAGTCGCTTTCAAAGAAGGTCAGATGGTCAACAAAGGCGACTTCCTGGCCCAGATCGACCCGCGTCCTTACCAGGTGGCTCTCGAACAGGCCGAGGCTCAGCTCGCGAAAGATCAAGCGCTGCTAAAGAATGCCCGGCTCGATCTGCAGCGCTACGATACGCTGGTCGCGCAAAACTCGATTGCCAAGCAGACGCGCGACACACAGATTTCACTGGTCGCGCAGGACGAAGCGACCGTCAAAGCCGATCAGGCGCAGATCGATGCCCAAAAGCTTAATCTGACCTATTGTAGAATTGTCTCACCCGTCACAGGACGCGTCGGCCTGCGTCAGGTAGACCCTGGCAATTACGTACAGACCAGCGATCCCAACGGCATCGTCGTGGTCACGCAGTTGCAGCCGATCTCCGTGATCTTCACCCTGCCCGAGGACAATTTGCCGGAGGTCATGAAACGGGTGCGGGCGGGGGCGAGCTTGCCGGTCACCGCCTACGACCGCACCGCCACGACCGAACTGGCCAAGGGAAGGCTCGACACGGTCGACAACCAGATCGACACGACCACCGGCACCGTCAAGTTGCGGGCGATGTTCGACAACGACCAAGACATCTTGTTTCCAAACCAATTCGTCAACGTCAAGCTATTAGTCAATACACTGCATGACGCCGAGATCGTGCCCACTTCTGCCATCCAGCGCGGCGCCCCGGGGACCTTTGTCTATGTCGTGAAGCCGGAGCAAACAGTCCGGGTGCAAAAGGTCAAGCTCGGGCCTACCGACGGCCAACGGATCGCAATCCTCTCGGGGCTGGAACAGGGCGAAAATATCGTGATCGACGGCACCGACCGGCTGCGCGATGGCGCCAAGATCACGGTGGCGCCGGCGGAACAGAGCGGGCCCACCACGGAGCCACCGCAGGCGCAAGATCAGCAGCAGCGACAAGGTGCCGGGCGGCGCCGGAGCGCGCCGTGACCCAGCCGGGCGTTGCCCTCACGCACCCAGTTGCTCGGGCTGGGTCCCACCTCTCCGGCGTTGCAGGAGAGGGTGCCGAGCAGCGCGGGGCGGCTGAGGGTCCGAAGGCGCCCACCATCCGGTAGCGCGCTCGACGATGAGCCCCTCTCGCATCTTCATTCTGCGCCCGGTGGCGACGACGTTGCTGATGGCGGCGATCATGTTGGTCGGCCTCTTCGCCTATCGGTTCCTCCCGCTGTCGGCGTTGCCCGAGGTCGATTACCCGACAATCCAAGTTCAGACCTTCTATCCCGGCGCCAGCCCCGACGTGATGACCTCCTCGGTCACCGCGCCGCTCGAGGTTCAGTTCGGCCAAATGCCCGGGCTCAATCAGATGTCTTCGACGAGTTCCGCCGGGGCTTCGGTCATCACCCTGCAATTCAGCCTCAACCTCACGCTCGACGCTGCGGAGCAACAGGTTCAGGCGGCGATCAACGCGGCTGGCAATCTGCTGCCGGCGGATCTGCCGGCGCCGCCGATCTACGCCAAGGTCAATCCTGCGGACGCGCCGATCCTGACCCTGGCGCTGACCTCGAAGACCATGCCATTGACGGAGGTCGAAGACCTCGCCGACACCCGTCTCGCACAAAAGATTTCGCAACTGCCGGGAGTCGGGTTGGTCACGATCAGCGGCGGCAATCGCCCGGCGGTACGCATCCAGGCCAACAGCCGCCAGCTCGCCGCCTACGGTCTCAACATCGACGATCTGCGCACGACCCTCGCCAATGCGAATGTGAACACTCCCAAGGGCAATTTCGACGGGCCGAGCCGCGCATATACGATCAACGCCAACGACCAAATCAGGAAGCCCTCGGACTACAACGACCTTGTCGTTGCCTACCGGAACGGCGCACCGGTCAAGCTGTCGGATGTCGCAGAGGCCAAAGAGGGCCCGCAGAACACCAAGCTCGCTGCCTGGGTCGACACACGCGAGGCCATCCTCCTCAACATCCAGCGCCAGCCCGGCGCCAATGTCATCGAGGTCGTCGACGGCATTCAGCGCGTATTGCCGCAGCTCCGCGCGGCGCTGCCCGCGGCGGTCGAAGTGGCGGTCCTGACCGACCGCACGACGACGATCCGCGCTTCAGTCGCGGATGTCGAATTCGAACTTGGGCTCGCGGTCGTCCTTGTCGTACTTGTGATCTTTGTGTTCCTGCGCAGCCCGTCGGCGACTTTGATCCCGAGCCTGTCGGTGCCGCTGTCATTAGTCGGCACGTTGGCGGTGATGTATCTGGCGGGGTTCAGCCTCAACAATCTGTCGTTGATGGCCTTGACAATAGCCACCGGGTTTGTCGTCGACGACGCGATCGTCATGATCGAGAACATATCGCGCTATATCGAGGCTGGTGATCCACCATTGCAGGCCGCGTTGAAGGGCTCCGAGCAAATCGGCTTCACGATCATTTCACTGACGATATCGCTGATTGCGGTCCTTATACCGTTACTGTTCATGCCCGACGTGGTCGGCCGGCTGTTTCGCGAGTTCGCCATTACCCTGGCGGTCACGATTGTCATCTCGGCGGTCGTCGCATTGACCTTGGTGCCAATGATGTGCGCCAAGATTCTGCGCCATCGCCACCCCTCCGAGATGTCGGCAATGGCGCGCAACAGCCAGCAGTGGTTCGACGCGCTGATCGCCGGCTATGGCCGCGTGCTTGGCTGGGTGCTCGACCATCAGCCGCTCACGCTGCTGGTGGCGGTGGCCACTCTCGTTCTGACGGTGTTTCTCTATGTCGTGATCCCGAAGGGTTTTTTCCCGATCCAGGACACCGGCCTCATTCAAGGAGTGTCCGAAGCCTCACCCTCGGTATCCTTCGAGGCGATGGCCCGCCGCCAGCAGGAACTGGCGGCAGCGATTCTCAAAGATGCGGACGTCGCGAGCCTATCCTCGTTTATCGGTGTCGACGGAACCAACCCGACCCTAAATACCGGTCGGTTTCTGATCAACCTCAAACCGCGGGACCAGCGTGACACTTCGGCGAGCGATGTGATCCGGCGGTTGGTGCGCGAGACACAGGATGTCGCCGGGATTGCGCTCTACATGCAGCCGGTCCAGGACCTCACGATCGATGCGACGGTCAGCCGCTCGCAGTACAATTTCGTCCTCGAGGACGCCAACCCCAAGGAGTTCTCGGTATGGGTCCCAAAATTGCTGGAACGGATGCAGCAGATCCCGCAGCTTGAGGACGTCACGAGCAATTTCGGCGAAAACGGTCTTTCCGCGTATGTCCAGATCGACCGGGCCACTGCCGCCCGCTTTGGCATCACCCCCGCCACAGTCGACAACGCGCTCTACGACTCGTTTGGGCAGCGCATCGTCTCGACGATCTTTACCCAGACCAACCAATACCGCGTGATATTGGAAACCGATCCCAGTATGCAGCAATCGTTAAACTCGCTGGGGTCGATTTACCTTCCGTCATCGACCGCGGCCAATGGACAGGTGCCACTGTCCGCAATCGTTGAGGTTCAGGAGCAGACGGCGCCGCTGCAGATCGACCATCTCGGGCAGTTTCCCTCGACCACCGTGTCATTCAATTTAGCCAAAGGGGCTTCGCTCGGGGAAGCCGTCAACGCGATCAAGCAGGCGGAGCAGGAAATCGGCATGCCGGCCAGCATGATCACCGTCTTCCAGGGTTCAGCACTGGCGTTTCAGGCGGCTCTTGGCAACGAATTGATGCTGATCATCGCGGCGATCGTCACGATGTACATAGTTCTCGGCGTTTTATACGAGAGCTTCATCCACCCAATCACGATCCTGTCCACCCTTCCCTCTGCCGGGGTGGGTGCTCTGTTGGCATTGATGATCGACGGCAGCGACCTCAGCGTCATAGCGATCATCGGCATCATCCTGTTGATCGGCATCGTCAAAAAGAACGCAATCATGATGGTCGACTTCGCCCTCGACGCCGAGCGTAACGAGGGTAAATCGCCGCGCGATGCGATCTATCAGGCCTGCCTGCTGCGTTTCCGGCCGATCCTGATGACGACTATGGCGGCACTGTTTGCCGCGCTGCCACTGATGCTCGGCAGCGGCACGGGCTCCGAATTGCGCCACCCGTTGGGCGTGACGATTGTCGGCGGTCTGATCGCCAGCCAGTTGCTGACTTTATTTACAACGCCGGTAATCTATCTCGGCTTCGACCGGCTCGGCGGTGCGCTGCGCCGCCGGGTCGGCGGCAGCGGCGCGGTCGTGGAGGGTAGCGCTCGGTGAACCCATCGGCCCCGTTCATCAGGCGGCCGGTTGCCACCACTCTGCTCACGATCGGCATCGCGCTCGTCGGTTTTTTTGCCTATCTGAAATTGCCGGTGGCACCGCTGCCGCAAGTCGATTTTCCAACCGTTTCGGTGTTTGCGACGATGCCGGGGGCGAGCCCTGACACAATGGCGACGACTGTGGCAACGCCTCTCGAACGCCATCTCGGGGTCATTGCCGACGTCACGGAGATGACCTCGCAGAGCACCGTCGGTCAAACCCGCATCACGTTGCAGTTCGGGCTCAACCGGAGCATCGACGGAGCGGCCCGCGATGTCCAGGCGGCGATCAACGCGGCGCGGGCGGACCTACCGACGAGCCTGCGGCAAAACCCGACCTACCGCAAGGTCAACCCGGCCGATGCGCCGGTGGCGATCCTGGCGATGACCTCCGATACTCTGACGCGCGGCCAGATCTATGATGCCGCGTCGACCGTCGTGCAGCAGGGTTTGTCGCAGATCGACGGCATCGGGCAAGTCGTGATCAGCGGCAGCTCTTTACCCGCCGTTCGGGTCGAGCTCAATCCTCTGGCTCTGTTCAAATACGGGATCGGCCTTGAAGACGTGCGGGCGGCACTGGCCTCGGCCAACGCGCACAGCCCAAAGGGCGCTCTCGAAGACGGCGATCGCCGGTTCCAGATCTTCACAAATGACCAAGCCAATCGGGCCGCCGATTACCGACCTTTGGTGGTTGCTTACCGCGACGGCGCGCCGGTGCGATTGACCGATGTGGGGGACGTTAGGGACTCGGTCGAAAACCTGCGCAATCAGGGGCTGTCGAACGGCAAACCGGCAGTGCTCGTATTTCTCTATCGTCAGCCGGGCGCCAACATCATCGAAACAGTCGATCGCGTAAAGGCGGTCCTGCCGCAGCTTGAGGCGTCGATTCCGAGTGCGATCAAGGTCGATCTGACGATGGACCGCACCAAAACGATCAAAACCTCGCTGCACGACGTGCAGCGCACGTTGCTGATCGCCGTCGCGCTGGTCGTGCTCGTCGTCTTTGCATTTCTGCGGAACCTGCGCGCCACCCTGATCCCAAGCGTCGCGGTGCCGGTGTCGCTGATCGGCACCTTCGGAGCAATGTACCTGCTGGGCTACAGCCTCGACAATTTGTCACTGATGGCGCTGACAATCTCGACCGGCTTTGTCGTAGACGATGCTATCGTCGTGCTTGAAAACGTGACCCGGCACATCGAGGCTGGGCAGACCCGCATGCAGGCCGCCCTGCAAGGCGCGCGCGAAGTCGGTTTCACTGTGCTGTCGATGAGTGTGTCGCTGATCGCGGTCTTTGTGCCAATCCTCCTAATGGGAGGCATCATCGGACGGCTGTTCCGCGAGTTCGCGATGACCTTATCGGTGGCAATCATGATTTCGCTCGTCGTCTCGCTGACGACGACGCCGATGATGTGCGCCTATCTTCTCCCCGATCGCCGCGACTATCCGCCTGGCCGGCTCTACCGAATCGGCGAGAGCGTGTTCGAGGCGATGCTGAACCTTTACGACCGCACTCTGCGTCGCGCGCTGCAATGGCCAGCGCTCGTTATGCTTAGCCTGCTGGCGACATTGGCCTTCGCCGTCTACCTTTTCACGATCGTGCCCAAGGGATTTATTCCGCAGCAGGATAACGGGCTGATGATCGGCGGCATTCAAGCCGACCAAAGCATCTCGTTCCAACTGATGCAGCAGAAGCTCGCCGAGTTTGTCGATATCGTGAGTCATGATCCGGCAGTCGAGGCTGCCAACGGTTTTACCGGCGGCGCGCAGACTAATTCCGGCTTTGTCTTTGTAGTGCTGAAACCACTAAGCGAGCGCAAGGTATCCGTGCAGCAGGTCATGGGGCGGCTGCGTCCGAAACTCAACCAGGTCGCGGGGGCTCGCCTCTTTTTGCAGCCGGCGACGGATATCCGAGTGGGCGGCCGCGCCAGCTTCGCCCAGTATCAATATACACTGCTCGCCGACAACACCGACGAACTCTACGAATGGGCCCCCAAGGTCGAAACCGCGCTGCAGCACCTGCCGCAACTGACCGACGTCAATCTAGACCAGCAGCAAAAGGGGCTCGAAACCGATCTGGTCATCGACCGTGCCACCGCGGCACGTCTGGGGCTGACCGTCAGCCAAATCGACAACGCCCTCTACGATGCGTTCGGCCAGCGTCAGGTTTCGACGATCTATGCCGCGCAGAACCAGTATCACGTCATCATGGAAGTAGCACCGGAGTTTTGGCAGAACCCGGAGACCCTAGAGCAGATCTATGTTAGCACCAGCGGCGGCTCGGTCAGCGGCACGCAGGCGACGCAACCTTTAGCGGGCACGGTGCTGGCCAAAGTACCCGCGAAGGCCAGCAGCAGCGCCGCTACGACAACCACCCAAATCGCCGGCAACTCTGCGCGCAATGCGGCGAACAATGCGCTCGGCAATACCGGTCGCAACTCCACCTCGACCGGTGCCGCGGTGAGCACCTTTCGCGAGACTATGGTGCCGCTTTCCGCTTTTGCGAGTTTTGGACCAGGCAATACCCCGCTAGCGGTAAATCACCAAAACTTGTTTGTTGCCTCGACGATTTCGTTCAACCTGGCTCCGAATGTCTCCCTGAGCCAGGCGACTGCTGCCATTGAGGCCCGGATGCGCGAACTCGGGGTGCCGGCCTCGATCCATGGCAGCTTTCAAGGCACGGCTGCGGTGTTCCAACAATCGCTCGCCAACGAGCCCTACCTGATTGCCGCCGCAGTGCTCGCAGTCTACATCGTGCTGGGCGTGCTCTACGAGAGCTACGTACACCCGATTACGATCCTCTCGACCCTGCCTTCGGCGGGCGCCGGTGCGGTATTGGCACTGATAGCGACGAACACCGAGTTCAGCATCATGGCGCTGATCGGCGTCATATTGCTGATTGGCATCGTAAAGAAGAACGCGATCATGATGATCGATTTCGCGCTCGACGCCGAGCGAAGCCTCGGCTTGAGCTCGCGCGAGGCGATCTATCAAGCCTGCCTCAAACGCTTCCGCCCGATCATGATGACGACGATGGCGGCGATGCTCGGCGCCTTGCCGCTGGCTGTGGCGTTTGGCGAAGGTGCCGAGTTGCGGCATCCCCTCGGCATTTCCATCGTCGGCGGGCTGATCGTCAGCCAATTGCTGACGCTCTACACGACACCGGTTATCTATCTCTATCTCGACCGCTTCCGGCTCTCGGCGCAGCGGCGCTGGCGGCTCAGCCATCCGCGCTTCTCGCTGCGCGAAGTCGCTGAACCCGGCGAATAATGGACCGGGGCAGGATTGGACCGACCAAGGCGCCGCGGGTAGGTTAAAGGCGCCGAAAGTGAACCTGGTGAGGCTGTGTGTTAAACGGCCGGTGGCCACCACGCTGCTGACCCTAGGCGTGGTTCTTGCGGGCTTTTTCGCTTATCTCAAGCTGGCCGTCGCGCCGCTGCCGCAGATCGATTTTCCGACGATCACGGTATTTGCGGCAATGCCCGGGGCAAGTCCCGACGTAATGGCAGCGAGTGTCGCGACACCGTTGGAACGCCATCTTGGGGTCATCGCCGATGTGAACGAAATGACCTCCGAGAACACGATTGGCCAGACTCGGATCACCCTGCAATTCGGTCTCGATCGCAATATAGACGGCGCCGCACGCGACGTTCAGGCGGCGATCAATGCCGCGCGTGCCGATTTGCCGACCAGCCTGCGTCAGAACCCGACCTATCGCAAGGTCAATCCGGCCGTTTCGCCGATTGCAATCTTGGCAATGACCTCCGACACGCTGACGCGCGGGCAGATCTACGACGCAGCGTCGACCGTGGTGCAGCAAGCCTTGTCCCAGATCGATGGCATCGGGCAGGTAGCGATCAACGGAAGTTCACTTCCGGCCGTGCGCGTAGAGCTCAACCCGTTAGCACTGTTCAAATACAAGATCGGGTTTGAGGACGTGCGCGCCGCACTGGCATCCGCAAATGCTCACAGTCCGAAGGGCGCGATCGAAGATCGCGACCGCCGATACCAGCTTTACGCCAACGATCAGGCCAGCCATGCGGCGGACTACCGGCCACTGGTGATCGCCTATCGGAAGGGCGCGCCCGTGCGGTTGACAGACGTTGCGGAAGTGCGCGATTCGGTCGAAAATCTCCGTAACCTCGGGCTTTCGGATGGCAAGCCGGCGGTTTTGGTAACTCTCTATAGGCAGCCGGCCGCCAACGTCATAGAGACCCTCGCGCGCGTGAAGGCCGTGTTGCCGCAGGTCAAAGCATCGATCCCGGGTGCCATCAACATCCATCTAACGATGGATCGGACGAAAACGATT
>Ga0306922_10005799_pt1 | contig 11814 bp, 7 predicted proteins | sample sta12Cox44000082_FD_203758 | JGI IMG/M metagenome (GOLD analysis project Ga0306922, IMG submission 203758) | Lab enrichment of tropical soil microbial communities from Luquillo Experimental Forest, Puerto Rico - statoxic.12C.oxic.44.000.082 (v2)... | ecosystem: Environmental > Terrestrial > Soil... | reverse complement strand
CAAAACGACACGGCCGACTATGCGGACATCCTGCTGCCGGTCACGACGTTTCTGGAGCACACCGACCTCTACTTTGCATACGGCCACTATTACCTGCAACTCGCGCGTCCGGCGCTGCCGCGACCGGGAGAAACCAGGTCCAACGTAGAGATCTTCCGGCAACTCGCCGGGCGTATGGGGTTCGACGACGGGTGTTTCCGCGATTCGGATGACGAGATGATTCGCACGCTTCTTGAGTCCACCCACCCGTTCGTCGGCGGGATTACGCTCGAGGAGCTCGAGCGCGAGCACTTCGTACGACTGCGGATTCCCGAGCCCTTTCTGCCGTTTGCGTCGGGCTTCGGAACCAGCGACGGGAAGTGCCACTTCCAATCCGAATCGCTCGACTATACGCCGCCCGTCGAATCCCGGCACGGCGATCACACGCTGGGGGCGAGATACCCGCTGGAGTTGATCTCGCCCAAAAGCGACGACAGCATGAATTCGACTTTCGGCCATCGGGACGCCGTTGACCTTCAGACGGCCGTGCTCGAAATACATCCGGAGGATGCCGCGGCACGCGGAATTCGGGATTCCGACTGTGTTCGGGCATTCAATGACCGCGGCTCGACGGTGCTGGCGGGACGCGTCAGTGGTAGCGTACCCAGAGGAGTGGTGTGCGCGCCCTCCGTGCGCTGGACGAGACGTTGTCCCGGCAAGCGAAACGTCAACGCGCTCACCTCTGAGCGGCTGACCGACGCGGGAGGCGGGCCCACCTTTTACAGCTGTCTGGTGGAAGTGGAGCGCATCGGCGACTGAGCGGACGCCGGTGTTTGCCGCCGCCTTGAAATTCAGAGTTATTTGACCTATATTGAGATCAGACCGTGGAAAGGATGGTGCCTCCATGGAAACCTTGCCCGGTGTCTCCTTTAACCTGGCTGGCGAAGACCTGTTGGTGTTAACGAAACTGCTGGAGGCGGAGCAATCCAGGCTGTTGGTTGAGATTCGACATACCGACCACCGCAGTTTCCGTGAAGAATTACGCCGGCGTCTGTCGATCGTGGAGCGCTTGATCGATCTTTGCCGCGCTCATTGACGGCGGGCGCGCGTGCGGCCGCCCGGGCGGTTACGCTTTTCTCTCCCGGATTAGGGGCTCATCCGCGTTTGACTGAAGATTTGCCACATGGAACGACGGCTGGCGCTAGGCGCCCCGGTGACTAGCTGCGGTGACCCACGAACCATGCGGTTGCTTGGCGATTGAAACGTGTTCCGACGCCGGAGGCAGATGCCGTCCCCCGGCTTGACGCTCTCTCTCCGCCAGTTTCCTCTGACGAGGCTCTCTCGGCCGAACTCGCCACGTTCGTCGCCTGTGCCGGCCTCGTCTTTGAATTGCATGTGGATCGAGGCGCGGGCCGAGCCAATCGATCCCGGTTCGAGGTGCCCTTGACCGATACCGGCTTTTTGGTGTCGTAGGCGCTAGGAACCAGCGATGCGCCGCGAGCGCCACGGGGCGCCGGCAGCGTTCCGAGACCGGACGCCAGAGCGCCGACCGGGGAGCGTTTCCCGCGGATCTCCCGGTTCCGGAATGGTTGCGAAGTCTACACCGTGATAGCCTTTGGAGTGTCTCTCGAACGCACGCGGCCCGTACTGACGACCGAGGAACTGGCCGCCGAATTCGGCCCCCTCGCGCCACAGGCGCGGAGAGCGATCCGAGCGTTCTACCTGGCGGTCCGAGAGGCCAGGAATCTCGAAGTGGTGCCGCTCTCAGGCGAGTGGGGCCTCCGCCTCGATTCGAAGGCGGAGTCTCAAGAGTTTCTGCGAGGGCTGGGACTCTCGGTAACCGCCAGCGCGGCTGAAGCCGTGGTTGCGGTCGACACCTACTACGCACTGCTCCTCAAATGCATCGCGGCGCTCGCGGTGGGAAAGTTGGCAACCGGACCCGCCGTGCGAACGGTACTTTCCGAGTTGGAGAGCGGACGTCCGTTCCGGGAGGCAGGCTTTCGCAACTTTCTTGACGGTATGGACTTCGCCTGGTACCTCTCGGCTTGGGACCGGCAGATGAGCGCAGCGGTGGTGCCCGTCGTCGAGCGGCTGTCCGAATATCGCCTCTCAAAAGATCCGCAGGACCTGGTGAAGAACCTCTATCTCGCTCTGGTTCCCAAATCGATTCGTCATGACCTTGGCGAGTACTACACGCCGGATTGGCTGGCGGAGCAACTGCTGGTGGATACCCTCGGCCGCTCGGAACTGGGGAACCCCGGAACCCGGGTTCTGGATCCAGCTTGCGGGTCGGGCACGTTTCTGGTCGGGCTCATCCGGCACGCCAAGCAGCGCGTCACCTCCGGCGGCATGTCTCGATCGCGGGCGCTAAGTCTGATTCTTGAAAATGTGGTGGGCGTGGATAGGAATCCGCTGGCCGTGCTGGCGGCTCGGATGAACTATGTGGTGACTCTCGGCGATTGGCTCGAGGCGAGGGAACAGGAGATCGAGATTCCCGTCCATCTGGCGGACTTCCTACTCGATCCGCTGCGGATGGAACACTTCGATTTCGTCATCGGGAATCCTCCGTGGGTCAATTGGCAGCACCTTCCCAAGGCGTACCGGCAGGCGACGATGCCGCTGTGGGAACACTATGGTCTGTTTCCCAAGCGGCCCGCGGGGATGGACACGATTCTCGGCGCCGCCAAATGCGATCTGTCGATGCTCATGACGTACGTAGCTGCTGATCGGTACCTGCGCCAGGGCGGCAGGCTCGGGTTTGTGGTACCCCAGGCGCTGTTTAAATCGGCGGGCGCCGGGCAGGGCTTCCGGCGATGCCAGTTGCCGGATCAAACGCCGCTCGGCCTCTCACTGGTCCACGACTTCGTCCAGCGGCGGCCGTTCGGGGCGGCCAATCGAACGGCCACGATGGTGATGGAAAAAGGCCGGCCGATTCGGTACCCGGTCGAGTACCGCTATTACAGCCGACGGCGGGGCGGCAGCTACCTCTGGCGGGCGCGACCGATTTCCGCCGCGGATCCAACCAGTCCCTGGATTGCGGCGCGGCCGGCGACGCTGGCGGCCATGGCCCGAATCTTGGGCAGATCGCCATATCGGGCGCGGGAGGGCGCAAACAGCGGCGGCGCCAACGGGGTGTTTTGGATGGATGTGAACGAAGCGAGGGGCGGAAGCCTTCTCGTGCGCAATGTGGTTAGCGGCGCGCGGAAAAAGGTTCCCGCTACGGTGGCGCCCGTGGAGGCCGATCTGGTCTACCCGCTGCTGCGCGGGCAGAATGTCGGGCGGTGGCGGGCACTGCCGGCAAGCTCCATCCTGCTGACTCACCGGCCGGGCATGAAGCTACGGGCGATTCCGGAACGCGAAATGGCGCAGTTGTTTCCCCAATCGTCTTCTTACTTGAAAGGCTTTCGCGAGCTATTGAAGGACCGGCCGGCGTTTAAGCGGTACTTTCGCGCGGGCGCCCCGTTTTACTCTCTGTTTAACATCGGGACTTATACGTTCTCCCCCTGGAAGGTGGTCTGGCGGGAACAGGCATGGCCGTTCACCGCCGCCGTCACCGGCCCGCTTGACGGCAAGGCGGTGATTCCTGACCACAAACTCATGTTGGTGCCTCTAGCAAGCGAGGAGGAAGCCCACTACCTGTGCGGCGTGTTGAACTCGCTGCCGGTCAGCGCGGTCGTGGCAGCTTATACGATTGCCGTCCAGGTTGACACGCATGTGCTCGAACACATTCAGGTGCCTTTGTTCTCGCCCGAGAACCGGATCCATCGGCAGCTGGCGTTAGGGTCTAGAAAAGCCCATGCGGCCGTAGGGAACCGGGACCCGGAGCGTCTTCGCGCAGCCGAGTGCGCCGTCAACACCCTGGCGGCGCGGATGTGGGGACTCACCGAAGCGGATCTAGAGGAAATGCAGGAGTTCCTGGACGAATCGGCAACCTAAGCGCGGGCTTGACACGGCCAAAACCGTGCCCATATGATGGCGGGAGCGGAATCTCGACGATGGGTGAAACCACTTTCCGGGTCTTGATGCGGACCGCGGCACTGGTGGTGCCGGTCGTCCTTTCTGCCCAACCGGCTCCGGGCGGCGATGCGACCAAAGGCAAAGACCTTTTCCTGAAATACAGTTGCTACGCCTGCCATGGATTCTCTGGCCAGAACGGTCCCGGCGCGCGCCTCGTGCCCATGAAGATGACGGCCGCCGGGTTCGTGGCCTACGTCCGTTTGCCGCGCACGCGCCAGATGCCATCGTTTTCTGCCAAGGTTCTGTCCGATGAGCAGCTGACCGATATTCACGCGTATATCAAGACGCTGCCAGAGTCCAGGCCGGCCAAGGACATCCCGGCGCTCAACCAGTTCAAGGAGCAGTAGCAGACACCGGCAGGCGGCGGGACGCCTTGACTGCGACCCCGTGCGGGCCATACACTGTTAACCGCACTCGGTTGAAGACAAAGGACGTATCTCGCGGTGCGTCTACCGGGGGGAGGAATTCCGGGAGTGGCGAAATCCCCAAGAAACTCGGTCGGCCGGCGCGGCTTTTTGAAACACGCCGCGGCCGGCGCGGCGGCGCTGGCCGCCACACCCGAGCTGGGTACAGCTCAACAGGCCGCCCCGCCGCCTCGAGGAGCACCGGGGCCTTCAGGCGCGCAGCTGGCGCGGGAGGCAGGTGCGGCACGGCCTGCAGCGACTGCCCTCGTCGAGCATCCGGGCTCGGATTTCATGGTCGATGTCCTTCGCGCGCTGGGCCTGGAGTACGTCGCTGCCAATCCTGGTTCCACGTTCGAATCTCTGCACGAATCGATCATCAACTACGGCGACAACAAAATGCCCGAGTTCCTCACCTGCACGCACGAGGAATCGGCAGTGGCCCTGTGTCACGGATACGCCAAGATCGAAGGTAAGCCCATGATGGCGCTGATTCACGGCGACATCGGGCTGCAGCATGCGTCGATGGCGATTTACAACGCCTATGTGGACCGGGTGCCGGTATACATGGTGGTCGGCAATCACGTGGACGGTGCCGAGCGCACTTCAGGTGTTCAATCGATGCACAGCGGCAACGACTTGGGGGCGCTGGTCCGCGATTACACCAAATGGGATGATCAACCGTATTCACTGGGCGCTTTTGCGGAATCGGCCGTACGGGCGTACAAGATCGCCACCGCGCCTCCGCGCGGCCCGGTGCTGCTGGTGGCGCACCACGAGGTGCAATCCCATGCCATGACGGGGCCGGCCCCGCGCATCCCGAAGCTGGTCATGACCGCGCCTCCGGCCGGCGATTCGGCTGCCGTGGCCGAGGCGGCTTGGCTCTTGGTGAACGCGGAGCGGCCACTGATTGTCGGCGAACGCGCCGTGCGCAGCGGGGAAGGTCTTCAGCTCATGGTGGACCTGGCCGAAACCTTACAGGCGCCTTTCAACAGCCAGGAGCGGATGAACTTCCCCACGCATCATCCGCTGTCAGGAAACGGCGGCACGGGTTATCAGCCGGACGTGATGTTGGGCCTGGAAGTCGCCGACTTAAGCAACCAGACGCGGGCCGCGCACGCGCGCGGTGCCAAGGTGATCGCCATATCCGCGATGGGGCTCGCTCTGAAGAGCAATCTACAGGAGTTCGGGCACTACGCCGATGTCGATCTGGACATCGGAGCGGATGCCGAAGCGACGCTGCCCTATCTCATTGAGGCTTGTAAAAAGCTGATTACGGCGGACCGGCGCCGGCTGATCGACGAACGCGGTCGGAAGTTGGCCGAGGCCCACCGCCAGGTGCGTCTGGCCAACGTGGAAGCCGCGGCGTACGGGTGGGACTCGAGTCCGGTCAGCCTGGCGCGCATCGCCGGAGAGTTGTGGCCGCTCGTCAAGGAAGAAGACTGGTCGTTTGTGTCACCGCAAGCCTTCGCCGGCAACTGGCCGAACCGGCTCTGGAAAATGGACAAGCCTTACCAGTACATCGGCGGGCAGGGCGCGGGCGGCATGGGATACGGAGCGCCGGCTTCGGTCGGCGCGGCGTTGGCCAATCGTAAGTACGGGCGGCTGTCGATCAACATTCAGACCGATGGCGATCTCAACTATGCGCCCGGTGTGTTGTGGACCGCGGCGCACCACCGCATTCCCCTGTTGAGCATCATGCACAACAACCGGGGTTATCACCAGGAAGTCATGTTCATCGAGCAGATGTGCAGCGTGCACAATCGCGGCGCGGACCGGGCCCACATCGGGACCAAGCTGTGGGATCCGAACATTGACTACACTCTGATGGCAAAGGCGTACGGGCTGTACGCGGAAGGGCCGATCAGCGATCCCCAGCAACTGTCGCCCGCCCTTAAGCGGGCCATCGAACGAGTCAAGAACGGGGAACCGGCGCTTGTTGATGTGGTCACGCAGCCGCGCTAGGCGGCGGAAAGGAAAGATTCCGATATGGCGAAATCGAAGAGAGGTTCGGTCGACCGTCGTGGATTTCTGAAGGGTGCCGCAGCCGGCGCTGCCGCGCTGGTTGTGAAGCCGCAGGCTCGCGCACAGGAGCAGGCACAGGCGCGTCCGGCCGCCCCTCTGCCGTCACCGCGCCAGGTCGCGCTCGAAACCGGCGCTCCGGCGGCTCGCGTGGATGTCTATACCACGGACCGTCCCGGCGCCGATTTCATGGTCGATGTGCTCAAGAGCCTGAACTTCGACTACATTTTTGCTAATCCGGGATCGAGTTTTCGCGGACTGCAGGAATCGTTCATCAACTACGGAGGTAACAAGAATCCGTCGTGGATTACGTGCTGCCACGAAGAGTCCTCGATTGCCATGGCGCACGGGTACTACAAGATCGAGGGCAAGCCGATTCTCTGTATGGCCCATGGCACCGTGGGCCTGCAACATGCGTCTATGGCCATCTACAACGCGTACGCCGACCGCGTGCCGGTGTACCTGATTCTCGGCAACGAACAGGAGATCGGTTTCCGGCGCAGCGATGTGGAATGGGCGCACAGCGTGCAGGACGCCGCCTCGATGGTACGAGACTACACCAAATGGGATGACTCGCCGGTTTCGCTTGGCCACTTTGCCGAATCGGCCGTGCGCGCCTACAAAATCATGATGACTCCGCCGATGGAACCGGTGGTGATCTGCGCGAACGGCCAGCTTCAGGAAGAGCCGATGTCCGACCAAGACCGGCGGACGTTGCGGGTCCCCAAGACGGTGCTGCCGACACCCCCGGCAGGCGACCCCAACGCTGTGGCCGAAGCGGCGAAGTGGCTCGTGGCGGCGGAAAATCCGGTGATTGTGGCCGGGCGCGTGGCGCGGACGCCCCACGCGATTCCCCTGCTCGTCGAACTGGCGGAGACGCTCCAAGCGGGCGTCGAGGACCGCAAGTTTCGCATGAACTTTCCTTCCCACCATCCGCTATTCAACACCGCCAACGTATCGAATGCGGACGTGGTCCTGGCTCTGGAAGTACCCGACTTCTGGAACGCGACTCACACGCAAACCCCCATCAATCGCATGGGTATGGAGTCCCGGCCGATTACCAAGTCGGGCGCCAAGCTGATCACCATCACGGCCGGAGATCTGTTCAGCCGCAGCAACTACCAGGATTTCGGACGATACACCGAGGTGGATCTGGCGATTGCGGCCGATGCCGAGGCCACCCTGCCGAGTTTGATTGAAGCGTGCCAGAAGCTCATCACGCCGGAGCGCCGGCGGGCGATCGAAGCGCGCGGCAGCAAGCTGGCCGAAGTACATAAGCGCAACCGCGACCGCGACTTGGACCAGGCCACGGTGGGCTGGGATGCAAGCCCGGTCACCACGGCTCGTATGGCGGCCGAACTGTGGAACCAGATCAAGGACGAAGACTGGTCTCTAGTGGCCGATACGACGTTTGTGAGCTGGTGGCCGCTGCGCTTGTGGAATTTCCAGAAACCGTATCATTATATCGGCGGCCACGGAGCGTACGGCATCGGCTACGGTGCCCCGGCTGCCGTGGGTGCCGCGCTGGCTAACAAGAAGTACGGTCGTATCAGCATCAACATCCAATGCGATGGCGACCTCAACTATGCGCCCGGTGTGTTGTGGACCGCCGCCCACCACCGGATTCCGCTGTTGAGCATCATGCACAACAACCGCGCCTATCACCAGGAGCACATGTTCCTCGAGGACATGGCGGCGCGGGCAGGACGCGGCGTGGAGAACACCGGGATCGGCGTGACGCTCGAAGATCCCCACATCAATTACGCCATGATGGCCAAGGCCTATGGCATGTACAGCTCGGGGCCGATTGATAATCCGAGCGACCTGGGGCCGGCCATCAAGGCCGCTCTCGAAGTGGTCAAGAAGGGCGAGCCGGCGATGATCGACCTGGTCACACAGCCGCGTTAGGGGCATTGCTATGAAGATCGTCTGTGCGGTGGTGGCGATGTTGGTGGCCGCGATCGCCTCGAGTCAATCGAGCGGGAACGCCGAAAATGGAAAGCGGCTCTTTCTGCGCGATGGATGTTGGGAGTGCCACGGTTACGCGGGGCAGGGCAGCCGGGATGGCGCACGGATCGCCTCGACGGCACTGAACGCCCAGGGCCTCATTCGGTACGTCCGCCGTCCTGCGGGCGCTATGCCGGCGTATATCGACAAGGTGATCACCGATCAAGAGCTGACCGACATCTGGGCGTATTTGAAGACACTTCCCGGACCGAAGCCGGTCAAAGACATTCCGATTCTCGATCAGATGAAGAACGAATAAGCGCGCGCGACCGCATACCCGTACCGAATGGCTTGACATTGGCTTCCGTCATCGCTCACGCTGAACCTTTATGCCGATTGCCCAAGTGATCATTTTGGCTGTCGTGCAGGGATTCACGGAATTTCTGCCGATTAGCAGCACCGCGCACCTGTACCTGTCTTCCTGGCTGTTGGGGTGGAAGCCTGAGACCCTGGACTTTGACATTGCTCTTCACATGGGCACGTTGCTCGCCATGCTGCTTTATTTCTTCCCTGACTGGATCCAGATCGTGGCGCAAGCGTTTAGAGTGGGCATCGGCCATGACCAGCAACTGAAGGGTAACCAGGGGCTGCTCTGGCTGCTGGCGCTGGGAAGCATTCCCGTGGGAGTGGCCGGGCTTGCTTTCAACAAGCAGGCGGAAGGGCCATGGCGAAACCCTTACGTAATGGGCACGATGCTGGTGGCGGTGGGCGTTTTCCTCTGGCTGGCGGAGCGCGTAAGTCAGGGTACGCGCGAACTCGGTTCTCTGAATGGGCCGGATGCCATCCTGATCGGCCTCTCCCAGGCGGTGGCCATCATACCCGGTACTTCCCGGAGTGGCATCACGATCAGCTCGGGGCTGTTACGCGATTTCAGCCGGGAGAGTGCCGCACGGTTCTCCTTCCTGCTCGCCACTCCGGCCATCGCCGCCGCCGCCGCTAAGGCTTTGTACGACATGCACAAACAGAGCGGGCTCGGAGCCATTCTGAACCCGACCTTTCTGGTGGGAGTCGCCGTCAGTGCCGCCACCGGATGCGCGGTCATTGCCTGGTTCCTGCAGTACCTGCGGCGCGGGAGCCTTCGTCCGTTCGTGTATTACCGCATCATTTTTGGCATAATAGTGCTAGCTCTGGCTCTCGTCCGCCGTCCACCTGGATGAAATTCTTATCTCCATCGCCCCGTAAGCGGCTCAATGAAGCGACAGGGTTTTTGTTGCTGTCCGTAGGGTTGGTTATCTTACTGAGTCTGGTTTCGTATCGCCCCCAAGACCCGTCGTGGGACACTGCCACCGATCGCCAGCCGCTGAATTTAATTGGCTACCCGGGTTCGTACGTTGCCGACGCCCTCCTTCAGATTTTCGGCGTGGCGGCGTTTTTGTTTCCACTTCTGACTTTCGTGCTGGCTTGGAAATGGATCCGCTCAGAGGATCTGCCTTCGGGCCTGGTGAAGGTGATCGGGTCCTTTTTGCTGGTTGTGAGCGTGTCAGCGGGCTTGTCGCTATATCCGTTTCGCGTGTTCAGCGGCCTGGTGCTAGGGGGAGGCGCAGTGGGATTGGCGCTGGCGCGAGCCTTGCTAGTGACGCTGAACCTGGCCGGAGCCGTGGTCGCCATTCTTACGGCGCTGATCGTGTCGATGTACCTGGTGTCGACGTTTTCTCTGTGGAAGCTGGTGATATGGTTCGCGCGACCGGGCTGGTTGCGGAGCCGGGCGGAGGCGTGGCGCGCTCTCCGCGGGAGGATGCGCGACCGGGCTGTGGAGAAGGCCGGGCTACAGGCGGCGCAACGGGCCGAACGATTGCAGCAGCAGCGGCCGCGCCGGATGCTAATTCCGCCTGAACAGGAACCCGAAGCGGCCGACACCGCGCCCTCCCGGGAGACCGCGGAGGCGTCCCGGCCCAACCAGAAGAACAATCCGAAGAACAACCCGAAGGAAATTCCTATCTGCCCCGTGGAAGAGCTGCCGGTTGAGCCCCCCCGCGTTTTTTTCCAGGCGCGCGAAGTGCCGCCCGCCCGCACCAAGGAGACGCCAGCGCCGACTCGCCCGATGACCGTGTTTCAATTACCTTCGACCGACCTGCTGAACGAGCCTCCCGGACGCAACGTCTACGACGAACAGGAGCTCAAGGAGACGGCGTCGCGCATCAAAGCGAAATTTCAGGAATTCAATGTGCTGGGCTCGGTGGTGCAGATCAATCCCGGGCCTGTCGTCACCACGTTCGAGTTCAAGCCGGAAGCCGGCATCAAATACAGCCGCATCACCACTTTGACCGAGGATCTGTGTCTGGGCTTGCAGGCGGAATCGATTTTGATTGAACGGATTCCGGGTAAACCGACCGTCGGCATCGAAGTGCCCAACACCCGCCGCGAGCTGATCGCGCTGCGTCAGATGCTCGAATCGGACGATTTTTTGCAGTCTCACTCGCATCTCACCCTACCGCTCGGCAAGGACATCAACGGGCGCATCCGGGTAGCGGCGCTAGAGTCCATGCCGCACCTGCTGATCGCCGGATCGACCGGTTCGGGCAAGAGCGTCATGATCAATTCGATGATCATGTCAATTCTCTACAAAGCCACGCCTGATGAAGTGCGTCTGATTATGGTGGACCCGAAGCGCGTCGAGTTGGGGATGTACGAAGGCATCCCTCACCTGCTGACGCCGGTGATCATCGATCCTAAGAAGGCGACCAACGCATTGCGTAATGCGGTGCTCGAGATGGAACGGCGTCTGCGACTGCTGGCCGAGTGTGGCGTCCGCAATATCGAGCAGTTCAACAAAAAGGTGCGCAAACTCCAGGAGGAACCACGCAAGCTCTTTACCGATGAAGACGCGGCGCCCGAGGAGATCCGGCCGCTACCGTACGTCCTGATCCTGATCGATGAACTGGCCGATCTGATGATGATCGAAGGCCGCGCTGTAGAAGAGAGCGTCACGCGCCTGGCGCAAATGGCGCGCGCCGTCGGCATGCATCTGGTGCTGGCCACGCAGCGGCCGAGCGTGGATGTGATTACCGGCCTCATCAAGGCGAATTTCCCGGCGCGCATCAGCTTCCGCGTGGCGACCCGCGTCGATTCGCGAACGATTCTGGACGTAATGGGCGCTGAACACCTGCTGGGCAAAGGAGACATGCTGTTCTTACCGCCCGGCTCGTCGCGGCTGACGCGCTTGCATGGTGCGTTCGTCACCGAGACGGAAATCAATCGCGTGGTCGACTTCTGGAAGCGGCAGGCCTCCCCCGAATACGACCAGTCGTTCCTGGTCGCGCCGCCGGGTGAAGACGAAGGTTCTGACAGCGAGGGCGTCAATGACGAGCAAGACCCAATGTACGAAGACGCCCTGCGCCTCGTGTTGCAGATGGGCAAAGCGTCGACCTCGACACTGCAGCGCCACCTC
>Ga0306922_10005796_pt1 | contig 11816 bp, 9 predicted proteins | sample sta12Cox44000082_FD_203758 | JGI IMG/M metagenome (GOLD analysis project Ga0306922, IMG submission 203758) | Lab enrichment of tropical soil microbial communities from Luquillo Experimental Forest, Puerto Rico - statoxic.12C.oxic.44.000.082 (v2)... | ecosystem: Environmental > Terrestrial > Soil... | reverse complement strand
AGGCGGCCAGTATGCCGCCTATGGCTTCTGCAACGCAGCTCATAGACTCCGCGTAGCGGCTTCGTTCAACAGTTTGTTACCATTTATGTATTTTTCAAACCGGCTCTTAAATGGACGCGCAGCGTCCATTTAAGAGCTTTCTAACCCGCAATATGCGCGCCGCCTCTCGCAACGTGTGATTTTTGCGGGTTAGCGGGTAGTCGACCGCCCGGGCCTTAGGGTTGATAGCTAGCGAGGCCACGCCTCAGACCGGCGAGGTCTAGCGGTTGGCAAGGCCACGTGGGAGCAGCATCGCTTGGGTGAAGCGGCCTCGCTATAGAATCCTTGAAAAGCAACTCCCATTTGATCATCGATGCACGAAAACGGAAAAACTTGACTCATTTGCAATCGATTTTGCTTTTCAAGGATTCTAGCGCACCCAAAGTCGCGAGAAAATTACTGTCGCCGCCGGTGAAACATCGCGCAGTGGGGGCACAAGAAGGCTCTCGAAAAAAAGTCTGGACTCTATCGAGGGTCCGGCCCTAGCTTCTCGACCTCGATTCATATGCCTGAGCAGCTTTTCCAATCCACACCCGCGCCGCGGCAGATCATACGCTCCGGAGAAAGCGTGACGGGTGGTCCAATCCACTTCATCGGGAAAGAGATGTGGATCAAGCTCGCGGGTGGAGATTTGCCTGGCTCGATTACATTGATGGAGGAGGTTAGTCCACCACACCACGGCCCGCCCCTCCATGCACATCCTTTTGAGGAATGGTTCTACATTCTTGAAGGCAGCTTTTTGTTCGAGCTGGCGGGTAAGCCCTTCAGTGTGGCTGCGGGCGACTTCGTCCATGCGCCGAGCAATCAACCGCATGTCTTCCAGAACACTTCGGACAAAGATGCGCGCATGCTGGTGATAGCAAAGCCCGGCGGTCTGGAAAATTACTTTGCCGAGCTGGCGGAGAAGGCCGTGAATGATCCAACAAATGTGGCGGCTCTCTCAGAGATTGCTGTGCGCTATGGTATTACGTTGTTGGGTCCGCCAATTGCCGCACGACGCTAGCCCGCAAAAATCAGGCGCTGTGAGAAGCCACGCGCATATTGCGGGCTAGAAAGCTCTTGAACAGACGCTACGCGTCCGTTCAAGAGCCCGATTTTAAAATGCATAAATCGAACGAACTGTTTTTAAACATTCTCCCGAAAGAGCAGCGGAATTCCGCTCGGCGCTGACGGCGTGGTCCGGAAGTTAGCCGCGCCAAAGAGCGACGTCTTTCCTGGGCGTGAATTTTCCCGATTCGTCGCGTAGGCTGGCAGTGCCCAACAATGGATTGGGGTTGGCCAAAGGAGGGGTTTCACGACCGGTTAAACTTTGGATAGGCGTTAAGTTAGGATGTCTATTCGTTTCTGTCTTGGCCGTCGTTTCGCAGGGCGCAGGAGGAGGTATGAGGCTGAGAGAAAATTTTTGACAAACAGCCACACGAATGTCTATGAGACTCAAGCAGATACTCCTCATGCGACTTGCTGAAAAGCCGCATGATCCCGGAAATCTGGATCTTTCAGATTTGGGAAAAATCCGGCTCAGAAATCTCTACGACAAAGATTATGCCCACTAAACGAAATGTAAACCCTCCCAAAAGGTCAAAAGCGCCTGTGCTGCGTTTCGCTCATCCTTACTTTACCCCAGTAGCAACGGGTCAGCGGCCGAAAATTCCAGGGCATGGTCAGCGCATGCTCGATCACATCCAGGATACGCTACAGCCAATTCCGGCCATCAGAGGCAATGGCATGATGAGTTTGTCTGACGTCATCGGACAAGCAGGCGCCGACGCGATTGCAGCAGCCAAACAGATCACGATTCATATTGCCGGTGACACCGGTGTTCCGGAAACTGATCGCGAGACACGTCAGGTCATGGTGGCGGAAGCGATGACCAAGGATTACAACGCAGCGAATCCTCACCTCAGTCCGGCGTTCTTTTTGCATCTTGGTGACGTGATTTATGGGCCGGATCCAAATGCTTATTTAGGGGAATTCTATAGGCCATACATGCACTATCCGGGAAAGATCGTGGCGATACCCGGCAATCACGACGGCGAATCAACAGCAAAGATGAACGCCTTTCAAAAATATTTTTGCGCGCCTAACCAAGTTGTTCCTCCCATCGCGGGAAGCATTTTCCGACAGACCCTAAATCAGCCCGGTGTGTATTGGTGTTTGGATGCGCCCTTTGTCCAAATTGTTGGTTTTTATTCAAACGCGGCGGAAAATCCTGGCTTTATTTCTGGGCCAGTACCTGGGCAAAAACAGAAACAATGGCTTATCCAGACATTGAAATCGCTCAAGGCCTCTCGCGATCGCGGTTCTCGAAAAGCCCTGCTTTTCGCGACCCGCCACCCGCCTTACAGCAGTGGGGGCCATAGCGGCAGTACTGAAATGCTTAATGACATTGATGATGCATGCAAACAGGCGGGAATTATGCCTGATGCATTCTTCTCCGGCCATGCGCATTCTATCCAGCGCTACACTCGTTCCGTCGAGCTCGGCGGAAACAAGCTAAGTATACCTTATATAGTTAGCGGATGTGGAGGCCATGGGGGCCAAAAAATTGCCCAACCGACGAGAAGTGCCAGCGTAAACCCTGCTTATGAGTTTGGCTATGAGGGTTGGGGCTACACACTCGTCGATATCGCAGAGCAAGCGTTGACAATTACATCGTACGGAGTGGACTGGGACTCCGTTAAGAAAGTGGATGGCGTGACCATCAATTTGAGATAGCAGCTACCCTGCCATTTCGGACGGAACAGAATGGCTAGCCGTTGACTGGAGGTAGTTTCCGGCGTCGACCGGCCTCTAATCCAAGCCGCTTTTTCGGACTGGTTGTATCGACGGGGAATTTAAAGAATGCTCGACAAGAGGAGGACTGGAAAACTCGAATGAAAATCAATCTATGTCGGATCACAGCCATCCCATAGGAATCTTGGTTAAAGCACAAAAAAAAGTGGTTGGAATGGTTCTTTAACTCTGTCACTCGACAGAGGTGAAAAAAAAAGAAACACCAAACCAACCGCATCCAAACTCAGCGTTCTTGGGCAACTTTGCAATCTCATTCCGCCGCATCTGGTTCCGAAACTTGCGCGCGAGACCGGTGTGGATTCCATGGCGCGATCTTTCAGTGCTTGGAGTCATGTGGTCAGCATGCTCTTTGCACAACTGACTCACGCCATCGGCCTTAACGACGTCTGTGACGCGCTACGACTACACAGCGGTCCGCTTTCTGCCTTGCGCGGAGCCACTGCGCCGAGTCGCAACAACCTTTCCCATGCCAATAAGCGCCGCGACGCTGCGCTGGCCGAACGGCTTTTCTGGGCGGTACTCGAGCACCTGCAAAAGCTTTCTCCCGGATTTGCCGCCGGACGTCGAGGTAAAGGATTGGCTCGACGTTTTCGTCGTGTCATTCATGTGGTGGACTCCAGCACCATCGCGCTGATAGCCTCCTGCATTGACTGGGCGCAACACCGCCGGCGCAAAGCCGCTGCCAAACTTCATGTGCGTCTGGACCTGCACAGCCTACTGCCGCGCTTTGTCTTGGTCGAATCAGCCAAGACCGCCGACAGCATTCGCGCCGCAGAGGTCTGCGCCGGCGTTAAAGCCGGTGAGATCGTGATCTTTGACCGCGCCTACGTTGATTTTGTGCACCTGAGTGCGCTCAACGACGATGGCGTCTTTTGGGTCACCCGCAGCAAGGAATCGCTCAGTTTTCGCGTGGTTAAAAAACTGTCTAAGGCAGCCGATAGGCGCATCTTGCGCGACGAACTTGTGGTGCTCAAAAACAAAGACTCCCGTGCCAATTATCGCAAGCCGATGCGTCGGGTGCTAGCCCTCGTGGAGGTCGATGGCCAGGAACACGAGATGGAGTTTTTGACCAACAATCTCTGTTGGAGTGCGGGCAGCGTGGCCGATCTGTATCGCTGTCGGTGGCAAATCGAAGTGTTCTTCAAACAAATCAAGCAGAGCTTACAGTTGTGCGATTTCCTGGGCAACAGCGCTAACGCGGTCCGTTGGCAGGTCTGGACGGCGCTGTTGCTCTACGTCCTGATGCGTTTTCTGTGCGTGATGAGCAGCTGGAGCCACTCTTTTACCAGACTCTTCACGCTGCTAAGAGCCGCGCTCTGGAGAAAAATTGATCTGTGGGATTTGCTTAAATTCTGTGGGACAGCAGGTGGACATTTTCGGTATCTCGCTACTCCGCAGAGCGCCTATTTCCCGGGATTCGCTTAGCCAAATAGTGGGACAGCATTAAGCCACACTCAAAAAATTTCTCCTCCGTGAACCCACCAAATTCTTAAACCGATTCCGCAAACAACCGCCCGTAAATCGGCTCCAGTCCAAGAGCACAAGAGCTATTCTTATGCCCTATGGGATGATAGTGAAATGCGATCGCCTATTTATGCAGTCTTGATCCGAGGGCTGACCAAATTCATCGCGAGATATTCCTATCGGGGCTAATTTATTAGATCTGTGGAATGCAACACTCACATTTAAAATCTTGTTTTATTAGCAACATTTCCGACACAGCAATCTTATAAGCTATTCAATGGCAAGGTGTAGTGACTGTGTTCGCCGATATGCTCACACGCCGACAGTGCGTCGGCTGTGGTTGCGGCTCCGCTGGGCTATGGAATCTGCGGTTTATTCGAACCTCGTGGTTTAGGTTCGATGAACTCCTCCAATCCGCAATTCGCAATCCGCAATCACTCTTCTGTCCCTGTTTTGCGAAATCGAAGCGGTGCCCAGACCATGGAATTTGCTCGCCACCTATCGTGCTCATCGTGCATATAGCTAGGTATGCCAATTATTTAGAAATTTCGGATTCACAAAAATATCCGAGAAAAAAGTTTTTCTCATTTAAGTGAAACACCTTTGTGAAACTAGAAATAAGCTGACAATAGGAAAAACAAGCCAACGTGAAAAACAGATTATTTAATAGTTATATTGGAGCTCAATTTAGAATACTGTTCGCCTGCGTCCCACGAAGATTAAAACAAATACTGAGGCTCTATAATAACTCTCCTCATCGACTACAAGGATAATTCCGCAGCTGGCAAGTACGGAGCGATATTGAAAGCATCGTGGGTTGTCTTTGCGATTCAGGCGCTCTTGGTCGTCACGATCGGAGCCTTCTTCGGCTTTGCCGGCGCAGGTTTTTTCGGTGTCCCGCCAAATTTGAGAGGTCTTTTTGGTCAAGTCTTCTTTGCACAATGCATCGCGGGCGCGATCACTTTTGCGCTTTCGCCTTTGATTCTGCCTCTTTGGAGTCACCAGAGGTCCGACGTCGTAAACTGGTTTACGACCTCTCAGACAGTGGTCACATTGCTCGTTCTCTGGATTAGTCTATCCGGCGGACTCGGCCTCTGGTCCTTCTTTATTTCGAGTTTGGCCGGCGGATTGGTTTTCCTGGCTGGCACCATTTGCTCCACCTTGGTATTGGGGCTCTTGCCGCCATCGGGCAAATGGGGGAAACTCGGTCGGTCTCCCTTCAACGAGATTTTTGGGTTCGGCACCGATGTGTTTTTGATATCTCTAGGATATCAAGTCATATCGGCCAGCCAAATCATCTTGGCGACAAGGCTGATCAACCTGGATGCCGCGGTAGTCTGGGCAGTTTGCACGAAAACATTCACGTTCGGTCAGCAACTTGTCTGGCGCATTCTCGATTATTCAGTTTCGGCTCTCGCCGAGATGTTCGTTCGCCAAGAGGGCGATAGGCTTCAGAGGCGTTTGGGCGAAATAACCGCCATCACTCTAGTCTCCGCGGGATTTCTCGGGGTTCTCGGGGCAACCTACTCGCGCGAGGTGATCTGGCTCTGGACAAGAGGAGCGGTCAGTTGGGCCATGCAGAACGATATCGGCGCGGCGGGACTTTTTTTCTGTACATCGACTCGATGCCTCGCGGCAATCCACGGGGTAACCAAGCGAATCAAAGTGTTCAAGTACGTCATTCTGATTGAAGCAAGCTTGTTGATCTCTTTGAGCACTCTTACGGTACCTCACATCGGGTTGCTCGGTATCCTGCTGAGCTCACTGGTCTCAAATCTGCTGTGCACGGGATGGTATAGCTTTGCAGTCGTTCAGCGTCGATTCCACCAAGCCGGTGGGAGGCTCGTGTCCGATTGGCTGGCGAAACCAATACTCTGTGTAGGCTGCTTCGCAATCTTTTCTTTCGCGCTCTACATGTGCCTTAGCCCACTAAACAACCAAAAGAGGTTGTTTATCGGTGCTCCGGTAAGCGCAGTACTTGGCGTTTTGCCCTTGCTTCGCTTTGGATTGCCGAAAACCGTTCGAAATGAGATCATCCAAAAATTGCAGGCCGGCGCCTACCGTATGAAAATGAGCAAAAGCGCGGCGCCAACCAGGACTCCCTAAGCCAACCTATGACGGCCTACGAACAAACCAAAAACTGGATGCTTTCTCACCCGAAGATCTGGCTGATAACAGGCGCGGCCGGATTTATCGGCTCCAACCTGTTAGAGTGGTTGCTGCGGCTAGACCAGAAAGTGATCGGAATGGATAATTTCTCCACTGGAATGCGAGCAAATCTCGAACAAGTCAAGGGAGCAGTTCAAGCACAGCAGTGGGCCCAATTCGTCTTTATTGAAGGAGATATTTGCGACCTTGAGGCGTGCCGGCGCGCCTGCGATGGCGTCGATTACGTGCTTCACGAAGCTGCTCTTGGCTCGGTGCCGCACTCGATTGCTGATCCGGTCCGGACCAACGAAAGCAATGTTACCGGTTTTCTCAATATGCTCGTCGCTGCGCGTGACAACAGGGTCAAACGCTTGGTCTATGCCGCGAGCTGTGCCAGCTATGGGGATCATCCCGCCTTGCCAAGCGTCGAAGAGAACATCGGCCGCCATCTCTCACCCTACGCCCTAACCAAATACATCAATGAGTTGTACGCCGAGGTTTTCGGCCGCTGTTATGCTCTGGAAACCGTGGGACTCCGTTACTTTAACGTCTTTGGGCCCCGGCAAGATCCGGAAGGCGCGTATGCTGCGGTGATCCCGAAGTGGATCGCGGCCTTGATCCGAAACGAAACCGTTTTTGTTAATGGCGACGGGGAAACCGGGCGCGACTACTGCTATATCGAAAACGTCGTGCAGGCGAATCTTCTGGCGGCGACCACCTTGAGACGCGAAGCAGTGAACCAAGTCTACAACGTCGGCGTAAACGCCCGAACCAGTTTGAATCAGTTGCTTCGCCTGCTCTGCGAATCTCTTCAGCCACTTTATCCGCATCTGCAAAGCTTTGTACCGACCTATCGCGGTTTTCGGCCAGGAGATGTCCGCGATTCGCAAGCCGATATCAGCAAAGCCGCACGCCTCCTCGGATACCAACCCGCCTATACTGTCCGAACCGGCCTGAGCGCCGCTCTCGAATGGTATGTGCGAAACCTCTGAGCGCACGAGACCGCAGCGCGTCAGCAGGCTTGATCCCTGAGCTATCCTTCGGCAATGATCTTGCTGCAGATCTCTAAGCCGACGAATTCGCGAGCTGCTGAACTTCGGGCGCCACATCGCTTTGCCCCCTACGCCATCGAGAAAAGCCTTCCGACAATAATCGTAGCATCCCGCAGAGGAAGATTAGTCCTCGGGAATCCCGATTCGTAGCCGCCGAAAACAAAAATGTATTCGATCGGCCCATATATGACCGGAATGCCAATGTACAGGGCAAGCGGAAAAAACGGGGTGGCCGCGGTTGTCCGGATCAGTCCCCACGCGTAGCGTGCAGCGACAAAAAACAGAACGAGATAGAGTACCAATCCCACATACCCGACAAAGCGAATAGCGGAGATCGGTCCGCTATGGAAAGCCCCTTGGATCAGTTGACTCTCTTGTCTGTCTCCGCCGATAAAGGGCGATCCGCCGTTGGGAACCTCCTGTTCCATGATTTGCAACTCGTATGCGCTGAATCCGAAACCATCACCGAGGAGTTTATTCTTGATGAATTCGTGTGTGTTCGTCGACCACTACAGTTCAACCATGAATGCATTACACATCCTTCTTAATGCAGGATTCGACGCTTTTGAAATCGGGACAGATTGTCCCCCCATGGCAACGCAATCATCTCCATTGCATCAGGCGCTGAGCCCCTGGTGAATAGCTTAAACCAACCCGTGAATTAACGACCAGGGTCAGCCGTCGGCGCTAGGGACGCGGACGTTTCGTTCTTGATAACCGAGGAAAGATACCTGTCAGCGTTCGTCTCGCAATGCCCGCGAACACTGTGTCTGGATGTGATCCGATTTCTCACCTTACTACCTTCACCTGTTCACTCGCGCTGCCCGTATTTCCGGCGGGGTCCGTGATGTTGGCGCCCGTGACGCTGACAGTGAGGGTATGCTTGCCCGTGGCCGTTTGTTTCGTGTTCCAGTTGGTGGATGCACTCGTACCGTTGACCGATTGGGTGCTCAGTACCGTGTTGTCCACCATAAAGGTAAAGGTGTTCGAACCGGGAACTGTGCCGGCAACGTTGGCATTAATCGATACGGTACCCCTCACATTGCCCGCTGCCGGACTGGTAATCTGCACGGCGGGTTGCACAATAATCGTTAGCGTTGGCGGACTCGGATCGTCGAGCCCCACGTTATCGGCAGGAGTCAGCGATGTAGTGGAAGTTCCAGCGGTCGGAAAGCTGACGCTCACAGAACTGACTTGCCCCGGAGGAGGATTGAACACCGTGCTGGTCGCCTTAAAAAATCTCGCGAAATCTTGAAACTTTGGAGTACTCCATCCCGTTGTAAGAGCAAAAAATACTATGCCAACTCTCAGCTTCTTGCGCGATACCCTTGCACTCGACAGCAACCTTGTCACTTTGCTGTCGAACGCGAAACTCACACCAAAGCCCGGTGACACCATCTTGCTGGGTGCCAGAAATTGCACCATTTCGACTCTGCCCGGTGACTTCAACTATGTCATTGCGGCGGACAAACTGAGCCTGAAAGACGCCACTTCGCTGAAAATCGGTGGAACTTCTAATAACAAGAGTCCGAGCATCACGATTCTTGCAGTCGAAATCGATGGAGCTTTTAACCTCGCTGCCAGCGGCCTGGACGGCACGCCGGGCGCTCACGGAATCAAAGGCGAGGACTCCGAAATTATTACCCTCGATGGCAAGCCGAGAGGAAGCATTCCCCCCGAACCGGGCGGGCCCGGCGGAAATGGCGGACATGGCAGTCCGGGAGGCAGAGCCGTAATTCACTATGCCGTTGCGGCACAGGCTCCCGTCGCCAGCGCTCCCGGCGGACATGGCGGAGCCGCGGGACCTGGCGGAGCACCTGGGAACGGCACCCCAAAAGCTGCCAAGGGGACCGACGGTATGGCGGGAGCAGCCGGTGCTCCCGGATTCACCGAAGTGAGCAAGGTGGATGCCACAAAGGTCTGGAGTCCGCTAGACGTGACTTCCGCCCGCGCCTGGGCCAGTTATCGGACTGAGGTGGGCTCCTACTTTTTCCGACTCTTCGATTTCGCATCACAGATTCTCGCGCTTCGGGAGTTCAGCGCAGCCCTGCAACTCGACCCGACAAACGCCGATGCGCAAACCTTGCGTGGTCGCATCATCCAGCAGCAGACCCCTACCGGGCTCTCTCGCGACATCGATATCTCTCCCGATTACAAAGATCTTGCGAGTAATCTGCCTACCGAGGCGGTTCTCGTGCAGAATGCCTTCGCGGCCGCGGCCAGCGCCTTGCAGCAGTTGGAAACGGCAGAGGGTTTCAAAGAGCAGTTTAGTGCCATGGTTCAACAGTTGACCGACCGGCAGGCGGAAGCACAGGACAACGTCATCCTGGCGCAGGAGGACCTCACTATCGCCAACCAGGAGGATACGCTGCTTTCGAATCAAATCTCCAGCATCAAAAATCAGATACAGGCACTGCAAAACCAATCCTTCAGCCTCGGCACCTTCCTGACGGATGTTGCCAGCGTCGCCGCCTCGATCGCCTCGGTGGCGACGGGCGTTGGCGCAGTGGTCTCCATTCCGGGAAGCATTATCGCGATCGATAAGCTGGCGAACGATAGCGGCGGGATTCTGGCGATTCTGAAAGGCCTGGCCGAGGACCAAAAAAACGATCCGGGCAAATCGCTGCATCAGGATCTGAGCAAAATCGGCGTTGGACTTTCGGACCTGGTCAAGCTGCAAGGTAACGTCGGCACGGTGCTGGCGAATTTCAGCACGATCGAGGCCGAGCTAGACGGCGCTGGCGGAAAGGCAGACCAAACCCAGGCGGCTCAACTTTTGAAACAGCTCGCGACTCTTCAGGTACAGGAGATGATCGCCCGGTTGCGTCAAAAGCAGGCCCAGGACCGGGTCGCCGCCGCGAAGCGAATGGCCCTGGACTCCGCCAACGAGGCGAAAGCCGCCAAGAACCTCTTACAAAGTTGGAGCAAAGATGCCGACTTTCTCACGCGCGCAGTCGATTCTTTTATCAGCCTGGCCCGGCAGTTGATGGATATGGTTGCGGAAGACGTCTTCGTCGCGCGGCGCGCGCTCGAAATTTACGAGCTCGACGACGCCTCCGACGTTCGCTTCAGTTACGGCTACTTGCATCCGGACGATGATCACAGCCTGCCACTTCTCCAGCGCGTTACACAATCCCAGACCAGCGTTGCCGCGCTTGCACCGGCTATCCTCACATGGAACGACATCTTCAACCAGCTCAACGCCGCCCAAGCCAGCGGGTTCGACGTGGTGCACCCTGCGATTTCGATATCCATTACCGACCCGGTCGTTCTGGCTCATCTTTCTACCGGAAACGGCTTGCAGTTCTCGATCGACATCGACGCAACACCTTCCTCCATTTTTGAACTGAAGGCCAACTCTCTCGAACTCGAGCTTGACGGCGCTTCGGCCACGAGTCCCGCGATGTTTTGGATCGAGCACTCCGGGCACTGGAAGATGGTACCCCGTCCGGTTGCGTCGGCCCATACTGACGCGGCCCTCGCGGAATTTACCTTGTTCCCGCACGTGGAAATTTTTAACTGCAAGGCGAGCGCCGGCACGTTGAGTGCGACGATCCCCGAAAATCCGCAGTCATCGGCGGAACCGGGCCCACCGTTCTCGTTCTGGGGCCGCGGCGTCATTGCCGATTATCGGATTTACCCCGATCCGTCCGCACGAGGGCTGGACTTATCGAAACTTACCGCGCTGAAACTCTCTATCTCCTGCATTGGGTTCGCGCGTCAAGGAGCTGCGCAATCGCCGCCTAAGGTGCTCAAGCCGGTTCCGGTGCTCCTGCCTGGACGCACTTTCGCCAGTACCAACGGAATTGTTCACCGCGTAAATGCATAGAAGGGCCTACCTCTCGGGCAGGAAGGAGTGGCAACCGGTTAACGCAACGTCAGCGCACCATCCGGGGCAACCAGGACGCTGAAATTGTGGGTTGGCCTGGAGCCGGTTGAAAAATCAGTGATCTGCAGGTAGACGCGTCGACCAACGATGCGTTCGATGCGCAAAAACTCCCGCGCGCGCTCTGCCCAGGGCGATGGAAGAAGCCTGGCGGCACGCGTGTTCACGTTGTTTACGAAGACAAGTGTGCCAGAAGCGTTCAGCAGAAACAGTTTTACAAAACAGACTTTGGTCACCGGTTCGTAACTGACTCCAAACACGGTGTTCTCCTTGTTCGCAGACCCGCTTTGGTCGGTAGGATTTGAGCTGGGGCCGAGGAAACCTTTTTCCGAGGCGAAGACGTACTCATTGGTGAGTTCGTCCTCATTATCACCCGAAGCCTGCAGACGGATAGTCACGATGGGTTTGCCCTCTGAGTTCCTGGCGGTCTGGAA
>Ga0306922_10005795_pt1 | contig 11818 bp, 7 predicted proteins | sample sta12Cox44000082_FD_203758 | JGI IMG/M metagenome (GOLD analysis project Ga0306922, IMG submission 203758) | Lab enrichment of tropical soil microbial communities from Luquillo Experimental Forest, Puerto Rico - statoxic.12C.oxic.44.000.082 (v2)... | ecosystem: Environmental > Terrestrial > Soil... | reverse complement strand
CGTTCGCCGCCTGCGCTGACGAGCCGACAAATCCTATCCGCCCAACGTGGAGGTGTTTGTTGGTAGGTACCGTGTAACTGCCGGTGCACAGGTGAAACGGTCCATTGTCACTGACACTGGCGGTCAGATTGAGTTGGAATGCGTCCTTTGCATCCTCGTGCAGGTCTGCTTGAGAAGGGACGGGCAGCATCATGAGCAACCCCAAGGTCGCCGATAGAAAGCTCGCCAAGCGACTGTTTCGGTTAAGGTTCCGGTAGTTCATTCTTGTCTCCTTCACCGGTACGGAGAACTGCAACCGCTTATAGTCTCTTGACCGCTCAATCAGCGGATTACTTAACAATAAGGTAAGTTTTCTCAACCTGCCGGCTGTCACTGCCGTCGGTCGTTAGCAGCGGCCGAAGTGGTGCCTGGGGCCGGACTCGAACCGGCACGGGGTTTCCCCCAAGGGATTTTCGTACCCCTACAGCTTTCGCTGCTGCATGCCCTCACAAGCCAGCCCGGCATGCATTTGTGGTCTGGACTTTACCTTTGCCATCCCACGGCCCGAGAGCGCACGTGGATTAGGCAGGGGCCGTCAAGTCTCTACACTTTCACTCGCCGGCGAGCGCGCGGCGGCGCTTAGCTCGGTATTGCAGCCACCCTCACGTGCTGCTGTTTCACCGACTTTGACCCCATTCACACCGGCCGTTTCCGGACCGGGTGCTCAAGCTCTACTCAAGTCCCTTGCGTCTACCAGTTTCGCCACCCAGGCACGGGTCGCGGAGTGATTCTAACGAAAGCCTCCCGCGGCACCAGCCCGGCGTGCCTGCGACCGCGATCAGTGTGCCGCGCGGATGCCGGCCGCGCCCCGCCCCGCCAGCGGGTGTTGCTCGAGTCGTGTGCGCAGTGCGGCGCTCAGGCGCGGTCGAGCGGCGAGCGGGATTCGCTCGTTCGCGGCGAGCACCTCGCGCGGCGCAACGATCGCGACAAAGGCGTGTATCTCGTCCCCGCAGACAGCGCCGACCCGCACGCAGGCGAGCCCGGTGATCTCACCGCGATCGTTGATGTCCCCCGTCTCGAGCAGGTAGAGCGGCGCATCGGGTTGCACCAGCGCATTGAGGTCGTACATCCGCCCCTCGTCCCATAGGAATACGCGCGGATTGCCATTCGCATCGAACGAGGTGCCGACGATGCGGCCGAAGCCGTTGACTCCGGTCGCCTCTGCGATCTGGTCGCCGGGCAGCGTATGCAGGTTGACGATGCCCTGCGGTGTCCACAGGACCGCCTGGAAGTTCGGCGTGAGCACCCCTCCGACGACATCGCCCGCGGTGTCGGAGAAGCCGACGATGATGCCATCGTTGCTGATGGCCATCGGTGTGTTCCACCCCTGTCCGCCGAGGGTCGCCAGCCGCGTCGGCCGGCCGTTGAGCCACAGCACCGCATGGCGCGCGCTGAAGGCGCCGACCGCGACGTCGCAGTCCCCGGAGATTCCCACGACCTCCGCGGAATCGTTGAGCGCGGTCGCGGCCGAAGTCGAGTCGCCGGCAAGCGGTGGCAGGATGTTCGGCTGACTCGCGGGTGGAACCCACTCGACCGCCTCGAACTGCAGCTGCTGAGGCGGCACGCAGCTGGGATCGTGCCGCGCTGTTTCCGCCCAGCCGACCGCCGCGCCTGCGTTATTGACGCCGGTGGCGAAGCCGTTGTTGCCGCCGAGGAGTGGCAACGCGACGAGCGCGCCGTTGCGCCACAGGAATGGCAGGCAGGTGTGCCCGTTGGTGGCGATGAAGGCAGCGCAGGAGAAGCTCTCGCCGAGCGGATCGGCGGTCGCGGTCTCCGAAATGCCGACCACGAGTCCACGGTTGTTCTTGATCGGCCACTCGACCGCGCTGTTGGCACCGCCGAGGGTGCCGAGATCGATCACGTTCCCCGGAATCGAGAGACTGGCGTGCAGCGCACCCGAGCCGGTGGTCGAGGCTCCGGCGACCCAGCCGAGATCGCTCACGCCGCTGCCGAAAGCGAACGTGCCGCCGAGGGTTCCGGTGTCGTACACCAGGTACGCGGGCGGGGCGCCCTCTTCCCCCGCATGCGCCGCCGTGCCGATCACGAGCGGCACCCACATCGTCAGGACGGTGAGAAAGTGTTGGTGTTTCATGCTGACTCCCGCGACCGCCAACGGCCGCTCCTCGCGGCCGAATGTAGAGCGCAGCGTTCCCGGCGGACGGTCGTTTTCGGACTCCGAAGCGGAGAATGGAAGTCGGAAAGCGGCTGATACCCGCGGGGTGCCGGGTGCGGCGGAGGCCGGCGGCGCCCTCGATGGCGACGCGACGCAGCGAGGGCTCGTCGCGTCGCACCGATCGCACGGCCTGGCGCACAGCGCGATTCAAACCCGGCGGCCGGCAGTAGCATCGAAACTTGCAGGGATGGGTCCCTGACAAGCGCGTCGGGCTTGAACCATGGAAGTCTGAACCATGGAAAGTCTCAACTGGTCGAGCCGCAGCCCGATCGGGCTCATCGTCATCGCGGTATTTGTCGGCCTCGTGGGGCTGCTGAGCCTCAGCCGCCTGCCGCTGCAACTGTTCCCCGACGTCAATCGCCCGCAGCTCACGATCCGCATGGGTTGGCGTACCGCCTCGCCCGAGGAGGTCGAGTCGGAACTGCTCGAGCCGCTCGAAAACGTTCTGCAGGGCCTGTCTGGCGTCGAAGAGATCGAGGGCAACGCCGGCGCCGAATTCGCGCAGCTCAACCTGCGTTTCGCCATCGGCACGGACATGAAGAATGCGCTGGTGGAGGTCATCGGGCGACTCAACCGGCTGCCGCCCCTGCCGCGGGATGCCGACCGGCCCGCGGTCACGCTCGGCGGCGATGGCAACACCAACGAGACCCTTTCGTGGTTCTTCGTGCAGCTGCTGCCGGGAACGCCCGGCACGATCGAAGCACAGCGGCGCTTCATTGAGGACACGGTGCGTCCGCGGCTCGAGTCGATTCCCGGGGTCGCAGCCGTCGAGGTGAACGGCGGGCCGCCGGATAACGTGCGCATTACGCTCGATCTGGCGCGCACGGCGGCGCTCGGCATCGCCGTTCCGGAGATCGCCAGCCGTGCGGCGAGCGCCAACAACGTCTCGGGTGGGCTGCTGGATGTCGGGCGACGGCAGTACGCGCTGCGCTTCACCGGGCGCTTCTCGCCCGAGCAGCTCGGCGCGCTGGTGCTCGCCTGGAGAGACGGCCGCCCGGTGCATCTCTCGGACCTGGCCACGATCGATGTCGCGCCGCCCCCGCGCCAGTTCTTCGCCTACCAGAATGGCAACCCGGCGATCGGCATCCAGGTCTTCCGCGCCAATGGCGCGAACGTGCTCGCGACCCTCGATCGGGTGAAGGCCGCGGTCGCGGAATTACGCGATGGGCCGCTGAAGGCGCGCGGGCTCGGCGTCGAGCAGTCCTTCGACGCCTCGCTGTTCATCCGCCGGGCGGTGCAGCTGCTCACCGAGAACCTGATCGTCGGCGCACTGCTGGCGCTGATCGTAGTGTGGTGGTTCATGCGCGAATGGCGCGTGACGCTGTTGATCGCCGCCACCATCCCCGTCTGCCTGTGCGCCACTTTCGTGGTGCTGGATCTCTTCGGGCGCAGCCTCAATGTCATCTCGCTCGCCGGTCTCGCCTTTGCCGTCGGCATGGTGGTCGAGGGCGCCATCGTGGTTTCCGGGAACGTGGTGCGGCTGCGCGAAGAAGGCGCGCCCCTCGAGGACGCCTGCCGCAAGGGTGCCCGACAGGTCGCCGGTGCGCTGCTCGCCTCGACCGCCACCACGATCGCCGTGTTCGTGCCGGTGCTGTTCCTGAAGGATGTGGAAGGACAGCTGTTCGGCGATCTCGCGCTCACGATCTCGATCGCGGTCGCGATCTCCATCATCACCGCACTCACTCTGCTGCCGGCCGCGCTCGGTTTCGTGCTGCGACGGCCCATGCGGCCGAGCGGCTACGGTAAGGGCTGGCCCTGGCTGACCGAGTGGATTCTGCGCGTCACCAACTCCGCTCCCCGACAACTGGCGTGGGTGGTCGGATTGCTCATCGTGCCGCTGCTGCTCGCCTGGTTGCTGTTGCCGCCGCTCGACTACCTGCCACCGGTGAAGCGTGCCGCGATCGATTCGTTCTTCGACTTCCCGCCGGGGATGAGCCCGGAGGCGGTCAATCGCGAGCTGCTCCCAGCGCTCCTCGAGCGGATGAAGCCGTACATGGAGCGACGGCGCGAGCCGTACCTGAAGAACTGGTACGTATTGAGCTGGCCGGGCGGCGGAACCATCGGCGCACGGGTCATCGATGAGACGCGCATCGGCGAGCTCGAGCGGCTGGTGCGCGACAGGATCACGGTCGGTCTCCCCGACACGCGCGTGTTCACGGTCGAGGGCGATCTGTTCGGCGGTATCGGCGGCTCGGTCCGCTCGGTCGGCATTCACCTGCAGAGCGAGGACACCGCCGCGCTCAACCGCGTAGCGGTCGAAGGCCGCGCGCTGCTCGAGAAGGTATTCCCCGGGGCGGCGATCCAGAGCTTCCCGAATCCCGAGGATGTTGCGCTCGAGCTGCACGCGGTGCCCGATGACCGTCGCATCGCTGAAGTTGGCTGGGACCGCGCCACGCTCGGCACCGTGGTGCGCGCAGTCGGTGAAGGCGCCTGGCTCGGCGAGTACTTCGACGGCAAGTCGCGTCTGCCGATCGTGCTGCGCTCGAATGGCGGCACGACGCCGGAGGATTTGTCGAATGCGCCGCTCATGACCCCCGCGGGACTGATCGTGCGGCTTGGGGATCTGGTGCAGCTCTCGACCGAGCTCGGGCCACCGGCCATCCGCCGCCTCAACCACCGCCGCGCGGTGACGCTCACCATCGACCCCCCGCCGACGCTGTCCCTGGAGAAGGTGCTGAAGACGATCGACGGCGAGGTGTTGCCGAAGCTGCGCGCGCACATGCCGCAGGATGGCTCCCTGCGCCTCGCCGGCAGCGCCGACAGCCTGAGCCGCACACTGAGCGCGATGAGCCGCGTGTTCGTCATGGCGCTCATCGTCTTGCTGCTGCTGATGACGGTGCTGTTCCGCTCGCTGCGCGACAGTGTCATCGTGCTGCTCACCGTGCCCCTCGCGCTGGTCGGCGGGGTGCTCGGGCTGCGGGTGCTCGATCTGGTGAAGTTCCAGGCGCTCGATCTGCTCTCCATGATCGGCTTCGTGATGATGATCGGGGTGATCATCAATCATTCGATCCTGCTGGTGGCGGCGGTGAGGAGCGTGCAAAGCGAGGGGGCGACGCTCGAGGAAGGGATCCGCGCAGGTCTGCAGCAGCGGCTGCGGGCGATCCTCGCGAGCACGCTCACCGGCGCACTCGGCGCACTGCCGATGGCGGTGAACCCGGGGCCCGGCAGCGTCATCTACCGCGGGCTCGCGGCGGTCAACATCGGCGGTGTGGTGCTGAGCCTGGCTTTCAGCCTGGTGCTGATACCGGCGCTCATGCGGCTCCTCGCCGCGCGCGGTGGCGTGGCGGCCGTCAGTTTCTCGGCTCCAGTGGCGCCGCCGGCATGAGCGGGATCAGCGCACACCCGGCCGTGTATCGACGCGCACGTCGCCGCGCCATCGGCTCGCTGCTGAGCGCGGCCGCAGTGTGGGCAGCGAGCGGCGCGTGGGCCGCCGATGGGTCGGCCGCGGAGCGTCCGGTGGTCGAGGTCGGCACGGTGAGCGTCCGTCCCGTGAGCATCGAGAGCTGGATTCCCGGCTCGATCGTCAGCCGCTCGGACGCCCGCATCGCGAGCGTTCTCGCCGGGCGTGTGGTGTGGGTGGCAGATGTCGGCAGCCGCGTCGGCCAGGGCGGACCGATCGCCCGTCTCGATGACACGGTGCTGCGGTTGCGGCTCGAGGACCTGAAGGCCCAGGTGGCGCATGCCCGCGCCCAGCAGCAGTTCAATACCTCGCAGCTCGATCGTTTCAATCGCCTCGCGGCGACCGCGGCGCTCAGCGCGAGCCAGCTGGAGGACGCGCGCGCCCAGCGCGAGATGTCGACCGATGATCTGACGCGCGCCGACGCCCAGCTGCGCCAGGTGCAGTACGACATCGGGCAATCGGTGATCCGTGCGCCGTTTCCCGGTGTGGTGACCGAGCGTTTCATCCAGCGTGGCGAGTATCTGCAGGTCGGCGCCGCAACCGTGCGCCTGGTGAACACCGCCGATGTCGAAGCGCGCGCCACCGCGGCACTCAGCCTCGCCGGCAACGTGCACCCCGGGCAGCTCGTCAGCGTGCGCGACCATGGTATCGAGAAAAGCGGCCAGGTGCGTACGGTCGTGCCGGTGGGCGATGACCGCTCGCGTCAGTTCGAAGTGCGCGTGGCGCTCGCCAGCAGCGGGTGGCTGGTCGGCACACCCGTCGAGGTGAGCTTGCCCTCGGCGGCGGTGCGCACCGCGGTCACCGTGCCGCGCGATGCGCTCGTCATCCGCCAGAATCACTCCTACGTCCTGCGTCTGACGCAGTCCAACACCGTCGAGGAACTCGATGTCACCCCGGGGGCAGGCATCGCCGATGTGGTGGAGGTGCGCGGTCCGCTCGCCGCCGGTGACCGGCTGGTGATTCGTGGCGGTGAGCGGCTCGCGGCCGGCCAGGCTGTTCAGGTGGTCGACCCGGCACACCGCGCCCCCGGGCAGCTGCATCCGGGCTGATCGCTCATTCCCGCCACAGCATCGGAAAGAGCGGATGCTCCATCGGCGCCCCCTCCGGCAGCTCCCCGGTGAGGCCGGGGAACTCGGGCGAGGTCTGCCAGCGGCGCGGCGCGTGGCGGATGTCATCCCCCAGCAGCCGGACCGAGAAGACCCGCCGGCGCTGCCCGGCCGGGACGCCCGGCGCGGCGTGGAGGGTCAGCATGTGAAAGCACACCGCATCGCCCGGCTCGAGCGCCCAGCCGAGGATGCGGAAGGCGCTGCGGTCGGCTTCGATGTCGGGCAAGTCGCGCAGGGTCCCCTCCGGGAACCAGCGCGCCTGCGCGTCGCGGAACGAGCGCGGCATGAACCAGGTCCCGAGGTGCGAGCCGGCGATGAATTCGAGTGTCGATTCGCGGCTCACGGCATCGACCGGGATCCAGAAGCTGCAGTTCTGGCGGCCGCTGATGTTGTAGTACGGCTGATCCTGATGCCAGGGAGTGCGTTGCCGCGTGCCGGGCTCCTTGGTGAGCATGTGATCGTGGTAGAGCCGCGCGCTGCCGCTGCGCATCAGCCGCGCACCGACGCGCCCGAGCGCGGACTCGAATATCACCCGCCGGTAAGAGGCGTTGTGCTGCCAGCAGCAGAAATCCTCGATGAACCAACCCGGATCGTCCCGGTCGCTCGCCACCTTGGCGCGCGAGCTCGGCGTCGCCAGGTTCTGCTCGATACCCTCGCGCAAGAGCCCGACTTCAGAGGGCGTGAGCAGTCCGCGCAACACGATGGCGCCATCGGCCTGGAAGGACGCGACTTCATCGGCTGAGAGCGGCGGGAGCAAGGCTGCCATGAGCAAAGCGCCTAGCGGGCGCGCAGGCACACGATGAGTGTCAGATTGACTCGCGGCAGCAGGCTCATGCGATCTCCAAAGTAGTGGAACGCACCAGCCCGGTGCAACCCCCGGCGCGCGCACCTCGGCACCGCGCGCCGCCGGCGGCCGGCGGCGGGTGAGCCGCGGAGTAGAATCGGAGGCATGACGAGCGATGCCCCCGCACCTGCCCGGCGACGCGGCCGCGCGCCGCGCGCGAGCGGACCCTCGCTCGCACCGCTGCCGCGCCTCGAGAACCGGTGGGCGCCGCTCGAGATCCTGAGCGAGGAGCAGATCGAGCGCATCCTCGGCGCCGCGTACCGCGTGCTCGAGGAGGCGGGACTGGAGATCCGCAGCGCCGCCGCGCGCGAGGTGTATCGCCGTGCCGGCGCGCTGGTGGATGAGGCGACGCAGATGGTCCGCCTCGGACGAGAGGTGATCGAGGCACAGCTGCGGCACGCGCCCGAGCGCTTCGTGCTGCACGCCCGCAACGCCGCGCGCCATCTGCACATCGGCGGTAACGTGGTCAACTTCGGCCCCGTCAACGGGGCGCCGAACATCCGCGATCTCGAGGGCGGGCGGCGCTACGGCGACATCGAGGCTTTCCGTAACATCCTCAAGCTCACCCACGCGCTCGGTGTGCTGCACTGGCAGGGCGGAATCGTGGTCGAGCCGGTCGACGTGGCGGTGCCCATCCGCCATCTGTTCACCTACCAGGCGCACATCGAGTGCGCCGACATCGTCTGGGCGGCACGCGGCATCGGCGGCGTGCAGGCGCAGGATGCGATCGCCATGTCCGCCATCGAGCACCACTGCACGGTCGAGGCGCTCGCCGAGCGGCCGACGCTCATGACGGTGACAAATGTCAATTCGCCGCGCCGCGTCGATGAGGAGATCCTCGACAACATCATGACCCTCGCCCGTCACGGCCAGTGCATCGTGATCACACCGTTCACGCTGATGGGGGCCATGGCGCCGGTGACCCTCGCCGGGGCGCTGGTGCAGCAGACTGCCGAGGCCCTCGCAGTCATTGCGCTCTGCCAGCTGGTGCGCCCCGGGACCCCATGCGTGATGGGCGGATTCACGTCCAATGTCGACATGCGCAGCGGCTCGCCGGCCTTCGGCACTCCGGAATACGTTCACGCGGTGCTCGCCGGCGCACAGCTCGGTCGGCGCCTGAAGCTGCCGGTGCGCACGAGCGCGGTCAACGCTTCCCCGGTCGTGGACGCGCAGTCGACCTACGAGACCGCTTTCTCGCTGCAGGCGGCCATCCTCAGTCACAGCCATCTCATCAACCACGCGGCCGGCTGGCTCGAAGGCGGGCTGTCGGCATCGCTCGAGAAAATCGTCGTGGACGCCGAGTTGCTGCGTAACTGGGCCGAGATCCTCAAGCCGCAGGAATTCAGCGACGATGATCTGGCGGTCGACGCCATCAAGGACACCGCTGCCGGCGGCCACTTCTTCGGCGCGGCGCACACACTCGCGCGCTACCAGTCGGCCTTCTACCGGCCGTTGCTTTCGGACTGGTCGAGCTTCGAGAGTTGGAGCGAAGCGGGCGCCCGCAACGCCACCGAGCGCGCCACCGGCATCTGGAAGAAGCTGCTCGCGGAGTACGTACCGCCGCCGCTCGATCCGGCCGTGCGCGAGGCCGTCGCGGACTACGTGGCGCGCCGCGCCCGCGAGCTGGGTCACCCCCTGCCCGGCCCATGAGCGCGTGGATCACGAACGCCCGCATGTACGCGGTCACCCCGGGCGTCGAGACGCGCTGGCGCGCGCTGCTCGAGCACATCATCGCCGAGGCCGACGTGCCGCTCAGCTATTTTCCCTATCCGGCACCGCAGCCGCTCGAGACGCTGTGGTCGCGACCGGACCTGGGAGCGGTCCTGATGTGCGGCTATCCGATTGCGCTGCGGCTCGCGGCGGTCGTGCCACTCGCCGCGCCGATCCCGAGCGCGCCGTGGGCGGGCGGCCGCGCCCTCTATCGCACCGACCTGATCGTGCGCGCGGATGCCCCTTACCGCTCCCTCGAGGACACCTTCGGCGGCCGTGCCGGGTGGACCGTCAGCCACTCGCAGTCCGGTTTCAACGCCTTCCGCCACGAGCTGCTCGGCCACCGTTCCGGCGCGCGGCCCGCGTTGTATTCGGAGATGGTGGGAAACCTCGTCACCGCGCGCAACGTTCTCGACAGTGTCCGCAACGGCCGCATCGACGTCGGTCCGCTCGATGCCTACTGGCATCTGCTGGTCGCCCGGCACGCACCGGAGCTCACCGCCGGCGTTCGCGTGCTCGCTTCGACTCCGCTCACGCCGATGCCGCCGTTCGTCGCCGCCGCGGGCGCACCGCCCGAGCTCATCGCGCGGCTGCGGGCCGCCTTTGCGGCGGCCGCACGACGCCCCTGGTTCGCTCCCTTCAGCCGGGAGCTCGCGCTCGAGGGTTTCGCGGAAGCGGACGCATCGGCTTTTGCGCCGCTGCTGCAGTGGGACCGCGAGGCGCGCGCGGCAGGCTACGCGCTACCGGCTTGAGATCGGCGCGGGCGTCGCAGGCACGCGGTTGGTCGGATGCACCGGCGCATCGTGGGCGCGGAACAGGAAACGCCGCGCGACATCGAAATAGGTGCGATAGACGAGGCCGCCGTTCTCCCGGATCAGCCGCTCGCGATGTAGGCGATAGCGCGCCGGATACTCGTACCACGGAATGCCTGGCGCTTCGTGGTGCAAGGCGTGCAGGTTGTTGAAGAGAAAGAGCGGGCCGAGGAGCCAGGAGTTCTCGACAAGCGCAACGCGCTCGCGCACGCCCGGCCGCGCACAATGCTCGGCGAAGGCACGGATGAGCACCAGGCCATTCGCCGGGACGACCATGGCTATGAAGTAAAGCCACAGCGGCATGCCGCACACCAGCTTCAGCCACGCGATAACCGGCACGCACCAGGCGAGATGCTCCAGCCACACCTGGCGCACGTTCTGTGCGTTGCGAACGAGCGAGCGCGACTCCCGGTGCCGGAGTGTAAGGACCTCATCGCGCAGGAACATACCGATACGCCAGAACGAGCCGATCAGGACACGCCCCGCGAGGGTCTGTTGCAGCTGTAGCCAAAAACGTGACAGCGGGTGCTGGCGGGCCCAATCCTCCGACCGCCAGTAGTAGGACTCGGGGTCGTCCAACGGGTCGGTGAGCCGCGCGTCGATATGGTGTGCGTGGTGTGTGTGCCGATAGCGCTCGTACGGTAGCCACAGCGACAGCGGCACGATGGCGAAGAGCCGGTTGAGGCGCTTCCAGCGCGTTGGGTGACCGTGCACGATCTCGTGCTGCACGGAGCTGTGCAGCGTGATGAGAAGGGTGGTCAATGGCGCCACGACCCACAGCGGCCAGCGTGTGTAGAGGAAGGTGGACCAGAGCCAGCCGGCGTAGGTCCCCAGGATGAGCAGCACTGTCGGGAGCTCGAACGCGGCCCGCCTCGGGCCGGGTTCGGCGCGGGCGGCAGGCGTGGGCCGGGCGGGCGTTGCAGCCAGCTTGGACAAGTTCGACGAGCTCATTGGGTCGACCGGCACCCCTCCTATTCATGCGCCGGGAACGTCAACTTATATCATACGCCCAAGCACCTTACTGCGCCGTCCACGCTGGCGCTTTCGGGAAGGACCTCTCACTCGAGCCGTACGGGCGGAGAGAACCGGCGCTCGAGGGCCGCCAGGCCGTCGTAAAGGAGCACGGCCATGAGTCCGGTAACGAGCCCGCCCTGCAGGATGAAGGCGGTGTTGCTCGAGAGAAGTCCCGCGATGATCACCTCGCCGAGTCCCTTGGCGGCGACGGTCGAGCCGATCGTCGCGGTGCCCACACTGATGACCAGCGACAGGCGGATTCCCTCGAGGATCAGTGGCATAGCGATCGGCAGCTCGACCCATCGCAGCCGTTCGCGCGGGCTCATGCCCATCCCGCTGGCCGCCTCGAGAACCGCCGGTGGACAGCTCCGCAGGCCGGCGATCGTGTTCTCGAAGATCGGCAGCAGTCCGTACGCAAACAGCGCGATCAGCGTCGGCTTCTCCCCGAAGCCGACCAGCGGCACCGCTACCGCGAGCACCGCGACCGGTGGAAAGGTCTGACCGATGTTGACCAGGGTGCGCGAGAGCGGCAGGAATTGCGCGCCGGCCGGCCGAGTCACGAGGATTCCCAGACTGACCGCGACCAGGGTGCTAGCGGCGGCCGCGCAGCACACCGTGCCGAGCTGCGCGAGGGCCAGCAGGAGCAGATTGCCCTGATCGTAGATCGGTGGCGCCCCGTACTGCGTGAGCGGCGCTAACAGCGGCGCGAAGCTCTGCGGC
>Ga0306922_10005792_pt1 | contig 11821 bp, 10 predicted proteins | sample sta12Cox44000082_FD_203758 | JGI IMG/M metagenome (GOLD analysis project Ga0306922, IMG submission 203758) | Lab enrichment of tropical soil microbial communities from Luquillo Experimental Forest, Puerto Rico - statoxic.12C.oxic.44.000.082 (v2)... | ecosystem: Environmental > Terrestrial >... | reverse complement strand
GACAAAGAGCCGCGAGGAGAGGGTGGTTCCAGCAATCGTCAAGGGGTCATTCATGCGCGGGATTCCCTGCCACGGTTGCATCATCCGCCGGAAAAGGGACGGACTATCTCGATATCGTCGCCCGGCAACAAGGGCTTCGCGGGCCATTCGGCCCGGCGCACTACTGCGCCGTTGACGGCGACGGCTAGAAATCGAGCCTTGAGGTCGATGCCGCGCGCGCCCAGCAGTTCGGCCAAGGTTGCGGCCACGACCTCTTCCTCGACGCCATTTATCCGCAGCCGCGTCATCGCGACACTATTGCCAGTACCGGTCGCGGTTCGCCGGCCGCGACCGGTGGAGCAGTGGCAAAGCGCTCGGGGCTGAACGGCCGCAGGCTTTCCGGGAGCCGCCCGGACAGTAAGTAGGCGCTGATTGTATGCACGGTCGCCGGGGTCAAAAGAATGCCATTGCGGTGATGGCCGGTAGCGATCACCAGGCCGTCGATGCCGCTCGGGCCGAGCATTGGCGCATCGTCGCGCGAGCCTGGGCGAAAGCCGACCCAGGTCTCGGCGATCGGCAATTCTTCGATCGCCGGCACCGCGCGCCACGCGCCTTCGAGCAAGGCCAGCAGCCCGCCTGCGGTCAGGCTGTCGTCGAAGCCGCGCTCCTCGACGGTCGCGCCGATAATTAGGCGCCCATCTCGGCGCGGAACCAGATAGCCTCGCGGCAGCCAGATTACGCGCCGCAGCAATGGCGCGGCTGGGTCCATCCGCAGCGCGAGCATCTGTCCCTTGATCGGCCGGACCGGCGGTTGGTAAGCGGCCGGAATGCCTCCGATCTCGCGCGACCAAGCGCCGGCCGCCAGCACGACCAAGTCGGCAGGCTCGCGGCCGCGATCGGTCACAACGGCGCAGGCACGCCCGCCGGAAATCTCGACCTCACGGACCCGACAATTCTCGTGCAGGACCGCGCCGGCATGCTGGGCAGCGATTGTCAGCGCGCGAGCCACCAAGCGGTTGTCGACCTGATGGTCGCGGGGGCTTAGCACCGCACCCGGAAGACCGGGGCGCAAATGCGGCTCCCGACGACGCGCCTCGGCGTTCGACAGCCATTCGAGGTCCAGGCCCAGGCCCTTTTGGAACTCATAAGTGAACCGCAGCTGCTCGGCATCGTCACGGGTCAGGGCCACGACCATCGTACCCTCATCCCGATAGCCGACCTCGACCCCGGAGGCGGCCTCGATCTCGCGTGCGAAATCCGGCCACAGAACTTGGCTCTCAAGCGCCAGCGGGAGCAAAGCCTCCTCGCCGGGTTCGGTTTCGACCGCGGCAGCCAGCATTCCAGCGGCGGCCCAACTGGCCGCCCGCCCGGCTTCCCCCCGGTCATAGACCGTAACCGGACGCCCCGCCTGCGCCAAGCGCCAAGCTATCCCCAGTCCGATGACTCCGGCGCCGATGACGACGGTTTTCGGCTGATACGACGAGACGGATGGAGCGGTAATCGCGGACTCCCTTCGCCGGGCGCGCCCGACCAGGTTCATTGGGTCTTATCTCAGCCGCACGCCGCGCGATCTTCACGCGGCAAGACAGCACCCCAGCCTCGCGGCAATGTCTGATGCACGCGTTGCCGATGCAAGAATTTTCTCGCGAACGACTCTCTTCAATCGGATGACCGATCGTCAAGGGAACCCGGAGAACCTACCGAGGCGTTATCGGGTCGCTCATCTGAGGGTTTATCGTCCGGAGCGACGACAGAATGCGTTATTCGCGGCCCATATCGTCGCCGCGGGCGCAGCCTTCCACCAGGCAACCCGTGCAGACCAGCAGGCTGACCATCGACCGCAATCAGATAGTCAGCTTGCCAAAGCCGAGATCCGGGGAACGAGCCAGCCCTATCCCCGGCGGCTGTCGCCGCGTCCGATCCGAAGGCGGATGACAACTCGCCCAATCTCAACACGGATGATATATGCTGATGCCAATGGAAGACATGCGGAGTGACATGGGTGGGCCTTGCGCTGGACCCCGTCGGCGCGCGTAAGACCCACCTAGCGCAGGAGCAGCGATGAACAAGGTCCATCCTGATGCAACGGCCGCGCTGGCCGGACTGCTGCGCGACGAAATGACGATCATGGCCGGAGGGTTCGGCCTGAGCGGGATCCCGGAAAAGCTGATCGCCGCGATCCGCGAGTCGGGAGTGAGCGGGTTAACGGTGATCTCGAACAATGCCGGGATAGACGGCGTTGGTCTCGGTCTGCTGCTGGAAAGCCGGCAGATCCGCAAGATGATCTCGTCCTACGTCGGCGAGAACAAGCTCTTCGCCGACCTGTACCTGAAGGGTGAGCTCGAACTCGAGTTCAACCCACAGGGAACATTGGCAGAGCGGATCCGCGCTGGCGGCGCCGGCGTGCCGGCCTTCTTCACCAAGACCGGGGTCGGGACCTTGATTGCAGAAGGCAAGGAAACACACGAGTTCGATGGCGAGAGCTATTTGATGGAGCGCGGCCTCATCGCCGATCTCGCGGTCGTTCATGCTTGGAAAGGCGACCGCGAGGGCAACCTCGTCTACCGGAAGACGGCGCGAAACTTTAACCCGGTGATGGCAACCGCGGGGCGGGTCACGGTGGCCGAGGTCGAAATCTTGGTCGAGGCGGGTGAGATCGAGCCCGATCACATCCATACCCCCGGTATTTTTGTTCAGCGGATCGTGCACCCGACTTCGTTCGAGAAGCGGATTGAGCAGCGCACGGTGCGCAAGCGGGATGAGTGAAGAGGAGGAGCCTAAGCATGCCCTGGTCACGCGACGACATGGCGCGCCGCGCCGCGGCCGAACTCGAGGACGGCTTTTACGTCAATCTCGGCATCGGCATCCCCACCCTGGTTTCCAACTTCATTCCGCCGGGGATCTCGGTTCAGCTGCAGAGCGAGAACGGCATGCTCGGCATGGGCCCGTTTCCGTTCGAGGGCGAGGAAGATCCGGACCTGATCAACGCCGGCAAGCAGACGATCACCGAATTGCCAACCACGAGTTACTTTGACAGCGCGCAGTCGTTTGGCATGATCCGCGGCGGCCATATCGATCTATCGATCCTGGGTGCGATGCAGGTGGCTGAAAACGGCGATCTCGCCAACTGGATGATCCCGGGGCGGATGGTCAAGGGCATGGGTGGTGCGATGGATCTTGTCGCCGGAGTCAAGCGGGTCATCGTTCTGATGGAGCATACCGCCCGCAACGAGCCGAAATTGCTGCGCCGTTGCACCCTGCCGCTGACTGGTAAGGGCGTCGTCGACACGGTGATCACCGATCTCGGCGTGTTCACTATCGGTCGCACCGGGATGACCTTGGTCGAGTTGGCGCCGGGAGTTTCGCACGCCGAAATTCGAGAAAAAACCGACGCGACCTTCGCCCCACACCCCAATCTCATGTGAAGCGAAATTCGATCCTGCCTGCCTTGCTGACCGGTGGGCGCCATGGGTCGCCTAGCACCTACCCGCGGCAGGGAATCTCGCAAAAGCGGCGCACCACAGACGTGTCGCGGTAGCTGCGCGCGAGCTGCTATCGAAGACCGCAGACAGACCCAATCGTCACCAACGCATCGGTTGCGGTGGCGATTTTCATCTGCCGGATGCGGCAGAACGCCGCGCTAGCTCAAATTCGCAGCGCAGGCGAGCGAAGGCGCCGCGGCTCATTGGGATGACAATCGCCGAAGTTAACCTACATTTTTATTGGGATTTCCCGATACCCAATATATGCTGATAGGGATTGGGAAGGTGGCCACAATATGTTGTGTGAATCCCGACCGATAGCGCATCAGGGAGCGGCTTGCCCCCAGCATGATCTCCGGCTGGCGCAGAAATCCGGCATGGTCCGTACTCTCGCCACAAAGGCTTGGCATACTGATTGCGTCACAGCGAGTGGAACAAGAGGTGCGGCGCCTAGAGATCAGGATGTGACAGTCTGGCTACCGCGCAGGGGACCGATCAGAGAATGGCAATCGGGGCTTGCCGAGCCGCGATCGGAAAGGGTTTCGATTTCGGCGAATGTTTTTCCTCGCCTGGCGTTCACTCATTGCGGTGAGGTTAAGCCGCCGGGTTGAAAGTTGGGCTGGCTGAGGTGTGAGATGAGATTCGACGATGACGGGATTTTTGGCCTCTATTCACGGTTGTACGACAACCGTCGCGAGGTAGAGCTTTCCCTCGAGGATTATCTGGGGAAATGCTCGGACGATCCTGCTTTTTACGCGGGCGCTGCCGAGCGCATGCTGCGGGCGATCGGGGAGCCCGCCATGGTGGATACCAGTCAAGACGGGCGTCTCGGCCGCATCTTCATGAACCGCACGATCAAGGTTTATCCGGAGTTTGCGGATTTCTTCGGGATGGAGGAGACGATCGAACGGATCGTCGGGTTCTTCCGCCATGCCGCACAAGGGCTCGAGGAGCGCAAACAGATCCTCTATCTTCTGGGCCCGGTCGGTGGCGGGAAATCATCGCTCGCCGAACGTCTGAAGCAGTTGATGGAGAAGGAGCCGGTCTATGTGCTAAAGGCGGGTAAGGAGGTTAGCCCGGTCTTCGAAAGCCCGCTCGGGCTGTTCGACCCAATGACCCTCGGCGCCGAATTGGAAAACCGTTACGGCATCCCGCGGCGGCGGCTGACCGGTACGATCTCGCCTTGGGCAGTCAAGCGGCTCGAGGAGTTCGGCGGCGACATTACCAAATTCACCGTTGTCCGCCTGCAGCCTTCGCGGCTCAAGCAGATTTGCATCGCCAAGACCGAGCCAGGCGACGAGAACAACCAGGACGTATCGAGCCTCGTTGGCAAGGTCGATATCCGGAAGCTCGAGTTTTTTAGCCAGAACGACCCCGACGCCTACTCCTATTCGGGAGGTCTAAACCGCACTACCCAGGGGCTGCTCGAGTTTGTCGAGATGTTCAAGGCTCCGATCAAGATGCTGCACCCGCTCTTGACCTCGACCCAAGAAGGCAACTACGTCGGCTCCGAGAATATTGGCGGCATTCCCTTCCAGGGGATCGTCCTGGCGCATTCAAACGAAGCCGAGTGGCAGACCTTTAAGAACAACAAAAACAACGAAGCCTTCATCGACCGAATTTCCGTAATAAAAGTCCCATATTGCCTACGTTCCACGGAAGAGCGTAGAATATATGAGAAACTATTGCTGAACAGCGAGCTATCGGGCGCGCCATGCGCTCCATCTACTTTAGATATCTTGTCGCGATTTAGCGTTCTGTCGCGGCTAAAGCCGCATGAGAATTCAAATCTGCATTCGAAGATGCGGGTCTATGACGGCGAGAGCCTGAAGGACACCGATCCTCGCGCGAAATCGGGGCAGGAATACCGCGACGCGGCTGGGGTCGATGAGGGCATGGATGGCATTTCCACCCGCTTCGCCTTCAAGGTTTTGTCGAGCACGTTCAATTTCGACACCCAGGAGGTCGCAGCTGACCCTGTCCATCTGATGTATGTGCTCGAGCAGGCAATCTGGCGCGAGCAGTTCCCCGATGATGTCGAGAAGAAATATCTCAATTTCATCAAGGCCGAACTGGCGCCGCGCTATGCGGAATTCATCGGCCACGAGATCCAGAAAGCGTATCTCGAATCATATTCCGATTACGGCCAGAACCTGTTCGACAGGTATGTCGCCTATGCCGATGCCTGGATCGAGGATTCCGATTACAAGGACCCCGATACCGGTCAGTTAATGAACCGCGAACTTCTGAACCAGGAGCTGTCGAAGATCGAGAAACCGGCGGGAATCGCCAACCCCAAGGATTTCCGCAACGAGGTCGTCAAGTTTGCTCTTCGTGCACGGGCCGCAAACTCGGGGCGCAACCCGTCATGGACCTCATACGAGAAGTTGCGCGAGGTGATCGAGCGGCGCATGTTCTCGCAGGTTGAGGATCTGTTGCCAGTGATCAGCTTCGGCTCCAAGAAGGATAGCGAGACCGAAAAGAAACACGCCGATTTCCTTGAGCGAATGGTGGCGCGCGGCTACACCGAGCGTCAGGTGCGCCGCCTCGTCGAGTGGTACATGCGGGTGAACAAGGCCGGGTAGCCGGGTATGGCATCCGGTCTGGAGGGTAGACGATGAACATTGTCGACCGCCGGCCAAACCCGAAGGGCAAAAGCCTGAGTAACCGGCAGCGATTTCTGTCGCGAGCGCGCGCCGAGGTTAAATCGGCTGTGCAGAACGCCTTGCGCAAGCGCAAGGTCGCGGATGTTGAGCATGGCGAGAAGGTGGCGATCCCGATGCGCGGGATTGTCGAGCCGGTGTTTCACCACAGCCGGCGCACCGGCCGCAATGAGCATGTCGTGCCGGGCAACAAAGAGTATGTCAGAGGCGACGAGATCCCGCGCCCAACCGGCGGCGAGGGACGAGGCGGGTCGCAGGGGAGCCCCGATGGATCGGGCGAAGACGCGTTCGAGTTCACTCTGTCTAAAGACGAGTTCCTCGACATGTTCTTCGAGGATCTCGAATTGCCCGACCTCGTCAAAAAGAGCCTAAGAGAGACCTTTGCCGTCGATCTGCAGCGCGCCGGCTACACCGTCGCCGGGAGCCCGGCCAACCTCAGCATCCGCAGAACTATGCGCAACAGCATGGCGCGACGGATTTCGCTGCGGCGACCGAAGACCTGGGAGGTCGAGGCGTTGCGCGATGCGCTCGAGGACGCGCGTGCGCGTGACGACGAAGAGCAGACGAAGAGATTAATGCTGGAGCTTGAGAGGGCTGAGTTTCGCAGTAAGATCATCCCGTATATCGACCCTATCGACGTCCGATATAATCGATTCGAGCGCGTGCCGCGGCCGAATACCGAGGCCGTCATGTTTTGCTTGATGGATGTGTCGGGGTCGATGACGGAAGCGATGAAGGACCTTGCCAAAAGATTCTTCATGCTGCTGCACGTTTTTCTGATCCGGCGCTATCGTCATGTCGACGTCGTCTTCATCCGTCATACCAGCACCGCGGAGGAGGTGGACGAGGAGACCTTTTTCTACAGCCGGGAGACCGGCGGAACCGTGGTTTCCACCGCGCTTGAAAAGATGCTGGAGATCGCGCGGGCGCGCTACCCAACGGATCGCTGGAACATTTATGCCGCACAGGCTTCGGATGGCGACAATTATGGGGCAGACAGCGGTCGCTGCGTAGCCTTGCTGGGCGATGATGTGTTGCCGTTGTGCCAATATTTTGCGTATGTCGAGGTCGGCGACGGAATGGGGGGCAGCTTGACCGGCCTCGCGCGCGACAGCGACTTGTGGCGCGCCTATAGCGAGGTGGCGCCGGCTCACCCGCATTTCGCGATGCGGCGCGTCGGCGATCCGTCGCAGATCTTCTCGGTCTTCCACGAATTGTTTTCGAAAGGGGGCGTCCGTGCCTGACACGCATACCGTGCCGATGGCACGGCTTGAAACTGCGACGCCGCTGTTCAACGGCCCGAACTGGGATTACGGCTCGTTGCGTCAGGTCTACGACGCGATCGAGCGAATCGCGCTGGACGAACTCGGCCTCGATGTCTATCCGGTGCAGGTGGAGGTCATCACTTCCGAGCAAATGCTTGACGCCTATGCCTCGGTTGGCCTCCCGCTGATGTATCGGCATTGGAGCTTTGGAAAGCGCTTCGCCTTCCACGAGACGCTTTACCGCAAGGGACTGCAGGGCCTAGCTTACGAAATCGTCATCAATTCAAACCCTTGCATCTGCTACATCATGGAAGAAAATTCCATGACCATGCAAACGCTTGTCATGGCTCATGCTGCTTTTGGCCATAATCATTTTTTTAAAAATAACTATCTATTCCGGCAATGGACTGATGCCAACGGGATTCTGGATTATCTCAGCTTTGCGCGCGATTATGTAGCCAAATGCGAAGAGCGCTACGGGACCGAAGCGGTAGAACGCGTTCTCGACGCTGCACATGCGCTTAAGGACCACGGGGTGAACCGCTACGCTCATCGCACCAAGCTGAACCTTGCGGAAGAGCAGCGCCGGGCTGAGGAGTGGCAGGCTCACGCAGAGGCGACGTATAATGATTTGTGGCGGACCGTACCCGGCAGCGGCAGGGACAGGGAGGATCCGGACGCGACGGAGGCAAGGCTACAGGAGATCAAGCGTGAGCTCGGCCTGCCCGAGGAAAATTTGCTGTACATGATCGAAAAACGGGCGCCGCGGCTGGAGGATTGGCAACGCGAGCTCGTGCGGATCGTCCGCCTGATCGCACAATATTTCTATCCGCAAAAGCAGACCCAGATGATGAACGAGGGTTGCGCCACCTTCGTCCATTACGAGATCATGCGGCGGTTACACGATAAAGGGCTGATTACAGAGGGATCGATGCTCGAATTCCTGCATTCGCATTCGAGCGTCGTGTTTCAGCCGGATTTCGACGATCCGCGATTCAGCGGGCTGAACCCATATGCACTCGGCTTCGCAATGATGTCGGACATCCGCCGCATGTGCGAGGAGCCGACCGAGGAAGATCGGGTGTGGTTCCCGGACATTGCCGGCAGAGGTGATGGTTATGGCGTGCTGCGGCATGCCTGGGCGAATTATCGGGATGAGAGCTTTGTGCTGCAGTATCTGAGCCCGGCAATGATCCGTAAGTTCCGCCTATTCCACGTCTCAGATGACAGCACCAAGCCGTCGCTTCGCGTTGAGGCGATCCACGACGACATCGGCTATCGTAAGATCCGCAGCGCCCTGTCCCGACAGTACGACCTGTCGCGGCGCGAACCGGACATTCAGGTTATGGATGTCGATCTCCGAGGCGATCGCTGCCTAATTCTTGCGCATTATGTGCACAACGGGGTCCTGCTTGCCGAAAAAAGCTGCCGCGCCGTGTTGCGCCATGTCGCCGTGCTTTGGGGTTACTCGGTCAAACTGCTTGAAGTCGACGCTGCGACCGACAAGACGCTCAAGACTTACGAGGTGGCACAGCCTAGCTAAACCGCAGCGGGCATAACTCCGACGGAGGTCGGCTGCCGTTTGCCGCTGCGCCCCAAATGATCGTCCTCGGCATTGAAACGAGCTGCGACGAAACCGCCGCCGCAGTCGTATCCGAGGAGCCATCGGGTCCGCAGATCCTGGCGAATCTGGTGCTATCACAACTCGGCGACCACGCGCCTTATGGCGGCGTCGTCCCCGAGATCGCGGCGCGGGCGCATCTTGATCGTCTCGATACCCTCGTGCTCCGTGCCCTCGCCGACGCCGGGACTGCGTTGGCCGACATTGATGGTATCGCGGCGGCCGCGGGGCCCGGGCTGATCGGCGGACTGATCGTCGGCACGATGACTGCCAAGGGGATCGCATGGGCCGTCGGCAAGCCATTCATCGCCGTCAATCATCTTGAAGCGCACGCGCTCAGCGTTCGGCTGCAGAACGACGTTCTCTTCCCCTATTTACTCCTCCTGGTCTCGGGCGGGCATTGCCAATTGCTTGCCTGCCACGGTGTCGGCTCGTATACCAGACTCGGAACGACACGTGACGATGCCGCCGGCGAAGCGTTTGACAAAACAGCGAAACTGATCGGGCTCGGGTATCCGGGCGGCCCCGCGATCGAGCGCGCGGCACAGGGCGGAGATGCGCGGCGGTTTCCCTTGCCACGCCCGCTCGCTCGCAGACCCGGCTGCGATTTCTCGTTTTCCGGCCTGAAGACAGCCGTGCGCCGCATTACTATTGAGCGGGCACCTCTTGAATCGCGCGATCGGGTGGATCTGGCGGCCTCTGTCGAGCTCGCGATATGCGATGCGCTGTGCGATCGCACCGCGAATGCGATCGACTGGTTCCGGACGCACCATCCCCAGGGCAGGAGCCTAGTTGTAGCGGGCGGGGTCGGTGCAAACGGCCGGCTGCGGCGGCGCCTCGCCGGCCTGGCCCGCTCAGCTGATCTCGATTTCCACGCGCCGCCGCCGGAGCTGTGCACCGACAATGCGGCGATGATCGCCTGGGCAGGGTTGGAGCGGCTTCGTCTTGGTCTCATCGATGACCTCAATGTGGCGCCCCGCCCGCGTTGGCCCCTCGATTCCTCGTCGCCGCCACCGCCGGGAGCGAAAACCGCGACACCCGGGAGAAGCGAGTCATGAACCGCTTGGTGGTCATCGGCGCCGGAGCCTGGGGGACGGCACTGACGACCGCGGCGCGACGCGCCGGCTCGAGCGCGATGATATGGGCCCGGGATCCCGACGTCGTCGCAGCCATCAACTATAAGCATGAAAATTCATTCTATCTGCCCGGCGTCGTACTCGACCCGATGATCGTGGCGACCGGCAATATGGAAGCGGCGCTGGCTGATGCTGATGCTGCGTTGCTCGCCGTTCCCGCGCAATTCCTACGCCCCGTGTTGGGCACCTTGCGCCGATTTCTGCCTCGAGGATTGCCGTTGTTGCATTGCGCCAAAGGGATCGAGGCGGAGTCGCTCTCCATGATGTCGCAAATCGGGAACGAGATCCTGCCCGCTTCACCCTTTGCAGTGTTGTCCGGGCCGAGCTTCGCCCTCGAAGTGGCCCGCGGGCTGCCGACCGCGGTGACGATAGCCAGCACCGATGCGGAACTGGCCGGGTGTCTTATAGGGGCACTTGGCAGCAGCTGTTTCCGGCCCTATCTGTCGCCAGACCCGATTGGCGCGGAAATCGGCGGAGCGGCAAAGAATGTGCTGGCGATCGCCTGTGGCATCGTCGTCGGCTGTGGTTTGGGAGAAAATGCACGGGCCGCGCTGATCACTCGCGGCCTCGCCGAAATGCTACGGCTCGGGCTGTCCCAAGGGGCAAGTGCCGAGACCTTTCGCGGTCTCTCCGGCCTCGGCGATCTCGTTCTGACCTGCAGCGCCGAGCAATCCCGCAATTATTCCCTAGGTTTGGCTCTCGGCCACGGAAAAAGTCTCGATGCCGCACTCGGCGTCCGGCGTTCGGTCGTCGAAGGAGTCGCGACTGCGGCCGCCATCACCAAACTGGCCGCGAGGCACGGGATTGAGATGCCAATCTGCGAAGCGGTGGATGCGGTACTGCACCATGGCGTGCCGATCGACACCATGACCGACCGGCTGCTGAGCCGGCCTTACCGGGCGGAGTAGATGGCCGGATCCGAACGCTCGTTTGCGTATAGGGCCCGGCCGCGGAAAATTCTTTTCCGCGCTGCCGGAAAGCCAATATCATGAGACAACGAGCGAAGCGAACGGTCCGAGTCGAGATGAGCGACAACGGAAAACGCGGCGAGGAAGGACCGGGCACGGGCGTCGTCGTCAAGGCCAAGCCGAAGACGAAGAAACCCTCGATGTACAAGGTGTTGATGCTGAATGACGACTACACGCCGATGGAGTTCGTGGTCCATATACTGGAGCGCTTTTTCGCCAAAAGCCGGCAGGAGGCTACCCGTATCATGCTGCATGTGCACCGGCGCGGGGTCGGGGTGTGCGGAGTCTACACCTACGAGGTGGCAGAGACCAAAGTAACCCAGGTCATGGATTTCGCCCGGCAGCACCAGCACCCGCTGCAGTGTACGCTGGAAAAGGACTAGTCAAGGAAGGAAGGGCGGGAGTGCTGTCACGCAATCTCGAGAAATCGCTGCATCGGGCGCTCGCCCATGCCAACGATCGCCGGCATGAATACGCCACGCTCGAACACCTGCTGTTGGCCCTTACCGAAGATCAGGATGCGACCGCCGTACTGCGCGCCTGCAGCGTCGATCTCGACCGGCTGCGCCGAGAGGTGTTGACCTATGTCGACAACGAGCTCGGAAATCTCGTCGCCGCCCACAAGGACGACGCCAAGCCGACGGCGAGCTTCCAGCGCGTACTCCAGCGCGCTGCGATCCACGTCCAATCCTCGGGCCGCGAAGAGG
>Ga0306922_10005791_pt1 | contig 11822 bp, 13 predicted proteins | sample sta12Cox44000082_FD_203758 | JGI IMG/M metagenome (GOLD analysis project Ga0306922, IMG submission 203758) | Lab enrichment of tropical soil microbial communities from Luquillo Experimental Forest, Puerto Rico - statoxic.12C.oxic.44.000.082 (v2)... | ecosystem: Environmental > Terrestrial >... | reverse complement strand
TCGAAAGCTGCGCCATGCGCTCGTAGTACGCGCGAGTAACGTTGTTGATGTCGACGGGGAATTCGTAGCGCTCGAGGCGGCCGAGCGCGTCGGCGAGATGATAGACGGCGTTGTCAGGAACAGGCAGCGAACTGTGTCCCCCGGGATTGGTGGCTTCGAGCTGATAGTCGGCATAGAGCTTTTCGGCAGCGTCGACTTCCATGATCACCGGCTTGCCATGCTCGCTGATAAGCCAGCCGTGGTCGTCGTTCAGGACATACTCGGCTTCCACCAGGTCGCGGTGGTTCTTCAGCAACCAATCCACGCCATTCGACTTGCCGCCTTCCTCGTCGGCAGTAAGGGCCAGGATGAGGTCACGGTCGGGCTTGTATCCTTCTTTCTTCATGCGGAGGAAAGTGGTCACCAGGATGGCGTCGCCCGACTTGATGTCCTGCGTGCCGCGGCCATAAAAGTAGCCGTCTTTCTCGATGAACTGGAAGGGATCCAGGTTCCAGTCTTCGCGGCGAGCTTCGACCACGTCGAGGTGGCTGATCAGCAGAATCGGCTTGCGCTTTCCGGTGCCTCGCAGGCGGGCCACCAGATTCTTCTTGCGGTCATTGGGACCGAGCACCTGGATGTCGCTGTCAGGGAAGCCGGCGTCGCGCAGGCGTTTGGCCATCGCCTCCGATGCGGCCGTGACGCTGCCCACCGAATCGGTGGTGTTGATCTCGATCAATTCTTTGAAGATATCGCGCGATAGCTGTCGGGTGGCGTTGTCGAGCTGCGCGAACGACGGCGGCGCTACGGATAAAAGCAAGAGAGCGATGCGAAAAATCGAGGTTCGCAAGTTCAAGACCCGTGTCTCCTGGGAACGGTGAAGGTGCCGCATCAAGCTACCAGAACTAACGTCGACCGCAAACCCACTTTCTTGCCTCTTCCGCTACAATAGGAAAACTTTAAGGAGGCTCGGCGCGCGCTCGCTTTCCCCAGCTAGCGGCCAGGTTCGCCGTTCACTAGCCAGATCGCGATGAGCGCATTTTCACAGCAGACGGTTCTTCCCGCCGACAGTGCTCCCCCGGATTCCTCTCGTCAGTTTCCCGCGGGATTTCTCTGGGGCGTATCCACCGCCGCCTACCAGGTCGAAGGCCACAACAGTAACAGCCAATGGGCCGACTGGGAGACCATGGGACGCATCCGCTCGGGCGACCGTTCAGGCGCTGCCTGCGAGTGGTGGATCAACGCCGAACGCGATTTCGATTTGGCCCGCGACCTTGGCCTGAATGCCTTGCGGTTGTCGGTGGAATGGAGCCGCATTGAACCCGAAGAAGGACGCTGGGACCCGCAGGCCCTCGCGCGCTACCGCAATCAACTCCAAGGGCTGATCCAGCGCGGGATACGTCCCGTCGTTTGCCTCCACCACTTCACCAATCCCAAGTGGTTCGAACAGAAAGGAGCGTTTCTCGCCCCCGGGGCCCCTCTGCTGTTCGAGCGCTTCGCCCGCTACGTCGTCGAGGGCTTGTGCGACCTGTGCCGAACCTGGGTCACGTTCAACGAGCCCAACGTCTACGCCGCTTCCGGCTACGTGCTCGGCGAGTTTCCTCCTGGGAAAATGGGAGAAATCAGCAACGCCATCCGTGTGACCAGCGTGCTGGCACGCAGCCACCTGCTCGTCTATCACACGATTCACGATCTGCAGCCCGAAACCGAAGTCGGCTGGGCACAACACTACGTCGTGTTTGAACCCGTGGCCACGGTCTTCGACCGCTGGGTGGCCAGCTTGCTCAACGAGACCTTCAATGAAACGTTCCTGAAGCTCATTGAGCAGGGTAGGTTGCGGTTTCCTTTAAGCCTTCTCGATGGAGACCCATCGCAGGTGGAGGGCGCGTGCGACTTCGTCGGCTTGAACGTTTACAACCGGTTGCACGTCGAATTCGACCCCGTGAATCTGAGCCAGCTGTTTAGCCGGATTTTCGTTCCCGAACATGTGCCGCAAGGCGATCCGGGAGTCGAGCGCCCCTACGGCGAGGCGTATCCCCGAGCGGTGCGCCTGGCGGTGGAACGGGTAGCGCGCCTGAAGAAGCCGATCTACATTCTCGAAAACGGCGTGCCCGATGCTCAGGACCGCATCCGTCCGTGGTTACTCGTCAACGTGGTCGATGAACTGCACAAGCTGATCGGAGAAGGTCACGACATCCGCGGATACTTCCACTGGACGCTCACCGATAATTTTGAGTGGACTGAAGGATGGAGGCTGCGCTTCGGCTTGGTCGAACTGAATCCTGCGACCCAGGAGCGGGTGGTTCGTCCCAGCGGGCGGCTTTATGGCGAGATCGCGCGCGCCAACGGCCTTGCAACGGAACTCGCGGATGCCTACCGCTCCCATCCGCCCGCTGACGGGTCTCGGATCCCGTAAGCGCCACTGTCCCCGAGCGTGGATGGGTGACGTTTTGGCTTGCTACGAAATCCTTCCCGATCCTGCCCACGCCGCACCTTGCCCCATGGTGGCATTGGTGAATACCGGCACCGATACGGGAACGTGCCGCTCGGCTACTTCTTCGAGAATCGCCGGCACCTCGAAAATCGCTCGATTCGTGTAAGCGCAGGCATTGGCGCGAAGCTCCGCGAACGTTTGCGGTTGTAGTAACTGCTCGACCCCGGAAGCAATCTGGCTGAAATCCTTCAGCACGATGCCCAGTCGATTTTCACGGACCCAGTCAGTGTTGTAGCGCTCCTGCGGCATGGTGCGGCGGTTGCGCTCGAGGATCACCGGCAGATCGAACTGCAAGGCTTCACTGATGCTTCCCGGGCCAGGCTTCCCGATGAAGAAATCCGACAGCGCCATGTAATGCGCCACATTGGTAGTGAACCCCTCGACCCGCATTGGCCGAATTGTCCGCCTCGCCGCCAGTTCTGCATACAGCTTCTGGTTGTGTCCGCAGATCAGAATCTGCTGCACTTCGGCTGGGCCAGCGTCAACGTGCTCGGCGATCTCGGCCATGACGGGCGCGCCGTGTCCGCCGAACATCACAATGCCCGTTGGCAGATCGGGATCGAGCCCCAGCCGTTCACGCTCGGCCCTTACGTTGACTTGTGGCTTCTCATAGAACCGGGGCTTCAGGATCATGCCCGACGTGCGAAAGACGCGGTCGCGCGAATGCCCGAGGGCGAATGCCTGCTGTTCCGCGCGCTCGGTGCCGCAGATTAGAAACTGCGATTCTTCCTCGATCCAGAAGTGCGGCGGACAATCCGCCATGTCGGTCAGCAGTGTCGCGAATGCTGTCTGCGGTGCCGCGGAGCGCAAGCTTTCCGCCAGCTCTCGATTGAACAATGGGATCACCGAAAGAACCAGCTCCGTCGGGTGCTCGTGCCAATACTTCTCGAGCATGGCCACGATCGGGCTGTGATAGAGGCGCACCAGTCCGCGCAGCAAAACAAGCAATTGCGGCGTCGGGCGCGTCCAGCCTTTGCGCAGAATCAGGTTGTAGCCGTCCTGAATCCGAATTCCAGTGGCGCGCCGGATCACGTCGATGGAGTCCAGCTGCTCCTGGAGGTTCAGCAGCTGCACGTCCCACGGCCGGGACTGCTGCTCGAGCGTCGTCTTCAACGCTTCGGCGGCATTGCGATGCCCGCCGCCGGCATCGAAAAACACGATGGTCAGCTTGCGCATGACACGCCTCCTTGCACCATTTCCGCTGCATATAGCGTGACATGCTATTTCTTACAAGAAGGTCAATATTGTGTGAATTGTGGAGGAAAGAAGGGAGCGGCACCAAGGTAATTAGGATGACAGGTTACTGGCGAACGAAATGTGTGGGACTCCGGGCAGCTTATTCACCACAGTCATTCGCATCTGCGAGATTGCAACCCGTTCGCATAGAAGGTAAACGCGTGCGCCACCCGCCCCCCGAGCAACCATCGTACCGTTCTCTCGATAACTGTGGCAGTAGGCAGTAGGAGGATCTGCCAAGAATGAACATTAACTTGAATTCGTTTGCTAACCTGATTCCCGGGGGTGAACTGCTCTCGGAAGTCCCACAAGCCATTTCGGAAATCCCACAAGCCATTTCGAACGCAATCCACGGCCTAGAGGGCGGCTCATCGCACGCGGAGCGCTGCGGAAAGTTCTTCGGAGCGGTCGCGGACCGCATCCAGCAGTTGCAACAGGGCGGAACTCTTACGGCACAGGATGTAGCTGGTTTCCATCGGGCGATTGCCTACGGCGATGGCCATCCGCTGGCTGGCATCGACCTCACCAAGTTGGATCTCAAGGAAGGCACGAACCCGTTCTTGCGTCGTGGCGGTGATGGCGATGATGGATATCGTTGCAGCGGAAACGACCATGACGCCGACGACCGCGGCATCGACTGGATTCATCCGCGCCAGGATCCGGACCGTTTAGAAGACGATCGCGAGCGTCTCGGCAAAGATGAGCATCGCCTCGATCGGGATCGCGACCGTTTAGAAGACGACAGCGAGCGTATCGCCGACGATCTCGGAGACGGCAACTGGCAGGCTTTGGGGGGCGATCTGCAGCGCTACGGTAAGGACCTGCAGCACTACGGCCGCGATCTCCAGCGCTACGATCGTGATGTGCAGCGCTACGAGCGCGACCTGAGCTCCGAATTCCGCTTTCATCCCCTGAACGAAGATGGCGACGACCGTCCCCAGACGTTGCAAGGGCTAGTGAAAAGCCTGCAGAGCGTGTGTCCCACCGATGACGATTTCCTTCAGGACTCTGCGGAAATGATGTCGCGGCTCAGGCTGCGGTAGGAGCAGCTGATCCCTCGAATCCGACAATTCCTCGCGCACGATTGAATGCTCAAGAAAGTTCCCTCGTCGTGCGCGGGATCGTCGGTGCGCAAGGCGAGCCGTTTGGGCACACCCATCACGTCAGCCACGACTCTCCGGAATCATGCATTATTCCCACGCGAGTCCCTGGCAAATGAACCTTCCTTCCGGACCTTTTTCCGCGCGCGCTTCCTCGCCAAAGCCTGTTTCACTCGGCGCCTTTCGCCTGGCTTTAAGTAGTACGAGTGACGCTTCACTTCTTTGATGATGTCTTCCGTCTGAACCTTACGCTTGAATCGACGGAGCGCATTCTCTAACGATTCACCCTCTTGCAATCGAACTTCTGCCATTCCACCCTCCTACATCCGATTAGTGAGATCCCTTATCACTTGAGCTCAACGTTTCGTACCGTCAATTTGACTGCCAGGAGGCTCCGCACGACCTGCAATCGCGAGTCATTCGCCGATGCGGCCACCCGGCGATTCCTCCGCCATTTCAGTTTCTTCCATGCCAATATTAAATAGCGCCGCTTGCGCTGCAGCATGTTCGCGCAGTTCGGCCATCTCGTCCACGCTGCCTTCTACAGGCCTCTCCTGCCTTCGTTGGTTCCTGCGCTCTGCCTTGTCCTTTTGTCTCTGTTGCCGTGTGTGTTCCTTCTGGCGCTTCGTAAACGTTGATCGGCCTCTAGGCATACCTACCCTCTATCCTCTGTTCGCAGCCAGGCGGGCACGTCCTGCAACCTCACCCGGCAAACTTGGTGTTCAAAAAAATACCAGCGCGGTGCGCGTGGCTGGCTTGGATGGCCGCGGTAGTCGTCTCGCCCTCGATCGCCTCCTCCACCGCCAAAACATCACGCCGACACCGACCGGGGCTGAGCGCGGCTCGTGGTGTCACCTGACTTGGGCGCCTTAGGCGCGCTCTCCAGCAGTTCGTGGGTGCGCTTCCGCCGAGCGATCTTCTGCTTGCGTTCCCGGTTGAATCTGGATTTGTCTCCATTCCGAGCTGACATGATGACCTCCTGACACGAAGATGATTTTCTCACGGCCAAACTTAGCGAACCTTTTGGGTGTCAGGGCGGAACTATGGAGAAAAACGGTTGATGCAAAGATCACGCCCCTCCTTCTCTCAATCGCGAAGGCGCAGATCTCTGGCGTGTCTTCGAGGTTAAGCATAATCAGTATATCCTGTTTATGAACGTTTCCTGAACTGCACCCGAAGGTGGGCTCCCCGCCCCGCCACCCTCCCCTACACATCATTGACGGGGTAAGCTACTTGCGCGGAAAAATCGGGCCACCCCGTAACGAACGAGTTAACACTATTAACTGGTCGGTACAAGGCGTTCGGTGCGGGCGAATCTTCGCGCGTGCGCGTTTGCCTGGCCGTGAAGCGCGAAGGTGTGGACAAGCGGGCGGGCGAGCGGGATGGGCGCGCGGCGGGCGGAGTGCGCGGCGGGCTGGAGGGCCTCGCTGCTTGACCACGGCTGATGCGGGGTGACGCCGCATTGGACACTGGTGGAAATGACAGTTTAGCGGGGTGCCGGACTCTCCCTATCATGACGCGCGCCACTCCCTTTCAGGGGGGCCACATTCCGTTACCCATTCGATTCTCAATCGAGGCATCCCGGTGCGGACGATTCCTCACTTCTGGCGTAGGAGAGGAAACGTCTGAACCGCAGATCTCCGCTTGGAAGTCGAAACTACGCCGAGCCTATGAAGGGAAACTGGATAACGACTCTCGCAGTGAGCCGACTCCGCCTACGGGTGTGGCGGGCATAAACTATAAGCGCGCTCTCGACATCAATGAGGAGATTCGGGATGAAATTCTTGAACCACATATTGTTTCCAGTAACGTTCTTGCTGCTGATATTTGACGCAACTCCCGGCCTGGCGCAAACGCAGACCCAAACAACCGAGAAGAAAGCTGCGGCATCGCCCGAGGCCGATGCTCAGGATAAAAACCTGCAGGCTTATATTGATCTCCTGCGCACAAACGTACGCCAGCAGAAGGCCGAGATCATGGGAGCGGTGATGCTGTTAAGCACCGATGACGCAGCGAAGTTTTGGCCGATATATGCCGAATACGATGCAGAGCTGACCAAGCTGAACAATCAGCGAGTCGAGAACATCAAGGAGTATGCCCGTAACTATACCCAGATGACGGACGATAAGGCGAACGAATTGATTCAGAAATCGCTGGCCTATCAAAAGCAGCGTTCAGAGCTTTTTGCAGGAACTTATGACCGTGTCAAGCAGGCCGTAGGGGGCGTTACGGCAGCGCGCTTTGCTCAAATCGAAAACCAGTTACTGTTGATCATTGATCTACAAATTGCTTCGTCGCTGCCCATTGTGGGACAGGGCTCGTAAAACCTCGGAAGAGGAGGAATGCAGATGCGAAATTCATTCATTCGGGCAGTCACTATACTGGCCGGGATCGCCATTACTTATGCAGCGAGTGCGGTGGGGCAAAGCACGAAAAGGGTTACGATTCCAGCAGGAACGCGCATCCTCATCCGAACGATCGACTCTTTAGACTCCAGCAAGCAAAAAATGGGCTACCGCTTCACTGCAAATCTCGAAACCAACCTCCAAGCGGAAGACGTGGTTGTCGCACCCAGGGGTAGCACGGTTTATGGCCGTCTCGCAGAGGCATCATCGGCCGGCAGAATGTCTGGAAGCTCTCAGCTGACTCTTGAATTGACGGACATCGTCATCAATGGTACGGCCTATCCGCTGCTCACTAGCACGTTTGCGGTGAAAGGCAAGGGAGAGGGCAAGAAGACGGCAGGTAAGGTGCTCGGAGGTACAGGGCTTGGTGCGCTCATTGGGGGCATTGCGGGGGGAGGAACCGGAGCTGCCATTGGCGCGCTCGCCGGTGCGGCGGGTGGAACAGCGGTTGCCGCCTCTAAGAAAGGCGAGCAGCTGCAGATCCCGAGCGAATCCTTGCTCGAGTTCCGACTTGAGCAACCCGCGTCCCTACCGATTGCGGGGGAATGATGCGTTAGGTAGTATTTTCTCAGTTGTCACGTTGCCGCTGGCTGCTGGCAATTACACAAGCATGCGCCGTTTGTTCGCCTTCTGTTTCAATCAGTGTGAGGGAGTGCTACGAGATTTAGGGTTCCTGTTGATTCATGCGACACCCTGCGAAGAGGGGGGAGCAGGCAACAATCCATGCCCATCAAGGTGCTTACGAGAGGCGTCCCATGCCTCTTGCACATCGTTGAATGACGCCTCGAGCTTCTCCTTAAACTCTTTCACCTGTTCCTCGGTCGCGCCACGTTGAACCCAAGAAATCGCGTCGTTCATCAAGGCTTCGTGATGGCGCATTGCATTGGATGCTTCGCTCAAGCGCTGGTCGCAGCCATTGCAGATGCGGGTAGTAGGGGTGGGTGGCACGCCTCGAATGATACCCCTACTGTAACGTTTTTTCGCGACCTCTAGGTCATCGTCCGCGTCCGTTTGATCGTCTTCGTGGTCAATTGACGAAATCAGGCGTTTACACTTGTAACCTTTTGGTTACTAGTTCAACGGGGATGGTACGCCATGAGCCTTACACCGCCACACCCTGCAAAGAACATGGAGTCTGGCGCATCCTTTTGATCTGATAGGGGAATCTGGGGCAAATGGCGTTCCAAGCGACCGGCATCGTTTCGCCGTGCGCCATCCGCGACAAGATGTTTTGAAAAAAGCTAGAGAAATTTGGGCTTGCGCTGCAGCGTCATTACTAGGTTAAGACGTTTGCCCCGGGCCCCGAACCCCTTTATGTATCGGTCTGGTGGATTATCGCTCGCTGACCACAAGAGCTTCACATCCTGATCACAACAGCGCTGGATGAGGTCGGTTCCAGAGACCTCATGCCCGCTGGCATCCCGAATCGTGCCAGCCTCAGTTACATCAGCAAGCAGATGGACGATGTCGTACTTCTCCTCCAAACGTCCCAGCAGGGCCTGAATGCCAGGGAGGACTGCTGTGGAGGTCGCGGGATAGTAGTTCCCGTAAACATCCGAATCTGTTTTGAGAAGATCGTCAAATCGACTGTCAATGGCGCAAACAAGAACCCTTGGTCCATGAACCTCATCTTTGGCTTTTACGAAACAGATCCAGAATGCCCATTGTTCTGCCCTCGCGGTTCGCGGCTGCGCCAGTATAACTGGCCCTGCCAACCCTGGGGGGAGGGAGCATTTTGCCGTCTCTATATACCACCCCTACACATCATTGACGGGGTATTACGCATTGAGGGGATTTTGCTACACCATGGGCGCTAGGGCTATGGAAGAGGGGCATGGGCGAGCGTGGGGGCGGATGAATGGGCGACCGAGCTGGTCAATGCGTGTAGCGGAGCTGGGGCACGGCTCTGTCAGGATGAAGCGTCATGTTTGGTTTCTCCGGCGGGGGTTTCCTCAGGCAAGCCAACTATTGCCCGAAATTCCTTATCGTGCACCAAGCGACAAAAACCCTCTCCCTCACGCGTCCACTTCGTCCTCACGGTTTCCGCGTACTCCGGCTGATCATGGAGGGCTTCCTTCAGCTTTGAAAGCGCCATAGATCGATTCGTTGACTGTGGGTCATCCTTTTTCCCGCTTCCAAAAAGTTCCGCGTCGTACTTCTCCGCGAATGCGTAGGCAATGTTAAAAATGGAGTCTGACTCTTCGGGAAAGAGTCGATGGTACTCCTCAGAATAGCGTATTGCGTCATCTAATCTTCCCTGAACATTCAGGAGGAAAAAACCAAGCCATTGCTTTACGTAAGCAGGTGCATCGGGGGTTCTCTCGAGTTTTTCTAGAATTGCTACCGCCTCATCATCCCGGTCCATCATGTGCAGCGTGTCCGCACATTTAACGGTCAGGTCAACGTGGAGCGCGTTCATAAATAGCCCGCGAGAAATCCAAGAGTAAGCGCACTGAGCCTGTGAGTACTTGCCCTCTTCTTTTTCAAAGTAAATGCGATAGTAGGCCAAATTCGCGACTTTCGAAACAACATCCCAATCTAGCGGCAAACCGCTTTTGGCCGCACCTTCGGCCTGCTCGAAAAAGGTTTGCATCTCTTCTGAGTACAATAGCGTTCTGAGGTTCTCTGCTTCTTCTTTACGAAACGTAAGGATCTCGTCGATGTCGTCGGCTCCCGACAATAAGCTCGGAGGCAATGCAACAAGAAATCGTTGCATCACTATTCCCGCCTGCTGAGTACCATCCATCATGCCGCGTTCCGCGCGACTCTTCGCTAATACGACATTCAAAATGAGCTCACGCTGCAAGAACATGAAGAAGAAGCCAAGAATTGCGTATGTAATGGCCGCACTAACTACTAGCGCATAGTCATTCGCTCCGTCCGTCATGAAGGAAGCAAGAACACGTTTCAACGCGCTTTCTCTGTCAATGATCTGCGCAAAAGTAACGCCGCTAATTCCGCCAATAAGCCAATCGCGAATCTTTCCCACCGTACCGGACTCTTCCCCGTAGCTAGTGAAAAGGAATCCAACCATACTTCCAATTGCAAACGAAGCAATGCTGAGGGTTACCAACATTACTCCCCGTACTCGCGAACCTTGACTCACCCACCACCACCAGACCAGGGATCCGAGAAGCACATAAGCCCAAAAGCCTATGGTTGCATAACCTTTTCGTGTCCTCAATTTCGCATTCATTTGTAGACTCCGGAGAAGACCTACAAAAAGTCCGCCGCCTGCAGACCCGTATCGAGCCGACCAGTTGTGAAGATGTGTGCTTAGCGAAGAGTGTCACCCGTCAGGTACTATTACCATTGACTTCAGAGGTTCATCATTACTCGGTTGTAGTATGTCACCTCACTAAAAGCCTAGCATATCAGTGTATGCAGACGGCGTGCTTGCCGAGACTCCAAGACCTAACTATTGCGACATGGATCACAGGCTGCTTGGCTATTTAGGATTCCGTTTGACAATGGCAAAGGCCATAGGGTGGATTCCGAGAGAACATAACTATTGGCTTGTAGTCGTCTTTTGCGCCTATCTTGTATTGCTTCTCTTCTTTGCGGCGATTTACTATGGAATTCATTATAAATCTCCAAACAGCTTTGCTTTTAACAACGATATCTCCCGCATGCAGGATGCTACATATAGGGCTAGTGGGGCGCAAAGGGCTGAACGGTTGGGAGTGTCGGTATCCAAATTGGAGTCAATGGACCTCGATTGTGGTCGAGGAGACTGCCAATTCATAAAGGCCGATCGTTCTACAAATGTCAAGATCCGATCGCAGCAGGGGTACGAGGCTGATTTTCTGCTTAGACAGCCCATCTCATCGGCAGCCGCAAAGATGAAGGGATCTATGATGTCACGCCCCTGGAAAGAGCTCTGTTTGAGGGGTCCAGATGGGGAGCCCATCGCGGAGCCTCGAATACTCCCGTTCCGTGAACCGTTTCCCACGAAAGTTAGTGAACTTCGAAAGATTCTCGGCGACATCCTCGAGGAGTTGCGCCGTCAAGTAGAGACCAATTTGGATCAAGCAACTTCTCCGTTGCCATCTCCCCGCATATGGAGCTACTGGGACTTCTTATATTTCAGTACCATAACGCAGTCCACGGTGGGCTACGGAGACATACTCCCCAACAGCACTGTCGTCAGGATGGTCGTCGCGCTACAAGTTCTAGTGGGTTGTGCCCTTGTGATTGTGATTCTCAACTTGGTGATTTCGGGCAGCTAGAACCTTGGCGGCAGTGGATTTTTCCCGGTGGCCCAGTTTTGCGTCCGCTGTCTTGGCTCAGCCTGAAATGGAGAAGGGGCGTTCTCCGTTAGTGTAGATTCCGCCCTAGAGCGAATTTGAACCAACCATTTGTGCCAAAGCCCGCCAGTGCCTCGGATGCGGGCGGTGTCGGCCAGCCCGGATGTCGGCGGCATAAGGTTCACTGACCCCGAGAGCTGAGGAAATAGCAGAGATCGTGACCGATGCAAGTCGAGGTTGGATCTCCCGAAGGTACGCCGTTTCATCAGGCCATGCAGGTTTGGGTGTAGACTGCCAGGCTCGTTTGGCAGCATGGTGCCGCCGAAGGGTATCCGAATGTTTCCTCCGAGCTTCAGGACGCAGA
>Ga0306922_10005789_pt1 | contig 11823 bp, 12 predicted proteins | sample sta12Cox44000082_FD_203758 | JGI IMG/M metagenome (GOLD analysis project Ga0306922, IMG submission 203758) | Lab enrichment of tropical soil microbial communities from Luquillo Experimental Forest, Puerto Rico - statoxic.12C.oxic.44.000.082 (v2)... | ecosystem: Environmental > Terrestrial >... | reverse complement strand
AAAAAGGCAAGCAGAACAACGCCGGTCAGACCAAAAAGGGTCAGCCCAACCCGACGCTTTTGTTTCACAAGAGGCATCAGAGACACCGTTTCAGGCGGATGGGGCGGTTCGTCGCGTCTAACATGATCCTCTACAACTACTCGCCCTACTATCCGATTGGCATTGCCGCGCCGCGATGGCGCGTCGAGCATCGTACTGTTAGCGCCGGCATCGGCCAGCACAGAGGACGTTAGCTATGGCCCGCAGATACACGGTCACCGAAGAAAACTTCACCGTCGCGGCGAGCATGAGCTTCGCCCAGATCAACGGCGTGGCTAACAAGATTGTGCTTGTGCGCCGCTGGTGGTGGAGACCGACCGACAACACGCTGGCGACGGCGCAAGTATTTGCTACGCGCTGCCGGCTTCTACCCGCGACGGTCACGAACGGATCGGGCGGCAATGGTACGCCATCGATCATGGCGAATGATGGTGGTGACGCGGCGGCAAGCTTCACGGCGAGGACACGCGATACCACGATAGCGAGTTCAACCGGTACGGTGCGGACTTATGATGAGGCTGGTGCTCACATCTACAACGGTTATGACCAGCAACCGGAGTTTGGCGTCACGATTGCGCCGAGCCAAGCTTTTACGTTCGACCTTTTGACAGCGGTAGTTCAGGGAACGGTTCACGTCTCGATTGGCGTCGAGGTGGATGAGATCGGCTGATGAATGGCGCGGTTACGTCATCATGACCGCACTGTCTATCAGCGCAGTGAAGGTGACGCGCCGCTTCCGGTAGGGCCGACCCTATCGGGCATTCCGCCGCCGTTTTGGCCGCAAAGCCAAGTTCATCGTAAGGTCTTAACCCGGTTCCGGCGCAGCGATGTCGGCATTGCCGCACTCATTACGGCTGCGGCTCCGCCGACATCGGTTAATCTGGTTGGCGTTCATGGCGCGGGCGCGGTCGCGGCCTTTCCGCCGCGAGATTCGATTACGCTGTCAGGTGCATACGGCACCGGCCAAGCCGGAGCGCTGGCGAAGCAAGTTATCAAGGTTCTCGCCAGCATTCACGGAACCGGGGCGGTCGGAGCTTTCACGCCTTCATTCGGCAAGACGATTGCCTTGCCAAGTGTCTATGGCGCTGGCGCGGCTGGAACGCTCACCAAGCAAGTTGCCAAGGCGCTTGCATCGGCCATTGGCATGGGGGCGGCGGGCAATCTTGGGATATCGGCCTCTGCGAGCCATGCCTTAACGGCGGTTCACGGCAGCGGCTCGTTTGGTGCATTTATCCATCAGATTGCCGTCCAACTGGTCGGTGCCCATGCGACCGGCGCGGCTGGCCAGTTAGGGCCACGGCTCCCGCGACCGCTAATCAGCGCCCACGGCAGCGGCATTGCCGGGCCATTTACGGCGGAAATCCTTGTCCCGCTGCACGGGGCTTCCGGCATCGGCCACGCCGGGACCCTTGTGGTGGTTTCCGGCAAGGTCTTTAGCCTTCTCGGCGTCTATGGCACTGGCTACGCTGGGACGCTTGGCTCGCGGTCCGGCGCAACCGTGACGCTTGGCAGTATTCACGGCACTGGCGTTGCTGCACCGTTGACGCGCGATGTCATCCGCGCCCTAGCTTCGGTATTCGGCGTTAGTGCGGTCGGTTTGTTCCATCCCCGGCAGACTGCTGCCATCACCTTGACGCCGGTATGGGGGACTGGCGTTGCGGCATTTCTGCCGCCGCAGCATTCCAGCTTGCTGATGCTGCCGAGTGCATTCGGTACCGGCCATGCAGGCGTGCTGACGGTATCCTTCGGCGCGGCAACGCTTCGCAAGCTCATGCTACGCGGCCACATTCCGCGTGATGCCATCACCGGACAGATCATCCGGCCCGCAATCCAAGGCGAGATCGGTCAGCCGGGTATCAAGGGTCATCGACCTTTCATCATCATTCGCGGACGGATTCCGCACGGCGAGGAAGAATGACGGCACTGATACAAAATTTCTCGATTCCGGCGGACAACGATGTTGCGGTCGAGATCAATGTCGATCCCGATGTTAATCTGACCACGCTGTCCGGCAGCACGGTCTATTGGAATGCCTACCCGATGCAGTTTGCGGTGCCGGTTCCGGGCCAGCCGCCTGTGATCTCGTATTCAACGACCGCTGGCAACATCGTACTGTTGCCGTCGCCGCCGCCGACTTCGTGTCAGTTGAAGATCAATTCGCACGACACTGTCGGATTGCTCCGCAACTACTATCACGAGACGACGCTGGTTGACCTGTTTGGACACAAGTCAACGCTCAATATCGGTGTGATGACCGTGACGGAGTCGGAGAACCGACCATGATTATTCCGAGCGCGGCCAATCTGAAGTTCAAGTTTCCTGAGTTCGTCAACATGGACGATGCTTCGTGCGAGTTTGCCATCGAAGAAGCGGCACTGTTTGTCGATGATGCTTGGCTTCCAGATACGCAGATACTCGGCGTGCTGTATCTTGCTGCCCATTACTTGCAGATGACGATCATGCTGGCGGCATCGGCAACCGGCCAGCCGATCACGTCGGAGCGCATGGGTCCGATGTCAATCACCTACGCATCGCCGGTGCAGATCACTGAGGCAACGTCGTCAGATTGGATGCTGACGATGTACGGCAGACGGTTCCGCGAGTTCTGCCAGATCAACAATCCGCCGATAGCGATCATTTGAATGCCGTTCACGACGCCGGCCAATCCACGATTCAATTTCGGTCGCTCGCAGCTTATCGCGCTCAACCAGATCGACCGCTGGGGCCGTGATGCGGTGATTCGCCGGCCCGGCGTGGCCGATATCGCGGTGCGGGTGGTGTTTCTGCAATACGAGCCGAACGAGTATCCGGGGCAGCGGCTCGGTGTACTCGACCGTATCGTGCTGATCGCGCCATTCGATGCGAACGGCAATCCGGTGCCGGAGCCTGACCCGGAACAGGATCGGCTCATCACTTGGCAGACCGATGCTGCCGGTAACACCGTGCAACCGCTGACGCAGGACGAAAGCCTGCAAATCACCATGCGGTCCGACCGGCTGAACATGGCTGGCATCCTTGTCTATTGGGAACTTCGTGTCCGCCGATGAGCAACGGCAACGTCTTTCACAGCATCGATCTGCGCGAAGATATTCTCGAATATCTGTTTGGACTATTGCACTCGGTGCCGGGCGCGGTCAGCGTGTTGCGCAATCACGAATGGCCGTTTCCTGAATACGATCCACGCACCAAAGTGGCGCGGCGGCCCGCGCTCATTCTGCTCGACGGCGACCAGAAGCTTGATGCCACGCCGGAAGCCATAGCAGGGCGGCACTCGGTTAAGATGCGTCAGGCTATTGCGATCACATCGCCGGAAATCTGGATCGCACTCGATATGTCCGGCGATACGTCGAACACCATCGACAAGAACGGTCAACCTTACTTCCCCGGCACCGAGCTTTCTTACTGGCATTGGAATGTCAGGTCGGTTGTCGACAACGATCCCGGCTTGCTCAACTTGCTGACTCCGAACGGCCAAATGGTGTGGGCCGGCTTCGACACGATCTACAAAACCGGGATGCCGATGGGACGCTTCGGTCCGTTAGCTTGCGTCCGCTACGATCTCTATCACCCTATCAGCCCAACTCGTTCGTAAAGCCAGAGGAGTCGTTCCATGCCTTTCGTTCAACCAACTCCGCATAACGTAAGCCCGAACATCGGTAACTACTTCATCGGGCGCGGCTTCGCTCAGATTCAGCTTCCGGGCGATACCGCGTTTCACGATCTCGGCAATATCACGTTGTTCGAGTTTCAGGTGAAGCCGACCATGCTGCCGCACTTCTCAAGCCGCGTTGGCGTCAGAAAGAAAGACTTCACGGCAGTTACCGAACTCGATGCAACGCTGACGATCAGCATGGAAGAGTTCACGGCACGGAACATGGGCTTCGCCGTCTTGGGTGCTGTCACTGGCACCGCGCCGAACTACAGCATCAGCATCATGAGTAACCCGCAGATTTATTGCTCATTCTTGTTCACCGGCACTAACTCGGTTGGTCCGCAGTGGCAGGCGTCATTCCCGGTTGTGTTGTTGACGCCGCAGAAAGCGATCTCGCTGATTTCGGCAGGCTCTGGCGCGTGGGGTACTATCGATATTCAGGGTGACGTGCTGTTCGATTCGCATTCCAATGCGTTCGGCACCCTGACGACGACCGACATTTCTTCGCCGTAAGGTCTAAAGCCGTCGCGCGGCAGGCGACGGCTTTCAAAAATCAGGAGGATTATCATGGTCGGGATTGTCGATCTGGACGGCATCCGTGAGCGTGTGGAAATCGCGCCCGGCAAGTCTATTGAGTTTATAGGGTGGTCGGCTCGCGCCGTGGCTTCGTTGCTGCGGCGCTTTCCGTTTCTGACCGAAGTCATGGGCGGCAAGGCGTTGACGCTGACGGAGATGACGCAGACTGACCCGACAGCGCTGGGTGCGATCATTGCGGCGGGAATAAAAGGCGGTTTGGAGAACAAGGAAATGGAGGATTCTTGCAGCGACTTGCCACTGCAAACGCAAGTGGATTGCCTCAAGGCGATTCACCGGGTCACGTTTCCGAAAGGTTTCCGCCCTTTTTTGAGCGACGTTTTCCAGATGACCCCCGCGCCAAAGCCCTCTATGCAAGAGGGATGGAATACGCCAAGCGACTTCTCGGCGCGGGCGCGGACAAACGGGCCTATGGAGCCGGGTACAAGCACGCCGGATACGGAACTGCCGAAGCCATCGTCCGACTCGGAGGTTACAGCAACCCCACCGTCTGGGACTTAACTCCCCGGCAGCTTTCCGCCTACCTTTTTATCAAGGACAAGATCGATAAGGAGGCCGCTATCACTTACATTCTGCACGCTTTCTATTCATCGCAAGGGACACCCGAGGCGATTAATCGCGTGCTGCGCGATATTCGTGAAGAGTTGCAGTAATGGCCGCTGGTCTCAGAATATATCTGGACGGAGAGCGCTTTGGCCAAACCTTCAGGCGTGAGACTGAGCGCTTTGGCAAGCGCGTAAACATGGCGTTACGCATGGCGGCCAAGGAAGCGGCGCAGGAGATCGAGGAACGTGGGCGTGCCAGCATCCAAGAAGGCGGCAACTTCGGCTCGCGCTGGACCGAAGGTTTCAATGCCACAGTCTCGCAAGGTGGCGGTCAGATTCGCATCGATGTGACCGAGGATGTGCCGTACTGGCGCGTATTCGAGTACGGCGCGACCATCTCAGCTAAGGGGAAGAGCGGCTATCTGTGGATACCGTTCGAGTTTGCCGATGATGCCAAAGGGGTATGGCCGCGAGACTATGCCAGCCCGTTGTTCAAGGTGACACGCAAATCGCCTGAGTTAGCCATGCTGTGGACTTGGACGCCGGGCGAGAAAGATTCGGCGGAGCCCAAATATTTCGGCAAGGAGAGTGTCACGATCCCGCAGAAATGGCAGTTGCGAGACATCATTGGACAAGTCGCAACGGAGTTGAAGGACTATTACCGTGAACACTTTAGCAGGTCTTAGCTATGGCTGACGCCGACAATCTCGTCCTGAATGTCGCCATTGAAGGCCAAGACGATGTTATTTCGTCGCTTGGCGAGGTCGGCAAGGCTGCCGAGGATGCAGGAAAGCGCGTCGCGGATAGTTTTGACGAGGCGACGAAGGCGGCAAAGGATTTCAGCGAGGCTACGGAAAAGGCGGCAACGGCAACCAAGGCGGGAGCGCTAGCAGAGGCTCCGGCAGGACCGACGGGGGAAGAACTTGCAACCATAACAACGCGGCCATTTTCCAAGACGGCGCAGCGTTTCGGAATGGGCGCTTATGCGCCAAAACCTGAAGATCAGCTACCGCCGCTGCCGGAAGAAGATATCAAAAGTTACGAAGCGGGCAGTCTTCGGATTCGTGAGGCATTGCATCTTCTGCATCCGGTGCTGCGAGAACTGGGTGTATCGCTTATTGAAGTACGCAGTTTTCTGTATCTGGCGACAGAAGGATTTACCGCATTCGGCGCAGTAGTTGCGGGTACGGCGCTAATCGAGGGCATTAGGCGGTTTGGTGACTACGCTCAAGCGATCCGTCAGGCGCAGACCGCCCTACAGGGGTTTACTGGCAGTGCCGCTCAAGCTGAAAAGATTTGGGGCGAACTGAATCAGCAGGCTGTGAAGCTGCATGTCGAGACTAAAGATTTAGCGCCGGCTTATGAAAACCTGACTGAAGGCATCCAAAAATTCAATATTCAACAGGAACAGGCCGGACGGGTAACAGTTCGGCTCTCGGACGAAGATGCCATTGCTGGCATCACGACGCTGAACGAAGCCTTGCAGAATGCTGGTAACAGCGCGGAGGAATCGCGAAAGGCCGTCGAAGGTTTATTCGACAGCATCAATAAAAATAAGGGCGTTCTTAGTGCCGCGTCGTTTGCGCAGTTTACCGCCTTTGCGCGTGATGCTGCCAACGTCATGGCCCGGAATCTTGGTTATTCGGACGCCGCGCATATGCAGGTCGCTCTTGAGCGTGGCACTCAATATACGGCGCGCGATATACTTCCCGGTCCAGCAGAACAACGCCGGACCCAGCAGACTTTCCAAGAAACTCAACTAGGCACGCTCACCAATACTTTCGGTGAACTACGTAGACTGCTGATCGGGGAGCCGGGCTTCGTCAGTCAAGAAGAACGGCAAGCGGCTCGCAAAGTCGATATCGAGACTGTGATTGCCGCAATGACCGGCGGCGCAGGTCTTGCTGTGCCACGTGCGCCGGGACCGCCGACCGCGCCGCCTGTACCGCCTGCTGGTGTTGTTCCTACCAGCATAGAACAGGCGAAGCAGCTTGAAGCTGCGCAGGACAAATATGCCGAGACTGTTGTCGAGGGTGCCAAGGGCGTTAAGGACGCGCAGACCGATTTCGTTGACGCCATTAAGAAAGCGGCTGGCGAGATTGATCTGACGCCCTTCAACGATGCGCTGAGAGAAGCTGGCGATCAGTTGCGGCTTTCTCAGGCGCGGATTCAGGCACAGTTTGCACCGATAGAAGCACAGCAAAGACGCGCCCGTGAGCAGTTAGGTGAAGAATCCGCCCTAGTTAGAGCAGGAAAGGCGGCTGGGCTTCCGGGGACAACACCATTGAGTCTTGTGGAACCACTGGCGCGGCAGCGGTTGCAAATGATGGGACCGGCGGTCACGTTGGAACAGGAAGAACAGCAGTTAGGATTACGGAAAGCCCTTGAGGAATTGGAGGAGGCACGCACACGGAAGCAAAAAGGGGAGGCTGAACAGCCGACTAGGGCCGAGCTAGAAATGATAGGACTTGAGAACGCGCAGCTTAGAGTCCTTCAGGACATGTTGCTTGCGATGAAGCAGGGCCGCCGACCGGGGGGCGGGGAGCTTGATCTTGGATCGTTATCGAAGCAACTCGATCAGGCCATCGGTTCGCTGTCGTCGTCGCTCAAACAAGCAGGACCCAACTTATCAGGTTCGCTGCAGTCGTCGCTCGACAACGTAAGCTCCGCAATCCAGCGTAAGGCCGATGAGATTGGTGCTATTCGCATTCCGCAGCAAGGTGGTGATGGTCGCGGCGGGCAGGACATGCCGCAGTTTTCGCTACAAGACATACAGCGGGCGGTACAGGGAATTGCGGAACAAGAGGCTCAGGTTGAGACGACCCTTGGTCGGTTGGTGTCGGCAATCTCTGAGGCAGCAAGTAACATCGCGGACGCGATGGCGCAGATGTCAAAACGCGGCGGCGGTATGCAGCGCGGCGGACTCGTGACCGGCATTATGCAATACGGCGGACTCGTGACCGGCGGTACGCGCGGGCGCGACAGTGTGCATATCATGGCCGAGCCTGATGAATTTATGATGCGGTCAGCGGCGACGCGATTTTATGGCGTCAATGTTATGCACTCAATTAACGAAATGAAGGTGCCGAAGGGCCGTCTCGGCTATTTGCATGGTGGTCTTATTGATTTCGATACACCGGGACTTCCACATTTCTCGCTAGGCGGCGTCGTTAACCTTGAACCGCATTTGCGGCGTCAACTTCTGCATCTCTCATTAGGCGGCGTTGTTGATCTTGAGCCACGCTTGCGACAGCGGGACTTTTCACTCGGCGGCTTAGTCGATGGCATCGATTGGCCGTTGCGCAGCTATCAGGTCGGTGGCGCGGTAACAGCGCAGCATTCGTCGCTGCCCGCAATGGGGCGACCGCTTACGTTGTACATAGGCGGCGAGGTCATCGGCGGGTTAACTGCAACTGACAGGGCGGCAGCGGACATCTCGCGGGTGGCGACGCAGCGGGCGATCCGTTCGGGCGGGACCAAGCCTAGCTGGTACACCGGGACCTAAATGCCGTTCCAGCCGCCTGCCTTTGCCAACACCAATACGCTTCTGACTCTGATCCCGCTGTCCGGGCATAACAATCCTGTGCTGCAAAAGTACGCGGTACGTGGTCTAACGCAGACGCTGAAGCAGATCGGTGATCCGAGCAATATCCGCCGCACGGTTGACGGAAGACTCGTTAATCTGACGCCGCCTTGGTTCCAGCAATATGCTTCGACGGTTACTTGCAGGGATGTTAATGCACCGTGTCTCGACAACGCTTGGCGCGGTGTGATCTGCGAAGTTCATTGCTGCACCGAGTTGAGCTACATCTCAGGCTCGCCAACGCGACCTGTAGTCTCAGGCTCAACCCGCGTTGATGAACTCGGTATTACTTACTATCGCCCGATCCTGATTATGATGGTTATGGACATCGATCAGAACTTTGCCGAGTGGGAATCGCTGTGGAATTGGCGCATTGATCTGCAAGAGGTCGGTCTGCCGTGACGGTGCCATCGATCACACCGTGGCCGCCGGTTACGTTCGCGTGGGTGCAGCCGACTGAAACGACATTCGGACCGCAGCACATCCGCATGGACGAGGAAGTGCTTGATTTCGAGATGACGCATTCGGAAGGCAACTTTCCCGAACTCAACGTCACAATCAAGAATCCTTATCGCCCTTGGGTCGGCGCGGGCATCAAATATTGGGTATGGATGGGCTACATTCGCTCCGGTCAGATTGTGCCATTCTTTTTCGGACGCATGATCGCGACGCCGGACAACATTCAAGACGAATCGGTCACAATCAAGTTTACGGCGCGGTCGCGGACTTGGCTCAAGCTAAAACAGCATCAGGCTGATTTGCTCAAGGACGATCCATACGATCCGATTCTGGTCAATGTGAACTCGCGGGCGGACCCGGATACAGTGCTGCAATTCCGCAGTGCGCTATGGCACTTCGACAGGGTACCGACATTGCTGCACGGCGCGACCGCGCCCGATCTCAATGTGTCGATCAGCGATATTCTTATTCCTGAGAACGGCTGGCTGACGTTCTTCGAGCACGATCATTTCTACAAGGCATTTGATTGGAAGATTGGTCAGCAACCGTTGCAGACGGTGCAAGTGCGGACTGATGTGCGCTGGACACAGTCAGGTGCGGGCTTTGTTGATATTCCCGCTGGCAATATGTCGTGCTGGACCGGCGGTTCGCTGGTGTCGGGTTGGCCGAAACCGGGCAGCGGTTTGTCCGGCGGCTACACTGTGGCTTATGCGACGGCATTTTCTGGCACTGAGTTCGCGACAGCAACAAATCACCATTTCAACTGGGAAAACTCGGCTCAGAGTCATAGCAACGGCGACACTATGTCGGAGGATGTCAGTTGGACGACTTATACATGCTCCGGGGACATGCTCAGGTATCAAGTTTATCAACAAGTCGGCGTTATCGCTGCGCCATTACCGGCAGCATTTCAACAGGGCAGCGACACTAGCGGCTTCAGTTTTTTACCGGGATTTCAAGCGGCGGTGAATATTCCGCTGCACATCCAGTGGTCAGAACTGCTAGTGGCGTTTTGGTATTGTTATTTTACGCTTGGGCTTGAATACGACGTGCAGCGGCCACGGCATGAGAAGCTGCAATTTAATTTGAACTCCAACCTGCAGCCGGTGTTCATTGACATTCACGAACCTGCCAGCGTCGATACCGAGATCATTACGCTGCCCGGTGCCGATGTCGGTTTGCCGGTTATCAACGTGCAGAGTTGGTATACTTTTTTTATTCAGGCGGGCACTGTTCCTGCCGGGACTTATGTGCAATCGACGCCGGAAGCCATCGGCGGTCCATACTTTGCCGTTGCCGTGGTCGGCGGCCATGTCGGCACCTTTGAGCCGGCTTGGACACTGGTGCTTGGGCAGAAGATCACCGACGGCACGGTGACGTGGGCGATGGTCGGCCCGACTATACCGACCGACTTCCCGACATGGCGCGATGTTGCCGGAGCGGAGGTGTTTGCCGGTACGGTCATTCGTTCGCAGTTTTACTTAGATTCGCCACGCGATATTTTTGGCAATCCTCTGATTGCACCGCCCGCAGGCACCAATGCATTTCAAGTCGCTACCAATACTGGCGTTACACAGGTCTATTCGAATGGTCTTAATGGGGTAGCCGATACTAGCCCGGCATGGCCGGAGCCGCGATTCGCTATCAGTCAGGGCAGCTTTACCGGCGATGGCGGTGTGACGTGGCTGTCACTTGGTTCCGGCAAAGGCGCTAATCCAGTGCTGGATTTTCCGCTTGGTATCAATACCGGGTCACGCTGGTTTTTTCCGCTGGATCGCGGTAAGCGCACCATTCGTGCCGCAATTAATGCGGGTCGAGCGCATCTGCGGATGCGGGCGCGGGTTATCAAACTTAATTTTGAGTGCGCCATCGAGCGGGCGCTCGACATGGACTGTAGGACTGGCGTGCTGATTTACGATCACAGACTTCCCGGTGGTTCGGCTTATGCAAAGATTACATCGTACACCATGACAATGAATGGCGATAAGAGCGCCGCCATTGCCAAGGTGACCGCCGAAGCCGCGCCGGGATATGCATCGTTGTCGTTACCGTCGCCGGGAGCTGGTGTTCCGATCACTGTACCCGGTACCGGGGTTTATGCTTTGTCGGGCTATATGCAATCCGGCTATCAGGAAATGACCGGATCGACCTATGGTCTAGCGCCGCCTACATCGCCGCGTATCCCAAGCGGTGCAAGCAACGGTATTGACGTTGGTTATACACCGCCGCGAGCAAGCGATGCCACCGACGATGGTGTGGTGTTTCCGATTACCGATGCAAATCAGATCATAATTTCGCAACGATGGGTCACTGGGCGTCCGCCGGGAGCGCCGCAGTATGTGGCGAATGCAGTGTTTACGGTGACAGCATTGTTTACTGATCTGCGCGGTAACACGACGGAGTTCGTTTTATTGTTGCCGGTGCCGAATGGCTACACACCGGTCATGGTGCAACAGCAATACAGCGGTTACGTCGCACCGGCTGCGCCAGTGCCGGTTGCTACTCCCAACAGCGCGACTTCAACAATTGTCACCGATGGACAGGGCAACGTCACGACTTTGCCCGGAGGGCAGCAAGTCAACAGCAGTGCCGGATCAGGGGCGCAGAGCGCGATAACGGTTTATGGTTACGGCGGCTTCGGTCAGAGCAGCACGGCCACATACTTGTACTATTATCCGGTGACCCAGTATTACCTTGAACTTCAAAATCTGAATAAGCCGTTTTCCAACGAGTATTTTGTAAGCACGACTCCACTTCAAATTGAGGAAATGGTCAACCTGTCGGCAGCGTCAGGACCATGAGCGGCAACTTCGACGGTGTCGTCAGACCATTCCAGCTTCCCGACTTTGCACCGCCGCAAGTCGCGCCTGACTCGCAATACATTCCCAATCGCAATCCGGTGATCTCTGTCGGCGCACAAGGTTCGTGCAAGACACTCGGAGGTTCATATT
>Ga0306922_10005781_pt1 | contig 11829 bp, 12 predicted proteins | sample sta12Cox44000082_FD_203758 | JGI IMG/M metagenome (GOLD analysis project Ga0306922, IMG submission 203758) | Lab enrichment of tropical soil microbial communities from Luquillo Experimental Forest, Puerto Rico - statoxic.12C.oxic.44.000.082 (v2)... | ecosystem: Environmental > Terrestrial >... | reverse complement strand
GCGCGTTTCCTGCGTCATATCCGAAACATTGCCGGCCCAGATCGAAACCGACAACAGCATCACGTTCATTGCTGCAAAGCCGGCAACGGCAAGACACTTCAACAGCCATTTGGTCTCGTGGTTGTCTTCAGCCGCTATGCGCTCGGGAGCGAATGGGTAGGCGCGGTAACCGATTTGTTCGATCGCAGCCACGATCCGTTCGGCATTGGTTTCACTATCGCGCCATTCGACCGCGAGACGGCGCTGCGTAAAATTGAGCCGCGCGTTGACGATGCCCGGCAGTTTTTGCAAACCATCCTCGATCTTGCGAATACAGCCCGCGCAGCCGACGCCCTCGACAGCCAACGTTATATGCGCGCAGCCGGGCTCACTTCGCTCGACAAATTTGGAAAGGTCGAGAGCTTCGATCATCCGCACACTCACCTGAGCACAATGCGGTTTTTGGAGCGGAACAGCCGCTGACCCTGCTCCGAAATCTCGATCACAAGATCCCATTGACCAGGGATGAGCTCGGTTTCGCCGTGGTATTGTCCAGGCGAATCCTCTTTGAGCGCAACGCTGTGATCCAATCCGCGATCGATCGGACGCTCAAAACTCGCTGATGCGGTCATGCCAGTCAGGACATGACCTGCTTCGTCGCGCGCAACGAGTTCGAGACGCATATGGTTACGCGCCGGCGTCAGTTTGGCGTCGATCTGCCAGTGCCGCGCGTCCTGTGCTTTGACCATCGCGACGTCCTGCTCGAACATTCGGCCCGCCTGATAAGCGCTCTCGGTGTCGACGCCGCGCATTGTCGAAAGCGCTTCGTAGATCATCACGCCGTTTATGCCCATAACGATGCCGAAGAACGTCAACAGGTAAACCAGCACCATCCGGCCGGTGAGCCGCGGCGCTGTTCGAACGTCGCTATTTGACTCTGACATGGGCCTCTCACGGTCCGACGAAGCGATCACCTGCGGTGGCGCCAACCTGACCATTTGCGGTCACAATGCTGAACGTCAACGGAATGGACGCATTCGGTTCGAGCAGTTGACGCGTCGTGACAATCACGCGCACTTGTCGAGTCTGATCGGGTCCAACCGTGATTACCGGCTGGCCCTCCGCGCTCTTGTCGCTGCCGAAGGTCTCGACGTCAGCCCCGGCGAGACCAGTCACTTTCAACACGAAGCTTTGCGTCTCGCGGTTCTTGTTGGCTATGTGAACCGCATAGCCATTGCGGATGGCGCCATCGGAAAGCCGCACGAACAACGGATTCCGGTCGTGAATGATCGTAAGCGCCTGCGCGTGACGAGTCGCCAATGCGTATGCCATCACGCCTCCGACAACGGCGATGATGGCCGCATAAAGCAAGGTGCGCATGCGGACGAACTGATAAGATGTTTGTCCGCCGTGCTGACGAGCGCGGATGTTCAGATCGGTGTCGTAGGCGATGAGGCGAGGTGCGCGACCGACCTTCGCCATCACGGCATCGCACGCGTCAATGCAAAGCCCGCATTGGATACAGCCGAGATTTGGACCGTTGCGAATGTCGACGCCGGTAGGACAGACATAGACGCATTGGCGGCAATCGATGCAATCGCCAGCCGCTTGGCCGTGCTCATGTAGTGCCGCCGCCTTCTTTAGAGAGGCACGTGGCTCGCCGCGATCATGGCGATAACAGACATTGAGTGCGTATTCATCCGTCAAGGCCGCCTGAATGCGCGGCCACGGGCACATGTAGACGCAGACCTGTTCACGCATCCAGCCGGCAAGCGCATAAGTGGTGAAGGTCAGCAGTCCGATAAAGCCATAGGCGACCGGTGGCGCCGTTAAGGTCGCGAGCTCTCTAACCAAGGTCGGCGCATCGCCAAAGTAAAGAACCCAGGCGCCCCCGGTCCACCAGGCAATCATCAACCAACAAAAATGCTTCGCAGCCGCGCGGGTAGCCCGGTCAAGACCCCAGGGCTGCTGATCGCGCAGCAAATGTTCGCGGCGATCGCCCTCAATCCAGCGCTCGACCGTGATAAAGAGGTCGGTCCAGACAGTCTGCGGACACAAGTAACCGCACCATAACCGTCCGGCTACGGCGTTCATCAAAAACAATGCCATGGCGGCGATGATGAGCAGGCCAGTCAGGTAATAAACTTCTTGCGGCCAGATCTCGATGAAGAAGAAATAAAAGCGCCGGGCGGGAAAATCGATCAGCACGGCTTGGTTGGGCGCGTTGGGGCCGCGGTCCCAGCGGACGAATGGCAGAAAATAATAGATCCCTAGCGTGATGACGAGCAGCGCCCATTTCAATCTGCGAAACGTGCCGCTGACACGTTGTGGGTAGATTTTCTTGCGCGCGGCATAAAGCGGCTCGTCGTCGGGATCAGAGGGGAAATCCGATTCGGCGATGGTTGTTGTCGTGGCTGCATCGGTGGCTGCGGCGGCGAGATCGCTCAGTGGGTGAGCCGCTCGCATAACGGCTGCGGTCGGACCCACGCCGGCGGACACCGATAAGCCGCTCGGGCACATGCTTTATTCCCCGCCGCCAAAGGTGTGCACGTAGACCGTGAGCGCCTTGATCGTCACCGGATCGAGCTTGCCGCCCCAAGCCGGCATGACGCCGCCGTGGCCGTTCCAGATGCCCTCGATGATTGCCTGGGTATCGGAACCATAAAGCCAAATCTGGTCCGTCAGATTTGGTGCGCCAAGCGCGCGATTTCCTTTGCCGTCGGGGCCATGACAAACCGCGCAATTGTCGGCGAAGATTTTCGCACCGCGCGCGAGATCGGCCCCGGCCGTCGTTGAGAGCCCGGACAACGATCGCACGTATTCGGCAACGACAAGGACTTCGTCGCGCTTGAGCATGCCATCGCGGCCGAATGCCGGCATCGAGCCCTGGTGTCCTTGCTCGTCGCCCGAGCGCACGCCGTGCGTGATCGTTTGCGAAATAGCGTCGAGGCTGCCGCCCCATAGCCAGTCATTGTCGACGAGATTGGGGTAACCCTTGGCGCCGCCGCCGCCAGCGCCATGGCAGGGTGCGCAATTATCGGCGAAGGCTCGGCCGCCGAGCGCCCGGGCGAAATCGAGCATTTCAGGAGTCGATTCGATTTCCGCGAGCGAGGCAGCAGCGAGTCGGGTGGTCATGGCACCACGCTGCGTCTGCAGAACAGCGAGATCGCTGCTAACGGCCGCGCGCGAATGCCATTTAAAAATGCCGTTGCTATACGATGACAGCAGGGGCCAGGCGGGATAAACCAACCAGTAGCCGACCGACCAGACGATCGTCGCGTAGAACAACCACAGCCACCAGCGCGGCAGCGGTCTGTTCAATTCCTGTAAGCCATCCCACTCGTGTCCTGTCGTCGGCACCTGGCGGGTCGATTGGGACGCCGGTTTGCGCGCGAGCTTGTCGAGGCGTTCGGTCTGCCCGCTCATATCAGTCCTCCCGCAGCGGCACGCGCGCGGATTCGTCAAATTGCTTCTGGCGCGACGGCCAAAGCGCATAGATCAGTACGACGATGAAGATCACGACGAAATAGACCAGACCCCAAGTCTGGGCAAAGTGCGCGAAGAAAGCGTAATTCGATTCCACAGGCGTCTCCTCAGCGAATGTTCGCTTTGTCGTCGTAGAGTTTAAAATCGACGAGCGTGCCGAGCATTTGCAAATATGCGATCAGCGCATCGGCTTCTGTGATACGAGTCGGATCGCCACCAAAATTGCGCGATTGCGCTTTCGGATATCGCTTCGCGAGCGCGGCAGCGTCGGGCGCATCGTTCGCGGTCTGAGTGCGCAGATCGGCGACCGCTTTCTCGATCATTTCGCCGCTATATGGCACGCCGAGCAGCGCCTGGACCTTCATGTCCTCGGCGATATGGGAATAATCGAGGTCGGTCGTGAACAGCCACGGATAGGACGGCATGATCGAACCGGGTACGACCGCGCGCGGATCGTTGAGATGATCGCGATGCCAGTCGTCGGAATATTTGCCGCCGACGCGTGCGAGATCGGGACCATTGCGCTTCGAGCCCCATTGAAAGGGATGGTCGTATTCGCTTTCGGCCGCCAATGAATAATGTCCATAGCGCTCGACTTCATCGCGGAGTGCCCGGATCATCTGGGAGTGGCATAGATAGCAGCCCTCGCTCACGTAAATATTGCGCCCGGCGAGCTCGAGCGGCGTGTAGGGCCGCATCCCCTCGGCAGTCTCGATGGTGCTGCGCAGATAGAACAGCGGCACCACTTCGACAAGACCGCCGAAAGCGATGACGATCAGAATACCGACCAGGAGCAGGATCGAGTTGCGCTCCAGGATCCAATGTTTCTGCCAGAGCGACTGCGCCATCGGACCCTCTATTCAGCCGGAGCAAGGCCGGGCATGGCCTCGGTCATTTCACGTGCTGGGTAGATCGTGCGCCAGATGTTGAAAGCCATGATCAGCGCGCCGGCAAGAAACAGCGCGCCCCCGAGCGCGCGTATCACGTAGAACGGATGCATCGCCTCGACCGTTTCGATGAGCGAGTATTCGAGAAAGCCCAGATTGGTGTAGGCGCGCCACATCAAGCCTTGCAGAATGCCTGACACCCACATCGCGCTGACGTAGACGACGATCCCGATTGTTGCGATCCAGAAATGCCAGCTCACGAGCCGCAGCGAATATAACGGCCGGTTCCAGAGCCAGGGCACCAGACAATAGATCGCGCCGAAAGAAATGAAGGCGACCCAGCCGAGTGCACCGGAATGCACATGGCCGATGGTCCAATCGGTGTAGTGGGAAAGCGAGTTAACCTCTTTGATCGACATGACTGGCCCTTCGAACGTTGCCATGCCGTAGAACGCAACCGCCAGCACCATCATCCGCAGCACCGGATCGGTGCGCAGCTTGTCCCACGCCCCCGAGAGCGTCATCAGCCCGTTGATCATGCCGCCCCAGGACGGCATCCACAGCATGACTGAAAATGTCATGCCGAGGGTCTGGGTCCAGTCCGGCAGCGCCGTGTAATGCAGGTGATGCGGGCCGGCCCAAATGTAGAGAAAAATCAGCGACCAAAAATGGATGATCGAAAGCCGATAACTGTAGATTGGCCGCTCGGCGCGTTTCGGGATGAAATAATACATGACCCCGAGAAAGCCTGCGGTCAGAAAGAAGCCCACAGCGTTGTGGCCATACCACCATTGCACCATCGCGTCCTGCACGCCGGCCCAGACTACGTAGGACTTCGAGGAAAATAGCGATACCGGCACCGCGGCGTTGTTGCCGAGGTGAAGCACCGCGATGGTCAGAATAAAGGCGAGATAAAACCAGTTGGCGACATAAATGTGCGGCTCGGTGCGCCGCACGAGTGTGCCGACATAGACGAGCAAATAGACGACCCAGACGACGGTAAGCCAAAGATCGGCATACCATTCCGGTTCGGCATATTCCTTCGACTGAGTGATGCCGAGCAGGTAACCGGTCCCGGCGATGACAATAAAAAAATTGTAGCCGAGCACCACAAACCAAGGGGCGAGCTCGCCGGCGAGCCGCGCGCGACACGTGCGCTGCACGACATAAAACGATGTGGCAAGGAGCACGTTGCCACCAAAGGCGAAGATGACGGCCGAGGTATGCAGCGGGCGAAGGCGACCGAAGGAGATAAAAGCGAGATCGAAGTTCAATGACGGATAGGCCAGCTCGAGCGCAATCCACAGCCCGACCGCCATGCCGGCAATACCCCAGAACACGGCAAGCAGCGTTGCCACTTTGACCGGCGCCATATTGTAGTTCGGTTTGCCGGCGATCGTGAGCGGAATTGGTTCTGCGCCGCGCGCGAAATAGTGGTTGAAAATGGCGAAAGCCGCGGCTGCGCTGGCCGCCGCAAACAGGTAGGCATGGAACGCGTAGGCCGGCGTGTAGGCTTTAGCGGCGACGATCACAGATACGAACGCAAGCGCGATAAAGGCGGCCGCCAGCCCGCCCTCACCGTAGGTCATAAATTTGGCCTGTCCATTCATCGGGTGCGAATCCGCTGTGCTGGAAAGTTTGATTTTTCTTTCAATCACGCGCCAACGATTGCAGCGTTGATTTAAATCAAGTTGCGATCGCGGTTTCCGGGTACCGACGAAAAGCGGTTATTGCTCAAGTGATTTCAGGTAGGCGATGATGTCGCCGACCTGACCGGGGTCAAAGCGAAATTCCGGCATGGTCGGATGACCGGTAACAATTCCCTCGGCCAGTGGTTCTTGGAGGTCTTCAACGGGATAGCGTTTGTGTAGCGTGCGAAACGGCGGCGCGACCGGCAGTGGACTGTCACCGACCCTGCCGATCGCGTGGCAACGCGAGCAATTCGTGCGGACAATGACTAATCCGCGCTGCGCTGGTGGCGACAGCACCTCGTCGCCCTTGGCGGGCGCTGGAGCGAGCGTCAGAGCTATCGCCAGCACATTGGCAAAAAGAGCGGCACCGATACAGAACTGCACGGCCCGCAGCATCGCGAGACATGATCTCACTGTTGCCCCCTCGTCAACGTGCGGCGCGTTCTTTAGCTTCGTCCTCGGTGGAGGGAAATGCCATTCCCGACATTGGCTCCACCCACACGAGGTGATCGACTACCCGCTTGACGCCGGCGACATTCTCAGCCGCGACGACGAGGCCCTGGCGCTCACGATCATCAGTTATGATTCCGTGCAGCTCGGCCACACCGTCCTTGACAATCACGTTGATTCGCGGCGCCCAATCCTGTTTCGCGATCGTAGCAAGGATTTTGTCACGGATCACCGAATCACCGCCGGCCGGCGATATGCTGGCGCGCGATAGGCTTGCCAGGGCGTGCATGAGGTTGGCGCGGCTAATGATCCCGACCACGCGCCCGCCGCGCGTGACGGGAAGGCGTTTGACGTGATGCCGTTCCATCGCTTCGACGACCGCTTCAAGCGTCTCGTCTTCGGAGATCATGCGTGGATCGGGGGTCATAATCTCTTCGACCTTCCGACCCGAACTGTGCGTGTATTCTTGTGCGAGCTTGCCGGGCCCGACGATAAATTCAAGCCACTTCGGCCGCTGCCGTTGCGTACCCAGTTCGCTCCGGCGCAGAAAGTCACCCTCGGTGACAATCCCGACGAGCTCTCCATCCTTATCGATAACTGGCAGGCCGCTGATGCGATTCTGGAGCATTAGACGCGCCGCTTTGAGGACTGGTTCGTCGGCGTCAATGCAAATGACGTTTGATGTCATGACGTCTTTGACCCGCATGGTCCTATCCTCTTTCTGGAGATTGCCGGCCGAGATACAAAAGCGATCAGCGATCATGCCGCCAGTGCGGCACGGTTCCGCAGCACAATGCGTCGTGAGGAGGCTGAAACCTCGATCGTCGACGTTGTTTCCAACGAGCTTAGGGTTCGCGACACGGTCTCGATGGTCAACCCGAGATAATCGGCAATATCTTGGCGGGACATCGGCAGCTCGATCGTGTTGTTTTCGGACGCACGTTCCGCCATTTCCAGAAGAAAGGTGGAAACCCGTTCTCGCGCATTCTTGATCAGAAGCAGGATGCGATCTTGAACACGGTGCAGCTCATGACCGGTCAGCGCAAAGAGCTGCTGTGCAACCGACGCATCGCGGCCCGCCAGCGCATTCAGGGCACTGCGCTTGACCACCAGCACTTTGGCGTCGCTGATGGCCTCGGCCGACAACGTGTGCTCGTCGGCGAATTCGAGACCGAAAATATCTCCGGGCAGATAAAATCCGCTAACTTGGCGTCGCCCATCGCTCAGGATTTTGTACGTACGGACGGTGCCGCTCACAACCCTGTAGAGGTAATCTGCGGGCTCATTCTCGCCAAAAATCTCTGCATCGCGCGGATAGGTCATCATGGCGCCCATCAATTGCATTGACTGGCCGAGCGCGTCCGCACCGACGGCACCAGTGCGCGAGGCGCTCACGGGACGGTTCGTGGATATACGGCGAATTCCATCGGTATGTGTTGACAGGTGCATGGCTTTCCTCCGAGAGCTTCGGGAAGTGATGCTAAGCCTCGTACGCCAGCGGAAAATTCAGATATTGACCCTAAGGGGTTTCCCTTAGGCGGGAATCGTTTTTCAAGCCATTGAATTGGCAGCTGTATCTCTGATTTACTGAAAGCCTCCTGACATTCATCAGGTATTTCCGATGGCTGAGACCATTCGCCAATCGCAAGGCTACACACCCAACCCGCTGCCGCAGCTCGCCCTTTGGCGGCAAATTGCTTGGCAATATGGCGTGGCCATCCTGGCAATTGCCGCTGGAATTGCTGTCAAACTTGCCTTTGATTCGGTGCTGCGCGGCGAAGCATCGTACGTGTTGTTTATCCCTGCGGTTTTGATTGCCTCGGCATTGGGCGGCTGGGGGCCGGGACTACTGGCGACCGCACTCGGCCTCATGCTTGGTCTTTTTTTTGTTACAGAGACGCGTCAGTTGGCGGCAGCCGACGCGGTAAACGGGCTTGTATTCGCCCTGGTTGGACTTGCCGTATCTTGGCGCGGTGCGATCCTGCTCCGTTTCTGGCGCATCGCGCGCACTTCCACTGAAGATGTTGAAGCGCGCACCGCGCACCTGCAGTCGATTCTCGACAGTATTCCCGACGCCATGGTGGTCATTAGCGAGCGCGGACTGATCCAATCCTTCAGCTCGGCAGCGGAGCGGCTGTTCGGTTATGCCGCCGCCGATGCGATGGGTAAAAACGTCAAAATGCTGATGCCATCACCTTATCGCGAGGACCATGATGGCTATATCGAACGCTATTTGCGGACCGGCGAGCGGCGCATCATCGGCATCGGCCGCGTTGTCGTTGGACAGCGTAGCGACGGTTCGACTTTCCCGATGGAGCTGGCTGTCGGCGAAATGCACGTGCGGGACCAGCGCTTCTTCACCGGTTTCATCCGCGATCTCACCGAGCGCCAGCAGACCGAAGCGCGCCTGCAGGAATTGCAGTCCGAACTTGTGCACATGTCGCGGCTGACCGCGATGGGCGAAATGGCTTCGGCGCTGGCGCACGAACTCAACCAGCCACTCTCGGCGATTGCCAACTATATGAAAGGATCGCGCCGGCTTTTGGAAAATCGCCAGGATCAGAGCTTGAGTTCGCTTCGCGACGCCATGGACAAAGCGGCGGATCAAGCCTTGCGGGCGGGCGACATTATTCGTCGGTTGCGCGACTTCGTATCCCGCGGCGAGAGCGAGCGGCGTGTCGAGGACGTCAAAAAGCTGATTGAAGAAGCGAGCGCGTTGGCTCTGGTTGGCGCCAAAGATAAGGGCGTGCGCGTGCGTTTTGCGTTCGCTCCGCGGCTCAATCATGTACTAGCCGACAGGGTCCAAGTTCAACAAGTCCTGCTCAATCTCATGCGCAATGCGATCGACGCAATGGAGACCGCTCCAACGCGCGAACTTGTCGTCGCAACCTCTCCTGCCCCCGACAACATGATCGAAATTAGCGTCGCCGATACCGGCGGCGGAATCGCACCGGAGATCGCCGATCAGCTGTTTCAGCCATTCGTCACCACCAAGAGCCATGGCATGGGGGTTGGCCTTTCGATCTCGCGCACGATTATCGAATCGCATGGCGGCTCGATCACGCCGCGGCCAAATCCGGGCGGTGGCACAATTTTTACTTTCACGCTGCCGGTCGTAAACAAGGAGAGCGGCGATGGCCTCTGAAAATGCAGCGGCGCAGCCGGTTGTGCATGTTGTCGATGATGACGAAGGGCAGCGTGAATCGCTGGCGTTTTTGCTCCGCAGCGCAGGGATTGAGGTGAGGAATTTCGAGTCAGCCAAAGCTTTCCTCGATGTATTGCCGGGCGCGGCGCCGGGCTGCGTCATTACCGACGTGCGGATGCCTGATATGAGCGGCATCGAGTTGTTGCGGCGCTTGAAGGAGCTCAAAATCGGTGTTCCGGTGATCGTGATTACTGGTCACGGCGACATCGCGCTTGCAGTCGAAGCCATGAAAATCGGCGCCACCGATTTCTTCGAAAAACCGTTCAATGACGATCTGCTTGTTGCGAGCGTGCGCGCTGCATTACTGCAGCAGCAAGATCTGACCAAACGCCATACCGAACGCGCCGAGATCGAAAACCGCATTTCCACGCTCTCGGCGCGCGAAAAAGACGTGCTCGTCGGCTTGATCCAAGGGCGCGCCAACAAGCAAATCGCATTCGACCTCGGCATCAGCCCCCGTACCGTGGAAATCTATCGCGCCAACCTGATGAACAAAATGCAGGCCGATAGCCTATCTGACCTTGTGCGCATGGCGCTTCTCGTCGAGATGCTTGGTTCAAACTGAAACCAGCAAATCCGACGGTCCCTGAATTGCCGGCTTGGGCCTTCGCTTGACGCAAATCAAAGCGAGGTCTTGGTACCCCTCTATTATAGGCACAATTGAGCCGAAGGGCCTACTGATTGGCTTGATGGCGCTGCGAATGAGCATCATGCCGCAAACAGAATTGGCAAGCCCGATACCCGTCATCGCCGTTGTCGACGACGATCCGGCCGTCTGCAGTTCATTGAAATTTTCGCTTGAACTCGAGGGCTTCGCGGTGCGCCTCTATTGCAACGGGGCGGAGTTTCTGGCCACCGACAGTCTCGCCGATTGCAAATGCTTTGTCATCGATCAACGCATGCCCGGGATGAGCGGGATGCAAGTTATTTCGGAATTACGGGGACGCAACATATCGACACCGGCTATTCTGATCATCAGCCAGCCGAGCCGGGTGCTGAGCGCCCGCGCGGCGGAGGCCGACGTGCCGATTATCGAGAAGCCGCTTTTGAACAACGCGCTGGTTGAGAAAATACGCGAGGTCTGCGCGAATGTCTGACGCCGTTTGCGTGTGCATGCGTCGGAAGCTTAATCGACATCATTAACGCGCAAACGCCAGCCCTCAGTGGGCAACCAGGATTCCCGAAGGGCGATAGGGAATGCAGCAATTGCTCGCTATCTATGCCTGCACCTTGGTCGATGGCGAGATTAGCCCGAAGGGTTGGTGCAAGTTCTAGGTCAAAAAGACCGGTAAACCGGCTACGAAAGACATTCTTCTCGGCGGTCTGATGACTGAAGCGGCGCGGTACCCCCGTGGTAACCGCGCCGCCTGCTCGCTTGGACCTCAGTCGAGATCACCCACGAGCGCGCAAATATTGCGGCTTTGCCAAAGTCGAGCATTGATCCGCGTCAACGGGGGGAGCGCTGTTGCTGAAAAGCATCAATCCACAGAGAAATTCGCATCGTAGTCTTCCGACATAGCCTGTCCGGAATTTATTTTTTATCCTCGTCCTGCCCCCGATTTAGCCGCCCGGCCGCCCCTGCGGCGAGGCGGGTGGGGCGCGTGGGCAATGACTGAAGAAGGGCCTGGACTCGCTCGGTTCTATCTGCCGCTAACCCTGGCGGTCCTGCTCCTCGTGATTTTGACGCTGGTGGTTGAGTTTGCGGCTCCGGCCCGAGCTTTGCCGAGCTTTGCCCGGCAAACCGGCCAGCCCTGCGGCACCTGCCATACCGACTTTGCCGGTCTCACGCCGTACGGACGTCGCTTCAAGATCAACGGCTACACCAACGGTGGCGGGCAATATCGAACAACGCTTTTCCCGTTCGACGATTCGATAGACAAACAAAGGCCGTGGGTGCCACCGATCTCGATGATGGCGACGCCCGGCTTCACGAATTTGACAGTGCCGCAGCCAGCCGATCCTTTCGCGCCAAACAACAATATCACTATTCCACCGCTAAGCTTCTTTTGGGGTGGAGCAATCACCGATCATATCGGGGCTTTTGCGCAACTGACCTATGACCAGGAGGTCCCAGCAGTGAACATCGGTGCCAACCCATTTGTTCATGCCTGGCACTGGGACAACGTCGGGT
>Ga0306922_10005775_pt1 | contig 11831 bp, 10 predicted proteins | sample sta12Cox44000082_FD_203758 | JGI IMG/M metagenome (GOLD analysis project Ga0306922, IMG submission 203758) | Lab enrichment of tropical soil microbial communities from Luquillo Experimental Forest, Puerto Rico - statoxic.12C.oxic.44.000.082 (v2)... | ecosystem: Environmental > Terrestrial >... | reverse complement strand
GCTTGGCGAGCCCGCGCTTGGCGATCTCGGCGTTGTAGGCGGCGAGCGCCTCGCGCATGGCGAGCGCGGCCTTGACGGCGTCGGCCGTCTGCCAGGGGTTGTTCTCGAGCGCGCCGAACAGGGCCATGAGCCCGTCGCCCATCAGACGCGACAGGTGGCCGTGGTGGGCGACGAGCGCCCCGTTCATGGCCCGGAAGTAGCCGTTCAGCATCTCGACCATCTCCGCGGGGGGGATCCGTTCGGAGAGCGGCGTGAACCCTTTGAGATCGGCGAACATGATGGTGACGTTGCGGTGCGCCGGCTCGGCGGCGCTCGAGCCCTGCGCGAACTGCTCGACGACGTCGAGCGGGGCGAAGCGCTGGAACGACTGCTCGATGTGACCGAGCCGTTCGACGGAGCGGGCCAGCGCCGTCCGGTGGCGGTCGACCTCCGCGCGCAGGCGGCGGGCGCTCCAGGCCAGGGCCGCGAGGCCGACGATGGCCGCCGTGAGCGCGAGGCCGAGCGCCGCCGCCGCCGCCGCCGCCGCCGTCATACCTGGAGCATCGCCAGCCGCACGCAGCTGTTGGCGAGCGCCGCGGCGCCGACCGCCTCGACCAGCACGCGCGGGCCGAGGGCATCGAGCAACGGTCGGGTGCGGGACTGAATGCGGGCGGGCTGCTCGGGCATCCAGACCGTGTCGCGCGCCCACGGGATGACCAGCGCCTCGAGCTCGGTGAGCTTCGGCGACGCGAGCGTGTCGAGCACCTCGCCGAGGTCACCGCGGGAGAAGCCCTCCCCGTCGAGGATCTCGGCGGCCCCTGTCTCGCAAATCTGGCACTCGAGCGTGTGCGCGACGACGGCGAAGACGAGGCTCAGCGAGCGACGCGGCAGGACCTCCGACGAGAACGCCGCGTTGAGCATCGCCTCCAGCACCGCCGCGGCAGGCGACCCCTCGAGCGTCCGCACCAGCTTCCCGTAGGGCCCGTCGAACTTCGGCGGCGGGTGGTTGGGCGGCGGCAACTTTGCCGGCTGCTTCTTCCCAGGCAGCCACGACGAGAGCTTGTTGAAGAACCCCTTCTGCTGACGGCCGAAGCCCTCCATCTCCACCTCGGGCGGGACCGCGAGCAGCGTCGAGGTGCGGTTGCAGAACCCGGCCGCCGCGACGACGAAGGCGAGCTCGGCGGTCTGGAGCTCGCTGTAGCCGACCTCCTTCAGCTTCTCGCGCGCCTGGCGGCTCGGTCGGGGCTTCGAGCGCGCGAGGTTGCGGCAGAACTGCACCAGCTCGCGCTCGCGCGGCTCGGCCTCCACGAGCTGCACGTTGCGCTCGATGCGGTCGACCATCTCGTCGGTGAAGCCGATCATCTTCATGCGCGCCCGCGCCGCGCCGTAGCAGTAACGGCAGGCGTTCTCTTGCGCGGTGACCAGGCCGGCGAGCTCCATGTCCCCCGACGCGAGCGCCGCCAACGGGCAGCGCACGGCGTCGAGGTAGGTCATGCGCACCCAGCGGCTCGAGGCGATGCGCTTGAGCGAGCCGGGCATCATGCCCATGACCCCGCGGACCTCGTCCTCCCAGGCCGGATCCGAGACCTCGGGGGCGAGCGGCTCTTCCGCCCATTGCAGCTGTTCGAGGAGGAGAGGCATCGCCACCCGCCACTATACCGCGGGGCGATTTTCAGGGGCCGCCCGGGATGGGGAAAACCGCAGCTGGGGACTAACTTCCCCGGGCCGATACCGACCGGAGGCTGGAACCCTGGAAGAGGCGCGCCCACCGATCGAAGTCCCCACCCGTGCCCTCCTCGGGGCGGACCCGGGGCCGTCGCGCGCGCTCCGGAGGCTCGAGGTGTTCCTGGACGTGATCTACGGCGCCATCGCCGTCCACATGCTGGGCTACCTGCCGCCGGTCAGGGACATGAGCTGGGCCGGCAAGCCTTTGGGGCTTCTCGGGGCGCTGATCGCCGACGGTCGCGATGTCTGGCGGGTGGTGATGGGCCTCGGGATCACGTCGATCTCCTGGTACCTCAGCGCGAGGCGCCTCTGCCAGCTGCGCGCGACGGACTTCATCCACGTCACGATCGTCCTGTTTCAGACCGGGTTCCTGTGTTTCTTCGTCTACTTCGCGATCTGCGATCCGACCCTCACCGGCGGCCCGTCCTCGCGCGCGCTGCAATGTGGCGCCATCGCCCTGGCCAGCCTCTCGGGGCACCTCGCGTGGCGGTATGCGTGCTGGCGGCAGCTCGTCGACGCCGCCACGCCGCTCTGGCAGCTGGAGGGGATCGGGCGACGCTGGCGCACCGAGGCAGCGACGGCGATCCTGAACACCCCGCTGTCGTGGGTAGGTCCGATCTCCTGGACGGTGGGATGGCTGATCATCCCCCTCGTGATCACTACGGGACTGCCCTGGTTCCTGCGCGCGGCCCGGCGCAGCGACGAGGACCGCTAGCGCGGTGGCTCGACGAGGACCGCTAGCGCGGCGCCTCGAAGTCGATGCCGCCGTGGATGGAGACGACTATCAGATCGCGGCCCGGCAGGGCGCGGTAGTCGTGCGCCGAGCCGGCGGGCATCTCCAGCATCGCTCCCGGTCCGTGGACGCGCCCCTGATCCTCGACGTACCCGTCGAGGACGAAGGTCCGCTCAGGTCCCCGGTGGCGGTGGCGGGCGAAGGTCGCGCCGGGCGCGACCCGCACGACGCCGGTCTCGAAGCCGGCCAGCGCCGGGCCGGCCTGGAAGTGGAAGTAGCGGACGCCGGGCATCGGCGCCTCCTGCCAGCCCCCGGGGGCGTCGACCCGCCGCAGGAGCTCGCCGAGCGCGTCGGCGCCGAGATCGAAGGTGCGGCGCAGCGTCTCGAAGAACGGGCTGAATCGCTCGACGCTCGCGACGGTGGCCATCAGGCGTCGCCGCAGTCCCGGAGAGGGAGCCGCAGCGCCGACGGTCGCGCCTGCCCAGGCGGCCAGCGCCTGCCGGCCCGCGCCGTCGGCGTCGTCCTCGAGCAGGAGATCGCTGGACCGCTCGTCGCTCATGACTTCACCGCCGTGCGCGGCTCGAGAGCCTCGCGCAGGAGCGAGAGGGCGCGGGCCGTGCGCGACTTGACCGTCCCGACGGGGATCCCGATCCGGACCGCCGCCTCGGAGGCGGAGAGCCCCTCGAAGTAGCCGAGCTCGAGCACCGTGACGAGCTCGGCGGGGAGGCGCGCGACGAGGTCGTGCAGGCGGGCACCGTCGACGCCGGCGGCGGGGGCGGGCGCGTCCGCGTGGCCCGCCTGCTCACCCGCTGCGCGCTCCACCGCGAGCGCGTGCCGCGCGCCGCGGCCGAGCCGATCGAGGGCCCGCGAGCGGGTCCGGATCGTCAGCCAGGCGTCGACCGTCCCGCGCGCCGCCGAATACTCCGCCGCGTGCTGCCAGACCTCGAGGAACACGTCGTGGAGCAGGTCCTCGGCGGCCGCCTGGTCACCCAGCATCCGGCGGGCGAGGCCGAGCAGCTTGGGGGCGTGCTGGTCGTAGAGCATCCCGAGCGCCTGCTGGTCGCCGGCGGCGATCGCGGCCACGAGCGCGCGGTCGTCGCCCGCGCGCGGCGAGATCCCGGCGGCCCCCGCGGGCGCCCCCTCCGACAGCATGCCGCCACCGTATCCCAGCGGCGGCGCGATCACCACCGTGAGGGCAGCGCCGTCAGGGCAGCCCTTGGATCGTCGAGTTCGTGATGGTGATGCTCTTGGCGTTCGTACCGACGGCCGTGCCGGCGTTCTGCACGCTCCCCGACTGCGCGATGGTCCAGTATCCGCCGGTGTTGCCGGTCATCGTCGTGTCGGTGATGGAGAGCGTTCCCCCGAAGTCGTTGCTGGTGAAGAAGATCCCACCCCCGAAGGCGTTCACCCCCGCCGCGTTGTTGAGGATGGCGGAGCCGCAGATGGTGATGTTGACCGAGTTGCCGTCGCTGTAGATGGCGCCGCCGTTGCCGCCGGAGCCGATCTCGTGCTGGCCGTTGTTGATGACCGAGCACATGCTCGCCTGGTCGTCGTTGGCGTCGTGGCCGATGGCCATGTTGCTCTGGAACAGGCTGTTGTAGATGTCGAGCTCCGCGAACAGGCCGCCCACGGCGCCGGCGTTGGCGCCGTCGTTGCTGGTGAAGGTGCTGTTCACGATCATCGCCCCGTTCTTGCTGCCCAGGATGTAGATGGCGCCGCCCCCCGTGTCGGGCCCCAGCGGAGCCGCGTGGTTGTTGGTGAAGAGGCAGTCGATGACCGTGATGTTGCCGTCGTTCACGTAGACGGCGCCCCCCTGCCCGTCGTCCCACCCCTGTGAGCAGGGGGCGGGCGCCGTCGGGATCTTCTGCGTCGGGGTCGTCTTGCCGTTCTGCAGCGTGATGTGCTGCAAGGTCAGCCGGTTCTCGTTCGCCTGCCAGTTGGCGCTGTCGAATCGGAGGATCTGCACGGCGCCGCCGCCGTCGAGCGTGATCTTGCCGCCGCCGTCGATGACTGTGTTCTTGTTCACAGGCAGGTTGAGCGTGGCCGTCACCGCGATCGTCGCCGCGTCGCCGCCGCAATTGAACGTGATGATGCCGCCTTGGGTCACCGCCGCGTTGAGCGCGGCGAACGTGCAGCTCGTCGCCGTTCCCGTCCCCACCACCGTCGTCGGATGCGAGGTGTCCGCGGGCTGTCCCCTCGACGGCACGCCCGCGCTGCACGAGCCGTTCGGGTTGCCGTTGGGTCCGCTGGGTCCGCCGCCGGAGGTGCCGCCGCCGGAGGTGCCGCCGCCCGAGGTGCCGCCGCCCGAGCTTCCGGCGCCACCGGTCGACGTCCCGCCGCCACCGGAGCCACAGCCGACCGACACGACGAGCGGCAACATCAATGCCAAGCGAGCGCGCATGTAAACCTCCTCCGCGGCGTTAGAAGATGACGACCCGGCCGCATTGTACCCTGTTTCGCCGGCAGTTTTTCGCCGGCGAATGCGGCCGACCATGACAGGACATCTGCCGGCGGGGTACCATGGCCCGCATGCGACTGAGGCGCGGCTGGGTTCTCGGGTTGATCGTGATGGTCGGCGGGTTCGGGGCGGCGGGAGGAGCCTGGGCCGGGTCCAAGCACAAGCCCGCCGCGGCCGCCTCCGACGACGCGAAGGAGGGGGCGAAGCCGGCGGCCGGCGCCGACGACGGCGAGGGCGCGCCAGCCGCGGGGGAGGGGGGCGAGCCCAAGTACAAGCCGGTCGTGGGGCCGCACCAGGTCGACGCGGGCCACGACGTGATGATCGACCTGCCCGCGGGCTATCTTTTTCTCGACTCGGAACAGGCGAAGAAGTTCATGGAGAAGCTCGGCAACCTCCACAACGACGATCTGATGGGCGTCATCGCCCAGCCTGACTCGAGCTGGCTGGTCACCGTCCGCTTCACCGAGGACGGCTACGTCAAGGACGACGAGGCCGAGAAGATGGACGCCGACGAGATCCTGAAGGCGATCCGCGAGGGGACCGACGCCGCGAACGAGGAGCGCGGCAAGCTCGGGTTCAAGCCGCTGCACGTCGTCGGCTGGTCGGAGCCGCCCAAATACCAGCGCGACGTGCACCACCTGGTCTGGGGGATCCGCGGCCAGGGGGAGGGCGACCCCGAGGAGGTGATCAACTTCAACACCCGCGTGCTCGGCCGCAAGGGGTTCGTCTCCCTCAACCTCATCGACGGCGCGCACAGCATCGAGGCCTCCAAGCCGTCGGTGGCGGCGCTGCTCAAGGCGACGACGTTCAAGGCCGGCTCGCGCTACGAGGACTTCAACAGCAAGACCGACAAGATCGCCGAGTACGGCCTGGCGGCGCTGGTGGCGGGCGGCGCGGGCGCCGTCGCGCTCAAGCTGGTCAAGGTCGGCCTGCTCGCCAAGTTCGGCGGCAAGATCATCGCGCTCATCATCGCGCTCAAGAAGGGGATCGTGCTGGTGTTCCTGGCCATCGTCGCCTTCTTCAAGCGCGTCTTCGGCCGTAAGAAGGAGGCGACGGCGGGCCTGGCGGTGAACCCGAACCTCGCCGTGCCGCCGAGCCCCGGCGTCGCGACGCCGCCCGCGGCCTCAGGTCCCGAGCAGGGCCCGACAGAAGGCGATCCCGGCGGCCAGAGCGGCGCATAGCCCGAAGTAGCGCGCCGCCACGCCGACCCGGGCGCCCGCCGGCACCGCGCCGTCGTCGACGGCCGGGCGCGTCCAGGCCTGGCCGAGCGCCAGGAGGCCGATGATCAGGATCTGCGGCGCCTGCGTGAACGCGAACAGGGCCGCGAAGATCACCAGCCCCACGATCCAGGCGCGCTTGGCGAACACGCGCGTCACGCGCCCGCCGTCGAGGAACCCGAGCGGCGTGAGGTTGAAGAGGTTGAGGAAGAAGCCTGTGTAGGCGAGCGACAGGTAGATCCGCTGCCGCGTCCAGAGGTAGAGCGCCGCGGTCGCGACCGCCGCCGCCCCGCCCCACAGCGGCCCGGCGAGCGCGATGCGGGACTCCTCGAGAGGCGATCGGGGCTGGCCCTTGAGCGAGATCAGCGCGCCGAAGAACGGGATGAAGACCGGGAAGCCGGCCTCGAGGCCAGCGCGCTTGATCTCGACGCCGTGGCCGATCTCGTGGATCAGGATGAGGAGCACGAAGCCGAGGCCGAACAGCCAGCCCCCGCGCTGTGCCTCGACGGCGATCATCACCGCCATCGATCCCATCGTCAGCAGCAGTTTCCCGAACTTCAGCGCCTTGAGCCCGACCAGCAGCACCTTCGCTTTCGCGAGCACCACGAGCAGCGCGGCGCCGAGGCCCGCGGCGATGCCCTTGCGCTTGGGCTGGGGCGGGTTGGCCGGATCGAACGCCTCGGGCGCTGGGACGGGTTCGGGGACAGCGGGATCGGGGGGCGCCACGCGGACTCCAGGTTAGCGCAGCCGCGGCCGATCGCGCTGCCGCCTCTGCAGGGGCCCAGGCAGCTTCAGCCGACATTCACCTACACAGGGAAGCCGCTCACACCGGCAAAAGCGAGGCGAGCTGCTCGAACGCCGGCACCACCGTCAACTCAACACCGGCTCGAGCACCGGCAACATGCCGCTCAACAAGCCTACGCCGGCTCGACGATCGTTCCCGCGAGGGCGCGGAGGCGCGGGTCGGCGGTGTTGTCGCCGCCGCGGGCGGGGGTGAACGGGTCTTCGCCCGCTAGCCAGGCGCGCGCGACGGCGTCCGGGTCGTCGAGCGCGATCCGCGCGGCGGCGGTGAGCTCGAGCGGCAACATCTGAAGGCCGTGGAGCTCGTGGGCGGCGAGCTGCAGGCCGGCGGTCACGGCGTGGAAGGCGCGAATCGGCTCGAGATAGCAGGGGACGGCCAGCGTCCCGTCGGCGAACGCGGCGCGCGCTTCGGGATCGCGCAGCGGGCGCTCGCAGGCCGCGGCGTCGAGCGAGTTGGCGCCGCGGCAGGAGAGCGGGCGAACCTCGTAGATCGTGCAGCGCGCGTCCTCGAGGAAGGGGCAAGGGAACTCGGCCGACAGCCGATCGGCGGCGGGCATCCCCCGCGTCCGATCGTCGGCGGCGCGCACCCGGAGGAGGGTCGCATCGAGCTCGGCAGGCGTGCGCGTCGACCGCAGGTGGTCGGTGATGGCGAGCACCTCGGGCGGCGTGACGCCCACCGGCTGGTGACAGCAGTGCGCGCAGCCGGCGCGGCAGGCGGGCGGGCGCTCGGCCGCTTGGGCGAGCAGGCCGTCGACGATCTTCGAGGTCCCGGCCATCGCGTTTCGCCCCAGGGCCACCGCCCGCTCGACGGTGTGGCCCTCGTTCAGGATCGCGTGCGCCGTGGCCGCGGCCGCCGCCGCGACCTGGTTCTGCCAGCCTGCCTCGAACAGCGGCCGGGCGAGGGCCACGCGGTCCGGCCCCCCGCGCGGATCGCGCTCCACCACGAGGAGGTGCACGTTCCCGCTCGCATCGCGCCTGGTCTGCCGCTTGCGTGGCTTCGCGCTCACCCGCCCTGAGCTTGCGCCCGTCGGCGCGGGCGAACAAATGGTTTGCTAAGCTCGCCGCATGGCGACCTCGGCGGCGGCCTCGGAATTCGGCGGCGCGACGGCGGTGCCCGTCGGCGCGGTGGCGCGGGCCGCGGTCTGGCCGCTCTGGTGCGCGCTGGCATCGTCGCTGGCGGCGGCGTTCGGCACCCACTGGGACATCGCCTGGCATCGATCGATCGGGCGCGACGCGTTCTGGTCGCCGCCGCACGTCGCCATCTACGCCTCGGCCGTGCTCGGGGCGCTGGCGGCGCTCGCGCAGGTCCTGCCCGCCACGTTCGGGGGCGGCGCGGCGCGCACGTCGGCGGCGGTGCGGGTGCTCGGGTTCCGCGGGCCGCTGGGGGCTTTCATCTGCGCGTGGGGCGGGATCGCCATGCTGGCGTCGGCGCCGTTCGACGACTGGTGGCACAACGCCTACGGGCTCGACGTCAAGATCCTGAGCCCGCCGCACATGGTGCTGGCGTCGGGGATCCTCGCCCTGCACATCGGTGCGGCGGTGATGCTGGCGGGGGCCATGAACCGGAGCGACGGCGGGCGCCGCCGGACGCTGGAGGCGCTCCTGCTGATCGTGGGCGGCAACACGGTGGTCGCTCTCCTGGAGGTATTCATGGAGAAGACCGTCCGCCCGTTCATGCACGGCGGGACGTTCTACGTCGTCGTGGGGGCGGCCGTCCCCGTGGTGCTGGCGGCGATGGGCGGGGGGACCGGGCGCCGCTGGGCGGGGACGATCGCCGTCGCCGCGTACTCGCTGTTTCTGCTCGCGCTGCTGTGGACGTTTCCGCTCGTGCCGGTCCAGCCGCGGCTCGGGCCGGTGCTGGTGCCCACGACGAGCCTGGTGCCGCCGGAGTTCCCGTTGGCGCTGCTCCCCGCGGCGGTCGCGCTCGACGCCTGGCTCTGGCGGCGGCGCGGCGCGGTGGGACGCGGGGCCGGGCTGGCCACGGCGGCGGGCGGGGGCCTGCTGTTCACCGCCATCTTCGTCGCCTGCCAGTGGCCGTTCGCCTCGTTCTTGATGTCGCCGCACGCGCGCAACTTCTTCTGGGGGGCGCGCTACTTCGACTTCTGGCTGCCGCCCGAGTCGCACTACCGGAGCTATACCTTCTTCACCGAGCCGAGCGCGTCGCTGGCGCGGGCGCTCGGTATCGCGGCGTTCGGCGCGACGCTCTCCGTCGCCGCGGGGCGCGGGGTCGGGCGCTGGCTGGCGCGCCTGCGGCGATGAGGCGCCCGCCCACGCCGGGGACGGCGAACCGAACGCGGGGGACGGCGCACCGACGAAGGGCGCCCGCCGCCGGCGCGCTCTCCGCTGCGCTGTTCGTCGCGCTCGCGCTGGCGGCGCCGGGCGCCGAGGCGCACGTCGGCAGCCCCGACGCCGTCTCCGACGGGCGGGCGGGCCCGTACCACCTGCTGGCGACCATCCGTCCGCCCGACGTCACCCCGGGCGTCGCCCACATCGAGATCCGCTCGGTCGACGGCGACGTCGCGCGCCTCACCGTGGTGCCGCTGCCGATGCGCGGCCCCGGCGTGAGCTCGCCGCCGACCGCCGACGTGGCGCGACGGAGCGCCGAGGATCCGAACCTCTACCGGAGCTCGCTCTGGCTCATGCAGACGGGCGCCTGGCAGGTCCGGATCACGGCCACGGGGGCGCGCGGCGAGGGGGTGCTGTCGATCCCCGTCCCCGCGCTGTCCCGCGGGGTCCGGCCGATGTCGCGGGTGCTCGGCGGCCTCCTGGTGGCGCTGCTCGGGCTGCTCGTGCTCGGCATCGTGTCGATCGTCGGCGCCAGCGTGCGCGAAGGGGATCTCGACGCCGGGGCGGTCCCCGACGCCCGCCGGCGCGCCCGCGGGCGCGTGGCCATGGTCGTGACCGCCGCGGTGGTGGCCGCTGCGATCTTCGGCATGAACGGCTGGTGGACGGACGAGGCTCGCCTCTACCGCCGCCTGGTGTACAAGCCGCTGCGCGCCGAGGTGGAGCGCCCCACGCCCGACGCGCTGACGCTGGCGCTGGTCGATCCGGGCTGGCTGCGCTGGCGTCGCACCGACGATCTGGTCCCCGATCACGGCCACCTCCTCCACCTGTTCGCCGTGCGCGCGCCGGGGCTCGACGCCGTCGCGCACCTCCACCCCTCGCGCGACGGAGACGGGCGGTTCAGCCAGGCGCTTCCGCCGATTCCCGCGGGGGCCTACCGGCTGTTCGGGGACGTCGTCCACAAGAGCGGCCTCGACGAGACGGTCAGCGCCACGCTGGCGCTCGACGCCCGGCCGCCGCCCCTCGCCGCCAGCCGCTTCGACCCCGACGACGCGAGCGCCGAGATCCCGCGGGCCGCGACCGCCGCCGCGCCGTCGTTCGCCTTCCCGGACGGCAGCGGCAGCCTGCGCTGGCTCGACCCGCGCCCCCCGCGCGCCGGCGAAACCGTGGCGCTCGAGCTGGAAGCGGAGGACCCCGGAGGCCGCCCAGTCGACGCCATCGAGCCCTACATGGGGATGGCCGGCCACGCCATGATCGTCGCCCGCGACTTCTCCGTGTTCGCCCACGTGCACCCCACCGGGTCCGTGCCCATGGCCGCGCTCGCGCTCGTCGACCCGGCGGCCGTCGTCGATCACAGCCACCACGCCGGGATGACCTTCCCGCCGCGGGTCCGGTTCCCCTACGTCTTCCCGCGTCCGGGTGCCTACCGGGTCTTCGTGCAGATCAAGCGAGGCGGGCGGATCGAGACCGCGGCGTACGACGTCGACGTCGCGCCGGCGGCCGCCGGATCCACCGGCGGCCAGCGCTAAGCAAGAACGTGGTGGCCGCCGGCGCGGCCGGCGAGAAATGGCACCGAACTGTAGCGGTCGCCGGCGCCGTCCCGCGACCCGCCGCCCGCAAGCCGAATGGCGACGCACCTTTGCTGCAGCGCGGGTGGTCACAAGGCCACGCGCTGTCGATGGCACGACGGCTGCTTTCTCGTCGTGACCGTGGTTGGCAAACGTGTGTGGAAGGGAGCGGGGGGCCTGGCGGCGCTCGCTTGCGGGCTGGGGAGCTTCGGGGCGTGCGGTCGGGTGGAGAGCGACGCGCCGCCGGCGATCGTGCGCGAGCGAATCGTACGGCCACCGCCGGCACGTCAGACGCCGATGCGGCCGCTCGAGGCCGCGCCCGGAGTCGTCGCCTCGCCCGACACCGGCGTGCGGCACGCGGCGCCGCCCAGCCTGCCGGTCGACGCCCGCGTCCTGGTGATCACGGCGAACGGGACCGACGCGGCGTTCGGCGCGATTGCGGGCGTGCTGGGCACACTTGGCACGCCGTACGACGTGCTCAACGCCACGACCGGCGCGCCGCTGACCGCCGACACGCTCGCCACCGGCGACCACGGCCGCTACCACGCCATCTTCCTGGATGTCGGTGACCTCGGCGTGGGGGGGACCAGCGCCTTCTCTGCCGACGAGTGGGCGACGCTGGCCGCGTACGAGGCAAAGTTCGGTGTGCGGCGGGTGGCCCTCTACGCCACGCCGACGCCCGACTACGGGCTCACGAGCACGGGGTCGATCGATCCGATGAAGTCGCCGATCATCGCCCACTGCACCGACGCGGGCGCGGCGGTGTTCGTGGGGACGAGCTGCCTCGCCTCGCCGATCACCATCGACCTCGGCTGGGCCTACCCGGCCGCGGCGGCGGACGGCGCGACGGTCCCGATCATCACCGACGCCGCCGGCCACGTCTACGCCGCGACCCGGACCTACCCCGACGGCCGCGAGGCGCTGGCGCTGACGTTCGCGCAGGCGAGCTACGCCCTGTTCACGCTCCAGCTCGGCTACGGCCTCGTGAACTGGGCCACGCGCGGCCTCTTCGTCGGCGAGCGCCACGTGTATCTGTCGCCCCAGCTCGACGACCTCTTCCTGTCGAG
>Ga0306922_10005771_pt1 | contig 11835 bp, 11 predicted proteins | sample sta12Cox44000082_FD_203758 | JGI IMG/M metagenome (GOLD analysis project Ga0306922, IMG submission 203758) | Lab enrichment of tropical soil microbial communities from Luquillo Experimental Forest, Puerto Rico - statoxic.12C.oxic.44.000.082 (v2)... | ecosystem: Environmental > Terrestrial >... | reverse complement strand
TCTGCTTTTGCCGCGCCCTCTTCGCCCATCAGAAACGGCTTGGCGAGCTCCAGATACCAGTCGCAATAGACGTTCCAGACGAAGCGATAGATTTCGTTTGCCGCGTCATTGAACCGGTACGCTTCGATGGCTTCGGTCACCTCGCGCGTGGCGCGCACGGTCTCATGCACGATCCAGCGGTTCAGCGTGCCCTTGCCTTTGGTCGGATCGAAACCATCAGACACCACGCAATCGTTCATCTCCGCAAAACGGCTGGCGTTCCACAGTTTGGTTGCGAAATTGCGATTGGTTTCGACAAGCTGCGCCGACAGCTTGATGTCGTGTCCCTGCGCTGCCCCGCGCACCAGCGCGAAGCGGAGCGCGTCGGCACCATAATCGTCGATGACGCCGAGCGGGTCGATGACGTTGCCCTTCGACTTCGACATCTTCGCGCCCTTCTCGTCCCGCACCAGACGGTGGATGTAAACGGTCGAGAACGGCGGCTCCCTCATAAAGTGAAGGCCCATCATCATCATGCGCGCGACCCAGAAGAAGATGATGTCGAAGCCGGTCACGAGAACGTCGGTCGGATAGTAGCGCTTCACTTCCGGCGTGTCGGCGGGCCAACCGAGGGTCGAGAACGGCCACAGCGCGGAAGAAAACCAGGTGTCGAGCACGTCTTCATCGCGCGTGATGAAATCGGCGCGCTTGTTGCGGTCGAGCGCCATTTCCCGTCCCTGTTCGGGCGTGATCACCTCCTGCTCGACATAGTAGCCGAGCGCATGGCTGATCGCCTCTTCCTCGGTCTCGGCGACGAACACCTTACCGTCCGGTCCATACCAGGCCGGAATCTGGTGACCCCACCAGAGCTGGCGCGAAATACACCAGGGCTGGATATTTTCCATCCACTCGAAATAGGTCCGCTCCCAATTCTGCGGCACGATCCGGGTTCGCCCGAAGCGCACCGCCGCGATCGCGGGATGTGCCAGCGTCTTGGCGTCGACATACCATTGGTCGGTCAGATAGGGCTCGATCACCACGCCGGAGCGATCGCCGTGGGGCACCATGTGCGTATTCGGCTCGATTTTTTCGAGGAAGCCGAAATCCTCGAGCCTCGCGACGATCTGCTTGCGCGCGGCGAAACGATCGACCCCATGCAATTCCTGCGCAAATTCGGCCGCGCCCTCGGGCAGGCCGCGCAAATAATCCTCGTTGCCGACGAGCGCGAGACGGCCTTCCTGATCGAGCACGCTGACCCGTGGCAGGCCGTGCCGGTTGCCGATCTCGAAGTCGTTGAAATCGTGCGCCGGCGTCACCTTCACCGCACCCGAGCCTTTTTCCGGATCGGAATAGGTGTCGGCAACGATCGGTATCCTGCGCCCGACCAGCGGCAGGATGACGTGCTTACCGACCAGGTCGGCATAGCGCGGATCGTCCGGATGTACGGCCACACCGGTGTCGCCGAGCATCGTCTCGGGCCGCGTGGTTGCGACCACGATGAAGCTCCCGGGGTCGTCCGGGCTGAAGGTCTTGCCGTCGATCGGATAGCGCAGATACCAGAGCGAGCCCTTGACTTCGACCTGCTGAACCTCGAGGTCGGAGATTGCGGTCAAGAGCTTCGGATCCCAGTTGACCAGCCGCTTGTCCTTGTAGATCAGGCCCTCGCGGTACAGTTGGACGAACACCTTCACCACCGCACGTGAGAGACCTTCGTCCATGGTGAAGCGCTCGCGCGACCAGTCGCAGGAGGCACCGAGCCGCTTCAACTGGTTGATGATGGTGCCGCCGCTCTCTTCCTTCCATTGCCAGACGCGCTCGAGGAATTTTTCGCGGCCCAAAGCGCGCCGGCCAGACTGCTGGCGCTCCATCAATTGCCGCTCGACCACCATCTGCGTTGCGATCCCCGCGTGATCGGTGCCGGGCTGCCACAGCACGTCGCGGCCGCGCATGCGTTCGAACCGGCAAAGAACGTCCTGCAGAGTGTTGTTGAGCGCGTGCCCCATGTGCAGCGAGCCGGTCACGTTCGGCGGCGGGATCACTATCGTGAATGGTTTCGCGTTGCGCCGATCCGGGCGGCCGGCACGAAACGCGCGGGCGTCCTCCCAAATCACGGACATACGGCCTTCGATATCGGCGGGCTGATAGTTTTTTTCGATCATGGCTGGCAAATGGGCATTCGGTCGGGGCCTAAAAAGCCGCCGGGACGCGCCAAGTCAACATGGCAGGCACGTCGAAAAGGAAATTACAGCCGCTTCCTTTGGCTGAATCGGGCCCGATCCGGGGAAAGGGACGATGCTACCGGCCGCGGGAGACCCGTTCGATTTCGGCTTTCACGATGCGCTCGACCAGTCCCGGCAAATTGTCGTCGAGCCAGGATTTCAGCATCGGCCGCAGCATCTCCCTGACCAGGTCCTCCAGCGTCCGTGCATTGTTGCTGAGCACCGTATGGGCCAGGGTATTGAAGGCGGATTCGACGGCGGAAACCGTGGTTTGCGACAGGATCGGCGGCGATGGCGGGACCTGCGGCGGATCGTAGGCGGCCGGCCGTTGGACATTTCGCAAAGCCGCCGATTCCGTGAACTCCAGGTCGTCCTCGGGGTCGATTTTGTGGAACGAAGGTTGCGGGTTGGGCGGCGCCGCGCTCGGCACCGCCATGTCGTCGGTGAGTTCGAACACCTCGCCGTCGGATGGGGGAGCGCGGAATTCTCCGGGCGGGGTCGATTCGTCGAGACCGTTCAACAGCGCGTCAATGTCGTCCTGGCTGTTGGCCGCACCGGGAGCCGGTGCAGCGGAGGCTGCTAGAGGCGCCGGGGTGGCTTTGGCGGAAGCCGCGACCGGCGCGGGGATCTTCGACGGTGGAACATCGTTCGTCACCGGCGGCTTTGGCGCTGCTGCGGCTGTACCCGGCTTTTCGGCTTTGGCCGGCGCGGGCTGACCAGCGGCAGCAGGCTTCTCGCCGCCCGGCGGCTTTGCCTCGTCGTCGGCAATGATGCGCCGGATCGACGCCAGAATCTCCTCCATCGAGGGTTCTTGGACCTTTGCAGGCTGCGTCATCTCCGACTCCAAATCATCAACGCCATCGCATACGTTGTTCTACACCAGGCACGACGGGATGGGCCGGTTCCGACTGCGTTGGCCTTGCGATTTCATCGCATTGACCCGACTTGTCCCCAGAACAAGCACCGCTCGATCATTGCGCGGTTCCGCCCCGTCGCCGCGCGCTTTTCAAGCGTCGCGCCGAATGCCGGCCACGAATCGCTTTGCTGCCTTCGCAAAGGCTATGTCAGGGCAATTAACGATTGCAAGCAACGCGCTTCGAAACCGAGGTTGAGCAAATTTCGTGTCGCTCCGCTGCAGGCGATGTGCGCTGCAACGAGCAGGATCGGACTGCTTGTCTCATAGGTGGGCCGTGTTTGCGGATCAGCGGCCGTCGGGCGTGCGAACGCCGAACCAGCTATCGCGAACCTGTTGGTAATGCACACTCGGATCGTAAGTCGTGGTCTGCAGGTTGAGCACCTGCGGCGACAGGCGACCGATCGAGTTCAGCACCGAGTAGGACGCCACCACGCGATCATGCTGCGCCGTGACCAGCGCGACGCGGGCGTTGACCAGTGCCTGCTGCGCATTCAGCACGTCGAGGGTCGTGCGCTGTCCGGCTTTCGCCTCTTCGCGCACGCCATTGAGCGCGATCTCGGACGCCGTCACCTGCGACTGTGCGGAGGAAACCTGGGCCTTTCCGGCCACCAGTTGTCCCCAGGCGGTAACCGTATTGGAGCGGGTCTGGTCGCGGGTTGTATCGAGGGTGAGGCGCTGCTGCGCCAGCGATTCCTTTGATTGCCTGATCAGCGAATATTCGGCGCCGCCCTGGTAGATCGGAACCGTGAGCTGCGCGATCGCAGAAGCACCGAAGGCACTCGGCGTAACCTGCGTCTGTTCATACGCTTGTTGCACCGAGGCCTGCAGGTTGAGCTGCGGAAGCAGCGCACCCTCATTGATCTTGACCTGCAAGAAGTTGACGTCGACGCCGTACATGGCGGCGGTGACAGCCGGGTTCTCGATGAGGCTGAGTTCGACCGCTTGCGGCAAGGTTGCCGGCAAATAGCGGTCGACCGGTGAGCCCGGCGCTAGATTCTTCGGCTCGTTGCCGATGATGCGGCGGAAGTTCGCGCGCGTTGTGACCAGGTTGGACTCGGCGGTCAGTTCCTGCGTTTTGCCAGCGGCGAGCTGCGCCTCGGACTGCGCAACGTCGGTGCGCGTCACCTCGCCCACGTTGAAGCGATCGCGTGTCTGCTTCAGCGTCTGTTCAAGGACACGGACGTTGCTCTTTTGCACCTCGACGATCGCCGAGTCGCGGAGATAGTCCATGTAGATCGTGGCCGCGCTGAGCAGCACGGTCTCTTCGAGAAGGCGCAGGCCTTCACGTGCACCGGAAACACTGCTTTCCGCCGCACGCGTTTTGTTGGCGGTAACGTTGCCGTTGTAAAGATTTTGCGTAACCGTGAGGCCCGCGGCGCGAGGCGGGTTGGCGCCATGAACGTTGTTTCTGACCAGATCCGTCGGCGTGCTGGCCAGTATGGAGTGCGTGTCGGTGTACTGATAGCCGGCGCTGGCGGTAATCGCGACCTTGGGCCGATAACCCGACAGCGCTTGCGGAACGCCTTCGTCGGTCGCTCGCACCAACGCGCGCTGTGCATTGAGCTGCGGGTTGGTCTGATAGGCGCGCACGAGCGCAGCCTCGATCGTATCCGCCAAAGCAGAAGTCGGGCGTGAAAACGCCAAAAGGAGGACCGCAGCCGCAGCTCCGGTGACGACCTTGACCCCGTGCATCCCCGCTCTTCCGTCCATTTTTCCCCAGCCCATGCGCATGGGCTAGGTTACCCCTTCCGAGAGCATCCACTCACAACGTATTCGCCGTGAAAAGGCGAATGAACCACCCGGGAAACTAGCCGAGCGGAAAGTCTTTAGCTGCAGCATCTTGGTCACACTTTCTGTTTTAAAAACAGAATTCTGACCTCCGCCGGGCGACCGATGGACTCTGACGAGGCTTTGCTGCGGCTAGAAAACAAACTCGGGCCGGCGCTCGAGGCCGGGCAGGACCGGCGCGGCTGCGTCAAAAAGCACGCGGTTTCCGAAATCTCCACGCGAATGCGTCACAATCATCGCCCGAGACGGCCGATTCGCCGCCCACACACCGACCAACCGGCCGCCCTCAGCAAGCTGCTCGAATAACGCTTTCGGTGCGATTTCAGTCGCTCCGTTGAGAATGATCGTGTCGTAAGCGGGGCTGGCGGGCCAACCTGCGGCGGCTTCGGCGACCTCGATGCTCACGTTTTCCTGAAAGCCGAGCTTTGATAGTACGTCCCTGGCCTGCGCGGCCAGAGCCGTGTCGCTTTCGGTCGCCGTCACCTTGCCAGCCAGCCGGGCAGCCAGGGCCGCCATGTAGCCGGTTGCGCAACCCACGATGAGCGCAGTGTCGGTCGACTGGATTCCGGCAGCTTGCAGCAATTTGGCGGTCAGCATCGGCTTGAGGAGGTATCGCCTGACCGTACCCGTCCCTCCGACATCGAGGTCAAGATCGAGATAGGCCAGTGCCTGCTTCTCCGCCGGGACAAACATCTCGCGGGGCAGGGTCAGCATCGCGTCGAGGATCCTGTGATCAGTGACGTCACTGGTAAGCACCTGACCATCGACCATTTTCTGGCGCGCGGTCGCAAAATTTGTCATTGACGAACCCGTTGAGAACCCAGGGAAGCGGCGAAACGGGTGCCATCTTTGGTACAAGCACCGGCAAAACGCAACATGCCCTTGGTCGCGGGAAAATACCCGCGCCCCCTATCCTCATCCAAAAGGGAACCTTCGAAAGCGATCCGCTATTCGATCGTCACCGCGAGCCGACCAATCAGCCGCGCGACCTCCTCGAGCCGCGCGGAATCGTGCGTTTCAACGGCGAGCGCCAAGCGCGCCAAGCATTCGTCGTCGCTCAAAGCGGGTATGTCGTCGGGAGCAATCGAGGGTGCCGACCTGACATGTTCGGCCCGGATGGTATCTTGCATCGATTCATCTCCTTGAACCCGGCGCGCGGAAACTCAGTGGCAAATGAGTCCATTTGGCGTCAAAGCTGTGTCGCGTCGCCGGGTGGCGGTCGGCGAAAAAAGTGATCCGCGATCGCCGCTTCCGAGTCGCGGCATGGACCGGCAAGGCCTTGCCGAGCCACGCTTTTCGGCCCCGTTGTGGGGGTCGGTGGAGGCCGCCATTTCGTCCTATGCAAGCGGAAAAGGCTTTGTTATACGCTGCCGCTCGCGAACTTGTGTATCGCTTATTCCTCGGTAGCTCAGCGGTAGAGCATCCGACTGTTAATCGGATGGTCGCTGGTTCGAATCCAGCCCGGGGAGCCATTGCCATTGATACCACCTCACCCGTCACGAAGCCCGGATGTTGGCTGATAGCTGACTAGGCCCCTCGCCAGAAAGCCCTATTCTATCACCTCATCGGCAAGACCAATGAGCGTATGGGGGACATCGAGACCGAGTGCTTTGGCTGTTTTGAGATGATGATCCGAGCAGCGTTGATCCTATTGACCTCAGGTTTGCAGGTCGGCTTACCAGAAAGCGATTGGCCACTATTCGATCACTTCGTCAGCGCGCAGCAGCGATGGCGGCGAGGTCGACCCGATGGCCTCCGCCGTCCCCTGTGGGCGCGTTACGTACCGCCCGTCGTTCGCGAGATGAAGCATACAACAAACTCACTCGCCGTCTCCGGAAACCACCGGCCGTCCCTCACTTCCGTGAGCATTTCCTGATGCAGTTCTGTATCGGGCAACTCTTCAAAGAGTTCGGTGTAGATGTCAAAGATGTCGGCTGGGATTTGGTCGGCGGTCTGAATTAGAGTTTTCAAGCAAGCGATGGCTGCCGGATCCCGGCTGCGTTCCAAAGCGTTTTCAAAGCCGCGCCGAAGGATTTCCACTCGAGACTCAGCTTCGCTTTCCTTTTCCGGCATGAAACCCTCCCAATGCACCAAGGATGATGGCGCGGCACCGACGCCCGCGCGTCTATTCGGATACGCGATTATGGGTCGACGTCAGCTTGCCGCAGTCGCATCGAAATATCCTGAGGGTACGGCCATCCTTTGGACTCGTCATGCTGACGATGAGCTCCGCGTTCGCGCGACAATGGCGGCAGCGAACGACTTCCGCCTTCAATAATAACTTGGAACTTTGATGGGTCATTGGAATATGAGACCGGCCCGACAAAACACCCTCCGGGCCTTGCGCACCGGCGGGAAAGCGCTGGCTCGCGATCGTCCTCTATCGCGCGTCCGTGCTTTAGGGGTCGAGGATTAAGAAGGTTCTGGCTCGGTACGGAGGGAGATCAGCCCAGACGCAGATTCTCGGCGGCTGTCTTGCCGAGCCGGGTCGTCACCAGTTCGTAACTGATCTTGGCGCCCTCTGCGAGGCCCGAATAGCCCGCTCTTTCCACCGCAGAAATGTGGACGAATACGTCCTGGCCTCCGTTGTCCGGTTTGATAAAGCCATACCCCTTGATTGGGTTGAACCACTTCACTGTCCCCATTGCCACTTCAATATCTCCTTCGACAAAACCCGATCGAAACAACCTGATTCCTCCGACAAAGTAACGGCGACTCGGTGGCAAAAAGCCGTCGCTGCGATCGATACAGTTCAAAGGACGGGCCCGGGCGGCGCTCTGTGGCTTAAATCCTAATTCCTATTTCGTTGGGGCTCCTTGAGGTCCAAACTCTGGTGCAGATTCGAGCGGGGGCAGATCGATCATGAGCGGCCCAACTTACTACTCCGAAGCAATCCGTGAGGTCTGGGAGAAGGAAGCCAAACAGCGGTGGGATGGCCGGACGCACGGCCGAGGCCTCGGCCTGCTCATCGTCGACATTTTGGCGGTTCAGGGGTTAATGCCGGGCAGACCGAGGTCGCCAAGCCGGACCTTCGAATTTTGGCGAGACCAGAACAAGATCCGCGGACGTTTCATTGGTGACGTGCATGGCGACGGCGTTGTGGTCGCCAGGCTCGACCAATACGGGCTTCCACTACCCTAATAAAAAACCCGCCGGCGTGAGGAACGTCGGCGGGCCAACGGGTTTAGTTTCATTCGGTATGCGGGTACAAGACCCGCGAAACCTGTAATATCCTTGGATGCATTGAAATCCAGTTAGCGCCTCAACCCTCTGGCGTGTGTCATCCATCGCTGCCGGTTGGGCCTCCCGGGGATCGGCCGCCCGGTGACCGTGGAGTCCCGATCTTGCCACGACCGCGCCTAGAAGGCGTGCTGAAGCGGTCCTCGTAAGGTCGATTTAAGTGGTTGTGTCATGCGTTCATTGGCTCTCCAGATAGGCTGTGTGCGCACGCTCTGTTGCGTGCTTCTCACTGTGTTGAGCGGCACGGCATTCGCTCAGACGACCGGCGCGGTCAATCCGACCGCTGCGGTCAAACCGGCCCCGGCTCAGCCAGGTTCTTCGGCGACGAGGCGCGCTGAGCTTACGCCCGGCTGCACGCATTTTCGGTCCTATGATGCAGTATCCGGGACCTACATGGCCTTCGGTGGAAGCCGCCGTCAGTGCACCGCTGCCGCCACTGCTACCCCTGCGCGGGAGACGAAACCGGTTGAAAAGGAGCGCTTAGACCCCGTGGAGACGGTGGCGCGAAACAATGCCGATAAGCCGCCCTCTCCGCCGGAAGGTGATGCGGACCTCCTCGTTGCCATTCTGATGGCTCGTCCGGAAATCACGTCGATATCCGACCTGGCCGGCAAGAGTGTTGCGATCGACGACAAATATTCCGCGTCGAATGGCAATGTCAGGGTGGCTATCGTGGCAGCCGGTGCGCCTGAAGTCCAATTGAGGGAGAATCAAACGGCCGCGATCGATCGGCTGGTCAGCGGAGATGTATCCGCTGCCGTATTGGCTCTGGTATCTGAACGGGCGGCGGATGGCTTTCCTGAAATCTCAGGTTACAGGATTTTTCACATTCCGCTCTCGCCTCGTTCGCTGGAGAGTCGACATTAGGGTGCGCCGCAGGCAGTCGCATCGTCCTATTACGGCCGGTTCACAACCCCAAGGCACGGCGCTGAGTCGGGTGGCAGGTTCATCAAGCTGAATTTGCGGCCACAATTGCAAACGAATCTGCGGCCACAATTGCAAACGAGCCCAATAAGGTAGAACACCGTCGGGCCAATAGCGGGGAAAAGCAATGAGGGTCCTTGCTGCAACACTTGCCTTGCTTGTTTCGAGTGCCGCCGCCGCTCAAGAGTGCCAAACTTGCTCAACGGTCGAAGCCTGCATCACGGCGTACCATAAGGCGGCGGCGGAAGCCCAAAGGGCCACCAAGCAGGCAATCCGGGATTGGAAGCAGAATCTGGACAGAAAGGCCTCCGCAGAATTGTCCAACAGGGGCACGCTCGCGTTGCAAGACGCCATGGAAACCCAAGTCAGTTCGGATCTTGAGCGGCTGAAGGAGTGCTTGGCAAAGATTAGATAGCGACGCGCAGGAAGAGCGACGGACGAGATCGGCCACAACTTCCTTTTCGAGAGAGCGTCCTTTCAGCATTATCGCGCACAACAAAAAAAGCCCCGGACGACGCCGGGGCTTTCAATTTTCTTCGGGAGGAGATCAGTATCTGCCCATGCCTGGGCCGGTCCAGTTGAAGCGGTAGACCAGTTCGGTCGTGGCGGCCTGTTCGACAGTACGGCTATGATTGATCGAGTTCAGCACGCCAGCGGTGCCGCATGCAGCACCCGCCGCCGCAACAAGGCAGAACTGATTGTTGTCCCTGCCCTGAAATTCAGAGAAGCGAACTTCGTTCTTCCAAAACAGCCCCTGGATCGGGAGCCAGCTATTGGCGAAGGAGTATTCGGTGCCGCCGCCGATGAACCAGCCGCTGCGAGTCTGGTTGGGCAGAACGACTCCGGTGAAGGCGCCAAAACCAACTGCCGCCGCTGGATCATTGCCGACCCAGTTGACCTGCTTCCAATGCGCCTGGGTCCAACCGCCGTTGAAGTAGGTCAGCAATGTCGGAGTTACCAAGTAGCCGAGACGAGCACCTACGGCCCAAGACCAATCATTCTGTTGCTGACCGGCAAAAGAGGCGGGTCCGGCGCAAACCCCAACCGGACAGAAAAACGAATCATTTCCCTTGATGTTTGACCATTGACCGTCGGCGAAGACGCCGATCAACCAGTTTCCGAGGGGCCCAGCGAACTGATAGTCCCAGCCGGCGCCTACCTTGCCCAACCAGCCCTTCGCGCCGACATCATGGCCTGTGTCAAAAACCCCAAACGGGGCGACCGGACCTGTCACTCTTTCCTCAATGTCCGCGAGGGCATAACCAAAGCCGGCCGAAACCCAGAAACCGGTCCAGTTATAGACCGGCGCCGGCGCAACAGGGGGTGGAGCCTTGACCGCCATGTCTGCTGCAACCGCTGATCCCGTCAATGCCGCCAGAGAGGCCAGCGCGATCATGAGCTTCTTCATAAAGGACTCCGTGAAAGGGCGCCCATACGGCACCGGATCAGTATTTGGCCGAAAAGTACCCGCGAATCCTCCAAAAGGCTGTATCTGAGAGGACACACTTGCCCTGAATGTGGATTGACCAGATTGCTCGATATCTGGAGGAAATGTCAGCGTAAGCTGGAACGGAAACCCAGTCTGGGATGTGGGCCGGTTCCAGGTGAAAGCGTTCCAGGTCGCCAAGGCTTCTGCGTGAGAGAGCGCTTCACGCCACCGGGAACGAAATAGCCGCTGCGGTAACGCGCAGCCATCCCCCCAGTCGTGGCAAACCCGCTTCGTTCGCTGCGGACCATCGATGGTTGGCCTCACCTTCGTGCGACAAAAAGGTCACAACCTTCCGATTTCTCCTTGGACGCGCCTGATTTCGCTAACAGCCAACGGGGCTGACTCGCTAGATTTTATTTGGAATTAGAGAAGCCAAGCGTTGTTGCTTCCAACGGAGATCGCGGGATGCTGCTTTTCTATTTGCCGATGATCATATTCGAGGCGTGGCTCAGCCCACCCAAGCGTGACTCGGCCGAGCCCGACTAAGCTCACGCAGTTCTTGGGCCGTCTGCCTTCACGGCGGCAACTCGAGACCATGCGGTGTCAGCACGACTCTGCCTGTTCGCGTATCCAGCACGGCTGCCCCCCGCTGTTCCCAGCGCGTTGCAGGACGTCATCCGCATCAAATCCACGGAGCGGCGAAGGAAATCAAAGCGCTCGAGCCGACGTCGCCAGCACGCAGGATATTGTGCGCAGCATATCCACAGCGGCAAGATCGCGGAATCTAAACTCCGGGCAGAGGCTTGCTGCACTTTCATTCACAGGTGCGAAAATGTGCGCATCAATAACCGGCCTGCTCCATGGCGGACCGGCAGGCCTCGCTCAGGCTCGCTTTGTGCCGCTGCAGACATACGGTGATGGCGCGAACGTTGGGAATTTCGCCGGCACAGAGACGATAGACGTCCGGCGTGCAGGCCCGGCGCTGCTCGGGCGTGCCAAGCGCTAGAGCCGAGCTGGCGGAAACGAGCGTCAACCCGAGGCCGAGAAGGGCCGCCAGGCGACGCGACGAACCCGAGAGCGCGAACGATTTTGCATCCATGGCGGCAACCCCTTCGATTTTGTTGACGCTCCCTCAGCGCCAGATCGTTCGCCAGATACGCGAATTATTTTCTTCGAAATGTGATCCTTCTCACACAATCCGGCCGTCGAGGCCGATTACCGTTCGTAGCCGATTGAAAGAATCCGCTAACCAAACGAGTTCGGATCAACGGATCGATACAATTTGAGCGATCCGGGAAATCCGGAAACAAAGGCCATTTGTCACTGTGCGCTCCCGAAAA
>Ga0306922_10005770_pt1 | contig 11836 bp, 8 predicted proteins | sample sta12Cox44000082_FD_203758 | JGI IMG/M metagenome (GOLD analysis project Ga0306922, IMG submission 203758) | Lab enrichment of tropical soil microbial communities from Luquillo Experimental Forest, Puerto Rico - statoxic.12C.oxic.44.000.082 (v2)... | ecosystem: Environmental > Terrestrial > Soil... | reverse complement strand
TGCCTATCGCGATCGGCGAAATCGAACTCGATCCCGCCGGCCGAACCGTTCAGAAAGGGAGCTCCGCTTTACGGTTGACCCCGAAAGAGTTCGACTTGCTGCACTACCTGATGCGTCACGCTGGCCGGCCTGTATCGCATACACAGCTTTTGCACGCTGTTTGGGGGCTGGAATATGGCGGAGAGCTGGAATACTTGCGGACCTTCGTGCATCAGCTGCGAAGAAAGCTTGAGAGTGACCCGTCGTCTCCCGAATATTTGTTGACCGAACTCCACTTCGGCTATCGCTTCCGCCACCCCTGCTGATTTTCACCGACCCTCCGCCGGAGCCTAGCCGCAGGTCGCTCGATTTCTGGTTATGAAAAGTTCGTGAAAAACAATTTGTAACTTGAAGCGATCAAGCATCTTATCGAGATAAAGCAGATCGATAAGTCGGATAGCAATTTTTGTTGCCGTCCTTATGCACGCCTTATGTCGTGTGCTTTATTCTAGATCGAACATATTTGCTGAACTGGAGTCAATATGAAGAAAAAGTCTTTCGTGATTGGGATTGTGCTTCTCGCGATTTCGGTGCTTCTGACATTAGCCGGGTGCGGCAAAGTACACGCGCAATCAGATGCGAATGCAGCCACGATAGGGCTTCCCCCGCCGGCGAATGTTGTCATTAGCAAAGAGCCAGGCCTCTTCAGCGTGGATCATCCCGAGCAGTTTCCGCTTGCCGCCGCGACTGCGCGTCCCGCCACCTCGGAGTTGGTGGTCACGGGTGCGATCACGCCTGATGTCTCCCGAAACGTGCCCGTCGCATCGCTTGCTTCAGGACGTGTCACGGCTATTCACGCGAAACTCGGCGAGATTGTGCAAAAGGGTCAGTTATTGATGACGATTCGCAGCGATGATGTCTCTGGCGGTTATTCCACCTACCGAATGGCCGTTGCCGACGAGGTTCTCGCCCGAAATCAATACGAACGAGCGAAGGATCTTTACGACCACGGCGCAATTTCGCTCAACGATCTGCAAACGGCACAGGACACCGAAGACAAGGCCAAAATCGCAGTGGAGACCGCGCGCGAACATCTGCGCCTGCTGGGGAACGATCCTGACAAGATGGCCGTCATCGTGGACATGGTCGCGCCCGTCTCGGGAGTCATCACCGATCAGCAAGCCACCAACGGCTCGACGGTGCAAGCATACAACTCCCCTTTCCCATTCACCATTTCTGATCTTTCCACCGTCTGGGTGGTCTGCGACGTCTACGAAAATGATCTGGCCAATGTCCGGATTGGCGACGTCGCCGATATCAGCTTGAATGCCTATCCTGACCGGATGTTCAAGGGCAGAGTGAGTAATATTCTGCCGATTCTCGATCCCAACATTCGCACGGCCAAGGTTCGAATCAAAGTCTCGAATCCCGGATTCATGCGGCTCGGCATGTTCGTGCGGGCCACTTTCCACGGCCAAACCCCCGAGATGCACACCGTTGTTCCGGCATCGGCCATCCTGCACATGCACGATCGCGATTTCGTTTTCATCCCCGCGCCCAACAATCAGTTTCGCCGTGTGGAAGTGGTTGGTGGCGATCTTTTGACGGAGGACACAAGTCTGCAGGAGATCAAGTCGGGCCTCGAACCCGGGCAACAAGTGGTGACGAACGCGTTGGTTTTGGATCATGTGCTGGCCCAGTGATTAGGACCGCGACCGTACGGGAACGGCCGCAGTAAACAAGACAGGAAACAGACAATGATCCGCGCACTCGTCGATTTTGCGCTCAACAACAAGTTCGTGGTGCTCGCCTTTGCCGTCTTGTTGATTGGCTGGGGGGCCATCGCCTTTCACACCTTGCCGGTGGAAGCGTATCCCGATATCGCCGATAACTACGTAACAGTCATCACCCAGTGGCCCGGGCGTTCCGCGGAGGAGGTCGAGCAGCAGGTCACGATTCCGGTCGAAATTCAGATGAATGGCATCCCGCACCTCACCTATCTGCGGTCGGAGTCCATTTTTGGCCTGTCATTCGTGCTCATGATCTTCGACGACACCTCTGTGAACGACTGGAACCGGCAAAAAGTTCTCGAACGGCTGTCGCAGGTCAGTCTGCCCCCCGGCGTCCAGTCTCAGATGGGCACGGACTGGAGCACGACGGGACAGATATATTGGTACACGCTGCGAAGTACTAATCCCCGATATGACCTGATGGAATTGAGGTCTCTGGAAGACTGGGTGCTGCTGAAGCACTTCAAATCGGTACCGAATGTAGTCGATGTTTCTGACTTCGGAGGCACTGTCCGCGAATACCAGGTGCGCGTCGACCCAGCCAAACTCGTCTCCTACGGTTTGAGCATCGGCCAGGTGGAACAGCAGCTCAGCAACAACAACATCAATGCCGGCGGCAGCTTTGTCGAGGTCGGGATGCAGCAGATGAATGTCCGCGCGCTCGGCCTTTTCAGCAGTGTACATGACATCGAGCTGACGGTCCTGAAGACTCAAACCGGAACTGCCCTTCGAGTTAGAGACATCGGGGACGTCACTCAGGGTCCGAAAATCCGGCTTGGTCATATGGCCCGAGCGAATCACATAGACGACGGGAGGATCATCGATGAGCCCGACGTGATTCAGGGCGGAGTCTTGATGCGCAAAGGTGCGGAAGAAGAATCAACTCTCGAGGGAATTCACAAGAAGGTAGAGGAACTCAATAACGGCATCTTGCCGCCCGGCGTGAAAGTCGTCCCGATGCTGGACCGCAGTGACCTTCTACACTTCACCTTGCACACAGTTCTGCACAACCTTAGCGAGGGGATGGTTCTGGTGACCATCATCCTTTTCCTCTTTCTCCTCAACGTGCGCGCCGCTCTGATCGTGTCGCTTACCATTCCGTTTGCTTTGCTGTTTGCCTCCATTTGGCTGAATGTGAGTCAGATTCCGGCAAATCTTCTGTCGCTGGGAGCGCTGGATTTCGGGATGGTGGTGGATGGAGCTGTGGTGATGGTGGAAAACATAATCCGGCACTTGACGCGGGCCCGCCGGGAGACCCTGGCAGGCGCCCCAAAAACCGCCGGTGAGATGATCCGTGAGGCCTGTCACGAAGTCCAACGGCCCGTCTTTTACGCCATCGCCATTATCATTACGGCCTATCTACCGATATTCACTCTACAGCGCGTCGAAGGCCGCTTGTTCCGGCCCATGGCCTGGACGGTGGCGTTCGCGCTTCTCGGCGCCATGACGTTCTCCATTCTGATCGCGCCAGTTCTTTCCGCCACGCTATTCCGCAAAGGGGTGAAGGAGTCGCGCAATCCGGTCCTGGCTTTTTTGACGGAGCGATACCGACGGCGCCTGCGGTGGTGTGTTCAGCATCGGTGGATCACCGTCGGTGTCGGATTAATCGCCCTGGGCGTCACAGTGTATTTGGGTTTCAGCGGCGTGATTGGTTCGGAGTTTCTGCCGCACCTCGATGAAGGCGCCATCTGGGCTCGGGGCACCTTGGCGCCGAGCACCAGTCTAACGGAGGGCGAAAAGTTCACGACTCAGGAGCGCTATGTTTTTGCGTCCTTTCCTGAGGTGACCAAAGTCGTCTCGGAAATCGGCAGACCCGACGACGGGACGGATACGGGGGGATTTGGCAATACCGAGTATTTCGTCGACTTGAAGCCGAAAGAGCAGTGGCGGCCAGTGTTTCACAAGAACAAAGAGGAACTGATCGCTGCCATGAATCTCGCGGTGCAGAAATATCCTGGAGCCATCTGGAACTTCTCCCAGCCGATCGAAGATAACGTCGGAGAAATGCTCACCGGCACCAAAGGCTCGCTGGCCGCCAAGATTTTCGGGGACGACTTGAGGACTCTCGAGGAAAAGGGCGAGGAAGTAACGAACCTGATGTCGAGTATTCCGGGAATGCGTGACGTCAAGCTTCTGCGCGATTTCGGGCAGCCCAATCTCGATCTGACCATTGACCGTCGACAGGCTGCCCGTTTTGGAATCAATATAGCGGATATTCAAGATGCCGTTCAAACTGCGGTTGGCGGCAATGCGGTGAGTCAAGTGCTGATCGGTGAGCAGCGGTACGACGTCGTAGTACGCTACCAGCAACGCTATCGCAACACCGCCCAGGCCATCCAGAACGTTCGCCTCCTTTCCCAGACGGGAGAGCGGGTGTCATTGGCACAGTTGTGTAGAGTCGAGGTCAAGGACGGCGCCTACGATATCTACCGGGAAGGCAACCAGCGCTACGTAGCGATCACCTTCAATGTAAGGGGCCGCGATTTGGGAACCACGGTGGGGGACGCCATTAAGCAGATCGGCGAGAAGGTCAGGATGCCGCCGGGATACCACATCGGCTGGTCTGGCGAATACGAAAGTGAAAAGCGAGCGGAAGCGCGACTGCGCATCATCGTGCCGCTAACCATTCTGGTCATCTTCATCATTCTGTACACGATGTTCAAGTCAGCAAAGTGGGCTTCCCTGATCCTAGCCGTGGTGGCGATGGCTCCTCTCGGCGGATTACTAGCGCTCCTACTTACGGGAACCTATTTCAGCGTTTCCTCCGGCATCGGATTCCTGGCACTGTTCGGTGTCTCGGTGCAAACGGGTGTCATCATGCTCGAGTACATTAATCAACTACGCGCGCGCGGCCATTCGATCATCGATGCGGCGATAGAGGGCGCCGTTCTGAGGCTTCGCCCCATCATGATGACGATGCTAGTCGCGACATTTGGGCTGGTGCCTGCCGCGTTGTCTCACGACATCGGCTCCGATTCGCAGCGGCCATTTGCCATCGTGATTGTCGGCGGGTTGACGGCAGCGCTTCTGATGAGCCTGGTTTTGTTGCCTACGCTGTATGTCTGGATCGCACGGCAAGGCGATCAACTTCCCGAACCGGAAGGTTCCTTCGAGGGCTAATGAAAACTAAATGTGCAATTCTGCCAATGAGAAAGGTCTCAGGACGGTGGGCGCTCGCTCTCGGGCTTACTGGCGTGGCGTTCGCCCAGCGGCCTGCCCGGATCACCCTGGACCAGGCGATCCAGTTGGCAGTCCAGCACAACCACAGCCTGCAAGCCGCCCGCACCACGATCCAGCAGAATCAGGCCGCCGAAATTACCGCGAACCTGCGCCCGAATCCGACGTTTTTCACCGACTGGGAATATCTACCGCTGTTCTCGCGCCCGCAAGGCCAGACTATATCCGACTACATCCAAGGCTCGACCGAGGGCGATCTTGGCTTGAGTTACCTGATTGAACGAGGCCACAAGCGGCAGCGCCGCTTGGAAGCCGCCAGGGCCACTACCGCAGTGACGCGCGCGACGGTGGCCGACAACGAACGCAGCATTGCATTTCAGGTCGGATCTCTCTTCGTCAATGCCCAGCTGGCACAGTCGACCTTCGATCTTGCGCAGCAGGATCTCAAGAGTTTTCAGCAGACCGTTGAGATCGGCGCCGTCCAGTTCAAAGACGGCACCATGAGCGAGAACGACTATCTCAAGATCCGACTGCAGTTGGTGCAGTTCGAAACCGACGTCCAGCAAGCCATGCTGAACAAGGCCCAGGCGCTGTCCGACCTCCGCCAGCAGTTAGGTTACGAGTCGGTGCCCGCCGAGTACGATGTCGTCGGCGAATTCGAATACCGGCCGCTGGTGGTCACTCTCGAGGAATTGCAGGCGAAGGCACTTCAGAACCGGCCGGACCTGCGTGCAGCGGTGCTGGGCATTACGGCCGCCAACAGCCAATATGCGCTCGCCAAGGCGAACGGGAAGCAGGATCCCACTATCTCAACCAACTACTCGCACGTTAACGGCATCAATGGCCTTACCTGGTCGTTCAGCGTTCCGCTGGCGATTTTCGACAGAAACCAGGGCAACATCGCACAGACGCGGATCGCCATCCGGCAGGCGGAGGAGCAGCAGAAAGCAGCGAGCAGTCAGGTACTGACCGACGTAAAAGACGCGTATGAAGCCTTGCAGGAAAGCGCGCGAATCGCCCAGCTATATCGAGGCAGTTATCTCGAAGTGGCTCAAAAGAGCCGCGATATCAGCGAGTATGCGTACCGGCGCGGCGCCTTGGCATTGATCGATTTTCTTGACGCCGAGCGAAGCTATCGCGCCACGCAGCTCGCTTATCGGCAGGCAGTGGCAGCGTACCTGACGTCGCTGGAGCAGCTTCGCCAAGCGGTCGGAACCCGGGAGTCGCTTTGATTCTGGCCTCCCCTGGTGCTGCGACGCGGACCGGGTAAATTTGGAACGGAAAGTGCAATCGATGAAAAAGGCAGACGTTCGCCGCCGCATTGAGGAAATTGGCATCATACCAGGCATTCGCGTATCGAAGCCCGAGCGCGCGTCCTTCGCTGCGGAAGCGGTCAACCGTGCCGGCCTTCCCATCGCGGAAATCACCATGACTGTGCCGGGCGCAACCGATGTGATTACCCATCTGGCCAAGAGCTTCCCCGAGATGGTCGTAGGCGCCGGAACCGTTCTGGATACCGAAACAGCGCGCCGCTGCCTGGATGCCGGAGCCTCGTTCTTGACGAGTACTGGACTGGTCCCGGATGTCGTGGAATTCGCACTGCAAAACGATGTCGTCGTATTCCCAGGCGCCTTGACTCCCACTGAGGTGATTGCGGCGTGGAAGACCGGCGCCGACTTCGTCAAGGTCTTTCCTTGTGGGCCGATGGGCGGGCCGAATTACATTCGTGCGTTGAAGCTCCCGTTTCCTCAAGTCCGGTTGATCGCCACTGGCGGCGTGAACCAACAAACCGCCTGCAACTTTATCCTGGCCGGCGCCACTGCTGTCGGCATCGGCGCGGAGTTGATCAACCCGGAGGCTCTCCCCGTAATGAAGGAAGAACAGATCCAAGAGTTGGCGCGTCGCTACCTGGGAATGGTGAACACCGCCCGCGCTCAATTGAATGGAGGGAATCAATAATGACAAACAAATGGGCGGTGTTCGGGCTGAGCGTGCTGGTGAGTGCGGGACCTTTGGTTGCCGCCGAGCGAGTGGAAAGCGGCAGCAGGCAGTCTTTCCAAGAAACCAGCACCGAGCATTTGAAATTCGGGCCGGGTGGGACCATTCGAGTAAATGACTCGTACGGCCATTTGACGGTGGAAGGCTGGGATGAGCCCGAGGTTTGGATCACGCTCATCAAATCGACCAAAGGTTTCTACGAGCCCAGCCGAAAGCGAGAGGCGTCGCAACGCTTCGAAATGATTCAGGTGTCCGCCGAAAGCCGCTCCGCGACAGAGTTGGCAATAGCCACCACCCGGGCATCCCGTCATGGAACCTGGGCACCGCCTTTGCCCAACACCACGGATTTAGGAGTCATCCTCGAATATCGCATTCTGGTACCGCGCAATTCGCAACTGTTCGTCAACCACGACTATGGGTACGTCTGGGTGAGCGACGTGACAGGAGACCTCGAGGTGAACAGCCACACGGGTGACATGATCGTCATGCTGCCGGACCCGCGTCCCTATGCGATCGATGCCAGGACTAGATTGGGCAGCGTGTCCTCAGACTTTGCTGGCAAGACCCTCAGCCGGTTCCTGGTGGGCACGCGCTTCGCTTACGCGAGTGAGGCTTCGTCCCAAAGGATCCGCCTGCGTATGGGCCGCGGGAGCATCACCATAAAGAGCGGTCCGCCCTTTGCGCCGTTTTATAAGGATTGAGGAGGTCGCTTGATGTCGACAGTTAGAACCGCGTTTATACTCACTGCCGCGTTTTGCGGTTCAACAACTTGGGCCCAGCAAGTGGACGCTTTCTTGGGAATGAGCACTGCACGTGTAGGTTCCAATGGCCAGAGCATTGACACCCTTGGCGATGGCACACTACATAAGACACCGGCCATGGGCGGTGTCTTTACCGATTTTGGCCTCAATCTTTTCCTGAATCGGCAGGTGGGCATTGGGTGGACGTCCGCCTGGAGGGCCGCTCATGACTATGCCGGCCTTCAATATCGGCCCAAGTTCAATGTCTTCGATGCCGTTTTCCAACCAGCCCTCTTTCGCACTAAGCTGTCCCTGCCGGAGTTGCGTGCGGGCATCGGCTTCGCGAGCATCAACTTTGATTACGACGACCCGCAGGCGTGTGCTCGGGTCCCAGGATGCCCGTCCGCGCACCATTTCGTCGGGCATGCCGCTGTGGCGACCCGTCTATATCTGACGCACCATGTGTTCCTCCGACCATCAGTGGATGCTCAGTACGTGAAACACTTTTTCCTGTTCGGAAGCAATTGGGTACCGAGGTATTCGATGAGCTTCGGTTACAGCTTCGGGAAAGAATGACACCGAGGCTTACGGCCAACTATTGAAACTGATAAACTTTCAGAGAGTCAGGAGCTCAGTTGTGCGGCTTTGCTTCGTTGGCTCTCTAATAAGCTGCGCGGCGCTTTTAGTACTCTTGAGCGGATGGTACGCCAGCCCGGCGGCGGGGCAGACCGATTCCCGCCCCCAGGCGGCGGAACGCCTTCGTGAGGCTGAGCTCAATCCCCGCTTCAATGTAGATACTACGCTGGTGCTCATCCCGGCGACGGTCACGGACTCCTCAAACCGTTTCGTTCTCGGCCTTCAGAAGGAGGACTTTCATCTTTTTGAAGACGGTGCTGAGCAGACGATCGCACACTTTTCCGGTGAGGATGTGCCGCTCTCAGTGGGCTTGGTTTTTGACACCAGTGGCAGCATGGACTCTAAGCTGCGAACCTCCCGCCAAGCCGCCCTTCAATTCCTCAAGACTATGAACCCGCAGGACGAAGCTTTTCTCGTCGAGTTCAGCGATCGGGCCGAACTGGCGGTCGGGTTCACGAGCCGTGTCGAGCAAATTCAAGAAAAGCTGATGTCGGTGCAACCGGGTGGCCTTACGGCGATGCTCGATGCCGCCGAGATGGCGCTGCGCGAAATGAAGAAAGCGAAGAACCCCCGGAAAACGATCTTGATTATTTCTGATGGCGGCGATAACAACAGCCGGTATTTGGCGCGCGAAATCGAGGCCTTGGTACGCGAGGCCGATGTACAGATCTATGCCATGGGCGTCTTCGAGCCGTCCATTTTTTCTGGTTTGGCAAGGGAGGAAATCTCGGGGCCACGCTTGCTGTCCGAGCTGGCGGAGCACACCGGGGGGCGGGCATTCAGCGCATCGGATCCGAACGATCTGCCGAATGTCGCCGCACGGATCGGTATCGAGTTGCGAAACCAGTATGTCCTCGCCTATTCGCCGAAGAACCAGAACAAGGACGGGAAATATCGTCGCGTCGAGGTGAAAGTGGCCGAGCCGGCAGCCATCCCAAATCTCAAGCTCCGCTGGAGGCTCGGCTACTATGCCCCATCCCAGTAGTAGCGGGCCTTCAACGGTGGCGGGCGGCTGGGCCTCCCACGTGCGCATGCGGAGCAGTGGCGTGGGGAGGGGCGCTCGGCAGGGGCGTTCGCGGCGGCGGTGCGAATGGGACTTTGGGTGAAGTAATGTTGCCTGGATGCAGCCCGGTGGCACCCGCCGAAAGCCCTCTGCCGATCGGCGAAGGGATCATGATCCGCCTTGGAAAAAAGGGAGCTCCGCTTGGCCAACCTCGATACATAGGCCCGTACGCATAAGGTGGGAAATAGATCGAACTCAACGTCGATTGGTAGGGACTCCAGAAGCTGAGTCCGTAAGGGTTCGTGATCCCCAGAGACGGAACGCCCGTCAGTGGAAAATAGCTCAAACCTCCGGAGGCAAGGCCGGAGCTGTCAAACTGGGCTGGATCGTCAACGATTTCCGCCGCTATAGCGTTGTCCGCTGAGATGGCTTGACTCCGGCTCATCGCCCAGCTCTTGAAAGCGTCACTCCCTACAGCCGCCGGCCGCTCCGCGACCAGCACCGTTGCCAACGGGAGGACCTCGCCTTCTCGGACTGGCACGGTCTCCGTATTGCCCTCTGTGGAAACTTCACCTTCGCCCTGGTACATCCGTAGCTGCGGGGGGTCGGAATCGATGCGATAGACTCCCTTATGCTGGACTCGCACTTGCCAGTTCCTGAGAATCAACTTGACGGAGGTGTCGTTTCCCCGCTCATTGGACTCGATTATGGCCGAGCCGCCGACCAGTTGGACGCGCGTATCGGAGAGTTTGTTCGAGAGCATGCGGATGGCGCTGTTCTCGTCGATGCGAAGGAGGACACCTGGGGTGAGAATCACTTCCGCTCTGCCTTGCTCTGTCCTCAGTTCTCGGCCTTCGCCAATATCCGGAAATTTCCCAAATTTCTGTTCCAGTTGCTGGTCGCCGACGAAGACTGAGCCTTCGAAAAAGTAGATCACGCCGGAATGCGTCGAGACTACCGATTGCCCCCAAGCAGGGAACTCCGCCGCCAAGGCCAAAACCAACAATTGCAGCACAGTGACGCGTGCGTGAGTCATAAGATATCCCTTTGTTCCGAGTATCCACCTATTCGGAAGTGTCGTCAACCGCGAGATCCGCGCAAGTGTGGTAGTTATCTCTGTGCCGGCCCCCCCCATTCGCCACGGATCGAGCTTCGGCAGAGGCTGATCAGGGTGCGAGCGTCAGCCAATTCGATTCCAGGCCGCTCGTGACAATCTGGTTGGGATTGGAATCGAAAAACTCGAAGTCGGCGTCTTCGGAATCTTCGATTGTCCCGAGGTCGCCCATCTCTATGCGGGGAGCGAGAACGCCGGCAGCTTTCGGAAACCTGCTGAGGGAGGCGTCGTACCGGGCCTTCAGCGGATAGAACACACCCGCGACCTGTACCGTCTCCAACCTCACCTTCATCACCAATGAAGGTCGCGCGACACGCGCTCCCCGGCCTTCAGACGCTTGCGACGGGGCGGTCCCGTAGAAATGCCTGATGCTGACGATCCGGCCCACCACGGCCGCACCTTCCGGAATCAAGACTTTGGAAGACCGGTCGCGGACGGCGGTCTTCAGTTTTGCTCTGATCGGATCGCCAGCCGCGGCCTCGCTTGTGTCGATCCGTTCGGTAAACACCAATTTGAACCTTAATCCGGCCGGCAGCGAAAGCGTTGCTGACGCAGGATCGGTTGCGCGACCCGGGACGACCTCGGGCAAGGTCTCGAAACGCACGGCCGACTCTCCCCGAAACTCGTGGCAGGCCGAATAGTGGATTACGTTTTCCGCTTGCGAACCGTCGCTGTGCAGAGCCGCGATTCGAGCCTCGGCCGGGAGCAGGAAGTCTGACCCGTTAAGGCTTACACGGCTGTAATCCAACACTTGAGTAATCTGACAGGTCGAGCTTTCCGCGGGCAGGTGACTGGCGCGTATGACCAATCTCACCAGATCCGAGGTGGCAGGATCGGCCAACAGCGTACCGCCGTATTCAATCGTTATTTCCCGGGCTTCTTTCGACCCGAGAACGTACGAATAACGGCTCTTCTCCAAGGGCACCCGGAATCCGAACTCGGAGAGCAGTCTTCCCCCCAGAGTGGTCCGATCCCCGTTATAAGAAAAGTTCGCTGCCTCACCTCCGAAGATCGAAGCGAGCATCGACGAGAAGCTTCCGGTCGAGATCGCGCCGTCGCGCACCATTTCAAACAGGTCAGCGTCGCTAAAATGATCCTCTCCGGCCCAGGAGTACATCTCGCTGTTTAAACCGGGCCGCCTGTGCGTCACGGCGACATCGAGCCTCACCCGGTCTGAAGAGGACATCTGCCGTCTCCACGCGGCGCTATTGGCTTCGGCGGCCAGGCTATCACACGAATGCACGCGATGCTTGCCGTCTCCCGGTCCGTAGCGGGAGGGGTCCGGATCATATCGTGACCGATCGATGGTCTCAGTACACACGTATTTCGGCAGACCTTGGACCGTGCTCATGACGGCTTGCTTCACTCGCAGCAGTACCTCTCGGGCATCGTCCTGAAC
>Ga0306922_10005769_pt1 | contig 11837 bp, 13 predicted proteins | sample sta12Cox44000082_FD_203758 | JGI IMG/M metagenome (GOLD analysis project Ga0306922, IMG submission 203758) | Lab enrichment of tropical soil microbial communities from Luquillo Experimental Forest, Puerto Rico - statoxic.12C.oxic.44.000.082 (v2)... | ecosystem: Environmental > Terrestrial >... | reverse complement strand
GTTCAAGGCGGGCAAGCCCTGGTGGTTGGAGACGCCGAAGCTCGAAGCGCTCGCGACCGTCGAGCAAGACGCGCGCTACGTTGTCAATGTTTTGGAAGAGCCTATTCGTGCGTGGATAGGGGATCGCACCAAGATCAAGATCAAAGACGTGATCAAACACGTGTTCGGGTTCGGCGATCCGCGGCAATGTTCGGCGCGCGACTATCAGCGCGTCGTCGATGTCTTGACGCGCATGGAGTTCACGAAACGTCGGCCGCGCGGCTCCGATGGGAAGCGCGAGAACTGGTACGAGCGAAAAAAGATGGGCTGATCCAGTGTGACCAGTATGACCAAGGGAGGAAATCGAATGCCGCCACGCGTGATCTTAGCATTAGCGACCGAAACCAACGCCGAATTCGTTTGGGATCAGATCAAGACGTTTCCGATGTTTGCTGGCGGGCCGCTCGTCAAGTTCGGCTTCTTCGGGCGCGAGGGAGCGGGCTTGGTCCGGCCCTACATCACGACGCGCTGGGCGACGAATGCCGCCGATCTGGCTGTGCTGGTCGACCATGGTCGTGTTGGTTGCGTGTGCGGGTGTTACGTCCCGATCGGCGACATTTTCGAGCACGCTTTGCGTGAGCCGGAACCTGTCGCGGTGGTCGCCGTTATCGGTGATTGCTTCTACGGGGATCCCAAAGCCGCGATCGCTGCTGTCCGGCGGCTACGTGCCCGCGGGACTGGCGTTGTGTTCTTGTCTCGGCGGACGGACGCCACGCTCGCGCGGATCGCCGCGGCGGTTGGAGGCACCATCCTCTCGCTCCCGCCGCCGGCCGTCGAACGCATAGCGCAGCGCCTGCCCGAGGGGCTCGAGGCGGTCGCCCATTTTGCCATCGGCGACACAAAGGCTTTGGAGACACTCGGTACGGAACCCGCCGTTCTGTTGCTCGAACAAATCAAGCAGAGGAAGAAGCGGTGAAGGTCGGGCCGTGGTCCTGCCGGAGCAGGTGTGGGCCGACATCTGCGCTGCTGCGGAGAGGGCAGGGCTGACGTCCGAACCTGAGGCGCGCCCGGTGTTATCGGCGATCCTGTTCGAGGAATATCCGGCCTTCGTCTATGACCGCGAACGCGTAGCTGCTGCTCTCTGTGAAACCGAGCTGATGCTGAAACGTCTCGCCGCCTTCGCGGAACTGTACTGGCGGCGTTGGTGCCCTGAACTTCCCGAGGATGAATTCAAGGCCATTCTCGACGGGCGGGCCGAGCCGTTTATCCCCGGCAACAAGAAGACCGAGCACGATCTTTGGAGCATTGCACGGCTACGGCGACGGCCGCTGGGACTGTGGGCTCGCCGCCGTGTGATCCGCAGCGCCAATGCCCGTAAGGCCAACGTGCAACGCGAGTGGCTGATCAGCCGCCTATGCGGTGTGTGGCTCGATCATTTCAATGGCCTGCATCTCGGTGTTACCCGGCCAAGCCAGGGCGGTAAGCCGGGTGGGCCGCTGATCGAATATTTGTTGGCCGCCATGCGGTCGGTCATTCCAGATCATGTCTTGCCGGATCCAGAGACCCTGGAGGACGCCATCACGCGCGAGCGCAGAGAGCGCGAGCGCGCTCGACAGCTCAAGCTCAAGCTAGTCGAGCTAAAGGCACATGGTGGATTGACGCTCAAAAAATAAATTCAAACCACCATTTTTACACGGCACTTTCTAGCGTGCCACTGTGCCCCGTCACATTCGATGGGGTTCGCAATGGCACATGCCGAGGCGACGAAGCGTAAGGTGGAGAAGGGTGGCCCTCCCTCCTCCAGAAGGGGGTTGACCCGCTCGGGCGAAGTCCGCGCCGAGCCGACCGCCGTCTATTCCCGTCCGGCTTTTTGCAAAGCGCACGGGATCAGCGAGTCCTTTTATCACAAGCTCCAAAATGACGGGTTGGGGCCGGACGAGCTGAGGCTCGGCTCGAAAGTTCTCATCACGTTCGAGAGCGCCGCGCGATGGCGTGCCGCGCGCGAGAGGGCGACCGTGACCGCTTCCAAGAGACAAGCGATCGCACCGTCACCGGCGGTCGGGAAGGAAACTATCGGGTGACAGAAAGAGGGACCGGGCTTCGTCGAGTGGTTCGAAAACTAAAACGAAACCCGGCCTCTGAAATGCAGCGAATGGAGGATCCCATGCTGCAAGACGCGCAAGAGCTATTAAAGATCTCAACGGCGAAATTCAAGAAGCCCCCCACCAACGGCAGCACCGCTGTCACCGTTCTCTCCACGGGCGCCGCCAGCGTCGACACCCATGTCGCGGCGATCAATATCCTGATTCCCAAGCTCCGGCAGATCACCGGCGAATTGGAACAGGAGATCGGCCACCACATCCTGGCGATCAAGACCGCGGAACCCAACAACTGGGAGGCCATTGTCCGAGCCAGATGTGGCATCAGCCGGTCGCGCGCCTACGAGCTGATGGCAATCGCGGAGGGGGTCAAAACGACCGAGCAGTGTCGCCGTGAGACCAATGCCCGCAAGATCAAATATCGCGCGAATCAGGCCGTCCGTTCCGGAACGGACAAGAAAGAAACCGACACTCAGATCGTCGAGCTCAAGGCGGCGCACCGGCGCGAACTGGCAGATGCCCGCGCCCAGATCGTCGATCTCGAAAAGGCACGCGAGCGTCAGATCGTCCGGTACGAGAATAAATTCGCCGAATTGAGTGACGCTCGTAAGTTCGATTCCGAGCGTAATCAGTTGCGCAAGGCCCTCGACGAGATTGCGGAGCTGCTCGCCGAGATGCGCGGGCTGATGACGCACGCCGAGCGCAACCGGACTGCCATCGCCACGAAGATCGCCTGCGCCGAAAAGATCGCAACCTCTGCACTGAAGCCGGCGAAGGTCGCGATCGTGAATTTGCCAGTCCAGCAGGTCGCGTAACTCAACGGCGCCGTCCGCGCCAATGCGGCGGCGCCGTTTTCATTCACAGGAGAAACGACAATGACTATGAACGGAACCCGCAAGGTTCAGTACTACGGCACCATCTTGGAAGCGCTTCAGCGAGCGGTTCCGAGTTCGGTGCACATCGCCGGCGGCGCAGTGCGCGACACGATCCTCGACCGCCCCATTCGCGACGTCGACATCTTCCTCTCCAATACCGACGCTGATCCGGCCGCGGTCCTGCTCCGGGCCAAGTTCGGCTACGTCAAGGTGGGAGAGTGGAAACAGTACATGGGGTTCTCGGACCCCATGCTGATGCGCGTCGCCAAGTTCGAAAAGTCCGACGAGTCTATTCCGATTTGTTTGATCGGCCTCACGGAAAATCTCTCCCCCTACGACAACATCTCGCGCTTTGACTTCGGTCCCTGCATGGCGGCTTGGCAGGGCGGCACCACCACAATGATCACTAACGGGAGCTTCAAGCGCGACATTGAGAGTAAAACCTTCACGCTATATCGCGCCGACAATCTCGCGCAGTACAGCTATTCGATGGTTCGATACGAGAAGCTGACGGCCGACCGCTACAAGGATTGGGGGCTGTCAATTCCGAGCCAGTTCGAGGAACTGGCCCGAGAACACACCTTCCGCAAGCACTGGTACAAGGAAGGTGCCCACTTCGGGATTGAAAACTCCCCGCAAATGCTCCGGCCAAAGAGCCGCTGACAACTGAGGCGTCGTCCGCGCGAATGCGGCGGCGCCCACTTTTTCTTCGAGGAACATCGCCATGCGTAAGATTTCTGAAAAGCCGTTGCTCACGCTCATCGAAACCGGCGACGTGAACGACATGCCTGTCCCCGCGCCGGCGACAACTGTTGTTGTGCCACTGGACTGGAGTGGCGACAACGAGAACGGCTACATCGGCAAAATCAATGGCGTGCCGCTTTATCAAGTGGAAGTCGTGGCCTGTCAGAGTCGAAATAAGGGTAAATACTTTTATTTTCCGAACCGCCTTTTTCCACCTGATTATTGTTCCCTTTGTTGCCTTGGCGATGCTAACGCCCGATCGCCTAAAACTATTGATGACGCCAAGGCACAATGCGCGACCGATTATAACAACGGCGGAAGTACCACGTTGCGAGAAATTCTCGCCGACGCGCTCGCCACCGCCCGGGCCGCGGGTTATCGCGTCTCCAAACCGCGAAAGCAGAAGAACTCCAAGTCCAAATCCAAGACCCGTGTTGGTCCGACCTGCGTGTGCACGTTTGCCGACGGCATAGTCACGCGCATGACAGTGTTCACCGCGTTAGAAAAACTCGATTGGAATCGTGGAGCGCGCCTATCGATAGCGGCATGGGAGTCGCGATGGCAAATGCACAAGCGTGCTCAAGTAGGGCGGCTTGTCACTCTCTGGGCCCCGACCCCGCCTGCAATCGTCGCGATGCATTTCGAAGAGGTGAACGGCATCGTGTTGGGCCGCCGCCCGGATAACGAGGGCGTGTCATGAAGCCCGAACCCGAAATCTGTCCGACCTGCGGTCAGCCGATCGTTCCAGACGGCTTGCGGTTGCCGCCGATCAAGCAGCGCATTCTCGAAGCAGTGCGCAGGCGCCCGGACATTTCTGCTGAGGAGCTGCGCATCACGGTGTGGGCGGAGGATCCAACCGGCGGTCCGGAAGATCGCAAGGTCCTGCACGTCCACGTGAGTCAACTCAATCATCTACTCGCGCCGCACGGGATCATGGTGCGCAGTCAGGGCGGCGGTTATCGCGTTCGGAGCGTGTCATGACGATCAATCGCCGCAAATACATCAATACCGATGGAACCGAGCACGAGTTTATCTTCGTGCAAGTCTCTCTCGATAACCCCGAGACGACGGAGCAATTCGGTCATGACTTGTTGCAGGCCGCGGCCGAATGGCGGGCAGAGATTGAAGCACGCGGACTACCCGGAGCACCTGCTTATAAAGTTTTCGAGTTCGCTAAGTGGACCGGCGGTCGCGAGAGGATCGCAAGTTGGGTTGAGCACCCGTGGGCACTTGTCCGCATGGGCAGGGGCACATCGATTGCCTTTTTAGTTAAAGCGGGAGATCGCGGGAGCTTCAAAGCCTGGATCGTATCCGTCAAATTTGAAAATCCTGAATACCGATGGAAGTGTCGGTTTGAGTGCTCGTCCACAATTGAAGCGCGCGATCTAATCGAGGTTTTCCCTTACACACTGCCGGACTTCCCCAAACTAGGCGACATCGAGAGTGCACGCGAGAAGGCGCGCGCACTAGTGGAGGGGGTGTCATGAGAATCCTCGGTGTCGATCCCGGCATTTTCGGCGCGCTGGCGCTCATCAACATCAACGACGGTGCCATGCCCCAGCTCATCGCCGTCATTGATGTGCCAACCCTCGGCGTCAAAGCCAAGGAACGCGTCAACACCATGATCGTGCGCGATTGGCTGGTCGGACAGCGCCCTGATCATGCGCTGGTTGAGCGCGCGGGTTCGATGCCGAAGCAGGGCGTCGCATCTACGTTCAAGTACGCGCGCGCGGTCGGCAGCTTGGAGACCGTCGTCGCCTGCCTCGACATCCCCTACAGCATCATCGAGCCGAGCGCGTGGAAAAAATTTCATCATCTGATCGGCGCCGATAAAGAGGCTAGCCGTCAACGCGTGCTGCAACTCTTCCCCGGCGCACACATTTTATTTAGCCGCAAGATGGACCATCAGCGCGCCGAGGCGGTCTTGATCGCGCTCACGCCGGTGCCGGGGGTTCTGCCGAAAATCGATCTGACGGTAAAGCCGGAGCTAGTCGCATGAAGCGCCGCAGCACCGCCGAAGAAAAAGAACTCGCTGACCGAGCGCGCTTGTTGCGCTGGTGGAAAGCGTGGCACCGCGAGCAGCGCGATCTCGTTCTTGCCGGCGAGCACGGCGCCGCGCTGGGCGAACTGCTCCGCATGTTCGAGAACGTGCAACACATTCAGCCGAGCCAGCTACTCGGGATCGCGCGGGCCATCAACTGGGCGGTGATCGATTCCGACACCCGCCTGATCGTGTTGCACGAGGCCAATAGCGCCATCACCAAATTTCGCGAAGCGCGCGGCGAAGAACCGATCGATGACGCACTGCCGGACGAACCGTTGCGCGTGTTTCAAGTGATCCGCGGCATCGTCATGAACCAGTTTCCCACATCTGCGGGGGAAAGCCCGCCGGAGCTAATCCGGCAAAACAGTGGAGAAGTACCATGAGTGAACTTGCGAAAATTCCACCACAGCAACTGGACGGCTTCGACACCTTCGAAGACGCGGTCGAAGGTGAGGAAGGCCGCGTATCGAGCGGCTTGATCCAAGGTGAAAGGATCGCCTTCACCAACGAAGCGGAATGGGTGGTCGCCAGCAGCGGCCTCAAGCTGCCGCCAGACCTCGAACTCCTGCTGTGGGATGTTCTGAGGGTGGTGAATAAGTGGCCCACCGAGCCAGGCCCTCCGATCGAGGCGCGTGTGCTCGGGCCGGGAGAAAAAATCCCCGACATCAAGAAGCTCAACAAGGAAACGCCGAAGGAGGAATGGCGCATGGGGCCGAGCGGCGAGGAGGAAGGCCCATACCAGTTCCAGTACCTCGTGTACTTGTTCAACGAGACGACGTCGGGCGATACACGTGGGCCACCTCCACCACCGGCGGCGGCATTTGCGTGCGCGATTGTGTCGAGCGCACAAACTTCATGCGCAAGTACAAGGGCGCCAGGGTGCATGCCGTGGTGACGCTGTCCGACACGTTCATGTCCACGCGCTACGGCGGACGGCAGCGGCCGCACTTCAATTATGTCCGCTGGATCAAGATCGGTGAGAGCGAAGAGATGGCTGCTTTGCCTGGCCCCGAACCGGTGAAGCCTCCTGACGCAAAGGAAACGCTCAGTCAGCTCGCCAAGGATGCCAGACTGGCCGCCAAGGTGGTCACCAAGATGACCGAGCCGCCGGTTCAGGCGAAGACGACTGCAGCTAAAAAACCGACGGGACCGCAGGAAGTCGCCAAGCCGACCGCCAAGGAAGTCACCGGCGACGAGATCAAGTACTGATCCGATGTGCACTGCAGCTTGATGCCATCCTGCGGGAGGCAGGATGGCATCGGGATGCAGCCCAGGCGTTTCATGCCATGCCAATCCTCATTCGCGATGCCGAGACCAGGAGTGAGCTGGACTTGGAGGAAGTGGGGGCGTGGAGATACTCCACACACCCATCGACCGACGTCCTGCTCTACAGCTATTGCGTTGATGACGGTCCAATCCAGACTTGGCGCCGCGGTGATCCGCCTCCGCAAGAATTCATTCAGGCCGCGACCGAACCGGAATGGCTGGTCGCCGCTTTCAACGAAAGCTTCGAGCGCGGGCTCGAGCTAAATGTCCTCATCCCCCATTACTGCTTTCCTCGAATTCCCGACGCCCGCCGACGCTGCCTGCAGATGTCCGCGCTCGCGCAAGCGCTCCCGGCCAAGCTTGAGCGCGTTGCCGCCGCGCTGGGTCTGCCGGTGCAGAAGGACAAAGCCGGGCGCAAGGCGATGCTCGAGATGGCGCGGCCGCGCGCACCGCTCCCCGGTGAAGACCCGAGCGGGATTTATTGGCACGAGGACGAAGAGCGCTGGGCGCGCAACACCGCCTATAACGTGCGCGACGTCGAGGTCGAGCGCGAGGTCTATCGACATCTCGGATTTGTTAGCCTCAGCGAACTCGAACTGGCCGCGCTCGACACCATCATCAACGATCGCGGGGTCGGCATCGATCGGGTGCTGCTCGATGCCGCGCTCAAGATCGCCGAGGCCGCCGTGCCGGCGCAGATTGCCGAGTTCGACGCGCTCACCGAGGGCGCCTTCGAAAAGCCGCGCACGCCGAAGCTGCGTGCCTGGCTCGAAGAGCGCGGGATCAAGGTCCCCAACCTCCAGGCCGAGACCCTGCAGAAGGTGCTCGCTCGCCCCGGCCTTTCGCCCGAGCTCCGGCGGTTGCTCGAGGTGCGCATCGACCTCGCGCAGAGCGCCACCGCCGGCAAGCTCGTAGCGATGCGAAACTGGTGCGGTGCAGACGGCCGCGTGCGCTGGGCCTTTCGGCATCATGGCGCTTCGACTGGCCGCGCGACATCGCTTGGCATTCAGCTGCAGAACATGAAGAAGCCGGGCGACACCGATCTCACCGCGGCGATCGCCGCCATATCGACCGGGGACTACGAGACCGTCCGCAAGCAGTTTGGTGATCCGATGCGCGCCCTCGGCGTGTGCGCCCGCACGATGATCGTCGCAGCACCCGGTCACCGGCTGCTCATCGGCGATCTCTCCGGCATCGAAAGCCGGCTTTCCGCACACGCCGCGGGCGAGATTTGGAAGGTCAAGGCGTGGGCGCAATTTGATCGCACCAGCAATCCCGAGGACGAGCCCTACTACATCGTCGGAACGAAGCATTTCAGGCTCGCGCCCGAGACCGCACGCGAGCCGGGCAAGACTGGAGACCTCGCCTTCAGCTACACCGGCGGCTGGAAGGCATGGGCTCGGTTCGCACCCGCAGAAGCCGAAGAGGCGCTCACCCAAGCTGAGGCTGAGGCGCGCAAGAACGCCTGGCGCCAGGCGCATCCCCAGATCGTGCGGTTCTGGGGCACGCTCAACCGAGCGGCCATCAATGCGATGCGCCGGCCGGGACACGAGGTGCGGGCCCGCGGCATCACTTTCGTCTACCGCAAGGAGCAACGCAACAGCTTGATCCTGCGGCTGCTGTCCGGCCGCGAACTCACCTACCCATTCGCGCGACTGCGCAACAACCGGCGCGGCGACCTTGTCGTCACCTTCATGGACAACCAGCAAGGCAAGTGGGTCGAGTGCCGCCACGGCGAGGGCGCCTTCGGCGGCACTTGGATGGAGAACTGCATCCAGGCCGCCGCGCGCGATGTGTTCTACAGCGCAATGCAGCGACTCAAGGCCGCCGGCTACCGGATTGTCCTGCACGTCCACGATGAGGTGGTCGCCGAGATGCCGGAAGGCACCGGCTCGATGGAAGAGTTCAAGCGCCTATTGATCGAGCCGCCGGCGTGGGCCTTAGACCTGCCGCTCAACGCCAAGGTGCGCGAGAGCCAGCGCTTCTGCAAAACCAGTCCGGCGCAAGCCGTCGCGCAAGAGATCGGCGCGCAGGAGACCGTGCAGGAGATCGCGCAGGAGATCGTCGAAGAGCCGGAGAACCCGCTTATCTGCGCGCAATGCGGAGAGGCGCTCGACGGAACCGAGCAGGACTACGACGGCATCAAGCTCCACGCGCGTTGCACCGACGCCTATCTCGCCCGGCGCCTAGTCGAAGAGGGATTTGCCGCCACGCCCGCACCCGAGATCGAGGCGCCGCCGTGGGACGATCCGCCAACCGCATCGGCATCGGCGCCGTCATCAGCTTCGTCATCATCAGCTTCGTCATCATCAGCTTCGTCATCAGCTTCGTCATCAACTTCGTCATCGGCCGGATCGGGCAACTCCAACCGTCAGCCGAAGGGCCCGCCGGGACCTCGGATCGGAGCGTGGATTTACCGGACCGAACACGGCGTCCCCTATCTCAAGGTCATCAAGACCAAGAACAAGCACTTCTACCAGGAGCATTGGACCGGCAACGGCTGGGCCTCGGGCAAGCCCGACGGTCCGCCGATTCCCTACCGCCTGCCCGAGCTCATGGCGGCGCCCGCAAACGTTGAGGTGTTCATCTGCGAGGGCGAAAAGGACGCCGCTAACGTCGCGACATTGGGCCTCATCGCCACCACAGCGCCGGAGGGCGCCGGCAAATGGGTGCCCGCGCTCAACAAATGGTTCGGTGGGCGGCGCACGGTCTACATTCTAGCGGACAACGACGACCGCGGGCGTCGGCATGCTCAGCAGGTAGCGGACGCGCTGCAGCCGATCGTGCTCGACCGGGTGGTGATCGTCCACTTCTCCGAGCTGCCGGAGCACGGCGACGTTTCGGACTGGATCCATGCCGGCGGCACCAAGGAACAACTGCTCGAACGCGCTCGTGCGGCGAACACCACTCCACCACCGCCCAGGTACACGCTGGTCTGTGCCGCCGACATCGTGCCGCGCCCGATGGACTGGCTGTGGGAGGGTCACATCCTGCGTGGCTCGCAAGAGCTGCTGACCGGGGTGCCCGGTGGCGGCAAGTCGCAAATTCATTGCGCCTTTGTGGCCTCCACCACCACCGGCGGCATATGGCCCGACGGCACTAACGGCGCGCCGCGCGGCAACGTCATCATGCTCACCGCCGAGGACTGTCTCGAACAGACGCTCGTGCCGCGCCTGATCGCCGCCGGTGCGGATCGCGAGCGAGTGTTTGTCCTCAGGAAAATTCGCAAGGACAACAAGGAGCGGATGTTCTTGTTACATGAGGATTTGGAAGAGCTCGAGCGGATGATCAAGGCGGTCGGCGACGTGCGGCTGATCACCATTGATCCGATCACTGCATTCATGGGCGGCAAGATCGACAGCCATCGCGCCACCGATGTGCGCGGGCAACTCGGGCCGCTCGCCGACCTGGCCGAGCGCATGGATGTTGCCCTTTCGGCCATCACCCATCCGGCGAAACACTCCACCCAGCGCGCGATCGACCACTTCATTGGCTCGCAGGCGTTCATCGCCGCCGCCCGGATCGGCCACATGGCGATCGAGGAAGTGGACGAAAATGAGCAAGGCCAACGCATGCCCACCGGCCGCTCGCTGTTCGCCAACGCGAAGAACAACGTCAGCCGCAAGATGCCGACGCTCGCCTACCGGGTCGTTGAGAAGCAGCTCGATGGCGACATCAAAGCAGCGCATGTGGTCTGGGAAGAGATCGTGGACATCACCGCGGATCAGGCAATCATGGCCGCATCACCGTTGAAAGGCAGAGATCAGAGCGGGCCGGTGATGCTGCTCATGAACATGCTGGCCAACGGACCAACCCCGGCAAAGATCGTTGAAGAGCGCGGGAAGGCTTGCGGCTTCAGCATGGATCAACTGTATCGCGCTAAGAGAAAGATTGGTGCGGTGCGCTTCAAGGAGAAAGGCGCGTTTGCCGGTCAGTGGTTCTGGGCACTGGCGGAACACGCACCCGAAGATACAACACCAGAGGATTGAACTAACCTCCCCCTTCACGCGTGCGCGCGCGCGAAACCATTTTCGACCGCGCGACCTTCGCGACCTTCGCGGTTTTATTGGATTTCTTGAGCGCGACCTTCGTGTTTGTTCACGGTTCAGACCGAAGGTCGCGCGACCTTCGCAAAAACCACGAAGGTCGCGACGAAGGTCGCGGGCTAAGTCATTGATTTTTGCCGAAGGCTGGAAGGTCGCGGTCAAAAGTAGTCCCCGCGCGCGCGCGAGACGACCCTGCCTTGTGTCCGGCTAGATCGCTTTCGCTCCGAGCTTGGGCAAGGTGATCGCGACGCGACGACGCGTTCCTCGTTGCCGGAGCTCCATTTGCCATTCGGACGGATCGGGTGACCTGTGCGATCTTTGAAAAGCGAGAGCTGGTTTGCGCGGGCTATAGCGGCGTTCGTCCTTCAGGACCGCGCTGTAGCGCCATAATCGACGAGCTTTGGCTGTGCTCGACATGGGCCTCACCATATGCCTGTCGGAACTTAAGTTCCACCTGTTGCTCTCGTTTCGGTTGTGGCCGCTTCGGACCTATCTCCGATTGGTAGAATATTATCCTCAAGCCGATTTTCGAACCGAATGGGAACATTACAGCGGATTTCTATGGTTTCGGTGGTTCTCCAGTTGTCTCATGTGAAACTAGAATTCCACAGTAAAATCAAGGTGGTGGGGGGAGGGTAATTTCTAAGAATGGGTACCATCCCCGGGCGCAGATGCGCCCCGACATGAGTTCCCGTGCTAACTTCTTGACTTTATTGGATTTTAGACGAAAATTCTTCTAGAAAAGGGCTTGGAACCAAAGTTCCAACCCTCAAAATCGAGCTAA
>Ga0306922_10005762_pt1 | contig 11845 bp, 10 predicted proteins | sample sta12Cox44000082_FD_203758 | JGI IMG/M metagenome (GOLD analysis project Ga0306922, IMG submission 203758) | Lab enrichment of tropical soil microbial communities from Luquillo Experimental Forest, Puerto Rico - statoxic.12C.oxic.44.000.082 (v2)... | ecosystem: Environmental > Terrestrial >... | reverse complement strand
GCGCGAGCAGCACCGCCCGACGCTGATCATCGTCGACAGCCACATCGCCTACGGCGCACCGACGAAGGAGGGCACCGCCGCCGCGCACGGCGAGCCGCTCGGGGAGGACGAGGTCCGCGCGACCAAGGCCTTCTACGGCTTCCCGCCCGACGAACAGTTCTACGTCCCGGATGGTGTCTATCGGAATTTCGCTGACGGAATCGGCGCGCGTGGCGCCAGGCTGAGCAGCGCGTGGAATGCGGCCTTCGAGGCATACCGGGCCGAATTTCCCGACCTGGCCGACCAGCTGGACCGGATGCAACGTCGCGAACTGCCCGACCGCTGGGACGCCGACATTCCGACCTTCCCCGCCGACCCGAAGGGCATCGCATCGCGCGCGTCGTCCGGGCAGGTGCTCAACGCTCTGGCGAAGAACTACCCGTGGCTGATCGGCGGCGCCGCGGACCTGGCGCCGTCGACCAAGACTCGGCTCACCTTCGACGGTGCCGGTGATCTGGAGGCGGACAATCCGGGCGGGCGCAATCTGCACTTCGGCGTGCGCGAATTCGCTTCCGGCGCAATTACGAACGGGCTTGCCCTGTCCAAAATTCGCCCGTTCTGGTCGGGTTTCCTGATCTTCTCCGACTTCGCCCGCGGCGCGATCCGGCTGTCGGCGATCATGGAGATCCCGACGATCAACATCTTCACGCACGACTCAATCGGCGTGGGGGAGGACGGCCCCACGCACCAGCCGGTTGAGCAGCTGGCGTCACTTCGCGCGATCCCCGGCCTGCTGGTCATCCGCCCATCGGACGCGAACGAGGTTGCCGAGGCGTGGCGGTTCATCGCCCAGCTCAAGCACGAGCCCGTCGTGCTGGTGCTGTCCCGGCAGAATCTGGCGACGCTCGACCGCTCGGTGTATGCGCCCGCATCCGGTCTCGCCAAGGGCGCCTACGTGCTGGCGTCGGCCGACGATCCGGAGCTGATCCTGATGGCGACGGGCAGCGAGGTGTCGCTGGTGGTGCAAGCCTACGAGCAGCTGACCGCCGAGGGAGTGCGGGCACGGGTGGTGAGCATGCCGTGCCTCGAGCTGTTCGAGAAGCAGCCGCAGGCCTACCGCGACGAAGTGCTGCCGCCGTCGGTGCGGGCCCGCGTCGCGGTCGAGCAGGCGTCGACGCACGGCTGGCACCGCTACATCGGGCTCGACGGCGCGGTGATCGGGATGGAAACGTTCGGGGCGTCCGCGCCGCTGAAAGAGCTGCTCACCAAGTTCGGCTTCACTCCGGACCGGGTGGTGGAGACGGCGCGGGCCATGCTTCGGGCCTGAACCCGCGGTCAATCGACCCCGAGCTGTCGCTGGCGGCCCCTAGCCGTCTACCATCCTCTGTAGTAGATGCTGCGCGCTGCTGCGACCCCGAGGAGTTATTGCGTGAGCGTTCGCGGGCGCGTCGCGCCGAGGGAAGTACCGGGCCGAGTGCATGGCACCGTCTTGGCTTACCTGGCGCTGACCAAGCCGCGGGTCATCGAACTGCTGCTGGTCACCGCGATACCCGCAATGCTGCTCGCCCACCGCGGCTCCGTGAACCCGTTGCTGATCCTCAACACGCTGATCGGTGGGATGCTGGCCGCCGGCGGCGCCAACGCCCTGAACTGTGTGGCCGACGCTGACATCGACAAGGTGATGAAGCGGACCGCGCGCCGGCCGCTGGCACGAGACGCCGTGCCGACGCGAAACGCCCTGGTGCTCGGGCTGGTGCTCAGCGTGGGCTCGTTCTTCTGGCTCTGGTGGACGACGAACCTGCTGTCGGGACTCCTGGCCATCGCCACCGTGGCGTTCTATGTGTTCGTCTACACGCTCTGGCTCAAACGCCGCACGTCGCAAAACGTCGTGTGGGGGGGCGCCGCCGGCTGCATGCCGGTGATGATCGCGTGGTCGGCGGTCACCGACACCATCGGCTGGCCGGCGTTGGTGATGTTCGCGATCATCTTCTTCTGGACGCCGCCGCACACCTGGGCACTGGCGATGCGCTACAAGGACGACTACAAAGCGGCGGGCGTCCCGATGTTGCCCGCGGTGGCGACCGAGCGCCAGGTCACCAAGCAGATCCTGATCTACACCTGGTTGACCGTGCTGGCGACGCTGGCGCTGGCATTGGCCACCGGCTGGTTGTATGCGGCCGTCGCCCTGGTGGCCGGGGTGTGGTTCCTGGCGATGGCCCATCAGCTGTACGCCGGGGTCCGCGCCGGCGAGCCGGTGAAGCCGCTGCGGCTTTTCCTGCAATCGAACAACTACCTGGCGGTGGTGTTCTGCGCCTTGGCGGTCGACTCGGCCATCGCGTTGCCGACGGTGTTCTAAAGCGGCGCCGAGTTAGTCACATCCGCCACTAGGGAAGTAGCACAATCGAACCCGCGGTCTTGCGGCCCTGCAGGTCCTGGTGGGCGCGGGCCGCTTCGGCGAGCGGATAGCGCCCCCCGATTTCGACGGTGATGGCACCGCCGGCGATCGCGTCGAACAATTCGGTTGCCCGCCAAGTGAATTCGTCGCCGGTGCGAATGAAGTGCGCCAGCGAGGGCCGGGTCAGATACACCGAGCCGGCGGCATTGAGCCGCTGGGGGTCGAGGGGCGCGACGGGTCCGCTGGCGGCGCCGAACAGCGCCAGGGTGCCGCGGACGGCCAGGCTGGCCAGGCTGGCGTCGAAGGTGGTCGCTCCGACGCCGTCGTACACCGCTGCCACCCCGGCGCCCCCGGTCAACGCCCGAATCTGCTGGCCGAATTCGGCGTCGTCGTCGGGGTAGGACAGCACCTCGGACGCGCCGGCCTCGCTGGACAGCCGCGCCTTCTCCGGGGTCGAGACCGTCGTGATGACCCGCACACCAAGGTGGTGGGCCCACTGCGTCAAGATCAGCCCGACGCCGCCGGCGCCGGCATGCACCAGCACCACATCGCCGCTTTGCACCGGATACACCGACTTCAGCAGGTAGTGCGCGGTCAGGCCCTTCAACATCACCGAGGCCGCCACATCGGACGTCACGCCGTCGGGCACCTTCGAAGTCAAAGGCGCTGGGGCAGTTGAGAATTCGGCGTAGGCGCCGGACGCCGCCGCGGTGCCCACCCGATCGCCTTCGCTGAACCCGCTGACTCCCTCGCCGGTGGCGACGACGGTGCCGCAGGTCTCCGTGCCGAGGATGAACGGCAACTCTCGCGGATATTGTCCGGAGCGGAAGTAGGTGTCGATGAAGTTGACGCCTATGGCCTCGGCCCTGATCAACAACTCGCCGGGACCGGGCGTGGGTTCCGGTGTTTCGACGTAGCGCAGCACCTCGGGGCCGCCGGTTTCGCTGACTTCGATTGCGTGCATGTGGTTATCATGCCCGGGCATGAAGCTTGCCCGCCCGGACGTCTTCCATCCCCGCATCGTGTTGGCGGGTTGTGCCGAGCAAGTCGCCGGTGACGGAGACGATGCCGGGCTCCTGCCCGCGCTGCGGCATCGGGGTCTGCACGCCCGCTGGTTGGCTTGGGACGATCCGGAAACCGGCCGCGCGGATCTGGTGATATTGCGGGCCACCCACGACTACGCCAACCGGCTCGACGAGTTCCTCGCGTGGACCACCGGCGTGGCCAACCTGCTCAACGCGCCCGCCGTCGTCGCCTGGAACGCGCACCGGCGCTATCTGGGCGACCTCGCGGACCGGGGGGTGCCGACGTTGGCGGGCGAGTTTGTGGCGCCGGGTGAACGGTTCCGGCTGCCGCGCACCGGTGACGTGTTCGTCAGCCCGGCCGTCGGCACCGGCACCCGCCGCTTCAGCGACCGCACCGAGGCCGCAGCGTTCATCCGCGAGCGGCACGAAGCGGTGCTCGTGCAGCCTGCCGAGCCGGCTGCCGAGACCGAGCTGGTCTTCCTGGGCGGCGAGCCGTCGCATGCATTCCCGTCCGAACCCGACTTCGAACTGTGGGACGTGGGCGCCGCGGCGCTCGCGGCTGCGGCCGCCGAACTGGGCATCGCCGCGGGGGAGTTGCTTTACGCGCGGGCACATCTGAACGACGCCCGGTTGGTGGAACTTCAGTTGGTCGACCCGTCGCTGGGCTGGCGACGGTTGCACGCCGGCGCCCGCGACCTGTCCCAGCGCGGATTCGCGGTGGCCGTGGAGTCAGCCCTCGAGCGGCTGGGGCTCGGTCCGTTCTCGCATTGACGCCCATAGCGCCGCGGTGGCCGCTGTGCATACCGCGGCGCCTGCCACGTGGACCGCGACCAGCGCGGCGGGCACCCCGGTGAAGTATTGCGTGGTGCCGACGGCGGCTTGCGCGCAAACCAGGGCGACCAGCACGCCGAGCCGCAACAGGATGGCGCGGGTGGCGCCCACCGCCAGCAGCCCGAAGCCCAGCCCGACCAGCAGCGCCAGGTAGCAGACCAGCAGCGACGAGTGCATGTGCACCAGGGTGGTGATCTCGACCTTCAGTCGTGGCACCGTCCGGCTGGGGCTGCGGTCGCCCGCATGCGGGCCGGCGGCGGTGACCAGCGTGCCGGTCACCAGCACCGCGGCCAGGTTCACCGCGGTCAGCGCCGTCAGAGCGCGCTGCGGCCTGGCGACCCGGTCGTGGACCACCCCTTCGTCGGGCTCGCCGACCTTGACGTACAGCAGCACCGACAGCCACACCATCGTCATCGATGTGAGCAGGTGGATGGCCACCGTCCACCACAGGAGCCCGGTGCGCACGGTGACGCCACCGATCACCGCCTGCACCACCGTCGACAGCGGCATCAGCCACGCATAGACGAGGACCTCGGTGCGGCGGCGTGCCCGGGTCACCGCCAGCACGGCCAGTACCGCCGCGATGACCACCGCGAAGGTGATCATCCGGTTGCCGAACTCGACGGCCTGGTGGACGCGGGGCACCTCGGCGACGGCTACCGGGGTGAAACTGCCCGGGAAACACTGTGGCCAGGTGGGGCAACCCAGACCCGAAGCGGTGACGCGGACGATCGCGCCAGTGACGGCTATGCCGCCCTGGCTGAGGATGACGACCGCAGCGATGACCCGCTGAACCCGCAGGCTCGGGTCGGGGAGCAGGTTCGCAATCCGCACCGCCCGATGGTAAGCCAACAAAAACTACGGCCTGTAGTTATCACCAACGGCGTTGCCGGGGCTCAGGCAAATCGGTTGGTGGAGCCGCGTTTTCACGAACCGACCCTATTCATGGCAATCTCCGTCAGCTGTCGTGAAATGGCTGTTTGCCAGATCTAGCTAAGGATTCTCTAGTAGCCACGCTCCCATCTCAACGTCTCGATCAGGGCCACTAGCGCCTCCGCTTCGCGCAGGGTCAGAACGACGCCTGTGTGTGCGTCCCGCTTCAGCCGCTCAAGTGCCATTTCGGCTTCTGCGACGTGTTCGTTGGCTCGTGTCATCGGACCACCATCTCCCGCGGTCCCGGCTACCGATCACGGCTTTACAGCTCGACCGGAGGGGTCTGGTGACTCTCGGATAACTGAACCCCGGGCCTCCGTCCTCACCAGGTATTCCCAGGTCAAGTACACAGCTGAGGGATAACTTACGGCCGGTAGCACGGGCCGGTGGCGGCGAGGCTGAAGCCACGCACACACGCGCGTGTCGTGTGCGTGGTTGCAGTGTCGCGCGAAACGGCACGGCGCAGGGAACGGGACTGAAACCGACCGTCAGGTGAAGCGGAACCAGCGCAGCGCGGCCAGCGCCGCGACCGCGCCCCATGCCGCGAGGACGAAGATGCCGAACCAGTCCACCGACAGGGTCATCGCCCGCGAGAGCGCCTCGGTGAGCGCGCCCGACGGGGTGAGCCGCGCGGCCCACTTGACACCGGTCGGGATCATCTTCGTCTCCAGGGTGAGAGCGCCGAGCCCGGCGAAGACGAACCACATCAGGTTGGCGATCGCGAGCACGATCTCGGCCCGCAGCGTCCCGCCGAGCAACAGCCCGAGAGCCGCGAAGCCCGCCGTGCCCAGGGCGATGATCGCCGCGCCCAGCGCCAGCGCCGCCGGAGCCGGTCGCCAGCCGAGCGCAAAACCGATGGTGCCCAAGATGATTGCCTGTAGAAACACCACGGCGACCACCGCCAGCGACTTCCCGGCGATGATGCCCCAGACCGGCAGTGGTGTGGCTCCCAGCCGTTTGAGTGCGCCATAGCGACGATCGAACGCGACCGCGATCGCCTGTCCGGTGAACGCGGTCGAGATCACGGCCAGGGCCATGATGACCGGAACGAACGTGGCGGCGCGGTTCGGACCGAACGATCCGAACGGCAGCAGCGTGAGCCCGACGAGCAGCGTGATCGGGATGAACATGGTCAGCAACAGTTGTTCGCCGTTGCGCAGCAACAGCTTCAGCTCCAGGCTGAACTGCGCGGCGAGCATCTGCGGCACGGCATTGGGGCGCGGGTCGGGGGCGAAGGTTCCCGCGGGAAACAGCGGGGCGGTGTTATCAGCGGTCCCGGTCACTGTCGCAACCTCCTGCCGGTGAGGTCCAGGAACACATCCTCGAGGCTGCGTTGCTCGACGCGCATGTCGGTGGCCAGCACGTCGATCTGCGCGCACCACGCCGTGACGGTCGCCAGCACCTGGGGGTCGACCGGGCCCTCCACCAGGTATTCGCCTGGCGTCACCTCCGTGACCTTGTAGTCCTCCGGCAGGGCGGCGGCCAACAGGGACAGGTCGAGCCGCGGCGGCGCGGTGAACCGCAACTGATCTTTGGCTCCGGTGCGCATCAGTTCTGCCGGTGTGCCCGCCGCCACCGTCACCCCGTGGTCGATGATGACCAGCCGATCGGCCAGCTCCTCGGCCTCCTTGAGTTGGTGCGTGGTCAGCACCACCGTCACGCCGTCGCGGCGCAACGCGTCGATCAGTTCCCAGACCAGCAGTCGGGCATGGGCATCCATGCCCGCGGTGGGCTCGTCGAGGAACACCAGTTCGGGGCGGCCGACCAGCGCACACGCCAGGGCCAGCCGTTGCTGTTGTCCGCCGGAGAGCCGTCGATAGGTGGTGCGCGCGGCGTCGGTGAGGCCCAGTGTGTCCAGCAGCCACGCCGGGTCCAGCGGGTCGGCGGCGTAGGCGGCCACCAGGTTGAGCATTTCCCCGGCGCGTGCCGCGGGATAGCCGCCCCCGCCCTGCAGCATCACCCCGATGCGCGCGCGCAGGCGGGCGTTGTCGATGATCGGGTCGAGCCCCAGCACCTCAATCGTCCCGGCGTCCGGGCGCGTGAAGCCCTCGCACATTTCGACCGTCGTGGTCTTGCCGGCGCCGTTGGGGCCCAGCAGGGCCAGCACCTCGGCGGCGTGCACATCGAGATCGAGGTCGCAGACGGCCGTGTTGGACCCGTAGTGCTTGCTAACCCCGCGGAGCCGCACCACGATTTCAGGGACTTTCTCGATGTCCGGCGCCGATCTCACGTGGAATCAGCGTAGGCGTCGGGCGCCGCCGTGGAACGAGGGGTGGCCCGCGGGGTCTCGGGGGTCGTCAGTGCCGGCGCGGTGTCCATGACCGCCGGGAAATTCGGTTCGCCGCCCTCCGGCATCGACTTGAGTGGCCGCCACGGCAAGCGGGTGTACGTCAACGCGATGAGCACCAGCACGATGACGCCGCTTGCCAGGGTGGCGTCCACGATCTGAAACAGCGCGAAACGGTCGCCGTTCGCCGTCGGGCCGAAGATGCCGACGATGAGGGTGATGAGGATCGCCGCCTCTCGGAAGCCGGTGCGGGTCGCCCAGGCGGCCAGCGGGATGATGGCCCAGAGCAGGTACCAGGGCTGCACGACTGGGAACAGCAGCACGGTGACGCCCAGTGCGACGCCCAGACCGCCAATCGGGTGCAATCGGCCACGGAAGACGGCGAACAGCAACCAGGACACCATCACCGTGATGATCAGCACACCGATGGCACGAGTGAGCCCCAATACCGCGGTGGTGTGATCGCCCAGGCCCAGCAGGATCCCCACCTGCCCGGTGCCGAGGGCCAGCAGCGTGGGCGGCGACATCCAGCTGCGTACCACGTTGGCGGTGCCCAGCGTGTAGATCCAGCCGAAACCGAGCCCGCTGGCCCAACCGACGATGGCCATCACCGCCAGCGACAACGCCGTCATTCCGCCGCCCGCTACCGCAAGCGCGCGAAGGTTGCCCCCGCAACGGCGGGCCAGCGCCATCGTGACGAAGCCCAGCGCCAGCAGCGAGGGCAGCTTCACCTGCGATGACAGCGTGATCAGGATGGAACCCGCAATCAGCAGGCCCAACGGTTCCCAGTCAGGCCCCGGTCGCCACGACGTGGGCAGCAGTCGGGGCGCTTTGATATCGGAGATGCCGCGCAGCGCGAATTCGGCGCCGGCCAGCATCAGCCCGAGCATCAGCGCCTCGTTGTGGACGCCCGCGACCAGGTGCATGATCACCAGCGGATTGGCCGCGCCCAACCACAGCGCGCTGACCTCGGCGACGCCGCAGCGGCGTGCCAGCCGTGGGATTGCCCACACGATCAGTCCCACGCCGATCAGTTCCACGACCCGGTGACAGAGCACGGCGGCGACGATGTTTTCGCCCGTCAGGGCCGAGATTCCGCGCCCGATCCACAAGAACAACGGCCCGTACGGCGCCGGCGTGTCCCGCCACAGTGTGGGGACGGACAGCGTGAAGACATGCGACAGGCCCAGCCCGGACGCCGGACCGACCCGGTAGGGGTCGAGCCCTTCCAGCGAGATCTGGCTCTGGGCCAGGTAGGAGTAGACGTCCTTGCTGTACATCGGCGGCGCGGGCAACAGCGGCAGCATCCACAACAGCAGGGTGCGGTCCAGCTCGCCGCGCGACATCCGCCTGCTGCCCAGCGCGAACCGGCCCAGCATCAACCAGGCCAGCGCCATCATGACTGCCCCGGTCGTCGTCATCGTCAACGACACGGTCTGGATCCGCGACGGCAGGTTGAGCAATCGGACGCCGAAGGTGGGGTCCTGGACGACGGGACGGGCCCCGGCGCCCAGGGCGCCGATCGCCATCAGGACGGTTCCGGTGGCGCCGAACAGGCGGGTGCGCCGCAGCGCGGTGAGCTCGGTATCGTTCAGCGGCGAGCCCACGGCCTGCTCGTCGCCATGCAAGCTGGCGATCGACGAGCTAAGCGTGTGGTGGCGGGCTGCCATCAGAGCAGCGTAGCCGTCGGGCCGCGTGACCAGCGCAACGTGCGGACAGGGGACCCTCGCTGGACCGATCCCCGGAATTGCGTCACACTGGTGTTGTGAAAATCCAAACCACCCCCGATGACGTCGCCGCTGGTGCGGTCGGCGCGGCGGTGCCGGATGGTCACACCCGCCGAGCCATCGTGCGCTTGCTGCTGGAATCCGGATCGATCACGGTCAGCGAGATCGGTGACCGGCTGGGCCTGGCTGCCGCCGGTGTGCGGCGGCATCTCGACGCACTGATCGAGGCGGGCGACGCCGAGTCGGTGCCGGCCGCGTCCTGGCAGCAGGTGGGCCGCGGGCGCCCCGCGAAGCGCTTCCGGCTGACCGGTGCAGGCCGGGCCAAACTCGATCACGCCTACGACGACCTGGCGGCGGCGGCCATGCGGCAACTGCGGGAAATCGGCGGTGAGGACGCCGTCCGGACGTTCGCCCGCCGGCGCATCGACGCGATCTTGGCCGACGTGGCGGCGGCCGACAGCGCCGAGGACGCCGATGTCGAGGCGGCCGCCGAGCGGGTCGCCGGGGCGCTGACCAAGGCCGGTTACGTCGCGACGACGACGCGGGTCGGCGGGCCGATCCACGGAGTTCAGATCTGCCAGCACCACTGCCCGGTGTCCCACGTGGCCGAGGAATTTCCGGAGTTGTGTGAAACCGAGGAACAGGCGATGGCCGAGGTGCTGGGGACACACGTGCAGCGGTTGGCGACCATCGTCAACGGCAACTGCGCCTGCACCACCCACGTGCCGCTTACTGTTCCTGTCTCTAAGGCGCCCAGCCCGCGCCGCGACACAACGAGCATCGAAGGAGCGTCCGTATGACACTCACACCCGAGGCCAGCAAGACCGCTGTCCCGCCGCTGACCCAGGCAGAGGCGATCGCCTCCCTGAGCCGTTACGGCTACGGCTGGGTGGACTCCGACGACGCGGGGGCCAGCGCCCAGCGTGGGCTGTCCGAGGCGGTGGTCCGCGACATCTCGGAGAAGAAGAACGAGCCGGAGTGGATGCTGCGGAGCCGGTTGAAGGCGCTGCGCATCTTCGAACGCAAGCCGATGCCGACGTGGGGTTCGAACCTCGGGGGCATCGACTTCGACCACATCAAATACTTCGTGCGGTCCACCGAGAAGCAGGCCGCGAGTTGGGATGACCTGCCGGAGGACATCAAAAATACCTACGACCGGCTGGGCATCCCCGAGGCAGAGAAGCAGCGCCTCGTCGCCGGCGTAGCGGCTCAGTACGAGTCAGAGGTGGTTTACCACCAGATCCGCGAAGACCTTGAGCAGCAAGGAGTTATCTTCCTCGACACCGACACGGGTCTGCGGGAACAGCCCGGGCTCTTCAAGGAGTACTTCGGCACCGTGATCCCGGCGGGGGACAACAAGTTCTCCGCGCTGAACACCGCGGTGTGGAGCGGTGGCTCATTCATTTACGTCCCGCCGGGGGTTCATGTCGACATCCCGCTGCAGGCCTACTTCCGGATCAACACCGAGAACATGGGCCAGTTCGAGCGCACGCTGATCATCGTCGATGAGAACGCTTACGTCCACTACGTGGAAGGCTGCACCGCTCCCATCTACAAGTCCGACTCGCTGCACTCCGCGGTGGTCGAGATCATCGTAAAGCCCGGTGGCCGTTGCCGTTACACCACCATCCAGAACTGGTCGAGCAACGTCTACAACCTGGTGACCAAGCGGGCCCGCGCCGAAGCCGGCGCCACCATGGAATGGGTCGACGGCAACATCGGGTCGAAGGTGACCATGAAGTACCCGGCGGTCTGGATGACCGGCGAGCACGCCAAAGGCGAGGTGCTGTCCGTGGCGTTCGCCGGCGAAGGCCAGCACCAGGACACCGGCGCCAAAATGCTGCACCTGGCGCCCAACACGTCGAGCAACATCGTGTCCAAGTCGGTGGCCCGCGGCGGCGGCCGCACCTCCTACCGCGGGCTGGTGCAGGTGAACAAGGGCGCACAGGGGTCGCGCTCCAGCGTGAAATGCGATGCGCTGCTGGTCGATACGATCAGCCGCAGCGACACCTACCCGTACGTCGACATCCGCGAGGACGACGTCACGATGGGCCACGAGGCCACCGTGTCGAAGGTCAGCGAGAACCAGCTGTTCTACCTGATGAGCCGCGGGCTGACCGAGGACGAGGCGATGGCGATGGTCGTGCGCGGCTTCATCGAGCCGATCGCCAAAGAGCTGCCGATGGAATACGCGCTGGAGCTCAACCGGCTGATCGAGCTGCAGATGGAGGGCGCGGTCGGATGACCGCAGCTCAGGGATCGACCGTACTGAATAAGGGGGAGCTGTTCGCGTCGTTCGACGTGGACGCCTTCGAGGTTCCGCACGGCCGCGACGAGATCTGGCGGTTCACCCCGCTGCGGCGGTTGCGCGGGCTGCACGACGGCTCCGCGCCGATGACCGGTAAGGCGCAGATCAGCGTCAGCGAACAGCCGGGCGTGCAAATCGAGAGCGCGCGGCGTGGCGACGAGCGGCTGGGGCAGGGTGGGATTCCCGCCGACCGTGTTGCGGCCCAAGCATTTTCGTCTTTCAACTCGGCGACGCTGGTCACCGTCGGGCGGGACACGCAGATCGCCGAGCCGGTCAACATCGTCGTCACCGGGCCCGGCGAGGGGGCGGCGGCATACGGGCATCTGCAGATCCGGGTGGAAGAGCTCGGCGAGGCGGTGG